>ENA-OSEO01001097-OSEO01001097.1-sediment-metagenome-genome-assembly--contig:-NODE-1097-length-54931-cov-6.355598_pt1 | contig 54931 bp, 54 predicted proteins | sample MGYA00237883_ERZ534232 | MGnify/ENA metagenome assembly ERZ534232
TGAAGCGCAACTGCTTGGGCGCTTCCTCGCGTTGCTTGCGCCGGATATCCGCCACTTGTCGGGCCTTATTGCCCCCAGAACGCTGCTCCTGATGGATCTCACGCTGTTTTCGCCGACTCTTGCTTGCCTCAAGTGTGTAGCCATGGATCAGGCCCTCCAGACCAAAATGCTTCTTTATTTCCCGATAATTGTGTATGGTCTGGCGACTGACGCCCAGAGCCTTAGCCAAATGCGATTGCTTGGCCCCCAGCTCAACGGCCTCCACCACAAAAATACGTTTGGCTGCCTTGTCCGCCAGATCCGCTTCTTTAATGAGGGTGCCGTGACGGTACAGAACCGCCTTCTTCCTATGACCCTTAATCACCGCAATGGACAAACCCGTGCTCAGATCAACTCTGTCCGTCTTTACCATCGCCTTGTCAGGCGCCATGACCAGCTGTTCCATAACATCTCCCTATCCCGCAAAAAGTAGCAGAAAGATTATCGCAGGAAGGGATATGTGGCGCAACTCTTTTTACTCTGTTTATATCAAATGATTTACTGACAAGATATTATGTAGCTCAATGTCCAATTTAAAGTCGGATTGTCCATTTTTCTTGCAAAATGCCTTCAATCCTGCGATTCAGACATTAAACGCAAGGTGCTTTTACGAGGTCTGAAATGTAGTCTCCGCTACAGAAACACTCAATCAGATCGGATATACCCACCCGTAAGCGGCACAAGCATCTGAAGTCGATAAGAAAGGAGGTGACAAAAAATGCCGAAATGCGGAATTTGCGGCGGTGAGGCTCCAAAACAGCCGTGCATCACAGAAGAAGGCAAATGTGACCTGTGCGGGAAAAAGGTGGTGTTAGCAGAAAAGCAGGAGAAGAAAGAAAAATAAACCTCCAGGCAGGGCAGCCAATGGATTCGACTTCAAGCGGTTGTATTAGGATGGAATAAATTGTTGACCTTTTACTATTGAGTGGCTGCCCTGACAGCCAATCCTCGCCCGCTTCCCCCCGGGAGGAAGCATATTGTTCGATGGATCGGTTTTTAAGCAAGGGGCAAATCCACAGTGAAGAAGCATAAAGTCTTAATCGCGTGTAAGATTTTTGCTCGGGAGCTCGAGGCAGCTTTGCCCGCCGATGAGGATATCGAAATCATCTGGATCGATGCAGCCCTGCATGCTGATTTGCCAATGCTTGAAACAGAGCTGCACAGAGCTCTCACGGAAAAGCAAGGTACCGATGTGGATATTCGGATTCTATTCGGCAGCGCCTGCCATCCGGACATGTGTCGGCTGGCCAGGCGATATGGAGCCGGGCTTGCTCCTGTAAAGAACTGCATCGAAGCGTTTTGCGGCGATACAGTCAAGAAGCTGGAAGAAAATCGCACCATGATCATGACGCCTGGCTGGGTAAGAGCATGGCCGGATATCATGGCTGCGCTAGGGTGGGACGACGTCGATACCCGCATCAATTTCGGAATTTACGACCGAATTCTTCTGTTGGATCCGGGACTCGATCCGCTCACAGACGAAGAAATCCTGACTTTCTTTGACCTGACACAAGTCCCCATTGAATTGGAATCGCTTGATTTAAGCCAATTCAGGGAGACTTTGTCGAGGATTTTATGCTGACTGCCGCCGACTTCTTATTTGCCCATAAAGAGTGCACCCGTTTGGGATAGCTGATGTGCATGCTTGCGCTGTTTGATTTCGGGCGCCATGCGTGAAAACTCGTGCTTTCAACCCGAAACGTTCACGATTCGGCCAATCGCTGAAGGATTCCGGCGAGCAGAGCGGTTCGGGGGACCAGACTGGCGATTTCAATCCGTTCCTCGTCACCGCACATATCGTGACAGACGGGACCTATGGCATCAAGAGTCGCCACACCGAGAGCCGCCGTAAAACAGCCGTCGGAGCCGCCGTATTCCTCGACGGCATCGACTTTCATGCCGACGTTTTCGGCGACCTTGCTCGCAAGCTCGAAGAAAGCCTCAGTCTTGCGATGGGGTTCCATGGGTGGACGGGTCAGCCCTCCCTCCAGCGCGATGCGGATGCCGGGCAATACAGGAGTCCCCGCAACCTGCCTGATATGCTCTTCCATTTCCTTCATCTCCGCCGTTTGTCGAATGCGCACGTCAATGTCCGCTCTCGCTGAAGCGGCGGTGACCTGCCGGGAGCGGCCGCCGCGCACCAGGTTGACCGATACTTTTATGCCTCGCTCGATGTTGGTTAGGGACTCGAGAGCCAGGATTTTGAACGCAAGCTCGCGACAGGCATTGACCCCGCCGGAGTCCGGCCTCAGCACATGAGCCGCCTTGCCATGGATGGTCAGGTGGAAAGAACCTATTCCCCAGCGTCGCACCGCGATGGATTCGGGCGCAGAGGCCGGTTCCATAACCAGCACGTGCGTTGATCGGCGGGCAAGCTCTTCAATATAGGGTCGTCCGCGAACGCTCCCGATCTCCTCGTCCGCCGTCAGGAAAATCCATAAGGGCGGAGTGGCTCGCCCGGTATGGTGCAGCGCCTTAAGGGCGTACAGCATCTGCACGATGCCGCCCTTCATGTCGCCTACTCCAGGACCGAAGGCGAGCTCGCCCTGTTTGCGAAAAGGCCTGGCGGCCGCGGTTCCTTTTGGAAATACTGTGTCGAGGTGAGCCGATAGGAAAACCCGATTGCTGCCTGCTCCCGGCCGATCCGCTCGGATATGATTGCCGCAGTTGCGTTCCTCAATGGTTTCCGTTCGGAACCCCAGGCCTTCCAGTTCTTCGGCTATGATTCGGCCGCAGGCGTTTACGCCTTTACTGTCATACGTGCCGCTGTCGATATTCACAAGACGCTCAAGTAGATCGAGCATCTCCGGCTCTTTTCCGTCAAGAAGCCGCAAAATATCCTTCATATGCTCATCTCCTTTAAAGGGTATAAATAAACTAAGACAGGAAGTACGAATTTGAAGATGCCGCGGTGAGTGATGACAGATGTACAGAGCGAGTTTTGCTGCCTGCATCGTTGGTTTTCATTGACAATGAGGGCTCCTGAATCCATGCTCAAGCTCGGACGCGCAATCGAGGTGATAAAACCTGCTGTTGTAAAGAGGTATTCCCGGGAGAACGTTAATTGTGAAATTTGTGCTTTTTATGGCAGGAATTCCGGAGCTCGAAACACGACTCGCAACGTGAATTCGAAACAAATTCAAAACTGGAAAATTCAACTGACCCAAACTGATTTGCGCTGATGCTCAATGTCTTTCGTTTATACATTTTGATCATTTGATCATGCGGCATTGTTTCGAAATTCGAAATTCGGAATTTTAGCTCCGGCTTTGCCGGCTGAGGGTTTACCGATATGATCCGCAAACTGTTTAGAAACGCTAATATCTACACTCCGGTCGATCGCGGCGCAGCGCTTGCCGGCAAGAGCCAGGGGCTTGTGGTACAGTTTGAAAGGGGTGCGCTGTACAGCGTGAACGGCGCCATACAGGCGGTCGGGGCTGATCGGGAGGTGCTGGCTGTTGTTGCGTCTTCCGGCGTAGATATGGAAGTTGACTGTAAGGAGCTCTGCCTCATTCCGGGCTTCGTTGATTGCCACACGCACATGTGTTTTGCGGCACTGCGAGAGGAAGAATTCGGGCTACGTTTGCACGGCACTGACTACCTCGAAATACTGCGCCGGGGTGGAGGCATTCTCTCTTCGGTGCGCGCCGTTCGCAACGCTTCCGAACAGGAACTGTTCGTCGAGACTCGGAGTCATGCCTTAAAGGCGCTTCAATGTGGCACCACAACTGTTGAGATCAAGAGCGGATACGGCCTGGATACCGATTCCGAGCTGAAGATGCTGCGAGTGATCGATCGGGTGGGGCGTGAAACCGGTCTGGATGTGGTTCCCACCTTTATGGGCGCTCATGCAGTGCCGGAAGCCTATACCGGCAGAGCGGACGAGTATGTGGATCTCGTTACTGACGAAATGATCCCGCGCATAAAGGCTCAAGGCATTGCCCGTTTTTGCGATGTCTTTTGCGAGTCGGGTGTTTTCTCGGTGGAACAAAGTCGGCGCATTCTCGAGGCTGCGAGAAGGTCGGGATTGGGGCTCAAGATCCACGCCGACGAGGTGCACGATCTAGGTGGGGCGGGGCTTGCAGCGGAACTGCGAACGGTCTCGGCCGAACATCTGCTGGCTGCAAACGATGCCAATCTTCTTGCCTTGGCTCAGGCAGGAGTTATTGCCGTGCTGCTTCCGGGGACCGCTTACAGCCTGCGGAAAAGTTACGCTCGCGCGATGCACATTCGGGAGCTTGGAGCTCCTATCGCCATTGCCACCGACTGCAATCCGGGTACCTGCTATAGTGAATCCATGCCCTTTATTTTTGGCCTGGCGGTGGTCAATATGAATCTCACGGTGTCGGAAGCACTGGCGGCCGCCACCTTGAATGGCGCTTATGCTTTGGGCATCGCCGATCGGGTGGGCAGTCTGGAGCCGGGTAAATACGCGGACTTTTTGCTGCTGGAAGGAAGCAGCCCCGCCATATTGGCCTACCATGCGGGGGTTTCTCCGGTGGTGAGAGTCTACAAAAAGGGAGAGTTAGTGGCGAGCCAATCGCAGGTTTTTGCGCGTTGACCGCAGAGTCCGCAGCGCGGCAAAAGGCCGCAACCAAAAGCTCGATTATAAAAAACTGCAGAGGCAAAGGACTTTTCATCCATGGAAAAAATCCTGCTGGGTATAGAGGGGATGACTCTTGAAGATCTGGCAGCCATTGCCAGAGCGGGTGTAAAGGTGGCGCTGACCGAAGAGTCCAAGGATCGTATCTGTGCCGCCAGGAAGTTGATCGAAAAATGGGTACGTGAAGGCAGGATCATATACGGCATCACCACAGGGTTCGGGGCTCTGAGCGATGTCATCATCTCCAGGCAGGACACTCGCGAGTTGCAGGAAAATGTCCTTAAGAGCCACGCGGCAGGTGTTGGCAGCATTCTGGATGAAGAAACCGTGCGGGCGGTTCTGGCTTTACGGATCAAAGATTTTGCCAGAGGCAATACGGGTATTCGGCTCGCCACGGTGCAGCAGCTTATAGAACTTCTCAACAGCGGAATCTGCCCGGTGGTGCCGGAAAAGGGCTCGGTGGGGGCGAGCGGCGATCTGGCTCCGTTGGCCCATCTGTCTTTGGTTTTAGTGGGGCTTGGAGAAGCCTTCTACAAGGGGCAAAGAATGCCCGGAATGCAGGCGCTGAAAGAATGCGGCATGCAACCTGTGCGACTCGAAGCGGGGGAGGGTCTGGCCCTGGTCAACGGCACGCAGGTCACCACCGCCATTGGTGGACTCGCTCTCTATGACGCCTCGAGGCTCGCAAAAATGGCGGACATCGCTGCGGCCATGAGCCTGGAGGTGCTCATGGGCAGCCGGACCGAATTCGACCCGAGGATCCACAGGCTGCGCCCGCATCCGGGCCAGGCGGTAGCCGCCGACAATATGAACAGGATCGTGCAGAATAGTGAGATCATTTCTTCCCACAAGGATTGTTCCCGTGTGCAGGATGCCTACACTCTGAGGTGTTCGCCCCAGGTGCACGGAGCCAGCAGGGACGCTTTGGCTTACGCCGAGCGAGTGCTGGAAACGGAGATGAACTCCTCCACTAACAATCCTCTTATTCTGCCCGAGACGGAGGAGTTCTTGCTGGGCGGGAATTTCCATGGGCAGCCTGTGGCTCTTGCCGCAGACTTCGCGTGCATGGCGGTCGCAGAGCTTGCCAACATTTCGGAAAGGCGCATCGAGCGTCTGGTTAATCCTCAATTGAGCGGACTTCCGGCCTTCCTGGTAAGTGACGGAGGGCTCAATTCAGGCTTCATGATAGCGCAGTACACCGCAGCGTCGCTGGTCTCCGAGAATAAAATATTGTCGCATCCCGCGTGTGTGGACTCCATACCCACTTCCGCCAATAAGGAAGACCACGTTCCCATGGGCACCATCTCCGCCCGCAAACTCAGGGATATCACCCGCAACGCGGAAAACGTTATCGCCATTGAATTGCTTTGTGCTGCCCAGGCCCTGGACCTTTTCACCAATCTCAGACCCGGAGAAGGCACATCGGCAGCTTACCGGACTATTCGAAGCGCCGTGCCGCACCTGGAAAAAGACCGGGTACTATCTACCGACATTGAGACGATTGTGCGGATGATGAGGGACGCCAAGATCCTGCTGGAAGTGGAGCCGGCCGTGGGCCGGTTGCATTGAGGAAACGCGCACCCCGCGTAGGAGCGACCTTGGTCGCGAGCCATGAGCTGCATGCCGGAAAGAGACGTTTTGTTCGCGAGCAAGCTCGCTGCTAGTGCTGCGCATTCTCGCCGCTCGCTTCGTTGGAAGCTTGAACGGGCAGCACGATTCTGAGCTCGATGAGCTCAGAACCTTCAAGCCACTTCATTTGCTGCAATTCCTCAAGCTGCATTTCTTTACCATCAAGTCGGGCGGACTCCAGACTGTTCCGGAATCCAGCCGGGCGACTCTCCAGGAAGACTTTCAGATTCGGTGCCCTTAGCCGAACACCGCGCAGCAGGAAGCCTGCTCCCAGATCCTCGGCCAAGACGTTGAAGAGCTTGACGGTTATTGCTCTTTCCACAAATTCACGGGATGTCCCTTTTTGTTGGTGAGATATGATGCTGCGAAATTTTGCATAATAACCCCCCCGGCGCATGGTTGCTCCCACCAGACCGGGCATTGCAGCAGAAAGAGCAAGAGTTGATCCTTCATTGACGATGGCGGTTTCCATATCGTCGACCGGTTTCCCGTCCAGAAAAATCGTACTGATGCGATTTTCCACATAGTCGGGATCCAAATGAAATTGCTCGCATAACAGCTGCTTGATGCTGCAGCCGACCCGAACCTCAAGCTGGAATCCGCCCTGCAGGATTTGGCAAAAATTGGGGGTTCGATTGAGCGTCAAGACGAGAGAATGATAAGGTGATTGCCCGGGGCCTTCTTTATTCATGATTTCAGGTAGTCCTTTCCAGTCGATCTTCAGGAGCTTTGTTCAAAATTGCGACCCGGCTTACCGAGGTCTGAGATGCAGGCGAACCTGGCTTGTTCCATCACTTCCTTGAGCGGAATCTTATTCTCTACAGCCACTCTTCTGCAATCGTCGTATTCCGGTGAGACATTGATGATGCGCTCGGCTCCGGCAGCGACTTTGCATCTGATGATTCCATAAGGAGTCCGGACTTCAAGAGTCCTTCTTCTAGCCTTAATGCGGTTCTCCAGTCGCCACCTCAATCCGATGGTGGTTGTTTCGCGCATGATGATGTCGGCAAATTTATCTACCGCTTCCACCGCACAGATCACAGTCATCAGGATGGCTGGACGATTTTTTTTCATCTGCACCGGCTTCAGCAGAACGTCCAGAGCACCCGCTTGCAGCAGCCTAGCCATCAGGTGATCGTAGATTTGGGGATTCATGTCGTCAATGCCGGTTTCAATAACGGCCACGGTCTCCGTTTCGTAGTGGCCGACCTCGGCTCCGTCTCCGATAAACAGACGCAGCAGGTTAGGCAATGAAAAGTCTGACTTACCGGCCCCGTAGCCGCTCTTTTCCAGCATCATGGCCGGCATGGCTCCAAAATCGGAACCGAGAGTGGTGAGAATGGCGGCGCCTGTCGGAGTGAGCAGTTCGCCAACGACTCCGGTGGAGTACACCGGCTTTCCCTGAATCAGTTCAACGGTTGCGGGAGCAGGCACCGGCAGAGTGCCATGCTGGCAGAGCACGGTTCCGCTTCCGACGTGAAGCGGTGAGCAGTACACGCGCTTCACTCCCAGTGCTGCAAGTCCGGCGACCGCACCAACCACATCCAAAATGGCATCCACCGCTCCCACTTCGTGGAAATGGATGTTTTCTATATCTGTCATGTGGACTTTGGCTTCGGCCTGGGCCAGCCGCTTGAATATTGCCTGGCTCTGGGCTTTCACCGATTCCTGCAAGTCGCTTTCGGCAATGATTGCCTGGATCTCCTGCAAATGCCGCGCGTGCTGCTGGTGGTATGAACGATCGACGATGATTTCGATCTGCGTGCCCGCCAATCCGTGCTTGACTGATTTTTGTGCGTGCAACTGATAGTGGCTGAGCCTTAATTTGGAAAGCTCCGCCTTCAGCTGATCCAGGCTCAAACCGGCATCCACCAGGGCTCCCAGGATCATGTCCCCACTGGCACCGGCAAAGCAATCAAAATAAGCGATTCGCATGGTCTATTCTCCGCAAGGACTCTCCAATCAACAGCAAGATGTCTGAAATCGTGCCGGCTTTCCAATCCAACAAATGCCGTCTGCGGATTTTAGCAGCTATTTACTAATTTTTCGAGAAACTCTAAACTGATTATTGTACGCCCGACTGCATTGCAGGCAATCATGGATTGGGGGTATTGATCATATAAAGACAGGAGACGGGACAAGATGACTGTGGAAGGAGACCTCGTTCTGGTGCATATGGATGGGCAGCCGGCCTTTTTTGCCCGCATCGAAGCTATAGGCCCTGATGTGAAGCCGAACTGGTATCAAGTGAAGATCCTGGTTCTACAAATCCCTTTGGTGGTCATTACCTGGATTTTGCGGGAACCCTATATCAACGGCGAGGAATTCACCATGGGCGGGCGTCCTATTAAAATGGTCAAGGTGGTCGCTCCGGAACAGGATGTCGCACCATCTCCGGTGGATGAGAGTGCCGAATCTGCGGTCCCGTCCCCGCCTTCGCCCAAGGCGTCCGGAGTCGAAAAGGTGGTTTCGCTGGCTGACAGGCGCAAAAAAAATCATCCTTCCTGATCGGGGTGCCACCAGTGATCGTGTCCGTCAAACCACCAGGATGAGGAATCTGTTTGCAGGATTTCGTCGGCCACTTTCTTGGCAACATCCGTTTTCAGGCGTTTCAGGGCAAAATGAATCCACTGTGGAGCATAATTATTTCCCAGGTCGCTCTGTTCCTTGAGCTCCAGGATAAGATCCAGCTGATCGGCGTCATGTGCTAGCTTTGCCGCCAATGTTTCCCCTTGACGATATTCTGCCAGTGCCGCCTTAAAGTCCGCGCCGAACGGCAAAGACGCGGCGAGGTCTGAGATGGCCCCTTTTTCATCCACTCTGACATATTGTTTATTCACATAATTGAGATCGCCGGTGCGAGCTTCGGGAATATCATGAAACAGGCACAGGCAGACGACGCGGAAGGGATCCGAGTATTGAATCAATTGGGTGAGCGTATAGCCAATCATCGTCACCCGGAAGGAATGGTCGGCCACCGATTCACGACCCGAGCCCAAGAACTGGAATCCCGAGCGGGGGGTTTTTTTGAGCATTCCAAGTTCGAAGAAAAAGTTGACAATGTTTTTACAGGAGTTGGTGCTCTCTCCGGCGATATCGGCACGATCATCGGTTGCATCCATTTTCATGTTTCATCATCACCTTAGCATGCGTTTATTTTCAGCCCGCAGCCACAACTGAGCGTGAGAATGCTTTAGGGCTCGCTCCCCGAACGAGCAGAGCGGGATGTGTTCGGGGAGCTCACCCTACATTTTCACAGGAATTTTCATGACGCCGCTCAGGCCGGGCGCAGCGAACAACAAAGAATGCGCGCTGGTTTAACTCCCTGCTCGTTGCTCCCTGCTATAATTGGAGCTTGCTTCCCTGGTGAAAAGCATTGTAACAAAGGTTCCCGGTTTGTCAAATTGGGGGAAAATAGCCCCGATGATTTTTCTTTGATTGACAGTTGCCTACAACATTATATAGAGTTATCAGTCTATCTAGCGAAAATTGTTAATAATTAACTATGTTAATCGGTTGTAAACCAAGGCTGGTGCGCCAGTCGCCAGTCTTCAAATCCTTGACACATCGAGGTCTCTTATGAAACTCAAGGGCTCACAAATCTTTTTCGAATGCCTCAAAAAGGAAGGGGTCGAAGTCATTTTTGGCTTTCCCGGAGGCGCTGTCATAGACATCTACAACGAGATGCCAAAATACGACATCCGGCATGTCCTGGTTCGCCATGAGCAGGGCGCCGCGCACATGGCCGATGGATATGCGCGTGCGACGGGACGGGTCGGCGTCTGCCTGGTCACTTCCGGTCCGGGAGCGACGAACACCGTCACCGGCATCGCTACCGCATATATGGACTCCGTGCCAATCGTCTTTTTTACCGGCCAGGTGCCGACTCCCCTTATAGGCAACGATGCTTTTCAGGAAGTTGACATCGTCGGTATCAGTCGCCCCTGCACCAAACACAACTATCTGGTTAAAGATGTAAACGACCTGGCGACGGTCATTAAAGAAGCTTTTTTCCTGGCGCGCAGCGGTCGTCCGGGTCCGGTTCTGGTGGACTTGCCGAAAGACGTGGTGGCCGCCGAGGCCGAGTTTCGCTATCCAAAAAAGGTCGAGATCAAGGGCTACCGCCCGACCCTGGACGCTCATGTGGGGCAAATCAAACGGGCGCATCAGCTGATCGAGAAATCCAAGCGGCCGGTCATTTATGCCGGAGGAGGCGTGATCATCTCCGGCGCCAGTGAAGAATTGACGCGCTTTGCTCAGCTGATACAGGCGCCGGTTACGGCGACTTTGATGGGCCTCGGCTGTTTTCCCGCCATGCTCGAAGGGCCGACGGGTGAAAAAGACCTGAATCCGCAGTGGCTGGGAATGCTGGGCATGCACGGCACCTTCCGTGCCAACATGGCGGTCTCCCATGCAGATTTGCTCATTGCCATAGGGGCTCGCTTCGACGACAGGGTCACCGGTAAAATAAGCGGATTTGCCCCCAAAGCGAAAATCATCCACATTGACGTGGATCCCACCAGCATCAGCAAGAATGTGGTGGTAGATATCCCCATCGTCGGGGACTGCAAGAATGCCTTGCAGAAGCTTGTGCAGATGTTTGAAAAAGATCCGCTGGAAAACATCGATGAATCCCGTTCTGCATGGTTCGAGCAGATTCACGAATGGCGACAAACCTATCCTCTTGTTTACAAGCAGGAAAGGGACATCATCAAGCCTCAGTTCGTGGTGGAGAAACTCTACGAGCTGAGCAACGGCAACGCCATTATCACCACCGAAGTAGGTCAGAATCAAATGTGGACCGCCCAGTATTACCATTTCAATCACCCTCGCACGCTCTTGACTTCGGGTGGTCTGGGGACCATGGGCTACGGACTGCCTGCTGCCATTGGAGCCCAGGTCGCTTTTCCCGACCGGTTGGTGATCGATGTTGCCGGAGATGGCAGCATTCAAATGAATATTCAGGAGCTCATTACCGCTGTCTGTAATGGCCTGCCGGTGAAGGTCGCTATTTTGAACAATAAATATTTGGGTATGGTGCGCCAGTGGCAGGAGCTCTTCTATGCGAAGAATTACTGTGCGACCTGCCTGGACGCTGCTCCCGATTTCGTGAAACTGGCGGAATCCTATGGCGCGGTGGGTCTCAGAGCCTCGACGCCCGAAGAAGTGGAACCGGTCATACGTGAAGCCTTTTCGATCAAGAAGCCGGTTATTATGGATTTTTTGGTCGCACAGGAGGAAGGAGTTTATCCCATGGTGCCGGCAGGCAAAAACATTTCAGAAATGCTACTGGTGTGACATATGGAAAAGCATAGCAACGGACAGAAACACACGATAGGGGTTTTGGTCGAGAACCGTCCGGGCGTATTGTCCCGGGTGGCGGGGCTGTTCAGCGGACGAGGCTTCAATATTGAATCCTTGACCGTGGCTGAAACAAACGAACCGGGAATGTCGCGCATGACTCTGGTGACATCGGGAGACCAGCAGGTCCTGGAACAGATCGTTAAGCAGTTGAACAAGCTCATCAATGTCATCAAAGTGATTGATTTTCGCGAGACTGAATTCGTCAATCGGGAGATGGCACTAGTCAAAGTTCGCGCCGATCAGCAGACCAGAGCGGAGATATTGAGAATTGTCGATATATTTCGGGCCAAAGTGGTCGATGTGAGTCCTCTTTTCTACACCATTGAGGTGACCGGCGACGAAGGAAAGATTGCTGCCATCCTCGAATTGTTGGGACAGCTCGGTATCATGGAAGTCGCTCGAACGGGGAAGGCAGCCATGGCGCGCAGCAAGAAACACTGATCGGCAGGGATTCCGTCGGAAGCATGCGGGAATGACGGAGAACGATAAAGGGCAATGCCCGGCCAAGCTCCTCGCCCTTACGGGCGTCGTGGAGAAATGCGCGACGCTCCGGGTTGTTTCTCAACATTGTGCGGGGCGCGCCCCTGAGAGAGAAACGGGATGCAAGCCACCTGGCGGGTGCATACCGATTGCATGCCCCGGCCCGCACAGGGCATGGCGAGACCCACAGAGTGGGTAACCGGCAGGTTTATGAAAGAGAGATCATCTCAGTTTCAAGTTTATGGATATAGATTATCAGGATCCATAAGTAACGCTTTTTTAGAGGGTTTTCGAATTCCAAATCCAGAATCTAATTCCTGGATTTTTCGTTTTCATGCCAAGAGGGAGGAAAGTGATGCAAATGTACTATGAGGCGGATGCGGATTTGAATGTTCTGAGCGGCAAAAAAGTTGCCGTGATCGGTTATGGGAGCCAGGGACATGCACAGGCCCAGAACCTGCGCGACAGCGGCGTTGAAGTAGTGGTGGGGCAGCGGCCGGGCTCTGCAAACTACGAGAAAGCCGTCGAGGACGGTTTTACCCCGGTATCTGCCAGCGAAGCAGCCGCCACCGCCGATGTTATTCAAATCCTGACCCAGGACCATGTACAGTCCCAGCTGTATCACCAAGACGTGAAACCTTCCATGAAGGCGGGCAAAGCGCTGCTCTTTTCTCATGGATTCAATATCCATTACGGACAGATCGTTCCGCCGCCTGAAGTCGATGTTGTTATGGTTGCCCCTAAGGGTCCGGGGCATCTGGTCAGAAGCGAGTATGTACGAGGAGCCGGTGTACCGGCTTTACTCGCGATCCATCAAGATGCCAGTGGCCAGGCCCGGCAAACAGCTCTTGCCTATGCCAAGGGCATAGGGGCAACGCGCGCCGGCTTGCTTGAAACATCCTTCAAGGAAGAGACCGAAACGGATTTATTTGGCGAACAAAGCGTGTTGTGCGGGGGTGTTTCGGAACTGGTCAAGGCAGGTTTTGAGACCCTTGTGGAGGCGGGATATCAACCCGAGATTGCTTTTTTTGAATGCATGCACGAGTTAAAATTAATTGTTGACTTGATATACCAGGGCGGACTCGCCTATATGCGCTACTCCATTAGTGATACCGCCGAGTACGGCGATTTGACGCGCGGCAAGCGAATCGTTACCGATGAGACCAGGGTTGCGATGAAGAAGATACTGGAAGAGATCCAGTCGGGTGCCTTTGCACGGGAGTGGATTTTGGAGAATAAGGCAGGGCGTCCTATGTTCAGCACTTTACGCAATCGGGAAAAGGCTCATTTAGTCGAGCAGGTGGGACAGAGGCTTCGAGCCATGATGCCCTTTTTGGACGCCAAAGTGATAAAGTAGGATTATTTAAAAAGGAATTATATTGAGCTCAGGAGACTTCCGTAACAAATCTCGACACATCCCGTTTGCTTCGGAAGGGATCCCGTACGTTGCAGCGTCAGCGTTCGTTGCGCTGATCACGGCGATTCTCGGTCATTGCATCGTGGCCTGGCTGTTCCTCTTCGTCACGCTTTTGGTCGGCCATTTTTTTCGAGATCCGGAGCGGGTTATCCCCACCGGTGATTCGGATATTGTGGCTCCGGCGGACGGTAAGGTTATAGCCATTGAGAAAGTCCGGGAAGATCGCTTCATACATGGTCCCTGCTTGAAGATCGGTATTTTTTTGTCGGTCTTCGATGTGCACGTGAATCGAATTCCTTATTCGGGCGTAGTTCAAGGGATTGAATATCAAAAAGGAAAATACCTGGCAGCCAATTTACCAAGGGCCGGCAGCGAGAACGAACAGAGTTGGCTATGGATTCGCACTGATGCGGAAGCGGATATCGTGGTGGTGCAGGTGGCGGGCTTGATCGCGCGCCGTATCGTGTGCTGGCCGACTCTGGGAGATCGAGTTGTTCGTGGCGAACGCTATGGAATGATTCGATTTGGTTCTCGAACGGATCTTTATGTTCCCGCAGACAGCGACCTGTTGGTTTCCAAGGGAGATCGCGTTGCCGGGGGAGAAACCGTGCTATGTCGGCTGAAATAACAAAAAGGCGCCCTCGCAAGAAAAGATGGCGTCGCCCGGAGGACGGACAGGTACGAAAAGGGACCTATATTGTCCCGAACCTCTTTACCACCGCCAATCTATTTGCCGGTTTCTTTGGCATCGTCAACTCCATCAACGGCAACTTTCAAGTGGCCGCCGTGGCCATCTTGATATCCAGCGTGTTCGATATTCTGGATGGCAAAGTGGCCCGCTTAACGGGTGGGACAAGCCGCTTCGGTGTCGAGTACGATTCTCTGGCAGATCTGGTGGCCTTCGGAGTGGGGCCGGGTTTGCTGATGTATTTGTGGGCCTTGAAGCCCTTTGGCCGGCTCGGGTGGCTGGCCGCTTTTGTGTTTGTTGCGTGTGGGGCGTTGCGATTGGCCCGTTTCAATGTGCAGGTGGAGACTGTCAGCAAGAGTTACTTTGTCGGGTTGCCGATCCCTGGCGCTGCGATCATGGTTTCCACCACAGTGCTTTTCCTGCATCCGTGGAAATTGATCTCGTCAACCGCGTCCACTGTGCCGTTAGTGTTCACCACTTATCTTTTGGGCTTTCTGATGGTTAGCACCGTCCCCTACTACAGCTTCAAAGATGTTGAAGTCGTGAAAGGCAAAGTTCTGCCCGTCCTCTTTTCTGTGATCGTGTTCCTGACGATAGTGGCCATCAATCCGGGTTTGATGCTTTTTCTGCTCATGTTGACGTACCTGATTTCGGGGCCGGTAGTGTTCCTCTGGCGCCGTTACAGGAGGGTCGAAGCGACGCCCGAACAGGAGCAGGCGGGAGAAGGTGCATCCAATGAAAGCCCGGGCGGCGATGAGGAAGATCTTTTACGACCGTAGATGCTGCGGACAGTCTGAGGACTCTATTCATGTGATGAGCTGGTTTTGATGAACATCCTGGTGGGAGTAAAAAAGTAAAATGACGTCGATGACCATTTCGGAGAAAATCCTGGCAACACATGCCGGCCAAGCAAGCGTAAAACCTGACGATCTCATAGAAGCTCGCATTGACTTCGCTCTCGGCAACGACATAACAGCACCCCTGGCAATCGATGCGTTTCGGCGCTCCGGGGCTCAAGGCGTGTTTGATCCGGAACGGATCGCATTGATTCCCGATCATTTCGCCCCCAACAAAGACATTGCTTCGGCGATGCAGATCAAAATATTGAGGGAATTTGCCAAACAGCAGCAATTGCCTCATTTCTATGAGGTGGGCAGGATGGGGGTCGAGCATGCCCTTTTGCCGGAGCTTGGTCTGGTGCTGCCGGGCGATGTGATAATCGGTGCGGATAGCCATACCTGCACTTATGGGGCTTTAGGCGCGTTCGCAACGGGGGTGGGCAGCACCGATCTGGCAGCGGCTATGATCACAGGCAGGATTTGGTTTAAGGTTCCGCCGAGCATTAAGTTTGTTTTTCGCGGCAAACGGCGGCCCTGGTTCGGGGGGAAAGACCTGATCCTTTACACCATAGGTCAGATCGGAGTGGACGGGGCTCGCTACATGGCTATGGAGTTTACGGGTGAGGTGATCGATTCATTGCCCATGTCTGACCGCTTTACCATGTCCAACATGGCTATCGAAGCCGGAGCCAAAGTCGGGATCATTGCCCCCGACGATATCACCGGAGAATACGTAAAAGATCGCGCCAAACGCTCCTACGAGTTTTATCAGAGTGACGCGGGCGCCGTCTATGCGTCAACTTATGACTGGGATGTGTCGGATCTTGAACCGATGGTCGCTTTGCCTCATTCCCCCGAAAATGTGCGCCCGGTGACAGAACTGCCGGAGATCGCTATCGACCAGGTGGTTATAGGCTCTTGCACCAATGGCCGGCTCGAAGACTTGCGCCAGGCGGCAGCGGTTCTCAAGGGCAGGAAAGTAGCACCGAACGTCCGCTGTCTCATCATTCCCGCCACCCAGGCGATATATCAGCAGGCCATGCGCGAGGGGCTTTTTGAAACCTTTTTGCAGGCTGAGGCGGCGGTGAGCACGCCTACCTGTGGACCTTGCCTGGGCGGGCATATGGGGGTTCTGGCTGCAGGTGAAAGAGCCGTGGCGACGACCAATCGCAATTTTGTCGGCCGCATGGGCCATGTGGAAAGTGAAGTGTATTTGAGCAATCCCGCCGTGGCGGCGGCTTCAGCGGTTTTAGGACGAATTGCTCATCCTGATGAAGCTCGCTGAATCTTGAAAGCACGAAGAAACGAATCACGAAAGCATGAAAGGACGAAATCGCGGATTCTGACGAGGAGAACAATGTCATGCAGCTTACTATATCTCCTTCGTGTGTTTCCTCTTTCGTGATTTCGTGTTCCAAAGTGAGGGCATAACCAATGAAGATAAAAGGACAGGCCTGGAAATTCGGAGACGATGTCGATACAGATGCCATTATCCCCGGACGCTATCTCAATACGACCGACCCGAAGGCCCTGGCTGCTCATTGTATGGAAGACGCCGACCCCTTATTTGCCGGCCAGGTCAAGGTGGGTGATGTCATTGTCGCGGGGAAGAATTTCGGCTGCGGATCTTCCCGCGAACATGCTCCCATCGCTATCAAGGGAGCGGGGGTCGGATGTGTCATAGCGCAAAGCTTTGCCCGTATTTTCTACCGCAACTCATTTAATATGGGACTCCCCATTCTGGAATCGCCCGATGCGGCTGCCTCCATTCAAGCCGGCGACCAGCTGGAAATCGATCTGGACACGGGAGTAATCGTCAATCATTCCCGCCATCAAGAGTATCGAGCACATCCGGTGCCGCCTTTTATGCAGGAGCTTTTGAAAGCGGGTGGGTTGATGGCTTACGTCGGCTCCCAGCTCCGGCAGGAAGGCGCGTAGGAGAGGGCAGAGGACGGAGGACAGAAGGCAGGGGACAGAGGGCAGAGGACAGAGGACGGAGGACAGAAGGAAGTTAGACCGCCAGGCTTCAGCCTTTTTCTTCGTTCCCCCTCCTACCTTTCTCGTTCCCACGCTCCTGCGTGGGAACGCGTATCGGGATACATACCGGGGAGTAGCGGTTCACTCATCCTGATTTATTTTCTCTCGCGCACAGAAGCAGATACGCAGAGGATGAAAAAGATAGTACATTTCTCCGTGTATCCGCCAGCTCGCACGAGGCTATCAGTGAGAGTCCGGCCGAAGGGCGATAATTTAATGCTGATCGGGCCGTGCAGCCCAAAACACTAACTGTTGATGTAGATGAGGACATTCATGGGAGCAAATCATAGTTATCGTATTGCCGTGATACCTGGAGATGGTACTGGTCCCGAAACCATTCGGGAAGCGCTCAAAGCCTTACATGTTGTGGCTGACAAAGAGGGATTGAAAATAGAAGAAGTGCATTATGACCTTGGCGGGGATCGCTACCTGCGCAGCAAAGAGGTCCTTCCTGCCGGCGTTGTGGATGAGCTCAAGAAATTTGACAGCATTCTGCTCGGGGCTATCGGCCATCCCGAGGTGAAGCCGGGAATACTCGAAAAAGGTTTGCTTTTGGAGCTTCGTTTTCAGTTGGACCAGTATATCAACCTGCGCCCGGTGATACTCTATCCCGGTGTCGACACTCCATTGAAAGATAAGGGGCCGGAAGAGATTGACTTTGTCGTAGTGCGGGAAAATACGGAAGGGTTGTACGCCGGGACCGGCGGTTTTCTGCGCAAGGGAACGCCCCATGAAGTGGCGGTGCAGGAATCCGTCAATACGCGCATGGGTGTAGAACGCTGCTTGCGGTTCGCTTTCGATTTCTGTCACCGCCGCGGTAAGCGCAAAAGGCTCACCCTATGCGGAAAAACCAATGTCCTGACGTATGCCTTCGATCTTTGGGAGAGGGCCTTTTACGAAGTGGCGACAGAATACCCCGATGTGCAGACGGATTACGCCCACGTCGATGCCACTTGCATGTGGATGATCAAAAATCCCGAATGGTTCGACGTCATCGTGACAGACAATATGTTCGGTGATATCATCACCGACCTTGGCGCGATGATTCAGGGAGGAATGGGGATAGCGGCAGGCGGCAATATCAACCCCGCCGGAGTCTCCATGTTCGAGCCCATCGGCGGCTCGGCCCCGAAGTACACGGGCAAGAACGTCATCAACCCGCTGGCGGCAATTGCCGCGGTACAGATGATGTTGGAGCATCTGGGTGAGAATTCCGCCGCATTGCGGGTGGAAAATGCAATTCGCAAAGTGGTGGCAAAGGACATCGAAAGCCTCTCCGCGGGGCAGATGGGTTACACCACCAGCGAGGTGGGTGACCTGGTGGCAGATCACATTGCTATGTCTTCATGAAGTCGATGGAGTAACCGAAACATGCAACATAAAACCTTTGATGTGGCGGTTGTCGGTGCGACCGGTGCAGTGGGCAACATGATGATTCGAGTTTTGGAGGAAAGATCCTTCCCCGTGCGAAGCTTGAAGCTCTTGGCTTCGGCGCGTTCTGCAGGGAAAAAGCTCTCATTTCGCGGACGAGATATAGCGGTTGAAGAGCTGCGGGAGGATTCCTTCGAAGGGCTGCAACTGGCGCTCTTTTCCGCTGGGGCGGGTGTGAGCAGAAGGTTCGCTCCATTATCGGCGCAAGCCGGCTGTGTGGTAGTGGATAATTCCAGTGCGTTCCGGATGGACCCCAAAATCCCGTTGATCGTGCCCGAGGTCAATCCGGATGCGGTTGCAGTCGATCCCGGTATTATTGCCAACCCCAATTGCTCGACAATCCAGATGGTTGTAGCCCTCAAGCCGATCCATGATGCGGTGGGCATTAAACGAATCGTGGTCACTACCTTTCAGGCTGTCTCCGGAACCGGCAAGCGGGCCGTAGATGAACTGCGCCGACAAGTTAATGCCTTGAGCAAGGGAGACCCGGCGAGCTGGGAAGTTTACCCCCATCAGATAGCCTTCAACTGCCTTCCTCACATCGGGGCGTTTCTGGAAAATGGCTACACCGAAGAAGAAATGAAGATGGTTAACGAAACGCACAAGATCTTCAATGATTATGACATTGGGGTCTGTGCGACTACAGTGAGGGTTCCCGTTTATTACGGTCATTCCGAATCGGTCAACGTCGAGACCAGAAGCCACATATCGGTTGAAAAGGTTCGTGATTTGCTCGCCTCGGCTCCGGGTGTGAGGCTGGTGGACACGCCCGCCGATAAGCTTTATCCCATGCCGATTGATTCCGAGGGCAAGGATGAAACACTGGTTGGCCGTATTCGCAACGATCCGTCGGTGGAGAATGGATTGACCATGTGGGTGGTTGCCGACAACATCAGAAAAGGTGCGGCAACTAATGCTGTGCAGATCGCGGAGCTCTTGATCCGACGGAGCTTGATTTAGCAGCCATGAGGATCGTGGCCGGCGAATTTCGGGGCAGGAAGATTCATTCCCCGAAAAGCAGAAAGGTTCGGCCAACCAGCGATCGGGTGCGTGAGGCGATTTTCAACATAATCATGCCGACCTTGCCGGATGCCAGGGTATTGGATCTTTTCGCGGGGACAGGCGCGTTAGGCTTGGAAGCACTCAGTCGGGGAGCTGCCCAAGCCGTTTTTGTTGACGAGAGCATTGAAGCCATCCGCCTTATCCTGGAAAATGTCAAAATTTGTGGAGCTCAAGACCGGGCTGAAGTCATCCATGGGTCGGTGGATCGGGTGGTCCGCCGGTTGGCCGGGCAAGCCCACATGATTGGCAGGTTTCAAGTTGTATTTTTGGACCCACCCTATGGCAAGGGTTACGTGGAAAGCACCATTGTTTCGGTAACCCGCCTGGTCACTCTCACTGCGCTCGTTGTTGCAGAGCACCATAGGAAGGACAGTCTGCCGTCGCCATTGGGCGACTGGGTGTTGACTCGAGAGCGGAAGTACGGTGATACGAAGGTGTCTTTTTTCATGAGGGAGATCCCCCCGGCCATTGTGAAACCAGAAGCAGAGAAGCACTGAAAAGGAGCGGTTATGGATAAGGTGGCGGTCTATCCCGGTTCGTTCGATCCAATCACGAATGGCCACCTCGACCTTCTCGAGCGTGGTTTGAAAATCTTCGATCGCATTGTCATTGCAATTGCGGCAAATCCGGCAAAAAAGCCTGTTTTCAGCATTGAAGAGCGCGTGGACATGATTGAATTATCGGTCCGGGATCATCCTCTGAGAGATCGCCTTCAGGTGGATGCTTTCCAGGGACTTCTGGTCGAATATGTGAGAAAAGTTAATGCAAAAGCGATCTTGAGAGGGCTTCGCGCCATCAGCGACTTTGAATACGAATTCCAGATGGCCTTAATGAACCGAAAACTGAGCAATGAGATCGAGACCCTGTACTTGATGACGGGGATGCGATGGATCTACATCAGCTCTCGGATCATTAAAGAAGTCGTGATGTCCGGTGGATGTGTGAGCGGGCTCGTTCCCGAACCGGTGGAAAAGATGCTGGTGGAACGTCTGGGCCCTGCAGGCGGTACGGGAACGACCATGTGAGCGCAGATGTCCTCCACTATCCATCCCGCTGCAATCGATCGGCGATTCCCAGGATAGTTTCAACATAGGGGCGGCTGTGGTTGTAGGAATAAATAACCTTTTCCTTGTCGGCCCGGCTCCTCGCAGTGCCCCAGCCATAAGCGGTGAGGTATTTGGCCACGCTGAAAATGGCGTCGGTCGGTTCAAAGAGATCAACCTGACCATCTCCATTGCCGTCGACCCCGTGCCGAACGAGGCTCGAAGGAAGGAATTGCGGCCAGCCCACGGCACCCATCAGTGATCCTTTAAACGATGCCACTTTCGCGGGTCGGCCGTCAGCCCAGGTGAGCAGTGCACAAAGCTCCTGGTATGCCCACTCGGAACGCTTGATGAGTTTTTCGTCAAATGCTTGGCGCCCCCACCTGGTTCGGTCTTTGGCAGTCATGAGCCGCCAGACAACATCCCGATAGCTTTTCCGGTTCATGAGGGCAAAAGTGGACAAGATATCGAGTGTAGGGGTGTAGCCGGTGTAGCTGCCAAAGCGCGTTTCCACTGAAAGAATCGCCACGATGACATGCTTGTCGACACCGTAGGCCTGCTCGGTTTCCGTCAGCTCAGCGTCATAGCCGCGCAAAAATTGTCTGGCCCTGGCCATGGCGGACGGCTGCAAAAACTGGTTGTAGTTGAGCTTGCTTTCCCGGATTCGAAGGGTGCCGGCGACCGTCTCGAACAATGGTGCCGGGTCGGATTGATAGACCTGGTTGACGAAGCTTGCTGAAAAACCTTCCCTAACGAGCCGTTGTTTCAGAGGATCAAAAAATCCTGCGGCGGCATGTGAGGTCGGAACAAGGCCGGCTAATAGCAACAAGGTCAATGCTGTGAGGTAAAGCTTGCGGTTTGGATTGACCTCTCTCCGGCTTGCAGAGCGTGCGGTTGGCATTTGCTTTCCACCTCCGATGAATTTGTAAAGTACCAAGATCAGGCGGCAGCTATAGTTAACACAAATATCATCTGCTGGGCAAATGCCTTTGCAAGCCTCACCGCTATTTGTCATTGCCATAATTTTCACCAGGGCTTGCGCCGTTTTCCAGAGTGAATTCCTGCGGGTCAAAAGGATTAAACTTTTTGCAGGGGGATTCGCGATCAAAGAACATTTTCAAAAAGGGGACTGCCACGTTTAATCTTTGGTCACTGCTTGAAAAATCGTGGCAATCGATAAAAAAATATTTCACAAAGACCTGAAGACGTGCTACAAGAAGCACGCTTCTCATTCTGAAGCGGAGCCAGTGAGGACTTCAGAATGACCTGGATTTGCCGCAAAGCTTATGCAAGCTTGCACCACTTTTGCACAAGAAGATTTCGCACATTAAGAACGAGGCCCTGTGAGTAATCTGGCCTCTATCGCGCGGGTTCCATATGGACGACTATCTGAAGCTCCAGAATAGCATCATTAAGAAAAGCCTGTGGCTTGCGTTGAGCGGGACTATCCTATTCATGGTTTTAGATTATACAGCTGTGGCCAAGGGAATAGCACTTGGGGCGCTGTTCGGAGTTTTAGACCTCAAGCTCATGGCTTTGCAGATTCGTCAGCGTCTGGTGGGCTGGCGCAGAACCACGGATCAGCTCTGCACTCTTGGCCGATTTGCGCTGTTGAGTATACCGCTAATCCTGGCTATTAAGCTGCCATATCTGAATCTCGCTGCTACAGTGGCTGGTCTCCTGTGTGTCAAGGGGGTGATCTTTTTCACCTTTACGCGCAGGGCTAGCAGCAGTTAACGAGGTTTTTGCGTGCGCTTCGGCCTTGCCGGTGGGAGCCTCGACGGGAAAAAGCATGCGCAGGGTGATTTTTGAGCTATCGGGGCGGGATACCCTTGAGTGAACCGCTCGATTGAAGCAAGTCCATTCAGCCTGGAAATGGTTCGGAATCAATCCATACAGGCTGTAAACGCTGTTTTAAACGTGCTTGCACGAGGCCCGTGCGAGGCTTAACAAGTTTCACTGCTTACCAATTTTATGGCTTAGATCGAAAACAGGAGGTTTAAGTGGATATCTCCAGCGGGGTGAAGATGGCGGCTTTCCTCGGGGCCGGAATTTCCATGGGGCTTGGGGCTATTGGGTCTGGTATGGGGGAAGGTTACGTGGCCGGCAAGGCCTCTGAAGGGATGGCCCGACAGCCCGGGGTGGCCAGCACACTGCTTCGAACTATGCTGGTCGGGCAGGCTGTAGCTGAAAGCACGGGCATCTATGCACTCGTGATAGCAATGCTGCTGATGTTTAGAAGTTCTGCTGAGCTGAGTGTGATTCACATCCCGGCTTACGTATCGGCCGGCCTCTGCATGGGTCTCGGGGCCTTCGGCTCCGGCGCGGGGGAGGGTTACGCGGCGGGGAAAGCCTGCGAAGCAGTGGCGAGAAATCCAGACGTTGCCCCGGTCGTTGTGCGCAACATGCTTATTGGACAGGCCGTTACCGAAAGCACGGGGATTTATTCGCTGGTTATTGCGCTGTTGTTGCTTTTCACCATCTAACCAAAGGTGCCACACATGCTCTATGAGACGGCAGACTGCCATTTTTTGGCATTCACCAAGCTAAAGTGCATGCACGGTGTGGTCAGCCACCCTGCTGTGTGGTTTCCTGAGCCTTCAATGGCGCTTTATCCAATTGTAAAAAACAGAATGGCGCTAAAAAAATATTTCACAAACAATTCAAGCTGTGCTAGAAGGGTCACGTCCTTCAATTTGGGCCAATTGCGATGAGCGACTTCAAAAAGCAACGGGACCTGGTTGAATATCTGACCTTTGTGAGCCAGGCAGGATTGACGATGGGAGGCTCCATCGTCTTTTGTTTCATGGTCGGGTACTTTTTGGACAAGTGGCTGCACACGCACGGAATTTTGCTGGTCGTCTTCATACTGCTCGGGATAGTGGGGGGAGGCTACACGGTTTACTTGCAAATCAAGAAACTGCCCAAATAATGCGTAACTGCAATAAGTGACGCGCTTCGGTTGCCGGGCAGTGTCAACCTTCGCGGCATCAACGCGAACGTTGCCGGCGACGATAGCGCCAAGGCTTTCAACTGGTCAGCGGGCAAAAGCATCTTGGCATGGATTTGTAGGGCGTTCTTTTCTCAGGAAGAAACATCTCTAACAGAGGTAAGTCATGGATGAAATTGGCAAGATTTCGGTCTGGGCCACGGACATCGGCGGTCTGCATCTGGTTTTTAACCGTACCACGATCACCATGACCTTGTGGGTGATGGGCATCCTTATCCTATTTGCGGTGCTCTCTTCGCGAAACAAAGGATTGATCCCCAATCCTTTGCAGGTTGTAGCCGAGCTCTTTGTCGGCATTTTCTGGGGGTTGACTCGAGACGCCCTGGAAGAGGATATGGCAAAGACCTACTTCCCGCTGATCTGCACACTTTTCATGTTCTTGCTCTTGTGCAATTTGATCGGGGTCGTGCCCTTCATGGATGAACCGACCAAGGACCTCAACACCACTTTGGGGCTTGGCCTCATGGGCTTTTTCATCGCACATTATGCCGGTATCCGCACCAAGGGCTTGAAAAAATATGTGAGCGAATATTTTCAGCCAATCTTTTTCATGATGCCGCTGAACGTGATCGGCGAACTGGCCAAAGTGGTTTCCATCTCCTTTCGTCTTTTCGGGAACATCATGGGAGGCTCCATCATCATTCTGGTGGTTTCGCATCTGGTTTACAGTTTGCTGCTTCCGCCTTTTCTGTATGCATTTTTCGGAATCTTTGTCGGGACGGTGCAAGCATTTGTTTTCACAATGCTGACTCTGGTCTATATTTCGGTACAGGTAAAATAACGTGTTTGACGATTCTTGTAAGCGTGGGGATCTACAACTAAAAGGGAGGATATTTGACGATGGAAATTACAGGTGCTGAGTTGGTTAGAGGTTTGGCTCTGCTGGGTGCTGGAATTTGTATGGGGATCGGTGCCATAGGACCGGGAGTCGGTGAAGGTTTCGCCGCCGGGAAGGCATGCGAAGCGATCGGGCGCAAACCCGAAGAAGCAGGACTCCTCACCAGAACCATGCTGGTTGGTCAGGCGGTCAGTGAGTCGACGGGTATTTACTCCCTGGTCGTAGCCCTGTTGCTCATGTTTGTTGTGAAGTAACCGAATACTCTACGGGAAAAGGCAATGATCAGCGTAAATGCAACACTTTTAGTCCAGGTGAGCCTGTTCCTGATCCTGCTCTTCATTATGAATCGGATCATGATTCAGCCCATACATCAGATGATTCTTGAACGCGAACGGCATCTGCAGCAAAAAAAGCATGAGCTTGCCGCGGTACAAGAGGAGATTCGCCAGCTTGGCGAGGACTACGAGGCGCGCTTGCGTTTGGCTGAACGTGACGCCCGCGAAAGCCAGTTGGCGCAAAAGGAGAAGGCAGGTGAAGAAGCTCGCCAGCTGGTGATGACCGCCAAGGAACAGGGGACCGCTATACAGGAGAAGGTGCGTTCGGAGGTGGCGAGGGAGCTAAGCAAGGCAAGGGAGAAAGTTGCTGAACAGGCCGAGTTGCTGTCATTGAGCGTCACGACGAAAGTATTGGGCCGGGGGGTTTAGGAAAAAATAGGAGAATGCCATGCGGCTTTGCAAGAGGGCTCATGTGGGGCTGGTAACAGCTATCGCATGTATTTTTGTGGCGATTCCATGTCTAGCCGCCGAAGGGGGAGGGGTCGATCGGCATAGCTGGGATTTCATATTGAGAATTGTGAACTTCGCAATCCTGGCATTCGTGGCCTACAAGTACGGGAAGGATCCCCTTGTCAAGTTCCTTGCAAGTAAACGGGCTAGTGTGGCTCTCTCCTTGGAGGAGCTCCAGAAAGAGCGGGAGCTCCTCTTGCAGCAGCAGGAGGAGCAAAACCTTCTGCTCGCCCGGATCGATGAAAAAATTGGCGGCATCAAAGAATATTATCATCGCCTCGGGCAGGACGAAAAAGATAAGATCCTGGCACGGGCGACGCTGCAGCGGGACCACATGCTGGAAGACGCCCGGCAGCGTGCCGACCGAGAGTTTGAACAAGCTAAGGTGAAGTTCCGGGCCGAGGTCGTTGAAATGGCGATGGAGCTTGCGGAACAGAGGATCCGCCGGATTATTACCGTTGCTGACGACAGGAACTTAGTCAGCGATTACATCGATCAACTGTCATCGATTGGCGAGCATCCTTCACCAAACGGGAGTAGTTCTTAATCCGGAAAGAAATAACAGATCGAGTGCGGTCAATGAGCAATCCGGCCCCGTGATGAATTATCACGGGGTTTTTTCGTTACATAATCTAACACAATATCGAGCCCGTCTTGTGTAGAAATCCTGCTGAGATTCAGAGTCATATGATAGAGGTGAGGATCATTCACCGATCGGTTGAAATAATGTTCGATATAAGCGGCTCTTTCTTTATCCTCCCGGTCCATGAGCTCTTGAGCTGCTCGGTCGTCGAGGTTCGGGTGATTTGCTTTCACGAAAGAGATACGGTCTATGCCATCTTTCACAATACGCAGATGAAAAGTGTTGGGGTGAGTGCCCAAAATGCACTGAGCCCCCCACCCGAGTATGATCACATTGCCTGCGGATGCTACCTGCAAGACCAGTTTGGTGGTGGCATCGCAGTAGGATCTGTCGTCCAGCCTCCCATGTGAACGATCTACGACTTTTTTCACCATATGGGAGGTATATTTGTCGAGAAAATGGAGAAGCTTTGAGCCACTCTCTTTCTCGATCAATGTGGCCTCACTCTTGGAAATATTCAAGTCTTCCGCCAGTTGTGCGACCAGTTCTTTTTCCAGAACGGAATAGCCGAGTTTTTGTGCGAGCTTTTCTGCAAAGATTTTACCCCCGGAGGCGTATTCCCGACTGATTGTGATCACTGCCATTGCTTGTCTCCTTGTTGTTGAAAATGACTGTTGCCTTCGGTGAATGAATCATGATTCTAATGAATGCGCAACTGAGCTGGCATGCTGTAGCCGGTGTCGACTCATTTCCCTTTCTTGACACGGCGATCTAAGCTATATACCATGCGATCTTCTGGCATGGAAAGGTAAAATGATGAAAACCATCCACTTTGGTGAGCGCTATGTTTGAAAATTTATCCGATAAGTTTCAAAAAATCTTTAAGCACCTGCGGGGACAGGGAAAGCTGACGGAAGAAAACATTCGCGAAGCCCTGCGCGAGGTTCGCATGGCGCTTCTTGAAGCAGATGTGCACTTCAAGGTAGCCAAGGATTTTGTCGCCGGTATTGCGGATCGTGCGGTGGGCCAGGAGGTTATGAGGAGCTTGACTCCCGGCCAGCAGGTCATCAAGATCGTCAATGAGTCCCTCACCGAGCTGATGGGGGGGCAGGCGGAGCCTCTGAGGCTGACCGGTCGAATACCTGTCACGATCTTGCTGGTGGGGTTGCAGGGTTCCGGTAAGACCACCACCACGGCAAAACTGGCACGAAAGCTCACGCAGGAAAAACGCAGACCCTGCCTGGTTCCCGCCGATGTTTACCGACCGGCCGCCATCGACCAGCTAACGACTCTGGCGAAACAGCTGAATCTGCCGGTATATCCGGCTAGAGTCGATCAGCAGCCGGAAGAAATCGCTCGCGAAGCCATTGTTTATGCAAGGCAGGAAAATTGCGATACCCTGCTGGTTGATACCGCCGGTCGGCTCCATATCGATTCTGCCTTGATGGGGGAGCTCGAACGGCTGAAGAAGATCCTCGAGCCCTCTGAAATCCTGCTGGTGGCCGATGCCATGACCGGACAGGACGCCGTCCAGGTCGCGACCAATTTCCACGAGACGCTGGGTATAAGCGGCGTAATTCTGACCAAGCTGGACGGCGATGCTCGGGGCGGCGCAGCCCTTTCCATACGTGCGGTTACCAACTGCCCGATCAAGTTCGTCGGCGTCGGTGAAAAAATAGACGCGTTGGAGGTCTTTCATCCGGATCGAATGAGCTCGAGAATCCTCGGCATGGGGGATGTTCTTTCGGTCATCGAAAAAGCTCAAGAAGCATTCGATGAGAAGGAAGCCATTGAGCTGGCGCAGAAGTTCAAAGACAACACATTCACCCTGGAGGATTTTCGCAATCAGCTGCGGCAGATCAAGAAACTGGGCTCGCTTGAGCAGATCCTTGGCATGTTGCCGGGCATGGGCGTGATGAAGGAATTGAAGAAGATGAAAGTTGATGAGAAAGAATTCGTGCGCATGGAAGCCATCATCAACTCCATGACTATGGGCGAGCGGCGCAATGCCGATATCATCAACGCCAGCCGGCGACGGCGAATTGCCAATGGTAGTGGGACTTCGGTGCAGGATGTCAATCGAGTATTGAAGAGCTACGAAGAATCTCGCAAAATGATGCGTCAGATGATGGGAGCTGGAGGAACCAAAAAGAAGAAGGGGAAAGGTCGGCGAAAAAGAGCATTTTTCCCTTTTTAATTTGCTCTAAATGGGGTATGAAAGACAGTTCGTAAAAGTTCCGGCTTCGATAAGCAGCAGTTAAAATGTCGAATAACCGCATATTTTGTTTTGGATATTCTTGAAACTGTACTAATAGGTTATCTCAAATTCTAAGAACGCTACATTTGGGGAGGTAAAACGTAGATCATGCCAGTACGTATTCGGTTAGCTCGTCGCGGAAGAAAGAAACGGCCATTTTACAGGATCGTGGTAGCGCATTCCGAGGCACCCCGAGACGGACGTTTCATCGAGAGCATCGGCAGCTACAATCCATTGATGGATCCGGCTGAAGTCAGTATTGACAGCAGTCGACTGCAATATTGGCTGGAGCAAGGCGCGGAGCCAACAGATACAGTGCGCAGTCTGCTGCGGAATCAGAGCTCGAAGACGGTCACCCAGGCTTCCTAGGTTAATAAATCCTTTGTGGCGCAGGAAATCCGGAGGTCACCATGTTGAAGGAATTGATTGAGTTTATGGCGCGGGCGTTGGTCGACAATCCCGAGAAGGTGAAAGTTTCGGAAATAGAAGGCGAACAAACCTCAGTGATCGAGCTTCGAGTGGCGAAAGAGGATTTAGGTAAGGTTATCGGCAAACAGGGACGCACCGCTCGGGCGATGCGAACCATTTTGAGCGCGGCGTCCACAAAGATTCGAAAAAGAGCCGTTTTGGAAATCATCGAATAGTGGAATGGAAGAGTCTTGTCTGATTCCGGTTGGCAAAATCGGTCGAGCTCATGGGGTCCGCGGTGCAGTAAAGATCTACCCTTATGGAGAAAGCCTGGCGGAACAGCAAGCCGGGGACCGGCTGTATTTGCAGGGCTCCGTCGCGGGCGGCGAAGAAATAGCGCTGACTATCTTGAGTATCCGGCCGCAGGGCAAGTTATGGATAGGTCAGTTCCATGAGATCACCGGCATAGATGAAGCCCGAAAACTGGTCGGCGAGGAGCTTTTCCTTCCAAAAGATCGGCTCTCCCCAGCCTCCGAGGGGGAGTATTATCATTACCAGCTCATCGGACTGAAGGTTGCGACCACACAGGGAAGTTTCCTGGGAAGACTGACCGCGATAATAGAGACCGGCAGCAATGATGTTTATGTGGTTGATCGTAAAGGCAAAGAGGTGCTTATTCCGGCGTTGGTGGATGTTGTCGTGGAGGTGGATCTGACGCATGGACAAATGATCATCGATCCGCCGGAAGGTCTGATCGATGATCTTTGATGTGCTCACTCTTTTTCCGGGCATGTTTGACGCCCCGCTTGGAGAGAGTATTGTAGGCAAGGCTTCTCAGCGTGGATTGATCAGGATTCGGCTCCACCACATCCGCGACTACGCCGCCGGTAAACATCAGATCACAGATGATCGGCCCTTTGGCGGGGGAGAAGGCATGGTCATGAAGCCTGATCCCATCATGAAGGCACTGGATAAGCTCAAAGCCGAGCAGCCTCGACCCTGGGTGATTTTGCTGAGTCCCCAGGGCCGTTTGTTTCAGCAGGAATTGGCCTGGAAGCTCAGCCGAGTGGCGCGCCTGGTCCTGATTTGCGGACGCTACGAAGGGGTGGATGAGCGGGTGGCTCTGTATGCCGCCGACGATGAGATCTCCATCGGAGATTATGTTCTGACGGGCGGAGAGTTGGCAGCGATGGTCGTGATTGATGCCGTTGCGCGACTGATACCCGAAGTGGTTGGGAATGCCGCTTCCATCGAGATGGAGACCTTTGCCGAGGCCGCCCTCGATTATCCGCAGTACACGCGTCCGCAGGAGTTTCGAGGCCACCGAGTGCCGGAAGTCTTACTTTCCGGGAATCATCAGGCCATAAGGGACTGGCGTCGAGGTCAGGCTTTACTGCGGACCAAGTTGCGCCGTCCCGACCTGTTTGCCCGCGTCCATTTGAGCCGCCAGGATCTGAAGCTTTTGCGCGAGGCCGAGCAGCAACTTGACAACAGGGCGAGGCAAGTGGACTTTAAGGATGCTTGAAGACCGGATCCAACTCCATGTGGCCCTTGTCCATTACCCGGTGCTCAACCGCAAGGGTGATACCATTGCATCGGCCATCACCAATCTGGATCTGCATGACCTGGGGCGACTGGTCTGCACATTTGGAATTCCGAAGTGCTATATTGTGACGCCTTTGAAGGATCAGCAGGCGCTTGCAGGCAAGCTTCTACGCCACTGGATTGAAGGAATCGGCAAGGAGCTGCATCCCGACCGGGAAAAGGCGTTAAGGCACTTGCAGGTAGTGGAAAGTATCGCGTCGGCCCGACTCGATATCGAGTCGCAGCTGGGGAAAAAACCGCGGGTTTGGGCAACAACAGCCAGGCGCCACGAGGTCATGCTGACGCTTGGGCAGGCGCGAAAACTGCTTTCTGAAGGCGTTGCACCGTACCTCCTTTTGCTTGGTACCGGTTGGGGCCTGGATCCCGTTGTGCTCAGCCAGGCCGATGCGGTGCTCGAAACGATTCAGGGCCTAAACGGATACAATCATTTGTCTGTGAGGTGCGCGGCGGCCATTTTGCTGGATCGCCTCTTGGCGAGAGATGGACGATGATGCAGCGCATGCTGATATTTTGCAATGATGTGAATGGAGGTTGAAAATGGCCAAAGGATTGATAGAAAACATTGAACGAGATTATATGCGCGCTGATATCCCGCCCTTCCGAATCGGTGACAGTGTCAAGGTGCACGTGAAGATCCGGGAAGGGGACAAAGAGCGCATCCAGGTATTTGAAGGTGTGGTTATTCGGCACCACCGGGGAATGGTTGGGGCAACCTTTACTGTTCGCAAGGTTTCTTACGGTGTTGGCGTGGAGAGGATTTTCCCGTTGCACTCTCCGCAAATAGACAAAGTGGAATTGTTGCGCCGTGGCCGCGTGAGACGTGCCAGGCTTTACTATTTGCGGCAGCGTGTGGGTAAGAAAGCTCGTATTAAAGAGAAGCGCTATTAGTAGGATACCCGCCCATGGACAACCCTGAGATGGACATGCTCGCTTTTGAAAGGCGTGTGCATCAGCAGGGTTTTCAGCGGGTGGCCGGAATCGATGAAGCGGGTCGAGGACCGCTGGCCGGGCCGGTGGTTGCGGCTGCCGTAGTACTTCCGCAAGGCCTTGAGTTACCCGGTGTTGTGGATTCGAAAATGCTCAGCGCGCGCCAAAGAGAAATCTGCTACCGGCAGATAGTCTCTTGCGCTGTGGATATGGGCGTCGGTTGCGTTGAGGTGGCGGAAATTGACCGGATAAATATCCTCAAAGCTTCTTTCAAGGCCATGCTGCTGGCTGTAAAAAATTTGCAGGCCCCGCCTGATTTTCTTCTCATCGATGGACCTTATACCCTTCCCGTGTTTATTCCTCAAAGGGGCATCCCGAAAGGGGACCAGCTCAGCCTTTCTATAGCGGCGGCATCGATTGTGGCCAAAGTCCGGCGTGACCGCATCATGCATGAATACCATCAGCTCTATCCCGATTACGGATTTGATCGACACAAAGGTTATGCCACCGAAGGACATCTGCAATCTTTGCGTAAATACGGCGCCTGTCCCATACATCGAATGACCTTCCGCGGGGTCGACCAAACCAAAGGGGGGTGCAGAGTGGCAATCCGTCAAAAAAGGGGAAAGCAGGGCGAGCTCCTGGCCAGCGAATTTCTTGAGAAACATGGGCTGAAAATAGACTGCCGTAATTTCCGCTGCCCGATTGGCGAAATCGATCTCATTGCCCGGGATAAGAAAACAATCGTCTTTATTGAGGTCAAGTCACGCTATTCCGGAAGTTACGGATTGCCTCAGGATTCCGTCACAAGAAGCAAACAAAGACGACTGACTCGCCTCGGCCAATGGTACATCAAGCAAAACCGATTGGAAGGCAAACCCGCCCGATTCGACGTGGTTGCCATCGACTGGCACAGCGTCGAGCCGGAGATTACCTGGATTGTCAATGCATTCGAAGCCTGTGAATGAATCCAGGTCAGCTGCGAGTAGCTCCGAACGCGGGCAATCGGTTATGAGCTCAGGAATACTCTATGTGGTTGGAACGCCTATCGGCAATTTGGCCGACATCAGTTTAAGAGCGCTCGATATTTTGCGCTCTGTCGATCTCATTGCTGCCGAAGACACCCGACATAGCAGAAAATTGCTCGCTCGCTATGATATCCACACGCCTCTGATCAGCTACCACAGTCAGAACATGAAACGTCGCGGCCCGGAGTTGCTGCAGAAAGTCCAGTCGGGAGAAAAGCTTGCGCTGGTAACGGATGCCGGCACTCCGGGAATTTCCGACCCGGGTTCGCTCCTTGTTCGCCAGGCTCTGGACAGGGGTCTCGAGCTGGTGAGCATTCCTGGCCCGGCTGCTCTCATTACGGCTCTGGTGGTCTCCGGCCTTTCCACTCAACCCTTTGCCTTCTTGGGTTTCCCGCCGAGCCGCGGTGCAGGGCGAACGCGCTTTTTTCAGTCTTATGCAACCCTGCCCATGACCGCCATTCTGTATGAGTCTCCACAGAGGCTGCAACGCACTTTGGGCGACTTGCTCGAGATTTGGGATAATCGACGCATCGCCGTTGCCCGAGAGCTAACGAAAAGATTCGAGGAGGTATACCGAGGCACCATCACCGAGGCACAGGCTCATTTTTCGCCAGGGGTCAAGGGCGAGCTCACGCTCGTAATCGCGGGTGCTGAATTACCCACCGAAATCGACAAGGACACCGGTAGCTGGCTGGAAGAAATGGAGACTCTTATGAAACATGGAGCGACGACGGTGAAGGAAGCTACCGCTCAAATTGCTGCCAAATACGGAGTAGCCAGGCGCGCCGTGTATCAGGCGGCACTTCAAATGAAAAAGAAGTATCCATAGAAGAAGCCCGATGCCCTCCTGCCGACGCCCGATCTACCTGCAAGCAGGCGTCGGAACTTTATCCTCCTTACGCCCGCATCGATCATCGATCTTTATATGTCCTTCAGTCTTCTATATAATTATCCGATATAAGCTTTTGAGGAGTAACCTGAGCTCCACGCACTGCTGCGTCAAACCCGTGAGCTTACCGGTTGGAGCATCATTGCTGTATTTACTTGGAATTTCAGAAGATAGTAGGAGCACCGCAAAAATTTAAGTTGCGGCGGGGGGGACGGATTTCATGACGGAACCCGCTCGATCAAGAGAGACTCACTGCCCACCTGGTGAGCGGATAAGGAGAGCGATATGGGGAATTCTTCGATTAAGAGGGTTTTAGTCGTCGATGACGAAGAGGGCTATCGCAGGCTGGTCCAGGAGTACCTTCAAACACTGGACTTTGACTGCAGGGTGGCTGCAGATGCCGCTGAGGCATTGCATGAGCTCAACCGCGAAACGCACGAACTGGTTATTTCAGATATCAGAATGCCCGGCAAGACCGGACTGGAGTTGTCGCGAGAGGCTTTAAGGCTGTATCCGCACCTGGATATCATCATCACGACGGGTCACCCCAGCGACTATACTTACAGCGACATCATTGATGCCGGAGCTGCCGACTTCATCGTCAAACCTTTTGATATGGCCGAGTTGAAGGCCAAGATCGAGAGAATCGACAGAGAGCGCAGGATTGTCTCCGATCTTCATGCCACCAATAGAGCTCTGGCTTTGGAGTCGGCGGTCAATTCCTCGATCGCAAAGCTTTCGAAGGCATTGATCAATTCCGTCTCCGTCGATGAAATTTCCGAGTTGGTTCTTTGGCACGCCATGCAGCTTACCGACAGTGAAATCGGTTTCGTCGGTTACATTGATCGAGATTCAGGTTCATTTGTGGCCCCTACGATGACGGGCAAAGTCTGGGATCAATGCAGCATGGAGCGGAAAAACCATGTGTTTGAAAAATTCGGCGGGCTGTGGGGGTGGGTGCTGGATAATCAGAAATCGATCGTCACCAACGATCTCCAAAAGGATCCTCGCTCCTCCGGAGTTCCGGCCGGGCATTTGCCGATAGAGCGCTTCCTGTCGGTTCCCGCCATTGTGGACGAACAATTGGTAGGTCAGATTGCTTTGGCCAATGCGGCTCGGGATTACACTGAACGAGAGCTGTCGGTGATCGAGCAACTGGCGGCCATTTACGCACTGCGGGTGCGGCGCAGATGGAATGTCGAAGATTTGCTGCGGGCTAAGAATCATCTCGAATATGTCTTTGATAACTCTGTTGAGGCTATTTCCTTCGTAGATCGACACGGCAGGCCCGTCAAATGGAACAAGGTGGCCAGTGAAACGTTCGGTTACAGCGAAGAGGAAATGAAAGGGAAGAAAGTCTTCGACCTTTATCCGGACAAGGATGCTCTGGGCCGCATGTTGAACCAGTTGCGCCGGCATGGTTTCGTCAAGCGGCATGAAATCGATATGAAAAGAAAAGACGGTCGGATTGCTCCCTTTGAGGTCTCCATCAGATTGTTGAAGAGCAAAGAAGGGGAGACGATGGGCAGCGTAGCAGTGGCCATGGATTTGAGCGATCTGAAGAAGGCTATGGCGGACCTGAAGCAGGCGAATGAACAGTTACATGAAGAAATCACCGAACGTAAACGAATTGCAGAACAGCTCAACGCAGCCCAGGGCCAGCTCAAACAAATGCTGGAAGATCGCACCGAAAAATTATCCAGGGCTGGGGAAATCATGAAGAGAAGCATCGACCGATTCAAATCGATTGCCGAAGAGTGAGTAGACAACAGGGCACGCCCTGGAGGAGGGAAGGAGAGAAGGTGACCGAGGCGAAGGAAAAAAGCTGGGTGAAGAAAATTTTTCCAGGATGGCTCAAGGAGAGTGACGATCACCGGGACGGGGAGTTGCCGTCTGAACCATCCGACCCCGAATCTCCAAGCCGGAAGCAGGCGACGCAGACCGGCGACCCGAGTGTTGAGGTCTCGCAGACCGCTTCAACAATTGCGGGAAAACTGGCGATCCTGAAAAAGGCCCTTGAATTTGAAGGAAAAGATAAGTCTCGCCTTGCCGAGATCGGCACCTCACAGGAATTGCTGGTCTATATCTATGATGTGGTTTTGTTCAAATTCGACAAGTTGCATGAAATCGGGCTGCTGAGCTCCAACTCTGCTGATGCGGTCGGGTCCATAAACCGGAAGCTGGAGACCTTTCTGGCCGGCCAGGCGGAAAATAGAGCGGCAGACCCGAAAAGCCTTGAAGACCTCAAGGCCGAAAACGAGGCGTTAAAACAAAAGTACGAAGCACTGCAGGCAAAACACCTGCAAACCGGTGTGATCACGGACAGAGAAATCGAAATCGAGAAAGAATGCAATTATCTTAAGGCCAGGATTCGAGAATTGGAGACCTTTCTAAGAATAGCCAAGAAGCAGATAGGTATCCTGTCGTCCACGGCGGAGATGGTTCAGAGCCTGCGAGCAAAAAACAGCCTGCTTGGCTCCAAGGTTGATCATCAGGCTCGCCTGCTCAAATCGCTCACCGCCGGCCAGCCGGAACATCAAGAATTACTCTCGACAATCGAGCGTCTCCATAGTGAAAACAGTTTGATGAAAACTCAGCTGGATGGCCAGGAGGCGTTGCTGGAGCGATTCCAGACCCACCTGCCGGCGGATTCTTCGGAAGGCGAGCTCCTCAAGGGACTGGTCGATCAAAGCATGGGGCTGATGGCGGAACTGGCGCAAAGCCAGGATCGATTGGACACCCTGTCCATCGACCAATCTGATGCTGACGTGCTCGGTGACGTCGATCGATTGCAGGATGAAAATATTCAGCTCAAAAACAGGCTGGAGGCTAATCAATCGCTGTCTCAAATGCTTTCCGCCTACCAGGAAAAAGGCGAGGAATCCGGCGTCATAGAAAAAATGATGCAGCATGAAAACCAGCGCCTGCAACAACTGCTTGCCGCCAAGAAAGAGCAGATCAAGATTTTATCTAATAATCCGGCCAACAGACCGTTTGTGCAGGCCGTCACGCGGCTGAAAGACGAAAACCGGCAGTTGCGCAGAATAAGCAATCAAAAAGCCGGCTATGTCGCGGAACTGCTGGCGGAAAGAAAACAGCTGCAGGATAAGCTACGACAATACCTCACGCTTGCCAGAGAGTCGAAACGTATCAGGGCCGAGTTGGAATTCAGCAAAAAGCTGGTGGCGTCCTATCGGAAAGTGGAATATCAGTACGAGCTTCTGAAAAAGAAATATAGTGAGGCTCGAAACAAATATGAAATAGCCAATAACGAGAAAACCGTGCTCCAGAAAAAACTAAACCGCCTCAATGTCGAATATAACGCTCTGGTTCAAGAATATGAGAACCTGTTCGGCAAAAGCTGAAGAAATTCGCTAAGGTAGAATCTCCGACTTTGCTTCTTCCGGCAGTCCGATTTGAACCTTAATGCTCGATGAAGAATCAGACCTCGCCCCTCTTTTCTTTTCAAAATTCCGTGTTTCTGTCGTCCTGTTCGAATATTCGGGTGTGGTCTCAACCGGTATGCGTCTACGGTCCCATCAATTTCGCACCGGCGTTATGCCGCCGGCCGGCAATGGGACTCTCCTAAAGGTGGAAGGCATTCGTTCTGCTTTAATGTTGATGCAGAAGGTTGAAACTGCCCCCCAGTTTCCGCACGAGATTCATGAATTTGGCGGGCAAAGGGGCATCTCGGTCCGTCAGTAAAATACCCAGCTGCTTAGCCTGTGACAAAATATGCGAACTGTCTATTCCCTCCTGGTGATCGCAGAGAAATTGAACGCGCAGTGCATCTGTCAGCGGAATGCGCATTTCGGGAAAATCAGAGGGGATGTTCTTTATTTCGAGCTTGATGAAAAATTTGTTTTCTACCACAAACGTTGCGAATGGCTCTGCCGGATTAGGGCCGCCGAAGAGCTCGTTGATGATTGCTCCGGACAATCGATTGATGAAGTCCACCTCTTTATGTGGATACTTTTTGGGGAGATGTATTTTCAGTTTCTTGAACAGAATCATCTTCACCAAGTCTACACCTTCCCTCAGACTAGGAATCAACTTGCTTTCATACTGCATCTGCTCCTCCTAACTCGATTTAAATTCTAACACAATCGTCACATCGAATCGGATTTCCTTTCGTAAGCCTAAGCCACCCGGTATTTTCTATCGGCGGGCACGACTGCGGGATCAAGCCGCGAGTGGTTCAATGGGAGGCGCTATGTGCAGAGCACCTACCATTAAAATACATTGTTTTTTGTACCAAATAGGTAATTCACAGTATTTATCAATGACCCTTCTATCTAGTATTCATGTCGTAAAAGGTTAGAGTGTGAGCAAGCTGTAGTGATCAAATAGAAATGGTTCGGCAAAAACAGGTCTCTTTGTGGCGTATTCACTCATACAGATAACCAATATGCAGATTACAGATAGAGGGGACTCGGCCATGAAAAGCAACTCGAACATAGAAAATCTTATTCGCCGGTACGGAATTTCCATGCAGACGGCCAAAGTCGGATCGAATCCTATCGTTAATGACGGCTACGAAGCGGATCAGTTGCATCATTATAAGTGCAGCCTTTACCGCAAGAATGATCACGTAGATGTATATCTTTCCATTCAACCTGAATCGGGTAAACTGACCCTGGCTGATGCTCTGCTCATGCTCACCATGGATGCCTCCGGATGTCACATGTTGAAGGGAATGGATGAATGCCGAGATGAATGGCCTGCCATTTTTGGAGGCTCTGACGGCAACCTGAAAGAAATTGAAAATTTTTGGAGCGAATACCAAAACCGTTGCAAGCAGACGGAGAGGTTTAAGAATTTTCTGGGGCATGCTGCCTATAATGAGCTGCTGTACCATTTCGACCGGCAAAATCCCATGAACGAGGTCGCCAATACTCTGTCGGAAAGTCTACCGTAGGCGCATCAGGTGCTTCGGTATTTCTCCCAGGAAACGACTCGGCCTGGTCGATTCACCCCGACGGGTCATCGACCAGGTGAGATGCAAATGGTCTGAAGCTCTGGTCATTGCAACGTACATCAGGCGGCGTTCTTCCTCTATGCCCTCAACGTTTTTTTCTTCGGCCTCCATATCGAAGGAACGATGGTGCGGCAAAAGCCCTTCCTCCAGTGTCACCACAAAAACAACATTAAACTCCAACCCCTTGGCAGCGTGAATAGTGGAAAGCCGAATGCCCATAAGGCTTTCCTCATTGTCTTGATCCTCTCGAATCAGCGCTGCATCCTCCAGATAGTCCGCAATCGTTTCTTTTTGCGAGGCGGTAAAAACCATTTGCTCGATGTTTTCCTTGCGGCTGATGTAGTCGTTTCTATCCTCCGAGAAGCTCCTGAGATGCTCTTCGTATTCCATTTCATTCATCACCTTGCGAATGGCATAATCGGGGCTCAAATCATGCAACGAGGCTAGAAAGTCGATCAGCCTGGCCAGTGCTATGTTGCTCTTTTTAGGCAGGGCGCTTTGTCCCACTGTCTGCCGACAGGCTTCTTGCAACGACATATCGCCGCGTTTAGCCGCAAGAATTTTGTTGATTGCCGCGGGACCGATTCCACGCTTGGGAACATTGATGATGCGCTCGAAAGAAACATCATCCCTTGGATTGACGGCGCTGATCAGATAGGCATTGATGTCCTGGACTTCTCTGCGTTGAAAAAAACCTTGTGCTCCGACCATGGCGTAGGGGATTCTGCCGGAGCGCAACGCTCGCTCAAAGGCCAGTGAAGTAAACTTGGTGCGGAAAAGAATCGCAATCTGGTCAGGTGGGATGTTCTGGTAGTAAAGATAATCACGGCACTTATCGGTGACCCAAGTTGCTTCCGCCTGCTCATCAGGGAACTTCTTCGCCTGCACGAGCTCACCCTCGCGATCGCTGAAGCATTGCTTGGCAATCCTCCGGGCATTGTTGGCGATGACAGCATCAGCCGCCGCTACAATTTGGGCCGTTGAGCGATAGTTTTTCTCCAGCTTGAAGATTTGTGCATCCCGGTAGACTTCGGGAAAATTAATGAAATGCGCAGGGTCTGCTCCGCGAAATTTGTATATGCTCTGGTAGTCATCGCCGACCACCGTCAGGTTGCCGTTTTTGATCAACAGGTCGATGATTTCGTTTTGGATGGCGTTGGAGTCTTGAAACTCGTCCACCAGGATGTAATCGAAAACCTCCTGATAATGTCGCCTGATCTCCTGGAATTTTGTCAGAAGGTCTCGGGTGAGCAGCAGGATATCATCGAAGTCCACCGAGTTGCTTTGTTCCAGCAGTTCGTTGTACCTCCGATAGAGCTCTCTCTTTCTCGGGACCCTGCCGAAATCATCGAGATGCTTTTGCGGCCGCGCTGAGTTCTTGGCTTTGGAAATCATGCTGGCGGCGGCGTACAGGTATTTTTTGTCAAGGCTGAGCTCCGCCAGGGCTTTCTTGAGGTGTGCCTTTTGCTGATAGTCTGCATGGATTATCAGGGGCTTGCGATAACCCAAAAGATCGCAGTGAGTCTTGAGAATTCTGAAGCAGGCGCTGTGGAATGTTCGCACCCAGGGGAAATCGGCAACCGGCCTGCCAGTGATCTTCACCAGCCGATCCTTCATTTCGTCTGCAGCTTTATTGGTAAAGGTAATGGCCAAAATTTTTGCCGGCTCGAAGCCGAGTTGATTGACAAGGAAGGCAATTTTGCTGGTTAAGGTCTTGGTTTTGCCGCTTCCTGCGCCGGCCGTGACTATGGCCGGCGTGGATACATGCGAGACGGCTGACTGCTGAGCCGCTGACAGCTTCTGTTTGTCCATTCAAATGACTCCTGTTGACTGACTCGAAACCTAGATTGCGGGGGGAACATATTCGAACAGGAGAGGGCTGACAAGGCAAAACTTCAAAGGTAATCGCGACAGCAATTCTCATTTTGGACGTCGGACATATGGTAGGGTGGGTGAAACGATAGCGTAACCCACCATAGATGCAGCATTTGGTGGGTTACGGCGCAAAAAAGCGCGCCTCCACCCACCCTACGGCAACTACGGTAACCGAACCGCAGTCAAAATGAGAATTGCTGTAATCGGGAATGCTGGTATGGCCATTGCCGGCAAAATACGATATGTAAGTCCGTCGGCCTTTTCCTCAGAGGATCTACGTAAACCGTTGTGTCGAAAAGCATCCATGGCCGTGCCAGCAATGCCAATGGCGAGAGTTCAAAGCTAACAACCTAAAATTGAAAACTGTAGAGCCATGTCCCTTTTTATTCTGATCTTCATTTCCGCCTACTCATCCATGCACGCTTTTTTCTATTACAGAGCCAGAGTGCTCCTGCCTTACGGAGGGGCCGTAAGAGTTTTTTCCATCCTTTTTCTAGTGTTAATGGTATTTGCACCCATTATAACGCGCCTTCTGGAAAGAAATGGATACGACCTTGCAGCTCGCCTGATGGCTTACATCGGATACGCGTGGATGGGATTCCTGTTTATTTCCTTTTGCGGACTCCTGCTGTTGTTCGCAGCCAACCTGGCTCTTAAGGGATTGCATTGCGTCGCCGGGATATCGGTTCTCGATCTTGCCGGTAGGGGGATCACGGCAGCCGTGCTTGTATTGGCGGGCTTGACCTGTATATACGGTTTTTTTGAGGCTCGCTCGATTCGAGTAGAGCGAGTTGTGGTGAAGACGACCAAACTGCCGGCAGGTGTCAATCATCTGAAGATTGCCCAGATCTCTGATGTTCATTTGGGCCTTTTGGTCGGAAACGAGCGGCTGAAGTCCATTCTTGACAAGGTTCGCATCGAAAGACCGGACATTCTGGTGTGCACCGGGGATCTGGTCGATGGGAATATCGATCGAATGGATCAAATCAATGTAGCGATCAATGAGATTAACCCGCGTTACGGCAAATTCGCCGTCACCGGGAATCATGAGTATTATGCGGGCCTGGACCGATCTATCAAATTCCTGCAGACGTTCGGTTTCGAGGTGCTGCGAGGCGAGACAAGAAATGTTGAAAACATTATTCGCATAGCAGGCGTTGACGATCCGGCCGGGGGTGTATCGGTGGAAGAAGCTTCACTCTTGTCGTCCGGGAGCAATACTCTTTTCACTCTATTCCTCAAGCATCGGCCGCAAGTTGACATAAAAACTCTGGGCCTGTTCGATCTGCAGCTATCGGGTCATACTCATCGCGGCCAGATTTTCCCTTTTCGTTTTTTTACCGGGATGGTCTACCCCATGCAAAATGGCTTCCATGAGCTCGGCAAAGGATCCAGTCTTTACACCAGTCGCGGTTCAGGAACTTGGGGGCCGCCCGTCAGGGTTCTGTCACCGCCGGAAGTAACCATGATTGAACTGGTTCGTGACTGAGGTATCGTGAAATAAAATATTATTTAAATACGATTCACCCGGAGTCTGACTCCGGGTGATTGGCGGTTTTCTGTGGTGTAGCTGGTTTAAACGGCATATGTCTCCATGAGGTCGCCGGCACCATAGGACGGCGAAACCTGGGCTTGAGAGGCTGATGTCATCATTGCATAGCTTTGCACCAAACGTCTGCCAAGAGTTGCAGCCAGTCCTTTGAAGAACAGCATCCCGTTAGCCGGGTCTTTTGCCGCGATTTCTTGCAGTTGCTCGCCGTTTATTTTCAGCAGGGTGGTGGGTTCCGTGCATTCGGCCGATGCTGAATAAAGGTCGCGCTCGGCAAGACTAGACCAGCCGAATGCTTCCCCGCCGCGACCGACCATATGGACTACCTGTCCGGTTTCACCCAGGCTCAGGCGAACATGTCCCTTGAGGAAGACATAAAAATCGGTTGCCGCTTCGCCTTTGCGAAATAAAATGTCCCCCTTCTCATAGGTCTCCTTTGTAGCGATATCCATTATTTCTTTTACGAACTCCCTCCCTATGCCATGAAAGAGATCTGCCTGTGGAACGTACATAACTGCTCCTTTGCTTTAAGGCGGTTATCCTGAACACAAAGATCTATATTGCAGCTCTGTTGAGGCCGTCCCCAGAGGCGGCGAAAATGCCCCGGGGACCGGGTATCGGCATTTTGGAAAATCTCTTCAACATGGCTTCCCCGATTCGAGGGGAGAGTAATATAAGCGGAAATCAATGTAGCTGAAGTAAATCGAACATTTTACGGCGGCTTCGTCAATGGACGCGCTTATTTTCAGGTCAAGTCAGTTTGTGAAACAAGTAACATTAGCGTCTGCCAACCGGAAAACCTTCCGTGGCTCTTACCACATCAAAAGTTTGAATTTTCCTTCGCGGCGACGATCTGCTAATATTTTTTAGCAGTGAGAACAGTACTCGGTTTCAAACCCAAGGCCTTAGGGAAACAGAATTTGCTGAAATACCGGTATGCGTTCCCACGCGGGAGCGTGGGAACGAGGTGGTTGAAGGGATATTGGCATTTTCGGGATCCTTGGCTTATTTGACTTACATGAAGCACTAGATCAGGATCGTGGAGGTTTGACCTATGGCTGATCAAAAGCAAATCGATGCCAGTGTCGAAGCGTTGAGAATCGGCGCCAAAATGAAGCAGCTTCGAGAGAAAAATCGCTACACTTTCCAAGATCTTGCCGCCAAGACCGATTTAACGAAAGAGTTTTTGGCTCAGATAGAAAAGAATGAGGTTGTCCCGCCGGTCGCCACTTTGATCCAATTGGCCAAGGCTCTGAACGTGGACATGTCCTATTTCTTTCAGGACCGGGCCGGCAGTGAAAAAATTGCCGTAACCAGGGTTCGGGAGCGCACCAGAGTGGAGCGACGGCCGCATCATCAGAGGGGCGAAGTGAACTATATCTATGAGGCTCTAGAGACGAAAAAAACCGACAAGCACATGCAGCCTTTTTGGGTTGAGTTCCCTCCGCAGGAGACCAGCGATATGGTTTTTGTCAGCCACGAGGGGGAGGAATTCCTTCATCTGCTCGCTGGTAAGCTGGAATTCCGCTCGACCGATCGAGTCGAAGTATTGGAACCGGGGGACAGCATCTATTTTGAGTCGGATGTCAGCCACAGCTTCCGCTGCCTGGGTGAAGAACCCGCCAAAGCGATTGTGGTGGTCTGGAGCAGGCCATAGGGTGGATGAAAAGGGGACACGGGGATGCGGGGACACGGGGATGCGGAGACCAGTGTAGGTCGGGGTGTGCGAACACTCCCCGGCAACCCGGAAAGTGCCCGGTAGCTCCCGCCTGCGTGGCCGCAGCGCACACTCACCCGGGCTCGTGCGCCGCTCCAGCGCGGCGCACCCGTGGTGGTCGCAATCTGACCTACGATGGGCTGCCTTAATCGTTCCCAAACAGAGTTTGGGAACGAGGTGAAAGGGCAGTTAGGAACGAGGTGAAAGCGGACACGGGGACGCGGGGAGGTAAAACAGGAGTTGGGAACGAGGAGCGGACTCGCTTGTTGCGCGAACTATTCCAAAGGATATGGGTAAAAGGCAGTCCTAGGAGACTGTCCGACAATATGTAGCGCGGGGCTTTAGCCCTGCCTGGGCTGGCAGCCCTGAAGGGCTGCGCTACACGAAGGCGTATTCTCGGACAAGCTCCTGGCCACCGGATTATGAGTGGGTAGCTGCCAATTCAAGGGAGCGGGAGTATCGAGTGGAACTTATAAGGGGAGAGAACGGCATGCTGGAAATCCGCTTTCATGGTCGGGGTGGGCAAGGGACCGTAGTGGCTACGATTTTGCTGGCCAAAGCCTTTTTTCATGCGGGGTATTACGTGCAAAGCTTTCCTCTGTTTGGAGTTGAGAGGCGGGGCGCTCCTGTGGAGGCTTATTTACGGCTCGATAAAAGTCAGATCTGGGTGCGGACCAATGTCTACAATCCTGATCATGTGGTTATAATGGACAAAACCCTTCTGCAGGGGATTGATGTGACCATGGGACTCAAGCCGGGGGGCTGGATTCTGATCAATGCGCCCGCACTTCCTCCTCAAGCGGAGCATTTTTCCGACTTTCGGCCGGCTTTTGTTGATGCTACCCGCATCGCGCTGAAACACCAACTGGGAACCCGCACCCACCCCATTGTCAATACGGCCATGATGGGGGCTCTTGCAAGGGTTCTGGGCATGCCGCCGATGGAAGCCATAGCGGATGCCATCGCTGAAGAGATTCCGATCAAACCGGAGCAAAACATACAGGCCGCCAAAGACGCTCATGACGAAGTGCAATTAGAAGTCAGAATGTGAGGAAATAGCACAATGGCTGAAGATGTGACCATGAAAACCACGCCTTTGTTCATTTCGCAATCTTATCTTACCACGGAAAGCAACAAAACCGGTTCCTGGCGTTTCCTGCGGCCCAGATATGCTGAAAAGACTGCGCCTTGCAGCGCCGCCTGCCCTGCCGGGGAAGACATCGGACGCGTTGAAATGCTGACGGCTCAAGGGCTGTTTAAAGAGGGTTGGGAAACCATACTTCAGGAGAATCCGTTCCCGGCAGTCTGTGGACGCGTCTGTTTTCATCCGTGTGAGCGGGTGTGCAACCGGGGCGAATTTGATGAAGCCATAGCCATCCATAACCTGGAAAGGTTTCTCGCCGATACCGCCAGTCGCTACGAATTGAAGCCGGAACTGGAGGTGCTTGCTTCTAAAAAACAGAAAATAGCTGTAGTCGGTGCCGGTCCAAGCGGTCTTGCGGCTGCTCATTTCCTGACTCGGCTGGGCTATAAGTGCGAAGTTTACGAAGCCGCTTCTGAACCCGGTGGAGTGCTGCGCTGGGGGATTCCATCCTACCGCCTGCCGGTGAAAGTTCTAAGAAATGAGATTGAGCTCATCAAAAGCGTCGGTTTCAGCATCGAGTGCGGACGGCGCCTGTCAAAAAACTTTCTGCGTGAGGCTGGAGAGCGATATGACGCTGTTTTTCTTGGATGCGGCTATGCCAAGATACCTCAAATGAAAATTCCCGGCGAAGATCTTCCGGTGGTGGCGGATGGATTATCTTTTCTGGAGTCGATCAGCAGAGGTGAAAATCTACAAGTTAAAGGCTTGGTTGCGATCATTGGCGGTGGCAATACCGCCATTGATGTGGCTCGCTCGGTTTTACGCGTTGGTGGGAAACCCGTGCTCATTTATCGACGTCGCCGAGAAGATATGCCGGCTTTCGATGATGAGATTGCAATGGCCTTGGAAGAGGGAGTCGATTTGCGGGAGTTGCGCACCGTAACTCGGATCGAGCGCAGCGGGTCGGAATATTTGCTTACGTTGCAGCAGGTCGAAGTGGCCTATCTTGGTGCAGATGGCAGAGCATGCGTGGAACCTGTCCCGCACAAAACAGAGACACTGCGGGTGGAGAAAGTTTTCAAGGCGATCGGATTGCAGGCGCTGCAAGATTGGTATAATCCGCCGGATGAAGACACCGGATCTCTGCGTTTGGCCAATTCGGTGCTGATCCATGCAAACGGAGGGCCGGCTGTCGTGTACGGGGGAGATCTTACCAATGACGTCAAGAGTGTGGTGCATGCGGTGGCCTCCGGGAAAGAGGCGGCCATTGCCCTCGATGTTTTTTTCAAGGAAGGTTTGGAGGCCATTCCCGTGAGAATGTCCCAATGTGTGGTGGGGATGGGTCCGTCTCTTTCCATGGAGATCTACGTCAAAGGACCCCGTTGTCAACGCAGCAGCCATATCGTGCTGTACGAGGAAATAAACGCCGACTACTTTCAGCTCAGCCCCAGAATTGTTGAGCCGCGTCTTTTGAGAGAAGAGCGCATACAGTCTTTTGCAGAAATCGATCTGAAGATTTCCGCCAATCTCGCGATAAAGGAGGCTGAGCGTTGTTTCAATTGCGGGTTGTGCAATCAATGCGATAATTGCCGACTTTTCTGTCCTGACCTGGCTGTGAAAAAAGATTCGGAATCGCACGGCCGCCATATCGACTACGATTACTGCAAGGGGTGTGGGATTTGTGTGGTGGAGTGTCCTCGCAATGCGATGGCTCTGCAGGAAGAGAATTAGACACGGATGGACGCGATACCACGGTCGTCATTCCCGCATGCTTGCGGTGGGAATCCAGCAGGAGTGATGGACGATGTTGATCCCACTCCCACCCGTGTTTATCCGTGTCCATCCGTGTCTGAAATCGAGGGTGCTATGAAAAAGGTTTTGGAAGGAAGTCATGGGGTGGCCGAGGCGGTGCGCCTGGCGAAAGTCAAGGTGATTTCGGCTTATCCCATTACCCCGCAAACGCATATTGTGGAGCGTCTCTCCGACTTTTGCGCAGACGGCAGCCTGCCTGCCCGTTTTCTTCGCGTAGAGAGCGAACATTCTGCTTTAGCCGCCTTGATCGGCGCCGCCAGTGCCGGGGTGCGTACTTTCACGGCCACATCCTCGCAGGGGCTGGCCTTGATGCATGAGCTCCTGCACTGGGCTTCCGGGGCCAGGCTTCCCATCGTGATGGCTGAAGTCAATCGGGCTCTAGCTCCCGGCTGGAACATCTGGACCGACCAGACGGACAGCCTGGCTCAGCGTGACACCGGCTGGATGCAGCTGTATTGTGAAACCGGGCAGGAAGTCCTGGACACTACTCTGCAGGCATTCTGGCTGGCCGAGGCGGTTAATCTGCCGGTCATGGTCATTTTGGATGCCTTCTTTCTTTCCCACACTTACGAACCGGTTGATATTCCTGCCCAGGAGGATGCAGACCGTTTTCTACCCGCCTATCAGCCGAGATTCATGCTAGATACCGCCAATCCGTGCGCTTTCGGTCAATTGGCGCCCCCCAATATCTATATGGAAATGCGCTACAGCATTCAGCAGGCAATGGATATGGTGCTGAATCGCTTCGGGGAAATGGAAGAGCAATTCGTGGATGTTTTCGGGCGATGTTATGGAGCGGTTGAACCGGTTCAGTGCGAAGATGCGGAAATCATCCTGGTTACTTCGGGAACCATCACCAGCACCTGCCGCCAGCTGTTGCAGGAGCTGCGGGCGAAGGGCGAGCGGGCGGGGCTTCTGAAGGTGAAACTGTTTCGTCCCTTTCCGACCGAGGCCATCCGGCAGAGCCTCGGCAAGGCCCAAAAAGTGGCTGTCGTGGACCGCAACTGTTCCTTTGGGGCGGGAGGCATTTTCGCTCAGGAAATACGTGCCGCCCTCTGCAACCTGTCCGATGGTCCGCAAGTGTACAGTTATGTAGCTGGGTTGGGCGGCCGCGATGTGACCACGGACCTGTTGGATGAAATATACCGGCAAACCAAAAAACAAGACTGCTGTCCGGTGGAGAGCATCTGGATGGGGCTTCGCGAGGTGAGCTATGCAACTTGATGTTCCTGACCGAGATTACATGTACTCCGGGCACGTGGGCTGTCCTGGCTGCGGAGCGGCGATTGCCATGAAGTTTGTACTGAGGGCCCTCGGCGACAAAACCATGATGGTGCTTCCCGCCTGCTGCTGGTCGATCATTGCAGGCCCTTATCCGCAATCGACCTTGCAAATTCCGGTGATCCACAGTGCATTTGAAACGGGAGGAGCGGTTGCCAGTGGTGTCCGTGCGGCGCTGGATGCGAAGGGAGACAAGGAGACTTGTGTGGTCACCTGGGCGGGTGACGGCGGCACCTTCGACATTGGCTTTCAGGCTCTTAGCGGCGCTGTGGAACGTAACGAAGACTTCATCTATGTCTGCTATGACAACGAAGCGTATATGAATACCGGTATCCAAAGGAGCTCTTCCACCCCCTACGGCGCCTGGACGACGACGACCCCGGGACAAGACTGGAAGAAGATGCGCAAAAAAAATATCGTCGAAGTACTGGTTGCCCACCGAATTCCTTATGCAGCAACAGCCAGCATCGCCTATCCGGAGGATTTGACACGCAAAGTCGCAAAGGCCAGATCGATCAAGGGGTCTCGCTTCTTGCACATTTTTGCCAGCTGTCCGACCGGGTGGCGCATCCCTTCAGAGACGGCGGTCAAGATAGCCCGCATGGCGGTGCAGACCAATATCTTTCCGCTCTACGAAGTGGAAAACGGCTCCAAGTACACCATCAATTTCATGCCCAAAGGCTACCTGGTGAAAGAATACTTTCGATTGCAGGGGCGCTTCAAGCACCTGACCGAACGGGATCTGGACCAGATTCAAGCCATGGTGGAGGAGGACTGGCAACTGCTACTGCGCAAAGCGGGAGTGCGGCTGCAGGGTTGACATTCTGAGCAGGAGGCAAAAGTGGTGGAGTTGGCAAAACAAAAGGCGACTTACCAGGACCTTTACTCCATTCCTGACAATATGGTCGGAGAGATCATAGATGGAGAGCTTGTCGTTACCCCCCGGCCGTCGGTTAGACACGCCCATGCGACCTCGATTCTAGGGAATGAAATAGGGCCGCCGTATCATCTTGGTCGGGGTGGACCCGGCGGATGGATCATTCTCTTCGAGGTTGAAATCATGCTCGGGGAGGAGCTTCTTGTGCCGGACCTGGCCGGCTGGAAAAAGGAGCGATTTCCCGGCCTGCCGAAAGACAATTGGATTTCGGTATCTCCGGACTGGGTGTGCGAGATTTTGTCCCCTAGCACGGCCCGCATAGACAAAGTGAAGAAGATGCCCATTTATGCCCGTCATGGTGTGCCCCACTTTTGGCTCATCGATCCTGTAACCAAAACGTTGGAGGTTTTCAGGCTGCAAGCGGGCAACTGGTTATTGCTGGCGGCCTTTGCCGATGACGACAAGGTGCGGATCGAGCCATTTCAGGAAGTGACGATCGAGCTGAATAACCTTTGGCTGGAGTAGCAAGGAGCAAGGAGCGGGGCGCCGTCATCCAGGCTATTTTTCCAACTTTCGTGGTTTCTAATTTCGTAATCGTTCACCACAAAGACGCGAAGGACTCAAAGACACGCAAAGAGTCCTTTCTAAAGGATACAACCTTTGCGAATCTTGGCGTTCTTTGCGCCTTTGCGGTTCATAAAAGGCTGTGTGGTGAACGGTTACCTAATTTCGTGTTTTCGTGATTACGGAGGGCGAATGCTATGAGCACTGAGAGCCGCACAAGAAAACGCGATGCTTCCAAAAAATCGTGGGCGGAGCCGTGGAAAGTAAAGGTGGTCGAACCGGCGCGCTGGACGACCCGCGAGTATCGGGAAAAATGTAATCGCGAAGCCGGCTGCAATACTTTTCTGCTGCGCTCGGAGGACGTCTACATCGATCTGCTGACCGATTCCGGTACTTCTGCCATGAGCGACTATCAGTGGGCAGGGCTCATGTTGGGTGACGAAGCTTACGCCGGCAGTCGCAACTTCTATCATCTGGAAGCCAGCGTGCAAAAATATTACGGATATAAATACATGGTGCCGACTCATCAGGGGCGCGGTGCCGAGCACCTGGTGGCAAAGATCTACATCAAGCAGGGCGACTATGTTCCGGGAAACATGTACTTTACCACAACCCGCACCCACCAGGAGCTGGCAGGCGGCACCTTTACGGATGTCATTATCGATGAAGCGCACGATCCTGCAAGCACCCATCCTTTCAAGGGAAATGTCGACCTTGACAAGGTGGAGAGCCTGATCCATAAAGTCGGGCCCGCACGCGTGCCCTATATCAGTTTGGCCGCCACGGTGAATATGGCCGGCGGGCAGCCGGTCTCCATGCAGAATCTGCGGGAACTTCGAAATTTGTGCAACCGTTATGAAATTCCGATTTTGCTCGATGCCACCAGGGCAGTCGAAAATGCTTATTTCATCCAGCAACGGGAGCCAGGCTATGGTGGTAGGAAAATCGCCGATATTCTGCTCGAGTTTTGTTCCCACACGGACGGCTGCTGGATGAGCGCAAAAAAAGACACGTTGGTCAACATCGGGGGCTGGTTGGCGTTAAACGAAGCTGAAAAATTTGACGAAGCGCGCAATCTGGTGGTGGTATACGAGGGACTGCACACCTATGGAGGGCTGGCCGGCAGGGACATGGAAGCTATGGCCAGAGGCATCGAGGAATCGGTCGATGACGATCACATCCGCGCCAGGGTGGGGCAGGTGGAATACCTCGGCCAAAAATTGCTCGACTGGGGAATCCCCATTGTTTTGCCGGTTGGCGGTCACGCGGTGTTCCTCGACGCCAGGAGATTTTACCCCCACATACCCCAGGATCGATTTCCCGCCCAAACGCTTGCCGCCAATATTTTCGTGGAAGCAGGGGTGCGCACCATGGAGCGGGGGATTGTGTCGGCAGGTCGTGACCCCGAAACGGGGGACCATCGCTACCCCCGGTTGGAACTGGTCAGGGTAACCATTCCGCGTCGGGTCTACACCCAGGCGCACATGGATGTGACCGCCGAAGCCGTCGAGGAAGTTTGGTGGAACGCTGGGAAGGCTCGAGGGCTGAGGTTGGTATATGAGCCAAAATTTCTGCGCTTTTTTCAGGCCCGGTTCGAATCGTTGTGAGTCGGCATTGGTTAGTTTATACTCGTTAACGACGAAAACTTGTATTCGAGCTGTAGGGCTCGTTCCCCGAACGAGCCGGGTAATGCGCGCTCGGGGAACGCGCCCCATTCATAAAACGATACTTTTTAACCTGAGCGAGTATGCCTTCAGCTGGAGACACAAGATGAAAGCCTATGAAAATATTACGCTGAAGTTTTGCCGGACGGGCATTTATCCATTCCTGAGAGCCTAAGAGAAAAAGCGAGAGCAAATTCGACGGTCAGGGTTGTGCTTTTGCTTGAAGATGATGAAGAAAAATATTTTCATTATAGGTGACGTCCTGTTTGAAATGATGGGTCCCGTTTCGAGGGTTTGCAGCGTTTGCCGGCGGGAGCGTGAAAGACTCGACAAATGCGCTGCCATATGCGGGTTGATGGTTGTGGCGTGGGTGCTGTTAATGCTGTGCGGCTGTGCTGCAACCGTTCAAAAGCCCTCTGTTTTAGAAGCCGCGCACGCAGTAGGGGCGGCTGATCGAAAGTCCGATCAGGGCTGGTGGGCGGTGCGTTTCAAGATAAACCGGCCTGAAGGGGCTGAGCCCTCTTGGTACATGGACCCGCTGCTGGCACATGGAGTTGTTTCTCCCGTCCTGCGGCGGTACAGAGGAGAGATTGTTGTTTGGCGGTTTCATCGCAGGGCCGGCCGGGATCAAGCCGGCCACCAATTCAGCTTTCTTTTCTACTGCTCCCCCGCGACGGCAAGGAAAATCCATGCCGACATCAAATCCGATAAGTTACTGCAACAGTTAAAGAGGGACGGTGCGATCATAAAAGACAGCTACGACGACACGGAGCGCGTCACCAGGCCCCACATCGAAGATACCAGCGACCCGAGCTGGTCGCCTAATGTGCAGAAGTCCTGGCCCTATTTCATCATGGGCGTCAGCCAAACCTGGCTGGACTTGATCGAGCTCACAGTGGCCGATGCCGCCGGCGACTATCATCCTTCCTCGACCGATGACCTGAAAGCACTCTACAGAAAGGTCAATGGTTCGATCAACCAGCTATGGCGAAAAGAGGGCGGCCACGCATTCCTGCATCACCTGAACGCCATATTCGGCTATACACCGGTGGAGATCTACGAAAGGAGGCAAATGACTTTCTGATTGCCGCCTAAAGCTCCAGTTCAATCAGCTGCCCATTTCCAATGGGCAGTTCCTCCACTAGGGTAACTCGCGAACCTCCATGCTGTTTATCCTGCATCTCTATTTTGTAATTGCCCGGCGGGAGCGGCATCGGGCCCCAACTGTCAGCCATTTCGGCCCATGCCCCGGTTGCCTTGTTTTCGACATAGATTCGATAGGGCGCCGGCTCCTCTCCAGCCAGGAAAGTCAAGCCGCTATCAATCGCCGCTTCGGCAAATCCCTTTTCAGGCACCGTGACGCTGCCCCATTTTGTTTCACTAAATCCATGCTCGGTCTGTTTCCAGGTCAGTTGGTAGGTGCCTGCAGGAACCAGTTGGGCTCCCACCTGATTCATCCTGATTTGGCCGCCTTTCCCGTCGATGAGCGAATAATAATAAGGCGGCTGAAGCCAGTCCGGCAGATTCACCACAATCCCATGCTCGATAACCAGCTCTTTGAGCTGCCCCTGTTCTATGGTGACTTCGCCCAGGTCTACATCCGGATGACCATGCTCCGTCTGTCTCCAGATCAGGTGATAGGTGCCGGCCGGAGCCAACTGAGGGTTGAGATTTTCTCGGTATCCCGCAACGGAAGCCTGCTCATCGTTCACAAGGCGCCATGTATAAGGCGGGTTTACATTTTCCGGGACGGTAATGCGAATTCCCGTTGTCAGAGGCACGCTGATCTTGTCTCCGCCTTTGACCGTCACAACCTCGTTCAGCTGCACCTCACCCGCGCCGTGCTCGCTCTGCCGCCAAACTATCTGGTAGGTACCGGCTTTGACCCGCAAGGTATCACTATCGGAGCGAGCCACTTCGGCGCCGGTTTCGGCATCCACGAGCAGCCAGTATTTTGGGGGCATTACAACCCACGGCGCCGGAGCGAGCATGACAGTTCCTGGGCCTGCAACTTTAATTCGGGTAGTTTTTGCTTTTTTCGTCTCAACTTTTGGCTTAGGGGGCGGTTCGGGCAGGGCGATTCCTTTGACCACATGGTCGCTGACTGCGCTGAGGGCCTGGGCCAGACCTGCGCCCGTACCAGCCTGGAAGTACTGCCCGCCGCCTGCTTCGGCAATGCATTGCAGTTGTTCGACCACGGGTCCGGACACATCGAAACCGACCACATGTATGGTCACGGTTATTCCCTGCTCGCGCAGCTTCTTTGCTACCCTGCAGGGATCGCCGCCGCAGGTCTCCAGGCCGTCGCTTACCATAACTATGGTGGCTTCGCCCGTATGATCTTTCAGATAATCTCCGACCTGAGTGAGAGCTGCGGCAAGAGGGGTTTTCCCTTTCGGAGTCAGTCGCTTGATGCCTTCGAGCAGCTTCTCTCTTTCACCCGATTCCGGGACTGCGATCGTCTCTATGTCTTGACAATCACCTTTACGCCGATGCCCGTAAGCCACCAGACCAAGCTTGGTGCTCTCAGGAATGCCCGCGATCAGGTTGCTCATGGCTTTGCGGGCTGATTCTATTTTGGTGACGCTATCCACGCGCCCCCACATGGAGCCCGATGCGTCCAAAATAAAGATGATCGTTGGAGAGTCCTGGCCATTGGCGGACATGGTGCAGAGACCGTTAAGAAGCACACCGGCCAACAACAGAATGGCGATTTTCAATGTCTTTCTTGGCATGGCAACATCCCCCTCTCAGTTTGGCACTTGTCCCGGTTGTGTGAATTTCGGAGGCGATTTATAGAATATTTTGAAGTTATCGAATCATTACGGAAAAATGGTTCGGAAAGCAAGGGTCGATATTCAAATGCGTAATTTGATTTCCGACGGGAACAATGTATACACCAATTTCATCATGATTTATTTTGCAGGAGAGCAATATGGATACGCAGAAGGTCGATTTCAGTTCTTGTCGATAAGCCGGGAACGGTTCCGGAAACCTTGGATTCCTATGACACGTCAAATTATTTTCTGAGTGCTGGCTTCTATGCAGAGCCCTCTTTATATCGCGATTTTCTTGCTTGCTTTCGGCTGCATCACGGTTGCCGCTTTGAGAAGCGGGCGTGGCTTCAAAGAGAGCACCGATTTTTCCCTGGCGGGCCGAAGCCTCGATGCTTCCGGTGTTTCATGGGTCATCATCGGCACACTGGTCGGAGGCGCTTCGACCATCGGAACCGTTCAGATGGCTTACGACCATGGACTTGCCGCCTGGCTTTTCACGCTTGGAAGCGGTATTGCCTGTCTCGGTCTGGGGCTGTTTTTCGCCAAGCCTTTGCGAGAGGAAGAAGTGGTGACGGTGGCCGAATATCTTGGCCGCTATTTCGGTTCCAGCTTTCAGTCTTACTGCAGCGTGCTCACTTCAATTGGTATGTTTGTGCATGTAGTCGCTCAATTCCTGGCATCCATGGCCATTTTACGTTCCGTATTCGGATTTTCCGACTCCGTTGCTTTTTTCCTGACTTTTGTGCTTATCGCGGTTTTTGTCGTTGCCGGTGGCATGGCGGGAGCCGGTCTGGTAGGGAAGCTGAAGTTTTACATGTTGTATGTCATCATGGTTCTTTCTGCGGGTCTTGCCTACTATAAAGGTGGAGGGTTCCATGCTATATTGATGAGGCTGCCTGAAGATGCAAACATGCTCAGCCTGCTGGGCAACCGTCGATTAGAGGGTGTGGTGGATATATCTTCTATGGTCGTAGGTGTGATATCGACCCAAATATACTTGCAGTCCATTTTCTCCGCCAAAGACGTGCGAGCTGCGAGAAAAGGGGCATTCCTTAGCGCCGCGATCATTCCACCGGTCGGCCTGCTTGGAATCATCATCGGCCTCTATCTGCGCGCCTATGCGCCGGAAGTTGGGGCAAACACCGCGCAAGCCCTGCCTTACTTTCTGAATAGCTCATTTCCGCCTGTTCTGGCCGCTTTCTTTTCCGCCGGCTTGCTCCTCATTGTGCTGGGAACGGGCTCAGGACTGCTGCTCGGTGTAACAACCAATCTTTACGTGGATTGCGTGCAGAAACTCAGCTTCTTTAATCGGTTCGGCTCCGGACTCACTCGAATTCGGGCCTGCAGTCTGTTGGTGTTGCTGCTTTCTTTGGGTCTGGTCGCCACCGGGCTTCATTCCGCCATACTCAAATGGAGCTATCTGTCCATGGGCCTAAGGGGGTCGGCCGTATTTGCCGGGCTCTGCATTGTCGTATTCTTGAAGGAATGGAAGGGCGCTGCGCGCCTGCTTCCTGTTCTTTATCTCATTCCGATCGCCTATGTGGTTGTGATGATCCGAGTTTCCATGTGACCAATCGGGTCATGCGAGTCGACCGGGGAACAACTTATCTTGACCGTATAGGAATTTGCATTTTTTCGCAATGAAATCAATCTGATCATGGTAGAAAGGCAGGTGTACCGGGAGTAGGGGGAGAAGATCGGGGGAATCGACCGCGGCACTTTCCGCCAGATATTCGAGGATCATTGGGATGATTTCAAAGAGCGGCATCCCGGGTATGCCGGCGGGTATTA
>ENA-OSEO01001099-OSEO01001099.1-sediment-metagenome-genome-assembly--contig:-NODE-1099-length-54927-cov-4.611650_pt1 | contig 54927 bp, 48 predicted proteins | sample MGYA00237883_ERZ534232 | MGnify/ENA metagenome assembly ERZ534232
CTTGACCTTGCTGCTCAATATGGTGGCAAGATTCCTGGTTTGGCGGGTGGCGCGCAAAACGCCGCAGGACGCACGCGCATGAAAAACCTGCAGGAAATCATCGAAAACCAGGGCGCAATACGCAAACGAAAACGCAAAACCGCCAATGCCGTAATGCTGGCTTTGACAGGTTTATTAACGGTTATTGCTTTGATCCCGCTATTCTGGATCATCGGATACGTTGCCGTTCGCGGCGGAAAGTCACTCACACTCGAGTTCTTCACCCAGTTACCCAAGCCGCTCGGCATGGGCGGCGGCGGTGTGCTGCACGCCATTGAAGGTACGTTGATCGTATCCGTACTGGCATCCCTCTTTGCCATCCCGCCGGGCGTATTGGCGGCCTTTTATGCGGCCAGGAACCCCAATACTCCTCTGGGCATCGCATTACGATTTGGCACCGACGTTTTGGCCGGTGTGCCCTCCATTGTGATCGGTTTGTTTGGATACGCCGTCGTGGTCAAGCAGCAAGGACACTATTCTGCATTGGCGGGCGGCGTTGCGCTGGCAATCTTGATGCTGCCGACGATCATCCGGACGACGGAGGAAATGTTGAAGCTTGTCCCGTCAAACCTGCGTGAAGGTTCACTGGCGTTGGGCGCCCCGGAATGGAAAACTTCGTTGAGCGTTTTGTTTCCCGCAGCTTTGAACGGCATCATCACCGGATTTTTGCTGGCAATCGCACGCGCGGCTGGTGAGACCGCGCCGTTATTGTTCACGGCATTGGGGAATGAACGCTTTGATCTGGGTACGATCATAAAATCCGGAATAGCAGGTCACCAGACCGTTTTTCAAATTCTTGACAGGATCTTTGACCAACCGATCGACTCACTGCCCCTGACACTTTGGAAATACGCCCAACAGCCTTACCCTGAGCGCGTGGAACAGGCCTGGGGCGTGGCGTTGATATTGATGATCCTGGTTTTGGCAACCAATATCATTGCCAGAGTATGGATAGAAATTCGAACGAAACGATTAAGAGGTTAAGATGACCATTACATACCTATCAAGAGAAACAATGACAAAAGACGATCAAGATCATCCGGTCATGGTGAAGGTAGAGGATCTGAACGTTTTCTACGGAAAGTTCAAGGCTTTGTCAGAAATTAATATGGAGATCCAGGCGCGCAAGATCACGGCGATCATAGGGCCTTCGGGATGCGGAAAATCAACGCTGCTGCGTTCGTTCAATCGTATGAACGACCTGACCCCCAACGCGCGTATCGAGGGCAAGATCTATCTGGATGGGCAGGACATGTATCAACGCGACGTCGATGTGGTGGACGTGCGCCGCAGGATCGGCATGGTCTTTCAAAGACCAAATCCGTTTCCCAAAAGCATCTATGATAACGTCAGTTACGGCCCAAGGTTGTACGGGATACAAAAAAAGCGCGATCTGGATGATATCGTTGAGAACAGCCTGCGTCAAGCAGCGCTTTGGGAAGAGGTCAAGGATAAATTGGGTGTTTCAGGATTGTCTTTGTCTGGCGGTCAGCAGCAGCGTTTGTGTATTGCCAGGGCGCTTGCCGTGCAGCCGGAAGTCATCCTGATGGATGAGCCGGCTTCGGCTCTTGACCCGATTTCAACCTTGAGAATTGAAGAATTGATGCATGACCTTGTAAACGATTATACGATTATAATTGTTACTCATAATATGCAGCAGGCTGCGCGTGTTTCAGATTTCACAGCCATGATGATGATTGATGATAAACGGTCCGGGCGGATGATCGAGTTCGATGCCACAAATACCATCTTCACCAATCCAAGAGATAAAAGAACTGAAGAATATGTAACCGGAAGGTTCGGGTGATTCACACAGGAGTGAGATATGAAGAGCGTTAGATCAACCTTTGAAACCGATATTCAGCAATTAAAAGATGAATTACTGACCCTGGGAAGCATCGTGGAACAGCAAATCCTGAACGCGGTTGTTGCGCTTGAGAAGCGTGATTTTGAAGGGTCAAAGCTGGTAAAAGAAACCGACATTAAAGTAAACGCCAAGCGATATGCGATTGAGCAAAAAGTATTGATCTCAATTGCCACGCAGCAACCCATGGCGCACGACCTGCGCCTGCTGGCATCCATCCTTGAAATTGCAGGTGAACTGGAAAGGATGGGTGACTACGCCAAAGGAATCGCCACGATCAATTTGCGCATGGGCGATGAGGTCTTATTACGATCTTTTATTAAAATTCCTCCCATGGCTGAAAAAGCGGTGAGCATGCTTCATCGGTCCTTGACTGCTTTTATTAATGAAGACATCGACGAAGCCAGAAAGATCCCGTCAGATGACGAGGTTGTCGACGGCTATTATGAAGACATTTATCACGACCTGATGAATTTGATCATTGAAGATCACACGACCATGCAAAAAACCAACTGGCTGATCTGGACCGCGCACAACCTGGAAAGGGTAGCGGACCGCGTGACCAATATCTGTGAGCGGACCATTTTCACCGCGACTGGCGAACTGCGTGAGATCAGGTCTTCAGAAAGTTAATCATTGATTCCGATTCAAGATAATAAAAGACAGAACTGCGCGTTCTGTCTTTTTTGATGTGAATTATTCAGGCTGACATGTTGGACAAATAAATGAGCTTGTTGATCCCGTGGTTATTTTCAGGATCGGTGTGCCGCACTGCGGGCAGGGTGAATTCTCACGATATCCAATGAGAATGCCTTCCATTAAGAATCCGCCCTTTTGTCCATAAATGTCCAGTTCATAGAATGCGCCACCCTTCGCCAGACTGGGACGCAGGCCGTCTTGGATGGCTTGAAACAGCCGGTGCACGTCTGGGTCGGATAATGATGGAATGGGGCGGTTGGGATGCAGACGGGCCAGGAAAAGGATGTCGTGGATGTAGGCATTTCCGATGCCGGCCAGTTTGCTCTGATCGATTAAAAAGGACTTCAGTTTGCCTTTCCGCGATCTGAGCAGGTCAGAGAATTCACTTTCCGAAATCTCGAGAACGTCTGGACCAAGTTTTGAAAGCATGGGATGAGCGTCCAGCTGCTGGTCCGCGCAGAAATGCACGTAGCCAAACCACCAGAAGTTGATCGCCAAACAGGTTTGATCTTCGAAATCAAAGACCAGGCGATATTTAGACGGCATGTGATCACGGTCTGCAAGCAGAATCTCTCCTCCCATACCCAGGTTGATCAGGATCCAGCCCATGTTTGTGTGCATTTTGATCCATTTGCCGTGGTGGGTGACCGACTCAATCACGGCGCCGGTTACACAATTCGAAAAATCCTCTGCGGAGACGTTCAGGCATTTTGGCTGAACGATCTCGACCGATCGAACGGTCTTGCCCGGCAGTTCGCGGTTCATTTCACTGGCGCGAGAGGCGATCTCAGGTATCTCAGGCATGTTCTTTTCCTTTGTGGTAGTACAAATATTCTATCACAAATATCGAAGTTTTTGGTTTTGTACAAAAATCACTTGTATGTTTTTACAAAGTTGTCCTATAATTGAGCCAACTATATTCATTCCGGAAGGAGGCAACACAATGGCAAGTGTAACTTATGATCACATCGTTAAAAAGTTCGGAGATTTTACAGCATTATCAGATTTGAATATCAAAATTGAGGACAAAGAGTTCCTGGTCCTCGTCGGTCCGTCAGGATGCGGAAAAACCACCGCATTGAGATGTCTGGCCGGTCTTGAAGAGGTTTCTTCAGGCAGAATCTTAATTGGAGACCGTGTGGTCAACGACGTCGCACCGAAAGATCGCGACATTGCCATGGTGTTCCAATCCTACGCTCTTTACCCGCACTACACAGTTTTTGACAACATGGCCTTCGGTTTGAAATTGCGCCGTGTTCCAAAAGCTGAAATTCAGAGAAGAGTTCAGGCCTCAGCTGAAATTCTCGGTATCGAAGGTTTGCTCAAACGCCGCCCGCGTGAACTTTCAGGTGGACAGCGCCAGCGTGTTGCTCTTGGCCGTGCAATCGTTCGTGAGCCGAAAGTATTCCTTCTGGACGAACCTCTCTCCAACCTGGACGCGAAACTGCGTGTTCAGACCCGTGCAGAGATCACCAAACTGCATCACAACCTGGGAACCACCTTCGTATACGTTACACATGACCAGACGGAAGCCATGACCATGGCCAGCCGCATCGCTGTCATGAACAAGGGTGTCCTCCAGCAGCTTGATACCCCGAAAAACCTCTACGACAAACCCAACAATCTCTTTGTTGCAGGCTTCATCGGCACCCCCGCCATGAACTTCTTCAACGTCAAAATCGTAAAAGACGGCGCCGATCTCTACGTAGATAACGGCGAGCTCAAGGTCAAGATTCCGAAATCCAAAGCCGAACCTCTGCAGAAACTGGTTGGCAAAGACGTTATCATGGGCATCCGCCCCGATGACATCCACAACCCTGATTTCGCACCCGCCAATATCCACGGCGAAAAGGTTGAGGCCAAGATCGAGGTTACCGAGTTAATGGGTAATGAGATCCTGATCTACTGCAACCTGGCCAACGGCGGAAGTTTTGTCGCCCGCGTCGATCCGCGCTCACAATATTCATTCGGTGACAAAGCCCAATTATTGTTCAACATGGATAACAGTCACTTCTTCGATCCCTCTGTGGATGCCGAGAATCCTGTTGCCGTTCGTTAAAACAAGACAACAATAAATGCAAACCATGTAGCGCAAGAGCAGTCTTGCGCTACATTAATAAATTCGACTCTGAAAGGGCCAATCCTCGACAGGGTAGGAAACTCAGAGAACATAAAGGAGTGACCATGTATAAAATTGTCCTTTTGAGGCATGGTGAAAGCCAATGGAACAAGGAAAACCGTTTTACCGGATGGACTGACGTTGACCTTTCAGAGAAGGGGATCGCCGAAGCCCAGGCAGGCGGCAAACTAATGAAGGAAGCAGGTTTTGAGTTCGACCTTGCTTACACTTCCGTATTAAAACGTGCCATCCGAACTTTATGGCTGGCGTTGGACGAGATGGACCTTTTGTGGATTCCGGTCCATAAAACCTGGCGTCTGAATGAAAGGCATTACGGCGCCCTTCAGGGGTTGAACAAAGCCGAGACCGCCCAGAAGTACGGCGACGAACAGGTGCTAATTTGGCGCCGCAGCTATGATATCCAGCCTCCGGCATTGACCGCTGATGATGAACGCTTCCCGGGCAAGGATCCGCGTTATGCCGATCTAACCGATGATGAACTGCCTTACACAGAGTGTCTGAAAGATACCGTGGCGCGCTTTTTACCCTTCTGGCACGAGACTGTAGTCCCGGCCATCAAATCAGGCAAGAAGATCATTATCGCGGCTCACGGCAACAGCCTGCGCGCGCTTGTGAAATATCTTGATAACATTTCCGAGGAAGAGATCGTCGGATTGAACATCCCCACCGGCATCCCGCTGGTCTATGAACTGGATGACGATCTGAAACCGATCAAACACTACTACCTGGGTGATCCCGAAGAAGCCAAACGCAAGGCTGAGGCGGTTGCCAACCAGGCCAAGAACAAGTAATAAATGATATAGATAAGTGGATAATTGAGGCAGGGAGTTTTTCCCTGCCTCTTTTTTATTGGTGTTTCTGCGCGAGGCGGGCGCCCAAAAAAGTACAAACGACAGCCCCGACCAGGGTGAAGACGCCCATGAAGGTGAACGCGTCAGACCAGAGTTTTTCAGGGAAGAGCCTGATGAGTGTGTCATCCACGTAGAAAAGCCAGGTTTCGCCCGTGAAGAAGAGATGGTGAAAACCGACAAAGAGGGCGTCAAAATCAAGCACGACGCCAAGCAGCACCAGACCGATCAAGCCGAGGGTGATCCATCCGCCGAGCGAGACGGCTCTCCAGAATTGCGACTGCCAGCCAATGCGCCATGCCAGGATCCACGAAATACCCAAAAAGGCGGCTACGAAAATGAGGATCTTGATCATCAACTGGACGAGGTTCTTGACATCAAGCATGTGGCTTAATTCGCGCTCATTATAGATAGGTTGTCCATCCTCGAACTGTAAATCCGCCAGGAATTCCGGGCCGGCGTTATTGGTCAGGTATTGCAGCGAGAGCTTACCCCAATACAGGCGATCGGCCTGGCTAAATCCGAATTCATCGGGGGGGAAGGAATTCAGGTTGTATTCATAATCCAGGTAAAACGGATTCAAGAGCATGCGGATGGAGGCCATGAGCAGCAGCAGGGGGACGGCGATCGTGATCAAAATGGAAAATATACGGATATTCTTTTTCATGGGTTCTTTCATTCGAGTGTCTCCAGTTCCCCTGAGATGAGAAATTGCATGACCATTGAATTGGTGATCCTTTCGACAGGAGCCAGATCATCTGTGAAGATCGTGGCCGGTTGCGTGTTTTCATTCAAACCGTCATAGGTGGCAGCCATTACCTGCAGTAATAATACCGGCGTATCCGGGTTTCCGTATAGCTGAAGATAATTGTTGAGAAAATTGTCCAGACTTGTCGTGCTGTTGGTGGCAAACAAGATCGAGTTGAACGAATCAGACAGGTCGGTGACGTATAGACTTGGAAAAACGGTGTGGATGGTTGAATAAAGGGAATCGATCAATCGGCGGTCACCCGGACTTCTGCCAATATTGATGACCATTACGCCGTCCTCTTTCAGGTGGTCTTTCAAGACCTGGAAGAATTCCTGAGTGGTCATGTGCCAGGGGATATACGGAGGGCGGTAGGCATCCACACTGATGATGTCATATTTCTTGGTGCTGTTCTTGATGGCCCAACGTCCGTCCTGGATGATCACATTCAGGTTGGGCTCGTTCATGTCAAAGTATACACGGCCAACTTCGACGATCTTGGGATCGATCTCGATGCCGTCTATAATGGCATTGGGGAAGACTGCCGCGGCTTCGCGGGCGGTGGTCCCTGCAGCCAGGCCGATGATGGCAATGTCGGTGATCTCATCCGGTTGGACAGGGGAGGGATTAAAAAAGGGAGCGGCGATGACCTGCTCCCAAGGACCGTTGAAATTCAATTGATCCTCTTTGTAGACCGAATGGACGCCCTGACCTTCGTTCAGCCGGAGCATGTAGTATCCATCCTGTTCGATGACCTGGATGTAGTTGTAGCTGGATTCGGTCTCATAGACCAGACCGGCGGTCTGTTTATCGGTGCCGGATGTGCCGATCAGGAAAAGTGCCGCGATAACCAACGGCATCCATAGGTAGGGCAGCAGTTTGCGGAATCCTCCGCAAATGAAGAGCCCGATGAAAGTGGTCAGCATTAAGAGACTGGCAAGCACAAGAAACGTGCGGTACGTGCCAATGGTCGGAACAAGTATCAGTTCCGGAATGAACGTACCGATAAACGATCCCAGCGTGGAAATGGCATAAATGCGGCCGGAAATCTTGCCGGCTTGCTGCGTATCGGTGATAGCCAGGCGGATGGCAAAAGGAGAGGCAGTGCCGATTAACGTTACCGGGATGATGAAGAGCACCATCACCACAACGAATGAACCGATCAACGCGCCCATTTGAAGCTGGTCAAATGCCTCACTGGCAACGCGCAGAATGGGACGCGAGGCGATGGGGATCAATCCGACTGCCAGGGACGCCCAGGCCAGGATTTTGTATAGTGTTTCATGTTTGGGGGAGCGGTCTGCCCACGCGCCGCCGATGAAGTATCCGGCAGTCAGATAGATAAGGATGAGGCCAACGATACTGGCCCAAACGAGGTTGCTGGTACCGAAATAATTTCCCAGCAGGCGCGAAGCGGCAAATTCAACGGCCAGAGATACGAGGCCTGAAATGAACACAATAACGTAGAGGAACTTCCGCATTCATTAATTATACCCGTAAACCGTGTCTGTCATTTTGGAGGTTGTATAATCAAGATACACTTGGAGGCAGACAATGAAACTGATCAGCGTTGAAAAAATGAAACAGCTTGAATCCGCGGCCAATGACGGTGGGTACAGCTATGAAAAAATGATGGCGAAAGCGGGGACAAATCTCGCCACTGTTGTGCATGAACAGTATTATTCTGCCGCGACCAGCTGTGTGCTTGGCCTGGTGGGAGGCGGCAATAACGGCGGAGATACCTTGATCGCGTTGACCGCCTTACAGGAAGCCGGTTGGACGGCATGCGCTGTGATCGTAAAAGAGGATACGCAGTGGCAGTCCTTGATCGAAAAGCTCAATGAAGCTGGCGGAAAAGTCGCCGGTCTGGATCAGCTTGAACCAGAATTGAAAAAGGCCGACCTGGTACTGGACGGCGTGATCGGAACCGGTTTTTCAGGTTCAATGCGGGAAGACCTGGCTGGCGTCTTGAACAAGGTGGCTAAGCTTGCGGAAGGCAAGGTGATCGTGGCCGTTGACTGTCCATCAGGCACGGATTGCGTCAGCGGTGAAGCAAGCCCGTCTATACTTAAGGCCGATCTGACCGTCAGCATGGAAGCGATCAAAATTGGCATGTTGAGATTCCCGGCTTACGACAACTGCGGGGACCTCAAGACCGTTGACCTGGGAATCCCCACGAAGTTCCTCAAGCAGTTCGACGACGGCGACAGGGTGATTGACAGCGACATGGTGAAGGATTTTCTTCCGGAGAGGAAGCGCAATTCTCACAAGGGGACGTACGGCCATCTGATCGTTTGCGGCGGCTGTGTAAATTATGCGGGCGCGCCGGTTCTATCAGCCAGGAGCGCCTATCGAGCGGGGGCAGGGCTGGTGGAAAGCGCGCTGCCCGAACGTATCTATGAGTCCGCTACGGCCAACAACCCGGAGAGCATCTACACATTGCTGGAAGATGAAGACGGTGTGATCTCTGAAAATGCCGCGGGCACTCTGTTGAAACGTCTCTCTGGGGTGGACTGCCTGTTGATAGGTCCGGGTTTTGGAACGGAGGATACCTCCTTCCGTTTTCTGCAGCGCGTGTTATTTGGTTCTAACGGAAAAACACAAGCAGCGGGCGCTGGATTCGTGCCCGATACGAATACGAAAAAAGAAATGGGGCCGGAGTCAATGCCTCCTTTGGTCGTAGACGCGGACGGATTGAGGCTGCTGGCAAAAGTTGAGAATTGGTCGAAGAAAATTAAGGTTCCTTTTGTGCTGACGCCGCATCCGGGCGAGATGTCTGTGCTGACTGGACTGTCTGTGGAGGAAATCCAGGAGGACAGGATCAACGTAGCCAGGAAATTTGCCCAAGAGTGGAATGGCACACTGGTGTTAAAAGGGGCGCTGACAGTGGTTGCCTCTCCTGATGGCAAGGTGGCGGTAATGCCTTTTGCGAGTTCCGCATTGGCAAAAGCCGGAACGGGTGATGTGCTGGCCGGTTTGATTGCAGGTCTCATTTCTCAGGGCGTTTCCACTTATCAAGCTGCTACGGCAGGTGTGTGGCTGCATGCAAAGGCTGCGGTATTGGCGGTACGAGAAAATGGCAGTGAGAGAAGCTTGCTGGCCGGCGATCTGATCCAGGCATTGCCTCAGGTTTTCAACGAATTGGATGATTAATTAGACGGTTAAAAAGAAAAACCCGCGGATATCCGCGGGTTTTATGTTGGTTATTTGTAAAAATTAAGCAGCAGATTTCTTGGGTTTGGCTTCTTTTTCACCTTCAAGAAGGACCTGTCCCTTTTTAAGGGTTTCAGCACCTTTTTCCTGTACCTGTTTCAAGAGGTCCTGAGCCTTTGTTACTGCATCGGTTGCAGCAACTTCCGCTTTTTTGTAGGTCTCATCGAATGAGTCAACCGTCTTGTCTTTTAATTCGATCGCCTTGTCTTTGATCACGGTGCGGGTTTCGTCACCGGTGGCAGGCGCGTATAAGAGCGCAACCACGGCGCCGGCAATTCCGCCAATCAAAAAACCAACCAAGAAAGAGCCAAAACTATCTTTTTCAGCCATTTTTTCTCCTTTTCTTCAGGTGGGAAATAATTATTTCCGTCTAAGATTGAAAATGTCAAACAGTTGTTTTAAACCGGCCAGGTATCCATTTAATTTGATAACCGGCTCAACCAGGTTTGAACTGAGGAAGGTCGTGGTACCTTTCAGGGTATCCACAGTTTCCTTTGTCGATTTGAGAATTGGTTTAACCTCATTTTGTAATAGGTTAACCAGAGTGGAAACCTGTATTACCAGGATCACCAAAGCCACACCGATCACGATGGACTCGAAAGCCATGAAAATGATGAAGATATCTCTGATTTGAGATGTAGTGGATAGATCAGCTTTCGCGAGAAAGACGATGGCCGTGACGATCAGTCCAAGAACAAGTGCGGCCACCAAAATAACGATCCATAGTTTGGAGGGTGATGTGGTGGTTTCTTCAGCATCCACCGTATTTCCCTCTGGCAATAAAGGTGTGCTATTGTTTTCCATAAAAATATTATATCATAGGGGGAATTTGAATGTACCGATATTAATAGAATATTGATGAAATTCATACAATATTGAGGATTTTTTCGATTTGTTCGATTTTGTGGCGTGTGTTAGACTTAACGGTTGCCATGAAATTGACTTTTTTAGCTGCCCTCCTGACCCCGTTTGTGCTGATCCTTCACTCCCTGCTGCAGGTTGTGCCAGGATTGTACGTTTTGTCGCCAATCGATGGTCAACTGGTAACCGGCATCGTCGAAATCAAAGGTTCCGTCCCGGAAGACAGTTTCAGCTACGCGGACGTATCCTACTCCTTTGAAGGTGAGAATTCATCCAACTGGTTCCTGATCAATCGACTCGATCAGCCCGTACACGATGAAGCTCTGGCGCTGTGGGATACCACCACCATCACGGATGGCACATACCGCGTGCGCGTGGCCGTCTATCGCAGGGATGGTTCCTCTGACGAGATCATTCTGGAGGGCATCAAGGTGGGGAATTATACCCACTATGATGAACCGACTGCAACTGCGGAATTCATGGCAGCCCCGGCGGAATCTGTAACCGAAACGGTTGAGCCAACGGCGGTACTGAGTCCGCAGCCTACCGCTCTGCCAGCCAATCCGGCTTCCATCGAAGAGGAGGATATCCGTTCCAGTCTGAGCAGCGGATTGATCCTGGCAGTTATCGGCATGGCCGTTCTGGGCATCTATGCCTTTTTCAGAAGGGCCGCGCGCAAGTAGTGAAACAGAATTCACTTTTCCGTTTTTATTGTTGAGAAGTTCACGGAAAAGTGTCAAAGCAAAAGAGGACCAGTGAACATCTTTCATCATCGACAATCATCACAAAATGAAGGCGCCGCGTCTTTCCTGTTGGTCGGGTTGGGAAATCCCGGCCGGGAGTATCGCGAAACGCGCCATAATATCGGTTTTATGGTCATTGATCGGCTGGGTGAAGCCATCGGCTGCAAGCTGACCAAGGTGCAGGCCAAGGCGATCATCGGAATGGGCAAGGTCGGCGATCACAAGGTCATCCTGGCAAAGCCGCAAACCTATATGAACCTGTCCGGTCAGGCGGTGGTGGCTTTGCTGCATTATTACAAGGTCGACCCTTCCTGTCTGATCGTGGCACACGATGACGTGGATCTTCAATTCGGACAGATCCGCATGAGGCCGGGAGGCGGTTCGGCCGGACAAAAGGGGATCGGTTCCATTATTGAGAAGCTGGGAAGCCAGGATTTCGCACGGCTGCGCATGGGGGTTGGCCGTCCGCCCGGACAGCGAGCGGCAGCCGATTACGTGCTTAAAAAGTTCAACCGCGAAGATGAAGAATTCCTGCCCGAGTTTCTTGATCGGGCGGTGGATGCCATGCGCTGTTTCGTCACGGACGGGCTGGATACCGCTATGAACCGTTTTAACCCCAAAGTGTAGGTACTCCCCATGCTCGAAAGATTGCGGAAACACTCCGTTTATATCAGGACGCTCGAAGATATCATGGCGGGCAGGACCCTGCAGGGGCTCGGTCTCTCAAGGCCGGCCAGACTGCCGGTGCTGGCTTCGCTCAGTCTTGATCTTAATGTTCCCATTTTGTTGCTGACCGACCGCACAGACCGTTCGATCATGATGTATGACGAACTGGGCTTCTGGCTGCCTGAGAATCCGAGATATTACTTCCCGGAACCCAACCCGCTGTTTTACGAGCAGGCCAGTTGGGGCGCGGTCACCCGGCGCGATCGTCTGACGGCGTTAAGTGCCCTGGCACAGTATCATCTGCCGGGCAACCGTAAACCGGATAAGGCCGCCGTGATCGTAGCCTCCCTGCGGGCGGTGATGACGCGCACTCTGCCGCGCCGCGACTTTATTCTGGCGAGCAAGACCATTCGATTGAACCAACAGATCAATCCTGAAGCGCTCAAGCGTAACTGGGTTGAGATCGGTTATGAGTCCGTGGACGTGGTGCTGGATCACGGACAGTTCTCACAACGCGGCGGTATTCTGGACGTATGGGTTCCGGCGGAACCTTTTCCGGCGCGCATAGAATTCTTCGGCGACGAGATCGACACGCTACGGCAGTTCGATCCGACCACCCAACGTACGGTGAGCGGCATTAACGAACTGACCATAACCCCGGCGCGTGAGTATTTGACCAACAAACTGCCAGAAGGTTATGAGACATTAAACGAGGTGGATGAGTTCCTCATCCCCGTCATGCACCCGGCTCCATCCACCATCCTCGATTATCTGCCCAAGAACGGGCTGGTGGTGATCGACAACCTCGCCAACATCCAGACCTTCGATGAGGAGATCGAAGAACAGGCGCTCAAGATTCGTCATGAAAATATCTCGGAAGGGCTGCTGGACGAGTCTTTTCCCATCCCCTTTGTCACCTGGTCGGAACTGATCGACAATATCCAGACCCGGCGCTGGGTGGAATTGGGCCGCGCCCTGGACGAGGAAGAGGAGACCATCGGCAATCTTTTCACGCCAGGTGAACGTTTCGGCGGACAGATCAAAAAATTCATCGAGTCCTTGAATGGATTTTGCGAAAAAGGCGACCAGACCATCATTGTGACGCGGCAGTTGTCGCGATTGAAAGAGATTTGGGGCGAAGAAAGGCCTTCGTGCCCGACCAATTCTCCTGAATTCAAGGAAGCCAGCCTGACCGAAGGCTGGGACCTGGCGCTGGAAGACGGCACCATCCTGCACGTGATCAGCGACAGCGAGATCTTCGGCTGGGTGCGCCCGATGCCGCGCGCGAGGGTGAAGGTAACCCACATTACCCCGGAATCCACCTACGCCGACCTGACCGAGGGCGATCTGGTGGTACACGTAGACTACGGTATTGGCCGCTTTGCCGGTCTGGTGCGCCGTACCCTTGAAGGCACCGAACGCGAGTTCCTGCTGGTGGAATATGCCGGCGGCGACCAGCTTTACGTGCCCATCCATCAGGCGGATCGCCTGAGCCGCTACGTGGGCCCAAGCGGAGAGACGCCGCGCCTTTCAAGACTGGGCAGCACGGACTGGAACCAGACCAAGCAGACCGTGCGTGAAGAGGTTGTCAAGGTCGCGCAGGATTTGCTGGAACTTTACGCGAAACGTCTGAACTCCAAGGGTTATGCCTTCCAGCCTGATCATCCTTGGCAGCGTGAACTGGAAGCCAGCTTCCCATTCGTGGAGACGGAAGACCAACTTCAGGCCATCAACGAAGTCAAATCGGACATGCAGAACGAGCGTCCGATGGACAGGCTGTTATGCGGCGATGTAGGCTACGGCAAGACGGAAGTAGCGCTGCGGGCTGCCTTCAAGGCGGTCATGGACGGCAAACAGGTTGCCATCCTGGTGCCGACCACCGTTCTGGCGCAGCAGCATTTCGAGACCTTCAGGCAGAGGCTCTCGGCTTTCCCGGTGACCGTGGAGATGCTTTCACGTTTCCGCACGCCTAAAGAGCAGGACGAGATCGTGCTCAAGCTGGCGCTGGGCGAGGTGGATATCGTGATCGGCACACACCGTTTGTTGACCTCGGACGTGACCTTCAAGGACCTCGGCCTGGTGATCATCGACGAGGAACAGCGCTTCGGCGTGACCCACAAGGAACATTTCAAGAAGCTGCGTACCGAGGTGGATGTGCTGACCCTGACGGCCACACCCATCCCGCGTACGCTTTACATGGCGCTGACCGGCGCCAGGGATATTTCGATCATTAACACGCCCCCGGCGGAACGTCTGCCGATCATCACTCACATCGGGCCGTATTCTCCGCGCATCGTGCGCCAGGCCATCGTGAGAGAGATGGACAGGGGCGGACAGGTCTTTTTCGTGCATAATCGCGTGCAGACCATTTATGCCATGCGTTCTCACTTGAATTCGCTGGTACCGGAAGCCAGGATAGGTGTGGCGCATGGCCAGATGAAGGAAGACGAATTGTCTGACGCGATGAGTCGTTTTTCGCACAACGAGATCGACGTACTATTGTGCACCTCCATCATCGAGTCGGGGCTGGATATCCCCAACGCCAACACGTTGATCGTGGACCGCGGCGATACCTTCGGGCTGGCGCAGCTTTATCAACTGCGCGGCAGGGTGGGACGCGGCTCTCAGCGCGCCTATGCCTATTTCTTCAGGCACCGCAAGAAGGCGCCTACGCCCGAAGGACAGGAGAGGCTGGAAACCATCGCCGAGAACACCCAGCTTGGGGCGGGCTACTCGATAGCGATGCGCGATCTGGAGATGCGTGGGGCGGGCGAGATGCTCGGCACGCGTCAGTCTGGCTACATTGCCTCGGTGGGCTTCCATCTTTATACGCGTATGCTCTCTGAAGCTGTACGCGCGCTGCGCAAGACCGTGCCCAGCACCAAGGATGTGGAGAAGCTGTTCGGCGTTACGGGCACATACATCCCCGTCAGCGTGGACCTGCCGCTGGGTGTCGGGCTGCCGGCCGAATACGTGCAGGACCATGCGTTAAGGCTGCAGCTTTACCGGCGCATTGCCGGTATCAGCCTGGAATCGGAACTGGACGAGTTGGTCGAAGAATTTACCGACCGCTTTGGCACGCCGGTGGAACCCGTCAACAACCTGTTCTTCCAGATACGCGTTAAACTGCTGGGTGAGAAGGCCGGGTTGACCTCGATCACCATCGAGAACGACCAACTGGTGATGCGCTATCCCGCTTTACCGGAGGGGGTGCCGTCACGCGAACTGAACAGCCCCGATCCGCGGGTGAGGGCGGGCAAGAATGCCTACTGGATGAAGGTGGATATGAGCAACGAGGCCTGGCGTGAAACGCTGGTGGAATTCCTGGGCAAGATCGCCAGGTAAGAATTTTTAACCACTAAATACACGGAAAACACGGAAAAACAAGAATTATCTCTCGCACCCCTTAGACTCGCATAAATGCTCGTCTGTGGGGGCAGGGGGCCGCCAAGATTCGCGAAGTACGCAAAGAAATCTTTTTTATTGAAAAAATTTGTAGAGGGAGGTTCCAAACCTCACCGCTGTGCTAATTCCTCACTGCGGTAGGAGAAATTCATGATTTTCCCTTGCCAGTAAAAATATCATTCTTCTAACCGTTGAAACTCGGTTTCGAATTCTTCACGCAGTTTCGCTTTGGCTGATTCAGGCATGAGCGAAACGTTCAGGGCGGTAAAAGTCAGGTTTTCAAGCTGCATTGCTGCAAGGCCAAAAGTTACCGCGGCTTTCTGGTATTCCCCGACCAGGGTAGTGTTGAAGAGTGGAGGATCGTCCGTGTTGAGCGTGACGACCAGACCTTCCGCTATCAGCCGAGGCAGGGGGTGGGAGGCGTAGTCCGGGAAGACCTTGAGGCAGATGTTGCTGGTTGGACAGACCTCCAGCGGGACTTGATTCTCGCGCAGGTATTCCACCAGAGCGGGATCCTCGAGGCATCGTACGCCGTGTCCGATGCGGACGGCGCGCAGGGCTTTGAGTGAACCCCAGATGCTGGCGGGTCCCTCGGTCTCTCCCGCGTGGGGGACGGAAGGCAGCCCGGCTTCAAGGGCGATCTCGAAGGCTTTGGTGAACTCTTCAGGCGGATACCCGACCTCGGGTCCGCCGAGACCGAGGGCGACACAGCCCTTGTCTTTGGCAGACATAGCCCACCCGGCGACAATTTCGCCTTCCTCGGGCAGGGTGTTGCGCGAAATGTCAAAGACCCAGCCGGCCGAGACGTTCAATTCCCGCTCGGCCCAACTGCGGGCGCGGTTGAGAGCGTCCAACTGTTCGTCAAAGGGGATGCCCGTGGCCTTGAACTGGCTGTAGGGCGTGTAGGTCACCTCACTGTAACGCACGTTCTGGGCGGCCTGTCCGCTGAAGAACTCGCGCGCAATCAATTCGATGTCCTCAGGATCGCGCAGACATTTGGCGAAGGTCATGTAGATCTCGATGAAGTGGTCGAAATCGCGGAAGTTGTACCACCGGCGCAGGCCGTCCACGTCCGCGGCGGGCAGGGGCACGTTATGTCTGCGCGCCAGGGCCAGCAGCGTCTCCGGGCGGATGGAGCCCTCGAGGTGCACGTGCAGTTCGATCTTGGGCATGGCTGTGATTAATTGGTTTAAGGTCATGGCTATTCTCTCTTTTTCTTATTCTAATTCAATAATGAGTGAGTTGAGAAAAAAACAACCACGAAAAACACGGAAGGCACGAAAAATGGTTTCTCACAGAGGCGCTAGTCCTGGCAAAAACAGCCAGCATTCGCAAAAATCGCTCAGTACGCAGAGAAAGTCTTTTTTTCTTGCATAATAGTCAATGGAAAATTATTCCTTTGAGACGTATACTTCAATAGAAATATTCGAAAACAATCCATTGGTTTAGGGATTTATTGGAGATAAATATTTATGGGGAAGAAAATCCTGCTTTTCGTTTTCTCATTTTTTGTTCTTGTTACTTCATGTCGCTCAAATGAAATTTCAATGCACGAAAACCAATCTGTTTCATTGAATCCCATAGAAGGATGCACAGAAACTGTGAGTCCTTCATTAACGCCAACAATCTATTCACCAACTGAGATCGCGTTTACGCCAACTTTTACACCATTTCCACCATACCAAAATAAGGAAATCCTTTTTCAGTATTATGTTTCAGGAAATCATGCTGATTTTGATATTTTTTTCGAGCCACATACAGACAATATCCTCACACAAATTGTTATTTATACGGATGGACTACAGATCATTAATGACGGTGGAGAGTATTATCACCAAAAATCCATGTCAGATGATGAGATTCACGCTTTTTTTTCTGAGCTAGAAGCATTGGGTTTTTTTGCCATTGAATCCAATCACGAACATGATCCCACGGACATGCTATATGATTATGGTAGTCAATATCAGCCAAGTTCGGATGGATTATGGGACTGTATATATGTAAATGCCAATTTGAAAAAAACGCTCTGTATCTATGAATCTGATAAGGAATACCTCATTCAAAAAATGAAGGATATTCTCAAATATCTGGATAATTTTGAACCATCCGGGACTGCGATGTATACTCCTGATCGTCTGCTGCTCACAGTCTACGAGATCGAACCAGCTTCCCAAGCTGACTCCATACAAACAATTCCGTGGAGGGAGGAATTTCCGTCTCTTGAGTTTACTGTCCCAAATCAATACGAGTATGACGATCCCGGCTCAGTAATTTATATTTCGGGGGATTTGGCTGAAGAGATTTACACATTTTTTGACGGTATGAATGGATACGGGCGATTCACTCAAAACGGCAAGGAATACATTGTTGATATGCGAGTCGTTTTGCCTCACGAAAAAGTCATCAATGCATATCAATGAAGTATCTTTATTTTATTCATTAGTAGGGACACGGCGTACTTTATCCAAGTTCCAGAGAAAGATATGATCGTAGGGGCGGGTCCTCTCGCACAAACCGCTCGGGGATGCACCCCTTAGACGCAAAAAGCCATGCGTCTGTGGGGGCAGGCAATTCGCGAGGCCACACCCCTACAGAGAGAACGAAAAGATCCACCTACGGACATGGCACGCCATGTCCCTACGATTCGCTTGGGGATAGACAACTTGTACACAAAAATCCATGCGTCTGTTGGAGCAAAAAAACGCGAGAACCCGCCTCTATTTTGCAGGTGTTGGCGTCAATGTTATCTGGGTCAAGACATTTGATGACCAATCATATTGGTAGAATTGATCAAACTCTCCTGTATACTCATTTAATACGTCCACTCCTAAGGATTTTTCCATTGGAAAGATACTGAGACTCGAATTTTCAAATTCAAGTTTATTGCGAATTTTCGTTTCAATTGAAAAAATCTCAATCGTGTTGTAATTATAAACAAAAGCGATTTTTGAGCTATCTGGAGACCATGAAAAGTTATACGAAAAACCTTTTGTTTCGAGAGCGATATTCTGACCTGTGTATATGTCGAGAATGAATGGCTGATCTTTTCCATACGCTAACCATCTTCCGTTAGGCGAAAAAGAATAAAAATAACCATTTGGCGTAGGTGACGGCGGCAAAATAGTGGAAATGTAACCAGTTTCAACATTGATCCGATAAATCCCGTTGTAACTTCTTCCAAAAAAATTTGGACCATCTGCACCTATATAGTAAATGTGAGAACCAAAATAGAGATATTTGCCATCTTGTGACCATTTGATCGGAACCAATTCTCCAGTTACCGGCGCGTCGCCCCCCAGGAATTCATGAAAAGCAGAAATGAATTCTTCTGTTAGATAATCATTAAATTGAAGTTTCCATTTTTGTCCCTCTTTTATAACAATTTCCAAGGTTTGGTTTTCTTCTTGATGGTCATAGGAACAATCGCGAGCAAGTAATGAATGATCTGGCGAAAAAACTTGATACCAAGAGTTTTCGCAGGTAGATGGAAATGTATCTATTTCAGCCTGAAGGATATCTTCTGCTCTTTGGGTCATTAAGCTTTGAATATCCATTGTTGCGGTAGGCAAATAGTTTGTGGGCTTTTTTGTAGATTGTGGTGTATTCGTGTTCATTTTTGCACTTAGTGTCAACGGTGTTTTTGTGGGATCGAATTGATCTGGGTTTTCCTTAATCCTACAAGCTGTCAATATGAGAATAGTTAATAATAAAATGGCAATTAGTTTTTTATTCATTTTTCCCCATTTTTAACGATTAAATATGTTGTTTCATAATTTGAAAACACTTGGATTTCGGTATAGTGGAAAGGGACTTGGTTTCAAATCACAAGTAACATCATTATATGGTGGTTATTATAAAAGCAGTAATTAAAAAAAACAAAAGAACAGATGTGCTGTAATCTGTGAAATTGATTCGTTAATAGGTTACAAGATGAATTACGGATTTCAATCTCAAGGCTCCCTGCATTCCCACGGCGGTCGGGTATAGCAGATATTAAACTGGTGCAAGGCGTGTATTCTTTTGCTTGACAAAGGGTTTAAAATAAAATTAGAACAAAAATTCTTTAAAATGAAAGCGTGCTTCTTCTCGGTTCTTTAAAAAAAGAATATAGCTTTGCTTTAATTATATTTTCATTCTTTGTTGATCAATAATTCAGGGTTCGTTTTTTTGTTTTCGATATTTAAACGAAACAAATACAATAAAAATGTTGTAAGATTGTGGCAAATTTTATTAACCGTAGGGACACGGCGTGCCGTGTCCAAAAATTACCATCATGGCAGTGATAAGTATAACGGCGTGCCGTGTCCAAAAAACAATATAGAGCTCCCGAGCGAAGCGAGAGCAGCCGTATCAAAGTGAAGCAATCGTAGGGACATGGCGCGCCATGTCCGAATAATACGACCATGGCAAGATGTATTCATGGGGAGATAGAAATGAACAAACATGACCGGAAATCAATACGGTTGCATGATTATGATTATTCTTCTGAAGGTGGATATTTTATTACCATTGTCACGGTAAACCGCGAACCTTTATTCGGAAGAATTGAAAATGGAAATATGGTTTTAAATGAATTTGGAAGCATTGTAAGAGATGAATGGATCCAGACAGCATTAAAAAGGAATAATGTTGAAATATATGAAGGCGAATTTTGTGTTATGCCGAACCATTTTCATGCCATCATTTGGATTGTAAAAAATGATAAAGAAAACCTGGCTTGGCAAGGGGATACAACAGGTGGACACGGCTCCTCTCGCTTCGCTCGGGAGTGCAAAAATCGCGACACGCCGTGTCCCTACGGTGCAAAGACCGCGACACGGTTAGGGGACATGGCACGCCTGGAGGACATGGCACGCCATGTCCCTACGAAGACGTTCGGAAAACCAGCGACGGGGTCTCTTTCTACGGTCATAGGTGCTTTTAAATCAGCGGCGACCAGGCGCATCAACGCTCTCCGTGGTGTGGAAGGTGAAATGGTTTGGCAAAGCCGCTTTTACGATCACATAATTCGGGACGAGAAAGATTATTATGAAATTTCGGAGTATATCGCGTTGAATCCGGCCGGTTGGGAAAAGGACGAGGATTTTGTTAAAGAATGCGGATAGTTTTTCAGTTCGGTGGGGAAGGATGTTTTTTTTCTGGGCAGGGTACAGATCAGAACGGGCGGGTCGTCCCTCTCGCATAAACCACTCGGGGATGCACCCCTTAGACGCAAAAAGCCATGCGTCTTTGGGGGCAGGTAAATCGCGAGGACCCGCCCCTACATGGGATACGGTACGCCGTGTCCCCACGGGGATTCATAAAAAGAACAGATGTGCTATAATCTATGAAATAGATACGTTAATAGATTACAGGATGAATTATGGATTTCAATCTCAAGGCTCCCTATATCCCCACGGGCGACCAGCCGGAAGCAATTAAGCAACTAGTGGAAGGCGTGCAAAAGGGCATGCGCGACCAGGTGCTGCTGGGCGCCACGGGCACGGGCAAAACGTTCACCATGGCAAATGTGATCCAACAACTGCAGATGCCGGCGCTGGTGATGGCGCACAACAAGACACTGGCGGCGCAGCTTTACGCCGAGTTCAAAGAGTTCTTCCCCGATAACGCGGTGGAGTATTTTGTCTCGTATTACGATTACTACCAGCCCGAGGCGTACGTGCCGCGGCACGATCTCTACATCGAGAAGGAAACGGACATCAACGAAGAGATCGAACGCATGCGCCTGGCGGCCACCACGGCGCTGATGTCGCGCAAGGATGTGATCATCGTGGCCTCGGTCTCGTGCATTTACGGTCTCGGCAGCCCCGAAGAATATAACAACGTGGTGATCAACCTGAGCGTGGGCAGCATCTTCCGCCGCAACGCCTTGCTGCGCCAGTTGATCGAGAGCCAGTACCAGCGCAACGATATGGAGATTAAACCGGGCGCTTTCCGCGTAAGAGGGGACACGCTGGAAATCTTCCCGGCATACGAAGAGAAGCGCGCCGTGCGCATCAGCTTCTTCGGCGACGAAGTGGAAAAGATCGTGGAGTTCAGTCCGCTGACGGGGGAAGTATTCTCCGAGCCGCAAAACGTGGATATCTACCCGGCCAAGCACTACATTGCCAATGAGGAACGTTTAAAAAAGGCAATCGAGGACATTGAAAGGGAGTTGAAAGATCAGGTCAGCTATTTCAACGCTAATGAGCGTGTGCTGGAAGCCCAGCGCATCGAACAGCGCTGCCGCTATGACCTTGAAATGCTCAAAGAGGTGGGTTACTGTTCGGGTATCGAGAATTATTCGCGCCACCTCGACCAGCGTCCGGCCGGGTCCGCGCCATGGACGTTGATGGATTTCTTACCCTCAGACTACCTGCTCTTTCTGGATGAGTCGCACATGACCGTGCCGCAGATCAGGGGCATGTTCAACGGCGATCAGGCGCGCAAGGGTACGCTGGTGGAATACGGTTTCAGGCTGCCCAGCGCGCTGGATAACCGTCCGCTGACGTTTGATGAATTCGAAAAGCACATGGGCTATACCATGTATACGTCCGCCACGCCGGCGGAGTTCGAGATGAAGCGCGCCAAACAGGTGGTGGAGCAGATCATCCGTCCGACGGGTCTGGTGGACCCCGAGGTGGAGGTCAGGCCGACCAAGGGGCAGGTGGATGACCTGTACGGCGAGATCAAGAAGCGCACCGAACAGGGGGAGCGCGTGCTGGTGACCACGCTGACCAAACGCATGGCCGAGGACCTTTCCGATTACTTGCTGGAACTGGGCGTGAAGGTGAATTACCTGCACTCCGAGGTGGAGACACTGGAGCGTGTGAGCATTCTGCGCGACCTGCGCATGGGCGTGTTCGACGTATTGGTGGGCATCAACCTGCTGCGAGAGGGACTGGATCTGCCCGAGGTGTCTCTGGTGGCCGTCCTCGACGCGGATAAACAGGGTTTCCTGCGCTCCGGTACGGCGCTGATTCAGACCATCGGACGCGCGGCCCGCAACGTCCACGGCAAAGTGATCATGTACGGCGATCAGATCACGGACGCAATGAAGTTCGCTCTCGATGAAACGAACCGACGGCGCAAAAAACAGATGGATTACAACACGGCGCACAACATCGAGCCCTTTACGATCATCAAAGCGGTACACGATATCACCGAAAGGCTTTCGGCGGAGCATCCCATGACTGCTGAAGGCAAAGGAAAATATCATGCCGGTAAGGGCGCGGGGATGATCCCCGAGAAGGAACTCAAGCGCCTGATCGCCGAATTGGAATCGAATATGAAGCAGGCGGCCAAAGACCTGGCCTTCGAGCAGGCCGCGGCTTTCAGAGACCAGATCATCGAGCTGCGGCAGATCCTGGCGGAGGAGTCCGATCTGCCGCCGTGGAAGAAAGCCAAGCTGTTGGCCGGGGAAGTGGATTGATTGTATAGAGATTGAATGCTGGCAAGGAAGATACTTGTCAGCTTTTTTACATTCAACCCTTAGTAGGGTACAGAAAAACAATTAGAAATCAACGTTGACAAGGTTAAATAAATCCACGTCAACGTTTATTTGAGGTTATGCAAATGAAAAATCGGGCAATTCGTGAATTGCCCTTACTACTTTAAGCGTATTAATCAATAAAGAATAGTTTTACCCTACCTTGACAAGGTTTTTAATAACCTTGTCAAGGTGGGGTTGTTTGTTAATGGTTTATTGATTTGAATTTTGGAAATTTGCAGAAAAAAAACAAAACCTTTTTGGTACAAACGTTGACAAGGTTTAAAGGAACCTTGTCAACGTCGATTGCACATAATTTGAAAAGTAAAAAGGAATTCTTTGAATGTGGTATCTCGGGCAATTCGTGAATTGCACTTTCTGTTGTTAATTCATGTGCGATTTCGCCCGAATAAAACAACCTTGCCAAGGTCAGAAAAAAACATGGCAAGGTAAATAGGTTAGAAAAAAATTACTCAGTTGGCAGAAGGGAGAACTTGTCGTAGCGCTTGTCGGCGGTGTACCAGTCGAATTTGACATCGGTGACCATGGATCGCCCCGGTCCGCGGCGGACGTGGTCGAGCAGGGCATCAAGGTCGGCGTTAAGGCCTTCAGCCTGGATCTCCACCTGTCCGGTGTGGCGGTTGCGCACCCAGCCGGTAATGCCTTTCATCTGGGCGAAGTCATAGACGAAATAGCGGAAGCCGACCCCCTGCACGTGTCCGTCCACCATGATGTGGATGCCTTTGATCTCAGCATCAGCGGCCATCACTCCTCGTCGTCCTCATCGTCTTCGTCATAATCATCCAACGAATCGAACCCGTCATCGTCAAGGTCCTCGTCTTCTGAATAGTCGTCTTCATTATTGTCATACTCTTCAGATTCAGGTTTGAAGTTGAAGAAGTTGAAATCGCCGGATGAACTGTTCAATTCGAGGTTGTCGAGCGCTTTTTCGATCCATTCCAGTTCTTCATCGCTTTCAGATTCCTGGGCCAGTTCGCGCAGTTTGTTCTTGACCTCGTTCCCGCCGATCTGAGAAAGCGACCAGATGGCAGCCAGTCGAATATCGTTTTCGTAGCCTTCCTCCAAAATGGTAAAGAGGCGGTCGAGCGTATCGGTCAATTCCAGTTCGCCGGCAGCGCGGATGGCTTCAAAGAGCACTTCGGTATCGTCCGAGTCCAGTTTTTCCTGCACGTGATCGGACCACTGGTCGTCAGCCGACCTGCCCATGGCGCACAAAGCGCTGGCAACCCACTGGCTGTCACCGGACTCATAGGCAGTGCGGAGCAGGAGCGGGACGGTGGCGTGACTGGAATAACCCAGTGATTCCAGCGCACGCAGGCGTACTGAAGCCAGTTCTTCGCTGTTAACGACGTCGAGCAGGTTCTTTACTACCGATATTTTTGCTGCGTCAGGAATCTCATCCAGTTCACCAAGGTAGACAAAACGACCCAACATGGAAGCGGCGGTTGATCTGACGGCTTCATCCGTGTCGCCCAGCATTAATTCAATAAGATCAGGTACAATATGTGCGTCTTCACATTCCCACAACAGACGGATGGCAAGTACGCGGACCGCTGCTTCAGCGTCATCCAAAACAGACATGGCCATTTCGTCAAAACAGACCAGGGTATCCTTCTCGGCAAGATCTTCAAGGTCTTCGAGAAGGGATTGTTTACGCAGGATGGGCAGGTCTTTCCAGATCTCAGCGAATTCTTTCACGTCTTTTGGTGAAAGGTCGGAAAAACCTCTTAAGAGACGGGGAGGGAAAGGCCTGGATTGGTCCTGCAAGGCTGCAGAGACCTCTGAGAATTTTATTTTATCTACGTTTTCTTCCATAATAATCTACCTAAAAAATCGAAACAGGATTGACAATATCATTGATCACCAAAACCACCATCAGACCAATGAGAAGCATGAAGGCGATCCCGTGGATGCGGCCTTCGAGTTCCGGTCTGACTCTCTTCTTAAAGAGGATCTCGGGGATGAGGAATATGATGTGTCCGCCATCCAGAGCGGGAATAGGAAGGAGGTTGGTAAAGCCCAAAGCAACGGAAATGATAGCCAGGAAGGAGAGGATGTTCAATCCTTTCAAGGATGGATCCTCGGCGGCTTCTTGTTGGTCAAGGGTCTGCACCTGTGAATACATGTCATAAATACCTTTGACACTGACCATACGGGCGTCACTGGGAGCGATCTGTCCGCTGATCAGGCGTACCGGCAACATGAGCAATTGATAGCCCTGGTCGAGGGTGGTGAGGGTGGCCGTGGGGATGGCCCCAATAAAACTGATCTTGTTCACAGGATTGGAAATGACCACACCCATTGAACCTTCGCCCTCGGGCGGCTGAGAACGCGGCACCAGCGAGACTTCAAGCAGCTGCTCGTCGCGCAAAATGGATAAGGTAGTGTCCTGATCGAGGCTTTCAGTGACCATCTGGGTCAGATGATCGAGATTTTGCACCTCTTTGCCATTCACTTCAGTGACAATATCACCGACCTGTAATGCAGCCGATGCAGGTGAATTTGGAGCGATCCCGGTAATTAAAACTTTGGAATAATCAGGCATACCGGTTCGTGAAAACAGATAGGCGAAGATCAACATGCCGACCAGCAGGTTCATGAAAGGTCCGCCCAATAATGCCACCAGACGACGCCATGGGTTGGCGGCAGGGAAACTGCCGGATTCGGTGACGTCTCCTGCTTCGCCCTTCATGCGGCAGAATCCACCAAAGGGAATCCAGTTGAGGGTGAAATCGGTTCCACCGGCCCTGAATAGCCTGACGATTTTGGGTGGATACCCAAAGCCGAACTCTTCCACTTCGATGTGATTAAATCGGGCCGCAATGAAATGTCCCAACTCATGCAAAAATACCAACGCCCCAAAGGCGATGACAAACTCAATTATTGTTAAGAAGGTACCACCAAAATCAGTCATTCTTTCTCCGTAAAAAGTTACGCTCAATATTATATCCGGTTAAATCCGGCAAAGGGAGCGATAAAGAACGATAAATTGCCACAATTATTCGCGTAGCCACAACTACACGATCTTTGCAGGTCCACCTGGGCGGGCTATGATGACATCCTGAATGCCAGAAACGGAGGATAGGCGGTGCCGGACGCCGTCAAGGCTTGCGGAAGAACAAATCAGGTGAACGTTCGGACCGGCGTCGATCGTGTATGCCACTTCAAGACCGGCTTTACGCCAGGATGGAACGGCTTTCATTATTTCAATGGTAGAGGGTTCCCAATAGAAAAGGCTCGGATGTGAGGTCATCATCACGGCATGCATCATATTGCTGTCTTCTTCCATGATCTCCGCGAGTGCGGCAAAATCACGAGAGAGAACGGCGTTTCGGCAGCGTTCCACACGGCGGTTGGCGTCAGCCACACGTAACTGTTGAAAGGGGCTGGAGGGCGCAATTTTGTGACCTTCGGAAGAGCCTGTTTTCTTATGCCTGCTCTCGATCACTGCGATACAGTCCACAAGATCCCAATGGGAGGGGGGAGCGATGCTGATCGCGAAGGAATCCATGTCGGAACTGCCGCGATACCACTCGGTGAAACCGGAAGGGATGGAGCGACAGGCGGAGCCTGATCCACGGCGGGCCAGGCGTGAAAGGTCTTTGGCGTTCATTTCGATTCCGAGGGCGTGTAAGGCTGCCAGGGTGAGGGCGGCAAAAGCCGACGCGGAAGAGGCAATACCAGCGCCGGAAGGGAAGTTGTTCTCGCTCAAGACGTGCGCACGGGTGGCAACCCCGCGAATTCCACGCAGCAGGTTCAAATGAGCACTTACACGCTGAAGTTCTGTCCCTGACTGGCGCAGGTTATTGAGATCGAAGATGTCTGTTTTCAAGGCTGGATCAAAGGTTACCCGTGTGCGGGTGACCAGTTCTTCAAGGTTCATGGAAATGGAGCCATTTTCAGGAAGGCGCAAGGAATTGTCACGATTGCCCCAATATTTGATGAAGGCGATGTTTGGATGCGCGATGGCAGTGGCAGAATTGATGGACATAAGTCTTAATCCCTTTCAGATTAAGTTTATCATGTCCAACTTGATCCGGGGGTTCATGATTTGTACAAAGGCAGCCGAATATTAAACCGGGTTCCGTATGCTCTTCCGTTTTCCTCAAATACCGGACTTTCAGCCGAAACAACTCCACCGTGCGCCTCAACCAGTTCCTTGACGATGGCTAGACCCAATCCCGAGCCTCCGCTGACTCTGGCACGGGATTTATCGGCACGGTAGAAACGATCGAATACGTAGGGCAAGTCATGTGGATCAATGCCGCGGCCGGTATCGGTCACAGATAGAAGTATAGGAAGACTTTGATGATCTCGAAGGATTCCAACCGTAATACTGCCGCCTTTTGGCGTGTACCTTAAGGCATTGTTGATGAGGTTTTTCAATACCTGTGTGATGCGGTCTGGGTCAAGTGAAAGCACCATATGACCGGCTTTGTTGTCAAAGATGATCTCGATCTCCTTTGATCTGGCGCCAGGTTGGACCCTTTCCACAACGCGATCGACCAGATCGACCAGATCGGTCGGACCTTGTTCAAGTTTCAGTTGATGCGCTTCAGCCAGAGAAAGCAAGCGCAAATCCCCGATCAAACGATTCAACAAAGTTGTTTCATCGTAGAGGGCTTCAAGTTGTTCATTATCGAGGGGTAAAACGCCGTCTTGCATTCCTTCCACAATCCCCTGGATAGCAGTCAGAGGTGTGCGCAGTTCATGCGCGACGTCGGCCATGAGGTGCTGACGTTGTATTTCTGCTTGTGAAAGGTTTTCAGCCATGCCATTAAACGTTTTTCCCAACTCGGCAAATTCGTCTTTGCCCTGAATATCCACCCTGTGGGTCAGGTCACCATCCGCAATGGCAACGGCCGCTTTCCGCAATTTCCGTAACGGCGCCGTGATCTGGAAAAACAGGAAGACTCCCAAAGCCAGGGCAATGATGCCGGAAACAATGCCTGAACTGATCACAGCTCTGCGTACAGAAGTGATAAATTCATCAGCGGGGGTATCTCTATCGACGTTGCCGCTTGAGGTTATAAACAATGTGCCGACTTGCTCATCTCCAGAGGTGATCGCCGTACCGTTTTCCAAATTGGAGGATGAAAAATGGTCTCCAACATATTCGTCTTGTGAATCGTAGATGACAAAGCCCTTGCTGTCGGCAAGGATCAACCTTTGGCCAAACACTCCCATTACCGAGAAGTCGTCAGGGGGTTTCCCGGGGCCGGTACCAAGGCCGTGGCCTTGTCCCTGACCCTGTCCCTGGCCTTGACCTACGCCGGTACTTGTACCGGCTGAGTTGTCTGTGCTTGTCTCTGTTAGCGCTATTTCAGGCGGTTCTTCGGCAGGCTGCTGTGCCAGGTAGTTTTCCTGAAGCCAGACATCCACGCCATCCCAACTATACTGTTGCTGATAGAATACCGCCAGATCAGGCGCCAGACGATCTGCCCAAATTTGTCCGTTTCGACTAGTGTACAAATTAAAGGCATTGAATGTTGCCCTTGATGTCATCAAGGATGTGACCAGACTACCGACAGCGATAACCAACAGGAACGCACCCAATAATTTAAAGAGCCAACTATTCTTCATTGTCACCTGTTTCAAACTTGTAACCGAGACCAAACACGGTATGGATAAAGATCGGATTTCTTGGATCAGGTTCCAGTTTGTTGCGCAAGTTCTTTACGTGTGCATCGATGGTGCGTTCATAGCCTTCATAGGCGCTACCCTGGGACTGTTCCATCAGCTGAAGTCTTGAAAAGACCCGTTTTGGAGTGCTGGCAAGCGTCACAAGAATTTGAAATTCGGTTGGAGTAAGTTCGATGGCACGATCGTCCAGGATAACAGTGTGCTGGGCTTGATTGATCGTCAATCTTCCTCTGCGAATGATCTCATCCGATTGATCTTCCGGTCTGACACGTTTAAGAATGGTGCGTACTCGCGCTACCACTTCGCGCGGGCTGAAGGGCTTGACGACATAATCATCCGCGCCGATCTCAAGACCGACCAGTTTGTCGATCTCTTCAACGCGGGCAGTTAACATAAGTATGGGAACATTTGAGTCTCGGCGAATTTCTCGACAGACGTCCAGACCGTCCATGCTTGGCAGATTCAGGTCCAGAATCACGAAATCAGGTTTTTCAAGATCAAAAATGGAAAGGGCCTGGCTTCCGTCTTTTGCCGTGACCACCCGATAACCTTCCTTATCGAGGTAGGCTTCCAATACTCTTAAAATTTGCGGCTCGTCGTCCACAATCAGTATTTTTTTGGATAATTCTTTCATGTCTTGATTATATGGGATTTTTGTGAAGATATTATGCATTTTGGTCCCTGTAGTTTTGAAAATAAACCAGGGTACCGAACCCGGCACCCTGATTCATTTCAGAACTAACTCTAGTAGTTGATTACAATCCCAGGCAGGTGCCTGAGCCGTTCGCACCGCGATATCCTGTTCCACCGAAAGACATCATGGGACCGGTATCCTGCATGGCATCTGCCTGTGTTTGCGTAAGCACTCCATCTACAACAGCCTGCGCAAGTGCAGCATCACGAGCTTCATCCATCAAGGCATCGAATTGGTCGATGGTCAATCCCTGTGAAAGGGCGATGGTGCTCATGGTCTCACCGCTGGCAAGACGTGATTCAAGGGTTTCCACAGTAATGCCCAGTTCATTCGCAAAGACCTGCAGCATTTCATCGTGCATGAATTCGTCAAGGATACCTGTGCCGGTTCCGACTGAACCATTACCGCCCATCCTGCCACCACGTCCACCAAAACCGAAATCGGCAGCTGTGTCATTGGCAACCGGCGCGCCAGAATAGGCACTGACGGTGCTAACCGATCCAAGCGTAAAAACAGCTACTACCGCCAGAACCATTGAAACAAGTAACATTTTTTTCATAAAATCTCTCCTTATGAAGGTGAAGTAACCTTCTTGATAGTGAGTTTATAAAATACTTGTGAAGATTTTATGAATACAATTTGAATTTTTTGTATGAATTGGCTTTCATACGAAAGCCAATTCATTTTCAGCATGGATATCAGCGGTTTCCACCCTGGTTGCCGGAGGATTGTGAATTACCACTACTGGATGGTCTGGGCGTTCTGGTGAGTGTCGGGGTGTAGTAGTAAACGGTAGTAGTATTCCCGCCGTTGCCTGACCCTCCGATTGAAGCATTGCCATTGCCAGCTGTATCTTCGCCAGTCACCATATCGGTGGCCTGTGCGCCGGCTTCTCCAGATCCATAACCGCTGCCTGGCGTCGGCGTACCGGTCGTCCAGGGGTTGCTGCCCTCGCCGGAGCCGTAGCCGCTGCCCGGTGTAGGCGTGCCGGTTGTCCAGGGATTGCCATCACCTGTGCCGGGAGCTGTATCAGAGCCCGCGTCTGTTGGAGCATTCGTACTCTTCTGATCGGGATTGTTGATCTGTTCCTGATTTTGCAGCTGTTCCTGGATTTGAAGCAGATTAGCCTGGCCGTTTTCAAGGATCTGAAGTCTTTCCTGAATGGTATCACGTAATTGTGTCAAACTCATCAACGCGGTTTCAGATCCGTTTGTGTGGGTCTGGAGCATGATCTGCTCTTCAGTCTGAAGACGCGTTTGGATTCTCTCAAATGCCTGAACCACCTGGCCTTCCGGAAGGTTAAGTGCCAGCATGATGGCTTCTTCGATCTGATCGCGATATTGCGTCTGGACATCGTCTGTAATGACTTCACCTGAATCCAGCAGTGTTTGAATCTCATCAGCACGACGATCAAGCAGGTTAAGTGTCAAATCCAGCTGGGCTTCTGGATCGGCAGTCAGCCCCATTACTGCATCTTCGCTGAGCAGTTTGAGATCATAAAGCAAATCACCAGGTACGCTTGCCTGAGCGGCCGCGACTGTGACCCCGCTCCCTCCCAGAAGAAGGGCTATTGCGAGAATAATAGAGGTAACGGTTGATATCATGGGCTTGAGTTCCTTTCGGCGAACAAGAAAATTGGAATTCGGTTGTTCTTTCCAATTCTTATGACGCCGAGATGCTTCAGGAGATACGCCTTTTTTCAACATTACAGATTCGTTAAGAAAAGCTGCTTTACCGTCAGCGGCCCGTTGGCTGCTGCGTTCCGAAATATCATCCAGTACCTTTAATTTTCCGGCAATAACAGGATCGAGTTCATCCCGTGGGTTCATTGTTGACTCACTTTCTCAAGATCGACCAATCTTTTTCCAAGCGTTTCAAGCGCACGGTGCTGCAGGGCTTTGACGGCGCCAACTGGTCTCTGCAAGGCGGCTGCGACTTCATCGTTTTGCCAGCCTTCAAAGTATTTAAGGATCAAAACCTGCCGCTGGTCGGGGGTCAAAGTACGCAGCGCAAGCCGTACTTGCTGTTTTTCGAAGCGGTCATCCATTTGAAGCTCGGGTTTTTCCGAATCACTGCCGGGCAAGGATTCGTCAAGTTCGACCATGGTCGGCGCCTGGCGGCGGTAATGATCTGTTACCCAATTATGAGCGATCCGAAAAAGATAAGCTTTCATAAAATTATCCGGTCCCTGCCTGGATTGAAGAGCCTTAAGGAAACGTGAAAACGTATCGGCCACACAATCTTCGGCAAGATTTTCGTCTCCCAACAAACGGAACGCATAGCGGTATAATGCAGGACTGTACGTGTCATAGATCAATCCAAGAGCATCGGTGTCAAAGCTCTTTGCTCTTCGTAACAGGTTCTGCTCATTGGGCACAGTCATTCTTCACCTATTATGACGTAAACAGCTCGCGGAAGATACGCTTTGCCAAAATCAGATTTTTCCATAGAATTAATTATAGGAAATATTTTGACAGAATTTACTCGAAATTTGAATTTGGGAAAAATCAGTATGAAAGTAACTTTAATTACAGGATTGCATCAAAATGAATGAAAGACAGGATGACGCAACACTGGACGCGTTAAGGGCAGGAGATCGTGAAGCCTTTGCCCGTCTGGTGGACGAGACTTCTCCACAGTTGTATCGCACTGCCATGCAAATCCTGGCGAATGAGCAGGATGCTGAAGATGTGCTGCAGGAAACCTATATAAAAGCACTCAAGGCCTTGCCTGACTTTGAAGGACGTTCAAGCCTCTCCACGTGGCTGCACCGCATTGCCGTAAACGAAGCCCTGATGCTGCTGCGAAAACGCAAAACGCCCATGGTTTCGGTCGAGGAAGGGAACCCGTTCAATGGAGAGGAAGAGAGCGAAGGCATGGAGATCGTTGATTTCTGCTGCCTTCCGGAAGGCGAGTTGATGAACGGCGAATCCAGAAAATTCATGGACAAGGCCATCCAACAACTGCCAGAGAATTTGCGGACCGTATTTATTCTGCGAGACCTTGAAGATTATTCGATCCAGGAAACCGCAGAAGCGCTTAAACTAAGCGAAAGCAACGTCAAAACACGATTATTAAGGGCAAGGCTGCACTTGAGACAAGCGTTATCCGGTTATTTTGCCGAAAAGGTGCAGAAGGAGAAATCCAAGTGAACGAACATCAACATGATTTCAAATGCAGTCAAATGCTGGGGAACCTTTCAGATTACATCGATGGGGATCTGCAGGCTGACCTTTGCGCCCAAATTGAAGATCACATGAAGACCTGTGAGAACTGCAGAGTGGTGGTAAATACTTTGCGTAAAACGGTCGAGTTATATGAAAAGAGTTCTGAAGAGACCGATGAAATTCCGGGTGAGGTCAAGGAACGCCTTTTTGCCAAATTAAAAATAGAAGAGTACCTGAATAAGTAGTTTTACCGGGAGCACATAAAAGTCAGAGGAACAAAAGGGGAAATATTCAAAGGACATTCATAGCTCATTCACAGGAAATTCATACTTTTGCTCTATCCTATCAGAAACAAATCAACATACAAAATTGGACGGAGTAAAAATGAAAACAAAAAATCAAAAACGAAGCCTCATTCTTGCAGCAACTTCAATCCTTATGGCGGGTGTACTTTTAGTCACCCTGACGAGCACAGTATCCGCCAAGGGACCTGGCGGTAACGGAAATGCCGGCGGACTGAACGGCGGCGGCATTGGAATCGGCTCATCCACAGCGGGTACCGGACTGGCCTTAACCCCGTTGAGTGCTGATGAAGCCGACGCGCTGACCCGGGCGATCCTGGAAGAGTACGGCGCCTTGAACCTGTACCAGAGTGTGATCAACCAGTTTGGCAGCGTCTATCCGTTCTCGACGATTGTTATTGCAGAACAACAGCACGTCAACGCCTTGGTCAGACAGGCTGACAAATACGGCGTGGCCGTCCCCGCAAACCCCGGGATTGATGCTTCGATCAGCTTTAATACCATCGGAGAAGCCTGTGCAGCCGGCGTCGATGCCGAGATCGCAGATGCTGCGCTTTATGATGAACTGAAAGCCGTCACCACACACAGCGACCTGCTGCGGGTCTATGATGCCCTGCAAAACGCTTCACTCAACAGCCACCTGCCGGCATTTGAAGCCTGCGCTTATTAGAAAGTGTAGTAGGTGTAAAACCCAAACTCCTCGTCGGTCTGACGAGGAGTTTTTTATCAATACTTCTAATTTGTAATATCAGTAATGGCTTTATTTTTTGGAAGTCTGGATTTTCAACAGTGAATAGAGGGGGCAGAAGCCAACCAGACCGGTGATCAGGGCAATTGCGCCGACAACGATGAGCACAATGCCCAAGGTGCCTCCCACAACGCCGAGGAGATAAAGCAGGATCAGAGCGATCCCGACCACAACACGCAAAACACGATCCAAACCAGATTCATTGACTTTCATTCTAGCTCCTTATCAGTTCAAATTACTATTGGCCGGTTGAGGGGTCCCAACCAGTTCCATGAATTGGCCAAGGATTTCCTTCAAGATCGGTTCGGGTAAAGCGCCAACCTGGGAGTGAACCACTTTGCCATTTGAGACAAACAACATGGTGGGAATTCCCTGAACGCCGAACTTCATGGCCCATTGGGGATTCTCATCGGTATTGACCTTGGCGATCAACAGTTTTCCTTCCTGTTCCTTGGCGATCTTGTCGAGGATCGGAGCAACCATGCGGCAGGGGCCGCACCAGGGGGCCCAAAAGTCCACAATTACGGGTAATTCTGACTGCAAAACTACTTTTTCAAATTCTTCATCGGTAACATGTACAGGTGCATTCATTTTATTTACTCCATCTTATTTTCAGTTTAACCATTAGATGGAGAAGATGAGAAAAAGTTACATAAAATGCAGGGAGAAAGTGAGGATAACAAAATAAGGGCAATTCATGAATTGCCCTTACCAGTGTGCCCTTACCAGTTGTGGAAAAATGTCTATACGGCGGTATTGATTAAACACTTAGTCTTTTGAGACACTCTCTCATGATTTTCAGTTTCCGCGCTGATAATTGGGCGCTTCACGCGTGATGGTGATATCGTGGGGATGACTCTCGATCAGACCCGCGCCGGTAATGCGGATGAGTTTGGTTTTGGAACGCAGGTCATCCAGATCGGCCGCGCCCGCGTAACCCATACCGGAGCGCAGTCCGCCGATGAGTTGGTAAACGTAATCATTAAGCGAACCCTTGAGCGGGATCATGCCCTCAACGCCTTCAGGAACCAGTTTACCGGGACCACCCTGGCTGGTGCCGTAACGGTCCTTGCCGTAGCCCTGTAATGCGCCCAGAGAGCCCATGCCGCGGTAGGTCTTGTATTGGCGGCCTTCGTAGAGGATCTCCTCGCCGGGCGATTCTTTCAAACCCGCCAGCAGACTGCCGAGCATGACAGTATCCGCGCCGGCCACGATGGCTTTGACGATGTCGCCGCTGTATTTCACGCCGCCGTCCGCGATGACGGGAATGCCCTTCGGACGCGCTACTTTGGAACAGCGGTAGATGGCAGAAAGCTGCGGCATGCCCGTACCAGAAATAACACGCGTGGTGCAAATGGAACCTGCTCCCACGCCGACTTTAATGGCATCCGCGCCGGCTTCGATCAAGGCAGACGCGCCTTCTTCAGTCACTACGTTGCCAGCAATGACCGGCAGACCCGGGAAGGCAGCCTTGATGCGTTTGATGGTCTTGATGACCCCGGCGGTATGTCCGTGGGCTGTGTCGATGACCACCACGTCGAGGTCGAAGGCAACCATGCGGCCGACACGGTCTTCAACGTCGGCGCCGACGCCGACGGCGGCACCCACCAGCAGGCGTCCGCGTTCGTCTTTAGCGGCGTGGGGGTACTGCAGGCGCTTCTGAATATCTTTGACGGTGATCAATCCCTTAAGATAGCCGCTTTCATCCACGAGGGGGAGCTTTTCGATGCGGTGTTTCTTCAGGATTTCCTTGGCCTGTTCAAGGGTGGTACCGATCTTGGCGGTCACCAGTTTATCTGATGTCATAAATTCCGAAACCAGGCGGTTCATGTCTTCGGGTTCGGTAAAACGCGTATCACGGTTGGTCAGGATGCCGACCAGTTTGTTCGTTTGCGGGTCCACCACTGGCAAACCGCTGATGTGAAAACGCGCCATAATTTCTTCTGCTTCTGTTAACGTGGCGCCGGGCGGCAGGGTGATGGGATTGGAGATCATGCCTGATTCGGAACGTTTAACGATTTCTACCTCACGCGCCTGTTCTTCGGGCGATAAATTGCGGTGGATGATGCCAATGCCGCCCTCGCGGGCCAGGGCGATTGCCAGGCGGGAATCAGTCACCGTATCCATGGCGGCAGAAACAAGCGGTATGTTCAAGCGGATATCGCGAGTAAGCTGGGCGTGTACATCCACTTCGGAAGGCAGAACTTCACTGTAACCCGGTTCAATGAGTACGTCATCGAAGGTCAGCGCGTCAATCGTTTCAAATAAGGTTTGATTCATTTATTCTCCTAGTTTCTAGTGTCGGAAGTGTCGGAATCCGGTAAAGACCATGCTGATACCCAGTTTGTTGCACATATCGATGGATTCCTGGTCGCGGACAGAGCCGCCGGGTTGGACGATGGCCTTGATGCCACAACGGGAGGCTTCTTCCACCGAGTCGGGGAAGGGGAAGAAGGCGTCAGAGGCCATCACAGCGCCTTCAGAGTTGTCTCCGGCACGCTGCTTGGCGATCTTAACGCAGTCCACACGATTGGGCTGACCGCCGCCGATACCCACCGTGGCTTCGCCTTTGGAAAAGACAATGGAATTTGACTTGACGTGCTGGCAGGCCGTCCAGGCGAATTTGAGTGACTCCATCTCGGCATCACTGGGTTTGGTTTCGGTAACGACTTTCCAGTTCTCCTGGGTTTTGTCTCCGAAATCCACATCCTGGCGCAGCAGCCCGCGAACAACAGAGCGGTATTCCACTTTGGGCTCCACTTCAAGATTGGGCATCTGTACCAGACGAAGGTTTTTCTTTTTCGCGAATACGGTCAGGGCTTCAAGCTCATAACTCGGCGCGATGATACATTCAACGAAGAGGTCGCTGATGGCTTTGGCTGTGGCAGCCTCAATGGGGCGGTTAGACGCAATAATGCCGCCGAATGCTGAAACGGGATCGCTGGCAAGCGCGGCTTTGTAGGTTTCAACCTGATCCTCGCCGGAGGCCATGCCGCAGGGCGAAAGATGTTTGACGATGACAATGCTGCTTTTCTTGAAGCTTACCACGGCGCGCCAGGCGGCGTCCAGATCGAGCAGGTTGTTGTAGGATAGTTCCTTGCCCTGCAGCACCTGTCCGCCCAGGGGAGTCTCTCCCTGACGGTAGCCAAGCAGGGTGGCGGCCTGGTGAGGATTTTCACCATAGCGCAGCGACTGCACGGGGTAGAGGGCCACTGTTTCCACGTTATCGCCTTCGATGTAGTTGGCGATGGCCTGGTCGTAATGCGAAGTCAGTCTGAACCCTTTCAATGCCAGTTTGCTGCGCATGTTCAGGTCAAGCGTGTTGTTTTTGAGTGAGCGCAGTACGGTTGGATAATCCTGCGGGTCGCAGACCAGGGTGACACGGTCGTTGTTCTTGGCCGCGGCGCGGATGAGCGCCACACCGCCGATGTCGATCTGTTCGATGGCTTCCGTCAGGGTGACATCCGGCTGGGAAATGGTAGCTTCAAAGGGATAAAGGTTTACTGCCACAAGGTCTATGGGAGACCAGCCAAGTGATTTCAGTTGATCAAAATCTTCCTGCGTATTGCGGGCAAGGAGTCCGCCGTGGATGGCCGGATGGAGTGTTTTGACACGCCCTCCAAGGATCTCTGGAGAACCGGTATATTCGGCCACCTCGGTAACTTTTAATCCGTTGGAAGCCAACAATTTGGCCGTTCCGCCCGAAGCCACGAGTTCCCAACCCAGATCGACCAATCCGCGGGCAAAATCAACCAGCCCCGATTTATCATAGACCGACAGTAAAGCTTTTGGCATCTTTTTCCTCCATTTGAAGAATAAAACTTGTTATGGTTTCAACTAAAAGTTCATGTTCACAGGCATGAACCCTTTTTTCCAAATCTTCGAGTGTATCATTGGACTTGATTTCGATCTGTCTTTGAGAAAGAACAGGGCCGAGGTCAACCGCCTCATCCGGCACGAGGTGGACCATGATGCCCGTATGCTCGATCTCTCCAAGCTGAAAAGCCTGCCAGGCCCTTTCAATGGCATGCGTTCCTGCAAAGGTGCCGGGCAGAGCCGGGTGCAGGTTGATGATGCGTTCAGGAAAATTTTTGATAAAGGATAAGGTAAGAATACGCATCCAGCCGGCCAGGATCACCAAATCGGGATGATAAGCAAGAACGATGTCGGCCAATTCGGCATCATATTCCTCTCGTTCCTGCGATTTCAGTTTTGGTTTCGCAACGACCGGGATACCGGCTTTACGGGCGCGTTCAAGTCCGTAGGCGTCTCTGGTGTTGGAAACCACTGCGAGGATTTCAGCGGGCATTGTTTCAGCTTCAACGGCGTCAATGAGCGCCTGAAGGTTACTACCGTTGCCTGAGATCAAGACCACCAGAGAAGCTTTTTTCATTGCAGCAGCACCTCGCTTTTAGGTCCGCTCTGCAGTTGCCCGATCACCCAACAGGTTTCCGGCAGGGCAGCGTGCACCTCAGGCAAAACCTGCGGGTCGATCACCGCAACCAAACCGATGCCCATATTGAAGACGTGGAACATTTCCTCAAGGTCGATGCCGCCCTGGGCCTGCAGCCACTGGAAGAGCGGAGGCACGGGCCATGAAGATAGATCTATGACGGCTTGAAGGTCATCCGGCAGTGCGCGCGGAATGTTTTCGATGAACCCGCCGCCGGTGATATGAGCCAATCCTTTCACCTGCGGCAAAACAGGTTTGACCACGTTCAAATAGGAACGGTGCGGTTCAAGAAGAGCGTCCGCCAGGCTGGATTTCAACTCGGCGCGCCAAACCTCAAGATCCTGCTTTTCGCATATCTTGCGAATGAGTGAGTAGCCGTTGGTATGCGGCCCGTTCGAGGCAAAACCCACAAGCAGGTCGCCTTCACGCATGGTTTCTTTTTTCGGCAGAATGGTGGAGCGTTCCACCACACCGACAATCGTTCCAGCGACGTCAAACGCGTTGACCGAGTATACGCCCGGCATCTCAGCGGTCTCGCCGCCCAGCAGGGCGCAGCCGGCTTCTCGACAGGCTTCGGCCATACCGGTAACGATCTCCGCGGCCATTTCCGGTTTCAGGCGGGAGGTGGCGAAATAATCCATGAAAAAGAGTGGACTGGCGCCTTGCACGAGGATGTCGTCAATACAATGGTTGACGATATCTTTTCCTACGCCTTTCAGACGGCCGAGGCGCGCGGCCAGTTCCACCTTGGTGCCCACGCCGTCCGTGGAAGCCACCAGCACCGGGTCCTGGCCGAGATTGGAAATCTCAAATAAACCGCCGAAGGAACCCAGACCGGCCAGTACACGTTCATTGTAGGTGGAGGCCACGGCTTCTTTCATCAATTTCACCGCACGGTTGCCGGCTTCGATATCCACGCCGGCGCTCTCATAGGTTGAGGGACCCTGATTGTATTTCAAGCCCTTTTGGGCAATGTCTTTGCGATACTGCATACCGGTAAACGAGATCTCGGTTGCGGCCTGATAGGTATGTTCAACGGCAGAACGGAGCGAATTATTCCAGCAGGTAACGCCGAGAACGCGGCCTCCGGCATTGACGATGCGCGTCCCGTCCGACTTTGTGCCGGCGTGGAAGACCATGCCGTGATCGAGCGGGTTGTCCAGCCCGATGATGGGATAGCCGGTCATGTTCTTGCCGGGATAGCCCGCAGAGGCCAGCACCACGCATACGGACGATTTCTTGCTCCACTGAATGGAAAGCTGAGCCAAAGTTCCATCGGTACAGGCTTTGAAAATCTCCAGCAAGTCCGATTTGAGCAGCGGCAAAATCGCCTGTGTCTCGGGATCACCGAAACGGGCGTTGAATTCAAGTACCTTGGGCCCTTCCTCGGTGAGCATCAATCCCGCGTAAAGTACGCCGATATAGGGAAGACCTTCGCGTTTCATCCCGTCAACGGCGGGCTGCAGGATCGTGCGGATGGCTTCGTTGGCCGTATCCGCAGACAGGCAGGGCGCGGGAGCGTAAGCGCCCATACCGCCCGTGTTGGGACCTTTGTCCTGGTCCAACAGGCGTTTGTGATCTTGTGAAGACGGCATGACGGCGACGCTGCTGCCATCGCAAAACGCGAGTAGCGAGACTTCCTGTCCGGAAAGTCTCTCCTCAATAATGACCTCACTTCCGGCGTCTCCGAATTCGGCGTCCACCATGATCTCTTTGAGCGCGGCGAGACCTTCCTCTTTCGTCTCCGGCAGGATGACGCCTTTGCCGGCGGCCAGACCTGAAGCCTTGATCACCATCGGACAAAGCTGGTTGGCATAATAATCACAGGCTTTTTGATAATCCTGAAAAACGGCAAAGCGGGCGGTCGGGATGCCGCAGCGTTTCATGAACTCTTTGGAAAAACTCTTGGAAGATTCAATACGGGCCGCATCCTTTGAGGGACCAAATACAGCGATCCCGGCGGCGTGCAGGGCGTCGCTGACTCCGGCGGCCAGCGCCGCTTCCGGTCCGATCACGGCCAGATCGATCTTCTTTTCGAGCGCGAATTTAAGCAGTCCGTCTTTGTCTTCAACGCCGATGGGGACCAGGTTGCCGAGACCGGACATGCCGACGTTGCCGGGCGCGATGTAAAGCTCTTCCAATAATGGAGAGGCTTTCAGTTTCCAGGCAATGGCGTGTTCGCGACCTCCTGATCCGATGAGTAAGACTTTCATGATTGGGCTCCTTGCTGGGCGTCGAGGGGGATCTCAAACCCGTTCTTGTTCATGCCGGTTGGAATGGGCAGGGGGTAGTTTCCGGTGAAGCAGGCGTTGCAATAGCCGTACTTCGCTCCAATGGCATCCATCATGCTTTCAAGCGAGAGGAAAGCCAGCGAATCCGCGCCGACCATGCGGCAAATCTCTTCCACGCTGTTTTGGGCGGCGATCAGTTCGTCGTAGGTGCCCATATCCACACCCATAAAACAGGGATGCAGGATGGGCGGGCAGGTAATACGTACGTGCACTTCCTTTGCCCCGGCGGATTTGAGCAGCTGGATGAGCGGACCGGTGGTGTTGCCGCGCACAATTGAATCATCCACCATGATGACGCGCTTGTTGAGCACGTTTTCCATGATGACGTTGTATTTCAGTGCCACACCCTGCTTGCGCAGGGAATCGGTGGGTTCAATGAAGGTGCGGCCGATGTAGCGGTTCTTGATGAAGCCGTCGTTGAAGGGGATGCCGGACTCGGTGGCATAGCCAATGGCGGCAGGGATGGAGGAGTCGGGGATAGGGATAATCACGTCCGCGTCAACGGGAGATTCCTTGGCAAGGTTGGCGCCCAGGCGCTGACGCACGTGATGGACGTTCTTGCCGCCCCAGGTATTGTCGGGACGCGAGAAATAGATATGTTCAAAAGTACACAGGGCGGTTTTTTCCTGCGGCTTGAAAGCCTGGTAGACCTTGAGGGCGTTATTGCTGAGGGCGATGATCTCGCCCGGCTTTACCTCGCGGCAGGCTTCGCAGCCTAGGGTACGAAGCGCGCCGTATTCCGAGGCAGCCACGTGTCCACCGCCGTTGGGCAGCATACCGATGCTCAGGGGTCTGAAGCCCCAGGGATCGCGCACTGCAAAAACCTGGTCGCGTGTGAGCATGACCAGGGAAAACGCGCCTTCCCACTGCTGAATGGCATCGTTGAGGCGTTCAAACCAGGTGTTGCCTTTGGAACAGGCCAGGGTCATGACCATGACTTCCGTATCCGACGAGGAAGACATGCCGACGCCCTGGTGAAGGAGCTTGTTGCGCAGTTCGGCGGCATTGAGCAGGTTGCCGTTATGGGCCAGCGCGATGGTGCCGTATTGGGTATCGATCATGAAAGGTTGGGCGTTACGGGCGGATGGAGAACCGGTGGTCGAGTAGCGCGTGTGGCCGATGGCGAAATCGCCCTGCATTTTCGAGAGTGTCTGGGGATCAAAGACCTGCGAAACCAGACCGACGTCTTTCTGCAGGCGTACGATCTGTCCATCCGAGACGGCCAGACCGGCGGCTTCCTGTCCGCGGTGCTGGAGAGCAAACAGTCCGAAGAAAGCCATGCGGGACACGGCTTCCCCGGGGGCATAGATACCCAAAACGCCGCATTCTTCTTTAGGAGAATCCTTCAAGATCATAAACGGTACTTTCTGGTTTTTTTTTTTGATAACACCGGAGTATTTCCGATGATACATACAAGTAAAGGTTTTATTCCTGAATACTTTTGTCATCTGCCAGGATCAAACTCTGGTTTGAGGTCTGGTAAACCTTCACGCGTTCTCGCATGGACGGGTCGGAAACGGCCATGATCTTGGCTGCCAGCAGGGCGGCGTTGACGGGCTCCAGTACGAGCGCGGGGGCAATGCCTGAGGGCATGCGCAGGGAGGAGTAGATATCTGCGCCGGCGAAGGCGTCGGAGGCAGGCGGGCAGGCGATCACAGGGGAGGAAACACAGCCATCCGTGAAACCGGAAAGCGCGTTGCTGCGTCCGGCAATGGTGACGTAAACCTTGGGACACGCATACGCCTCGTAGGCCTGCAGCATTTCCAACACGTGCGCGGCGGTCTTGTGCGCCGAACCGATGCGCATTTCCACCTCAAAACCGAAGGTGTGTGCAGCGTCCGCGACCTTTTTCGCGTGAGCCAGGTCGCTCCTGGATCCCATGAGGATGATCATCAAAGGCTGCATTAGAGGATTCCCTCCCGATTCAGATTTTCGGTCAGGCGCGGTGCAACCGGATATGCGCCAGGCTCAAAGGTTTTACCGGTCAGCAGTTCATATATTTGAATGTAGCGCTGTGAAGCCTGGACCCAAAGATCCGCGCCGACTTGAGGAGGTTCTCCCTCGCCGCGATAGCCCAGGTCGGCGTAATGCCGGCGGATGAATTCCTTGTCGAAGTTCTGCGGCTCCTGACCGGCTGCGAAAAGGTCAATGTAGGAGTCAGCTTTCCAGAAGCGTGATGAATCGGGGGTGTGCACCTCGTCAATGAGAAGGATGCGCCCATCATCGGTTTGTCCGAACTCGTATTTGGTATCCACCAGGATCATGCCCGCTTCAAGGGCAACCTTTTGTCCGCGCTTGAAAATGGCAATGGCGGCTTCCTGAATGCGGTTCCATTTGGTTGCATCCAGATAGCCCAACTCAACCACCTCGGCGCAGGTAAGACGTTCATCGTGACCGCTGAGACCGCCCTTGGTAGTGGGGGTAATGATCGGCTCGGGAAGCTGCTGATTTTTCCTGAGACCGTCCTTAAATTTATAACCATAAATCTCGCGTTCGCCCAATTCGTAGCGCCGCCAGAGGGCGGTCTCGGTCACGCCGGTAATGTATCCGCGCACGATGACCTCGATGGGGAAGGGATTAACCTTCTTCACTATCGCCGCGTTGGGATCAGGGAGGGATAACACGTGGTTGGGGACGATATCGGTGGTTTTGTCAAACCACCAGGCGGAAAGCTGGTTGAGCACCTGACCTTTATAGGGGACAACAGCCAGATTCCGGTCAAATGCGGAAAGGCGGTCGGTGGTGACCAAAAGACGGCGGTCATCAGGCAGATCGTACCAGTCCCTGACCTTGCCGCGGCTGCGGTTTGGAAGGGCGAGATCGCTGACTTCAAAAGCCTTTGATAGTGCATTTTTTATCAAATCTGCATCAACCATTTGAGCGCTGCTCCTGATCAATTCTCGGCGGCGAAGCGTACGCCGTTTTCAAAAAGTGGCAAGCCAGAACTATCCGGACGGTGGAAGCGGTCCGGGGACTGGAATGGAAAAACGTGGTCCTCGGGGTGGGGCATCAGGCCGAGCACGTTGCCGTCAGCGTTGCAAATGCCGGCGATATCCAGCATCGAGCCGTTTGGGTTCAGCGGATATTGACCATCCGCTGGACTTCCGTCGTCACGTACGTAAACCAGGGCAACCTGGTCATTGTCAAGCAGTTGTCTTGCCTGGGCAGGGTCACTCGTCTGGAAATTACCTTCTCCGTGCGCGACGGGACAATCAATGAGGCGTTCGAGTCCTTTGGTCCACAGGCAGGTTTGAGAAACAGGTTTGAGCGTCACCCAGCGGCATTCAAAATGATTGCCTTGATTATAGGTCAACGTGGAGAATTGCGCATCCTGAAGCACTTTACGACCGGGCAGGATGCCCGATTTGACCAGCGCCTGAAAGCCGTTGCAGATGCCGATGACAGGCTTGCCCGCAGAGACGAAGACGTTGACCTGTTCGAGGAAATACTGTGAGAGGTCCAGCGCGAGCAGCTTGCCCGCTCCGAGTGCGTCCGCATAGGAAAAACCGCCCGGCAGCACGAGCATCTGATAATCGTTCCAATCGATACGTTCATCACGCAGGGTTTTGAGGGGCATGATGCTGGTCTGCGCGCCGGCCAGTTGGAGGGCCAGGGCTACGTCACCGTCGCGGTTGGTGCCGGGCGCGAAGAGGATAAGGGCATTGGGTTTCATGCGCGGTCTCCCTTGCCTTGCCAGGCTTGCAGCAGCGTGGATAACGGTGTTGAAAGAAGTGTGTCTTTGCTGGAGGTAATGGTCAAGGTCTGCTCTTGTTCGACCTGTCCGAGATGTTTGAAGGGAACGCCGGTCAGACAGGATTCAAAGGCCGCGCGGTTGTCGGGATCAACTTCCACCAGCAGGCAGCCGGAGGTCTCGCCAAACAAGTCCCGCAGCGGATGTTCGCCAGGATCGAGTTCGACATTGCAGCCCAGCCGTCCGGCCATGCACATTTCGGCCAGTGCCACGCTCAATCCGCCTTCACTGAGGTCGTGACAGGCCAGCACGAGGCCTTTTTGCACGGCTGAATGGAAAGCCTGGTAGGTCTCGGTATTTTCCGGTTTACACTGCGGCAATCCCTCCACCACCTTCGCCGAGGGCTGGGTGAGGTTGAAATGGCTGCCGCCAAGTGTCGGATGGAATTGTCCGACCAGATAAACAAGGCTGCCGGCTTGCTTGAAATCGGCGGTTACGGCCTGTTTCCACGAAGGCATCCAGCCGAGCGATGAGATCAACAGTGTGGGCGGAATGGCATGCACCTTTCCGTCTGAGCCGAGATATTCGTTATTGAAGGAGTCCTTGCCGGAGATGAAAGGAGCGCCGTAACGCAGGGCGGCGTCATAACAAGCCTGGGCGGACGCGACCAGATCGCCCATGATCTCCGGACGGGTCGGATCGCCCCAACAGAAGTTATCCAGCAGAGCGATACGCGAAGGATCCGCGCCGCAGGCCACGGCGTTGCGCACGGCTTCGTCGATGACGAGCCATGTCATCTGTGCGGCGTCCAGTTTGCCGTATTCGGGATTCAGTCCGTTGGCGACAACGAAAGCGTGTTTCGTTGGAGCGGCGGCGGGCTTAACCACGCTGCCGTCCGAGGGGCCGTCGTGACGGATGCCGCAAAGCGGCTTGACCACCGTGCCGCCCTGAACTTCGTGGTCGTAATCGCGAATGACGCGTTCCTTGGAGGCAATATTGGGATGAGACAGCAGGCGAATGAGCGCGTCCTGGAAATTTATATTGATATCTTTGGGCACCGCAACCGTCTGTCCGGTCTTGAAAGCAGTGGGATTGATCTGCGCGGCGTAACTGCGCTGCGGGAGTCCGTGATGCAGGAACTGGTTGTCGAGATCAAGAACCTGTTTATTACCGTATTGGATACGCAGACGGCCGCTGTCATTGATGAGGCCGATGTCGGTCATTTCCACTTCATAACGCTCGCACAGGGAGCGCAAGACAGACAGATTTTCAGCCGGAACGGCGATGACCATGCGTTCCTGGGCCTCGGAAAGCCAGATTTCCCAGGGAGCCAGGCCGGGATATTTGAGAGGCACGTCCGCGAGTTGAACGTCGCCGCCCATTTCAGAAGCCATCTCGCCTACGGCGGAGGAGAGTCCTCCCGCGCCGCAATCGGTGATGGCGTGATAGAGATGTTGATCGCGGGCCAGCATGAGCACGTCTACGAGCCCTTTTTCGACCACGGGAGCGCCGATCTGCACGGAAGCCCCTGAAACTTCTCCGGTTTGCGCGTTCATGGTCATGGAGGAGAAGGTGGCTCCCCTGAGTCCGTCGCGTCCGGTGCGGCCGCCCAGTACGATGATGTGATCTCCGGGGGTGATGTCGTGCGGGTTCGCGCCTTTGGGCGCGATACCGATGCTGCCGCAATACACGAGGGGATTGGCAACGTAGCCTTCGTCGTACCAGATGGCCCCGTTGACAGTGGGGATGCCCATTTTGTTGCCGTAGTCCTGAATGCCGGCCACCACGCCCGAGGCAATGCGGCGCGGATGCAGTACTCCTTCCGGCAGGGAGTCGATGGGTGTATCCGCGGCGCCGAAACAGAGGATATCCGTGGAGGCAATGGGCTTGGCGGAAACGCCGATCACGTCACGGATGACGCCGCCGATGCCGGTGTTGGCGCCGCCAAAGGGTTCAATGGCGGAGGGGTGATTGTGGGTTTCCACCTTGAAACTGATCTCGTTGACGCCGTCGAATTCCACGATGCCGGCGTTCTCGGTAAAGGCGGATAATACCCAGGGGGCGTTGATCTCCCGGGTGGCCGCCCGAATGGTCTGGTTAAAAAGGTGTGAATATTCATTTGGGTAGGGCTGATCTGAAGCAGTGTCCTGTTTGACTTCAACGCGAGACTTGAAGGTCTTATGTACACAGTGTTCGCTCCAGGTCTGGGCGAGCATCTCAAATTCCACGTCGGTCAGGTCGCGGTCTTCGCGCCTGCAGTATTCCCGGACGGCCTGCATCTCGGACAGGTTGAGCGCGGCGCGTCTCTCATTGGAGAGATTCAGCAGTCCTTCGTCGTCCAATGCCCGCAGGGGCAGCATATCCACCTGACCGCTGCTTTGCGCGGACTGCACAAAGGCCGGGACGACTTCCCCGAGGCTGTAGGTCTGAATGACGTTGTTGACCAGCAGCCTTTTTGCCAGCAGTTCCAGTGTAGCGTCATCCAGCGAATCGCCGGTGATGAGAAAACGCAGACCGGTTGAGGCGGCATTGACCGAATCCACGCCCAGAAGATGCGAAGCTCTGACGATCTGTTCGGCAACCGGGTCCGTCACGCCGGGACGCAGGACCACTTCAACCACTTTAGTGAATAAGTCTCCAGCAGGGGGAGCGGATTGATCCAGACGGGAGGTTTCGGATTTCTGGGTGACGGGATCGCATAAAAGCCGCCCGGAGATCAGTTCAAGCTGCTGCGGTGTCAACTCTCCGCGCAGGAAATATAGGTCATGGCATTGGATGGATTGGATTTGGTGGAGTCCGAGCGCGTGCGCGTCAGAAAGATAGCCGAGGGAGCGAGGGTCAGACGCAGTAATCGGTTGAATGACAAAACGATAAACTGCTTCCGAGCCGTTTATATTCATGGACGATTAACCTTTCGGCGTTGCGATGATGCTCGATTGTACTTAAAAACCATAATCTTGTCTAGACAATCGAACTTAAAGATTGTCGTTTCAGGCGAATTTTAAGATTTACGGATAAGGGCGGTTTGTTTTCGAAAAAAACTATTGGACCGACTTTTGAATTATACCCGCCAGATTTACGGATGCAATGGAAGAAATACCCGTATATAGGGATACATCTGTCAATTCTTCGATCTCCGCGGGCTGCAGCCATTTGGTGATTGCGGCATCCTGCAGCAGCAAGCCGGTGAGAGGATTCTTTTCGCCTTTTTTGACGGCCTGCCAGGCGGTCATGGCGTGCGCGCGCAGCAGTTCGTGGGTTTCCTGGCGGTCCGCGCCCTTTTTACTGAGTGCCATCATAATGCGTTCGGTGCAGGCAAAGGGGGCGTAAGTCTCGAGATTGCGCAGGATGGTTTCACGGTCCACGGTCATCCTGGCGACCAGTTTGCCCATGACTTGCAGCATCTCGTCACAGATCAGGAAAGACTCAGGCAGCAGCGTACGCCGGTTGGCCGAGTCATCCAGAGTGCGTTCGAGCAGGTTCGTGGCGGCGTTCTGCCAGGCGATCTGCGGATAGACGGAAAGCTGGCGGGCCAGCGAGTCGATCTTTTCGGCATTGATTGGGTTGCGTTTGAAGGGCATGGCGGATGATCCGACCTGTTTGGGGGCGAAATACTCGTTCACTTCTCCGATGGAAGGCGACTGTAAAATGCGCAGGTCAAAAGCGAATTTGTGCAGCGTGGCGCCCAGTCCGGCCAGCGCGCTGATGACGGCGTAATCCTGTTTGCGGGTGCAGGTCTGTGTGCTGATGGGGTAGAAAGACAGGTCAAGGTCAATGCTAAGCAGGTCTTCAAAGCGGGCGTAGTTCTGCTCGCCCAGCAGGTCTATGTAGGCGGCCGCGGTACCCACGGCACCTTTGAAACCCTTGCCGCGTAAATTCAGGCGTACGGCTTTAAGGTTCTGCCAGTCTTCCAGCAGGTCCTGAGCAATGACGGACAAACGGTAGCCGAATGTGGAGGGTTCGGCGGGCTGCAGGTGGGTGTAAGCCATGATGGGCAAGTCGGCAGTCTCTTTGATCCTTTCAGACAGCGAGAGGAGCAGAGAAGCCAGTTTTGCAATAACGAGGTCGAGTGCCTGGCGCATGCGCAGCACGTCGGCGTTGTCTTCGATATCCATGGAGGTGGCGCCCATGTGGATGACGCCGCCGGCGGTCGGACATTGGGCGGCGAAGGTCTTCAGTTCGGCCATCAAGTCGTGATGGATGTCCGCTTCGATCTTGAGGGCGGTTTCGATATCAATCTCCCCGGCGTGTTGGGCGAGTTCTTTTACCTGAGCTGCGGTCACCAGTCCAAAGTCGGATTGGGCCGTGGCCAGCGCCACCCACAGGCGGCGCCAGAGCTTGCGCTTGTTGACTTCGCTCCAGATTTGGCGCATTTCGTTCGATCCATAGCGCCAGGAGAATGGGGATTGATAATTTTCGTAAATATCCATATGAAAATCCTGTCCCGGAATGAGGTCCGGGCTTTTATTTTGGCTGACCCCAATCATTTGGAAACGTCTCAGGGCAACTTTATTATAAAGGCGACCCAATTGATTAGACAAGCAGATAAAAAAAATATCGGTAAAATGGAATTCTTTGAAAGATACCTATTTTAATAACCAAACCCTCACCCTATATCCCTCTCCCTCGGCTACATTTGGGGATTTACTCAGATTGCCGCCGTGGGAGAGGGACAATATAAGTAAATCCATATCGAAATTGGAAACAGGGTGAGGGTGTAGCTTCAGTGTAGAAGTTTCGAATCAAATATCCTATATTTAATTTTGACACGTGTTATCCGTATTTGAACATCCACAAAAAAAATAACGAATCTCAATCGGAATGATTAAGGGCACGCCGCGGATAGGATCCCAGCACTCTCAGGAGGGTGGCATATTCTTCAAGATGGTTGAGGGCGCGTACGACCTTTTCATCAGTGCGTGAACCCAGGAAATCGATATAAAAGAGATATTGTCCGGGCTGGCCGACCAGCGGACGGGATTCAAGCTTGCACAGGTCAATATCGCGCAGGGCGAAGACACTGAGGGCTTTGAAGAGCGAACCTGGCTGGTTGATCAGGCATACCAGGATGGAAGTCTTGGATTCCGGGCCTGGATCGACGGTTTGAGTGGAGAGCACCAAAAAACGCGTGTAATTGGCCGCGTCGTCCTCGATGCCCTCAGCCAGGATGTCCATGCCGTAAATCTCGGCGGCGCGGCGCGAGGCAATGGCGGCCGTGGATGGGTCGCGGCTCTCGGCCAGCTGTTTGACGGCGCCGGCGGTATCGTAGACTTCCTTGATGCGTACGCCTTTCCATTTGTTGAGAGTTCCGCGGCACTGCTCCAGCGCCTGGGGATGGCTGGTGACCAGCTTAATGGACTCCATACTCGCGCCGGGGGCGGCAATGAGGCAATGGCGGATACGCAGGGTGGTCTCACCGATGATGTGCAGACTGTGTTCGCGCAGCAGGTCGTAGTTGCGGTGGATGCTGCCCGCCAGAGAATTCTCGATGGGGATAAACCCGTACTGGCAGGCGCCGCTCTCAACGGCATCGAAGACGTCCTCAAAGCGGCTCTTTCCCATGGCGTTGACCTGGCCGCCGAAGAATTCCAGCAGGGCGGCTTCGGAGTAAGCGCCGGGTTCGCCCTGATAGGCTACGTTGATGACGGGGGTTGAAGGATCATTTGTCATTGAGAATTCCTGCAAGTGAAGTTAATGCCGCTGTGTATGAGCGCCAGCCCAGTCCGGCAATGGTGCCGGCGCAGACCGGGGAGATCAGCGAGGTATGGCGGAACTCTTCGCGGGCGTAGATGTTGGAAAGATGTACTTCGATGACCGGGAGGCCGATGGAGGCCACCGCGTCCCTTAAGGCCACGGAAGTATGGCTGTAGCCGCCGGGATTGAGGATCACACCGCCGGCCCAGTCCATGGCGTCCTGCAGGGCGTCGATCATGACGCCTTCGTGGTTGGACTGTAAGAAACGGAGTTCCAGATCGAGGGATTTGGCCAGTTCACTCAGGCGGCGGTTGATCTCATCAAGGGTCAGGCTGCCGTAATGGGCAGGTTCACGCTTTCCCAAAAGGTTCAGGTTGGGGCCGTTCAATATCAAAATGGATTTCATCTATGATTCCTCCTGCTTACAATTGGATCAACTGCTGCCAGTTTTCGATCACCACACCGGTTTTCACACTGCCGATCTTTTCGGGCAGAGCAAAATGGACCTGTTTCTTACTGCGTTTCTTATCGAGCAGCATGGCCTCCAGGATGGCCTGTTTGTCGAGGTTTTTCGGGGTTTCGGTCGGGAGTCCGAGCGCGGAAAGCGTTAGCGCGATCTCATCAGCCAAACCGGATGGCGCCAACCCGATGGCTTCCGCCAGACGGGTCTCCACTACCATGCCGATGGCGATACATTCGCCATGCGAGAGTTTGTAATCGGAGGCTTTTTCAATGCCGTGTCCGGCGGTATGTCCGAAGTTGAGCGCCTGACGGGGACCTTTTTCATAGGGGTCGGTCTGGATCACGTCCACTTTAACGGATACCGCGCGGCTGATAATAGAAGTGACAGCCTCGATCTCTTGCGGCCAGCCTGCAGCGCAGAGCCGGTAGAGTTCAGGATCGGCGATGACGCCGTGTTTAAGCGTTTCAGCAAGGCCGCTGCGCAGTTCCGCGGGGGGCAGGGTGGACAGGACGGCCGGATCGGTAAAAACAAGCGACGGCGCGTGGAACGCTCCGATGAGGTTCTTGCCCTGGGGCAGGTCGGCCCCGGTTTTGCCGCCCAGCCCGGAATCCACCATGCTCAACAGGGTGGTGGGCACGTTGATCCAGGGCACGCCACGAAGATAGGTTGCCGCGGCGAAACCGGTCAGATCGCCGGTCACGCCTCCGCCCAGTGCGATGACCACACTGCCGCGTTCCACACCGGCTTTCAGCAAACCCTCCCAAATGCGCGAGACGGTTTCAATAGTTTTGTGCTGTTCCCCGGCGGGGATGACGATGGAAGAAGCCTCGATACCGGCAGCATGCAGGGAGGTCAGTACGCGCTCAGCATAAAGCGGAGCTACGTTGTCGTCGCTGACCAGGGCGGCAGGTCCGTGGAATCCGCGCTGTTTGACTTCTGCGCCGAGACGGTCAAGCGACCCGGCCTGGATGAGCACATCGTAAGCCTGTCCCATGCCGGAAACGTGGAATGCGCCCAGTCGGATCTGGATCAGATCAGCAACCTCTTCAGGAGTGAATTCATCCGTTTCAAGCGGGTTACCGAACGAAGCGTAGTGCTCGCGGCGGCGGGCCAGCAGATCGGTCAGGCGTGCGCGCGGATCGGACTTGACCAGGGGGCGCACGTATTCGTCGGCGGTCAGACGTTCCAATAACGTATTGATACTGCCGGAAAGCATCACCACGCGTCCGCTGTCTTCAGCAATTTGGCGGTTCTGTTCTCTTAATAACGCACCGCCGCCCAGAGAGACCACCGAGGCGGGGACTTCGTCAATGATCTTTTTCAGTCCGGCGGTTTCAAGGTCGCGAAAAACGGACTCGCCCTGCACGCTGAATATGGTCTCGACACTTTGACCGGCTTCCTTTTCAATCTCACCGTCCAGGTCGAACCAGGGCAGCGAGAGTTTATGCGCCAGGATCTTGCCGACCGTGCTTTTGCCGGTGCCGGAAGGACCGTATAGGAACACGTTCATTAATTGTCCTCCTCGTACGGCCAAAAGACGATCTCTCCGCCCTGCATTTCAAGGTCTTTCAAAACGGGTTTGCGCAGCTGCGCAAAACGGGATTTGATCTCGTTCATTGTGTCGCCGCCCAGCTTCTCAAGCAGGGCTTCGACCAGCACGAAAGCCACCATGGCTTCGGCAACGGGGACAGCGCGCGGGACGGGACAGAAATCGGAACGTTCGTAGACGGTATCGGTCTCCTGTTTGGAGAACAAGTCCACAGTCTGTTGGGGGTTGATGGTGGTGGCAATGGGCTTCATGGCTGCGCGCAAGACCAGGGGCAGGCCGTTGGTGATGCCGCCTTCCAGTCCTCCGGCGCGGTTGGAAGCTCGTTGGATGGTATCACTATCCAGACGCATGGCGTCGTGCACCTGTGTGCCGGGCAGACGGCTGTTCTCAAAGGCCGAGCCGATCTCAACGCCCTTAAAGGCGGGGATGCTCAACAAGGCAGCGCCCAGGCGGGCGTCCAGGCGGCGGTCCCACTGCACGTAAGAACCCAGTCCGAAGGGCAGGCCAAGGGCAAGCACCTCTATCACGCCGCCCAGCGTGTCGCGCTGGTCCATGATCTCGCGGATGCGTTCGCGCATGGTCTCGGCGGTTTGGGCGTCAGGGCAGCGCACGTCATTACCTTCGGCAAGGGCGGAGCGGTCTTCCAGTTTGATCCCGTCCAGATTGGCCGTGATTTCTCCGATGGCGCACACGTAACCGCCCACGCGGATATCCAATTCGGACAGCAAGGCTTTGCAGACCGCGCCCACGGCCACGCGGGCGGCTGTTTCACGCGCGGAGGCGCGCTCAAGCGCCGGACGCAGGTCGTCATAACCATATTTCACCGCGCCTGTCAGATCGGCGTGTCCGGGCCGGGGGGTGGTGAAGGCTTTGACCTGTTTGCCTTTCCAATGTGAATGGTCTTTGTTCTCGATCATCAGGGTAACCGGCGCTCCGGTGGTGCGTCCGTCCATCACGCCGCTGAGGATGCGCGCGGTATCGCGTTCGATCTTCATGCGTCCGCCGGCGCCCACACCGCTTTGACGGCGGCGCAGTTCGGCGGCGATCATTTCTTCGTTCAGAGTCAACCCGGCCGGGAGTCCTTCCAGGATGGCGGTCAACGCCGGTCCGTGAGATTCTCCGGCGGTAAGGAATCGAAGGGTCATGAGTCGCTCCTTTTTTCCTGTAGGGCGGCTTCCAGCATCAAGTTCCGGTCGGGAGAAAATCCCGTCCAGCGTTCAAAAGCCAGGGCGGCCTGTCCGACCAGCATGCCCAGGCCACAACGGCAGGGCAGTCCAGCGGCTTTGGCTTGCTGCATCAGCCTGGTTTCCATGGGATTGTAGACCACGTCGTACAGGCAGGCTCCCTTTGGGAAGGGAACACCTTCCGGCCACGGACTCTCTTCAACTTTGGGATGCATGCCCACCGGGGTGGTGTTGACGATCAGCGAGGCATTTTCCGCGGCAGATCCGATCGATTTTGGTGAGAATTCGATCCCTTGAAGACTGCCGGAATCAAGCTTTTGAGCGGCAAAATGACTGCACAGGCTTTGGGTCTGCTCTTCAAAAATATCGGTAATGTGGATATTCCAGCCGTGGGTGAGCAGGGCATAGACAACGGCCCTGGCCGCACCTCCCGCTCCGAGGATGAGGGCATTCTTTTCACCCTTAAGCGGCAGATGATTGACATCGTCCCAAAAGCCGGGTGCGTCGGTGTTGTCACCGATCAAACGACTGTTTGCATCCATGTAGAGTGTATTGGAAGCGCCGATGGCAGCGGCGGAGGGGGTCAGATCGTCCACCAGAGATAGAACTCGTTGTTTGTGCGGGATGGTGACGTTCAAACCGTGCAGCTGCCCTATACGAAGCCGTTTCAGCAGTTCCGCAAGATTTTTGTCTCCGTCTTTTTCAGGATTGATGGGGAAAAGCCAATAACAACCAAACAGACCGGCTTGATCCAAGGCGGACTGATGCAAGATCGGAGAAATACTGTGTCCAAGCGGATATCCGGTTAATCCAAAAGACCAGGTGTCAGGCATAGTGTGTTTCCTCAACAGACAGGGATGCTCCCAGTTTTCGCAGCGTATCCGTGAACCCCGGGAAGGATTCCGCGGTGCATTCCGCGTGCCCTACGGTCACCGGCGCTTTTGCAGCCAGTCCGGCGACAGCCAGGCTCATGGCGAGGCGGTGATCGCCGTGAGAATCCACCTGCCCGCCGTTAATACTTCCACCTGTTATTGTAAATCCATCTTCAAATTCTTCAATATTGACACCCAGGGTGCGCAGTTCAGCAGCCAACATGGCAATACGGTCGGATTCCTTCAGGCGCAGTTCCGCGGCGTCGCGCACGGTGGTGATCCCTTCAGCCAGGGCGGCTGCCACAGCCAGAATGGGGAATTCATCGATCATACGCACAACAAGCGGACCGTTGATCTGCGTTCCGCGCAGGGTTGAGGATCTGACGATCAGATCGCCGACAGGCTCGCCGGCGGCAAGGCGCTCGTTGAAGATGGCAATATCCGCTCCCATGGCACGCAGGGCGTCCAGCAGACCGGTGCGGGTGGGATTCAGGCACACGCCTTTAAACTCAATAGTTGAGGAAGGCAGGACGAGTGCTGCCACAATGAGGAAGGCAGCCGCGGATGGATCGGCAGGAAGCGACAAGTCCAGAGGGGATAGCGTGAGCGGTTCAGGCGGGGATAATTCAACACAATAGCGGATACCATCCGAAGTGGTCACTTCGCGAGAAGTGACCGTCACTCCCATGCTGGAAAGCATGCGCTCTGTGTGATCCCGCGACGGACCGGGTTCGCTGAGCAAGGTCGTGCCTTTTGCCCCCAGGGCAGCCAGAAGCAGACAGGATTTCACCTGGGCGCTGGCCACAGGCAGATCATAGGTGAGCGGACGCAGGGTTTGACCGGGCATTCTCGGTTTTATCGAAATCGGAGCCGTGCCGTCTCTGGATGGGCTGATCGAGGCGCCCATTTGTCTGAGGGGGTCAACGATGCGTTCCATAGGGCGTTTGCGCAGTCCGGGAGAGCCGTCCAAGACGGCAGCCACACCGGCGCCGGTAATAGCACCGGCCAACAAACGCAGGGTGGTGGCAGAGTTGCCGCAGTCAATGGGGAAGTTGGGATCGTTGAGAGCGGCCATGCCTTTCCCTTCCACGACGAGGTTTTCACCCTCCAGTTTCCACTCGACTCCGAGTGAAGTCAATGCCTGCAGCATGGGGCGGGTTACGCCCGAGACCTGGAAATGTTCAATATGGCTGGTGCCCTTTGCCAGGGCGGCAAACAGGGCAGCCCGGTGAGAGATGGATTTATCGCCGGGGATTTCGTTTTCAACTGTTCCATATAAATCGCACCCGGGTTGTACCGTTAACTTCATGAGCCTCCGCCTTTCAGGAAGACTTCCAGGATGCTTTGGGCGATTTTTTCCTTTTGTCCGTCCCCCTTGATTTTCTGGTTCACGAGAACCATGGCGGAAACAAAGGCCTCCAGGGCACCCAGGAAGATATAGGTCAGGTAGCGGGCTTTAAA
>ENA-OSEO01001100-OSEO01001100.1-sediment-metagenome-genome-assembly--contig:-NODE-1100-length-54881-cov-15.073553_pt1 | contig 54881 bp, 49 predicted proteins | sample MGYA00237883_ERZ534232 | MGnify/ENA metagenome assembly ERZ534232
TGAATGTGTTCAGTGTTCATGCATGCATTATAGCATGAACTCCGAAATGGTCAATTTATTTCGTTACAGTCACTAAGGACATATAACAAAAGATCTTTGGATGCTGCGGCCCGACGAAAGGAGAGGATCGACATGAAAAAATCGTTTGGCGCAAAAACACTCATCGAAAAGCTCCGTCCATTTGTCTACAGCCCCGAAGCTCAACGATATCATGGTATCGGCTTATTTGTAGGAAAGGCTTTCGAGGTCGGCAGATCGTGATCTGCCATGCCATGTGGGCTCTGTGAAAGAAAGCAAATAGTGGATGTGAAGAGCCGTGAGTTGCTGGTTTCCAATTCGGGATCGCGAAAGTCGCGTAAGGAGTTGGGGGATGAAGTGACGGTGAAAGGGACGTTGCTTGAAGGCTTATCGGTTGAATTGCCGGAAGAGCTCATTGAAACACTCTGCTCCTCGGAGGGTGTGAAGATAGAGCGGATCGTATCACGGGGACATGCTTCGCCTGAAGGGTTTTGGTTTGATCAGGAAAGGAGTGAGTTTGTTCTGGTAGTGCAGGGGAGTGCCGGACTGAAGATCGAGAACGAAGAGGATATCGTTGTCCTGAAGGCGGGTGATTATCTGAACATCGGTGCTCACGTGAAACATCGGGTCGAGTGGACCGACCCCGAATGTGAAACAATCTGGCTTGCAGTGCATTATTGAGGAACGAGGTAGCACAATGCACACATCACTCGAAGATATCGAGTCGGCTTGCCGTATCGTCTATTCGGATATGCAGGCGACACCGCAGTATTGCTGGCCGCTGCTCTGCGAACGGTTGGGTACGGAAGTGTGGGTCAAACACGAGAACCACACGGTTGTCGGCGCATTCAAAATCCGCGGAGGACTGGTCTATTTCGCTCACCTGTCCAAATCTGACGAGATGGTCCAAGGCGTAATCAGTGCGACCCGTGGAAACCACGGCCAGTCGGTTGGATACGGGGCGCGCCGCTTCGGCATTCCGGCTACTGTAGTCGTGCCCCATGGCAATAGTGTTGAAAAAAATGATGCCATGCGGGCGCTCGGCGTGGAGTTGATCGAGCACGGGGACGACTTCCAGGCGGCCCGCGAGCACGCAGAGAGCCTCGCCGGCAAGAGGTCGCTGCACATGGTGCCCTCGTTTCACCCGCTGCTGATAGCGGGCGTTGCCACGTACAGTCTTGAGCTGCTGCGGGCCGTCAGGGATGTCGACATCGTCTATGTGCCCGTCGGGCTCGGCTCAGGCATCTGCGGAATGCTCGCGGCAAGGGACGCGCTGGGTGTAAAAACCCAAGTTGTCGGCGTGGTATCTTCTCATGCCCCCGCCTATGCGGAGTCCTTCAGCGCCGGGCGGTCGATCGAAGCCCCCGTCACTACAAGGCTTGCCGACGGCATGGCTTGCCGCACCCCGGAGCCGGCCGCGCTGGACCTTATCTGGAAAGGCGTCGAACGGATCGTTCAGGTCACGGATGACGAGGTGGCAGCGGCAATGCGCATGCTGTTCGAATGCACTCACAATACTAGCGAAGGCGCGGGTGCTGCTGCAGTTGCAGCAGCGTCAAAGGAAAAATCCCTGATTGCCGGCCGCAAAGTGGCTGTAGTCCTGTCGGGCGGCAACGTCGACCGGGAGGTTTTTGCCTCAGTCCTCGGCAGCCGATGATTCCGGAAGAATATTGCATTCCATCTCTCAAAAGGGTATGAGGGCTTGTCTCTTCAAGTAGTCACCTTAAGAATGATCAAGAAACGAAACATCCTTGCTGTATTTGTTTTTGCCTGCTTTTTGCTTTTCTCCCGAAGCGTCTTGGCAGAAACCGTTGCCCTTCCCCTTTCCCTCGATTCTCAACTCCTCAGATCCATGATCATCAAAGCCGCATACACGGACGAGGGAAGGACCGCCGTTTTGGCCGGACATCGGGGTGGCTGCAAATCCATTGTCCTCTCCGGGCCGAGATATGTCATACGGGATAACAGCCTCGTCTTTGAAACGAAGGTCTTCATCCAGGCGGGATTCAGCATCGGCGAGACCTGTATCCTGCCCACCTCGTGGGAAGGATATGTTGCTCTGACCCAGGTTCCTGTCATAGACGACCGGTGGGTCCTCTCTTTCAGGACAATCGAATCCGAGGTCTACAACCAGGACCATGAGCCTGCCCGCGTCATGGCTTTTTTCTGGAACTTGATCAAATCGCATGTCTTCGAATACCTGGACCAGATCACGATCGATCTTGCTCCCCCTGTGGAAGACCTCCGGCTGTTCACCAGGGAGGTGTTTCCTGCTGCATTGCAGGAAAGTGCACAAAGAATTCTGGACAGCTTCAGGCCCGGAAAGGTGCAAACGCGTGAGGAGACCATCACAGTCGAGATCCTGGCGGAAGTCAGTCAGGAAAAGAGAGAAGAAATATTTGACGAGGAGGTCCTCGAGCAGGAAGCGGTGGATAGATTCATTTCAACGTGGGAGACATGGGACGCCTATTTTGTGCAGATGATCACCGCTCTCCCGAGAGAAGAATTGAACGCCGGTGAAAGGGAGCTCATCCTGGATGTGCTCCTCGATGCCAGGCACAGCTTCGAGGATAAGCTTCTTGAGTCAGGAGGAAAAGCCGATTTTATCAGGAAACAATTTATAGAGGCGTGGGGCCGCCTCTCGCCGATTTTCAGAAAAAGGATGAGTGACGATCCTGCCCGGCCTGTTCTCGACTATCTTGCCTTTTTCACGGCCTCCGATGCACTTGTTGCGCTGGACAAAGCAGGGCATGGGCTGGGAATCGAGATCAGCCGAAACGGCTTGATACATCTGGCGCGCCTGATCAGCAGCAAAGATATTACCGATCTCCCATACGAGTTTGTGGTGGATGAGGATCTGAGGTCCATCCTTGGGCTTGGTGATCCCGTTCCCTTTACCGGGCCCTCTTTTGACGGGGAATCCATAGAGATCGACCCGGAAGAGTTCAAGCCCGGGGAAAACGCGTGGCTCCTGTGCGTGAAGGGCTTCTTCCTCGCCATGGCCTGGGCAGAAACCGATCCAGGGCAAGCCTTCCGTGACCGCATCACCCCCTGGCTGGTCCCAAAAGGCGATGTCATGATCTATCTCAATAAGGTCAAACTCCTCTTGAACGAAGTCTCAACCAGGGTCTTTTCCAAAACCGATCTGGACAGGGGGCTCAGCGAGTTCTACAATCTCTTCGTTCTTTCCACCGCATGGCAGGAAACCTGCTTCCGACAGTTCGTGATGAAGGGAGGAAAGGCGACGTACCTGCGGTCGTATAACCACACTTCTGTGGGGATCATGCAGATCAACGAACGCGTGTGGCGAGGCATCTATGATCTGAACCACCTTCGATGGGATATCGTATACAACGCCACGGCCGGCTGCGAGATTCTCAGTTTGTATCTGAAGAAATATGGTTTGCCGGATTTAGAGATGACAGGATCGGGAACGGTGTCCGATCAGGAGACCCTTGCCAGGGTGGTCTATGCCGTGTACAGCGGGGGCCCGAGTCACTTGCGAAAATGGAAAGACGCTCTGAACAAGGGGCGGCCTGGCGCCACTGACAAATTGTTCCTGGAAAAATATCGATGGGTCTGCAGCGGCCAATGGGAAGAAATAGGGAGATGTTTGTGATCAGGATGAGATCATGAAAGAAAATTCGGAGACCCGAAGATGAAGTGCCTCAAATGCGGATCCGAGAACCCTGCTGGGGCAAAGTCATGCGGAGAATGCGGTATAAGCCTGGAGAGCCGTTGTCCAGGCTGCGGGAATGGTTATCCGGTTCATTTCAAGTTCTGCAGCGAGTGTGGCCATAAGCTGCAGGCAACCGCAGAATCCGTTTCGATAGATTACTCCCAGCCTCAATCTTATACTCCAAAGTTTCTTGCTGAGAAGATCCTTACGCATCGGCTCTTCATCAAGGGCGAGCGCAAGATCGTCACTGTCATGTTCGCGGACGTCGCGAACTTCACCTCGCTTTCAGAGAAACTGGATCCCGAAGAGGTTCACCAGATCATGGATGGGTGCTTTCGCATCCTGCTGGAGGAGACCCATCGGTATGAAGGGACCATCAACCAATTCACCGGTGATGGCGTGATGGCGCTTTTCGGGGCCCCGGTAGCCCATGAGGACCACGCCCGAAGGGCGTGCTACGCGTCTCTTGCCATTCAGAAAGCCCTTGTTCCTTACGGCGAAGAGCTGAAGAGGAGGTATGGATCCGAGTTCAGGATGCGGATTGGAATCAACTCCGGCCCGGTCATTGTCGGTGCAATAGGGGATGATCTGCGAATGGACTATACGGCCGTGGGGGATACGACCAACCTGGCCTCTCGAATGGAGCATCTGGCATCGCCGGGAAGCGTGTTGGTTTCGGGACGCACGCATAATCTCGTAAGAGACTACTTCGAATTCCGCGCGCTCGGAAAGTTGAAGGTAAAAGGCAAAGAAGAAGCGCAGGATGCTTTTGAGCTGATCAGGGCGGGTGATCTCGCAACCCGATTTGAAGCCGCCACAGCAAAAGGATTGACAAGATTCATAGGACGCGAAAAGGTCCTCGAAGAAATGGCGAATGCCTATCAGCAGGTTTGCTCAGGATCGGGGCGGGGCATCGAAGTGGTCGGAGAGGCTGGAGTCGGCAAATCAAGGCTGCTCCTCGAGTTTAGAGACAGGCTGCCGATGAATGAATTCTCGTATCTCGTAGGCCGCTGCATCCGTTTCGGTTATGCAATGGCCTACCTGCCGCTGCGCCAGATCTTGAAATCCTGTCTGGGTTCGTCAGAGACAGATTCGGATGACATTCGCAGGAGCAAGCTTTCTCCACCCTTACAGGACTTTCTCGGAATCAAGACCGAAGATGCGTCCTGGATCAATCTCGAGCCAAAGGAAAAGAGAGAGCGGATCTTTGAGGCGCTTCGGGATCTGCTGCTTGGAGAGAGCCTTGAGAGACCTCTTGTTGTTGCGGTGGAAGACTTCCACTGGATTGACCGAAGCTCTGAGGAGTTCCTGGACTATTTCAGCGGATGGATCGAGAAAGCGCGAATCCTGATGCTGATTCTACGTAGGCCGGAACACCCCCCCATTTGGGGGGATAAGCCTTATTTCAAAAGGATCGCCATAGACCGTCTTACCGCTGCAGACAGTGACGACCTGGTTAAGGCTGTCTTGAACCAGTGTGAAGCGGCTCCCGAGGTCCGTGAGATCATCTACAGAAGGGCGGGCGGCAATCCGCTTTTCATGGAGGAGCTCACCCGCACGCTTCTGGAAAATCGCTCGATTGAGGAGAAAGATGGGAAATATGTGCTGACAGGCAGCTCTTCATCTCTCCAGGTGCCCGAAACCGTAGAGGGGATAATTGCTTCCCGACTGGACCGGCTCGAGGAGAACAACAAGAAGACCCTCCAAATGGCGGCTGCCATCGGTAGGGAGTTTACCCTCAACGTCCTCGAAAGCGTCAGCAGGTCACACGATCTGAGAACCTGCATTGTTCATCTTGAGGGGCTCGATTTCATACACGAAAAATCCCTTCTTCCGGAACCCGAATACGTATTCAATCACGACCTCACCCAGGAGGTTTCCTACAACACCCTGCTTCATAACAGGCGAAAGGAGATCCACGAAAAAATCGGTCGCGCAATAGAAGAGCTCTATTCTGAAAGGCTGGAAGAGTTCTACGAAGTGCTTGCCTCCCACTACTCCAAGGGGGAAAGCCTGGAGAAAGCCGCAAAGTACATGGGGCTTTCAGCTGAGAAGGCGCTGAAGAGCAATTCGCTCTGGGTGGCTCTTCGTCTTTACAAGGAGTTGCTCGCGCTGCTCGACCAGGAGCATGAGACGGATGAGCGAAAAAAGGAGAAAGTCGAAGTTCTCGTCTCCATGATTCCAATCCTCCGGGGTTTGGGGTTTCCTGAAGATCCGGCCGACATCCTCCAGGAGGGGGCACGACTCTGCAAAGGGGTTCAGGATAAACGGAGCATGGCCATCATACATGCCTATGCGGCTATGGCCTTCACCTACAGGGGGGACGCGGCGCTTGGAGTCGATTACCTGGAGCAGACCTATCTCAGGGCTGTAGCGTCACAAGAGTTCGATATTGTTAAAGAAGTTGTAGTTGGCCTCATCCCGAACTATGTTCTGCGAGGAGAATTCCGCAAGGTTGTGGATGTGGCCTCCAACGTGTTTCACCTGTTCGAAAAAGCCCATCCAAAGTCCCATGACTTCGGCATGCCTGCCGATCTCAATATTACTCTCCTCCTCAACCGTGGATCCGCAATGGGATTCCTGGGGGATTTTGAACATGGGGAAGAAGAGTGCAGCAAGGCGGTCTCCATTTCCAATGACATCGGCCGCGCTTTCAGCATCGGCGACGCTGAGCTCTCTTATGGAACCCTTCTGACTCAATGGGGGAGAAGCAAAAAGGCGATAGCCCATCTCCGGAGAAGCATCGAGAATTACGAGAAATCCCAGGGGACCATCTGGCTGCCTACCGCGTGGAGCTACCTTGGGCTGGCCCACAGCTTTGAGGGGAATGGTCCCATGGCACTGGAATGTTTAGAGAATGCATTGCGAATGCAGGTTGAGAGCGGCCTCCCTTCCCTCCTCTCCCTTCACCACTGCAACATGAGCTCAGTGCATCTGGAGCTGGGGGATTATGAGAAGGCCATATTTCACGCAGGGGAAGCGATAAGACTCGCAGAGTCAAACGACGGGAAACACCACGAGGCGCTTTCTCTTATATACCTGGGAGTGGCGGAATGGAGGATCCGGACGATCCCGAGTCAGGAAGCGGAAGAGAGGCTGGAAAAGGCGATCGAAAAGCTCAAGGACTTTGGGTTGAAACCGTGGGAGGCCCAGGGAAACCTTCATCTCGGTGCTCTCCTTGCCGAGGCAGGGGAGCCTGAGAAGGCCAGGCAACGGGTCGGAACTGCCGAAGGCATGTTTCTGGAGATGGGGATGGATCACTGGATCGCAAGGGCGCAGAGCGCCTTGAAACGAATCTAGTGTCGTGTCGAAAAATAAGTTGCAATGTCATTTCGAACGAAGTGAGGAATTTTTTACTTGCAGAGAGTTACAAGATCTCTCCCGCAGTTTATCCCGCGCGTGCCGCGGGAGTCGAGATGACAAATTATCAGTGAGACGATACACTAGTGCAGTGCGTCCAACGGTTTTTTACACTGCTTTAAAGTCATCCGCCCCGCATCAAGTGCGGGATAAACTGCGGCGGGAATCCACCTTCGCAAAAAGATCGGATTCCCCCGTATACCCGCCGAACGGGATCTCCGAAAGTACTGGGCAGGCCAAGTCAAGCTCGGGATGACGAATGAGAAAGAGGATTTCTTTCCCACTGGGTGAGCAGGAGGTGCACATGACTTATAGATTCTCTCATGACGCGATCAAACTGATGGTTCGGCAATCGCACCGGCGGTCGCAGCAGAGGGAGGATGCCCTCTTTAACCAGGATGTTCTCCACGCCCTCCATGATCTGACGGGGATGCCTCTTTCAGAACTGACGGAAATAGGACTCCACGTTAAGCGAGAGAACGACCCACCGTTTTTTTCGGTCAAACAGCAGGTGATGATGGCAACGGGGTTCTTGCTTGGCAGCACGGCCATCCTGGTTTTCGCAACCCGCCTGTTGTCGTAAGACCTTGTATCCGCGTATTACTACACTGCATCTGAAGATATCAGACAGTCTCCTTATATTCCCCGCCCAATGATCCTTGTTAAGATGGAGTGAAAAAATACGGGTCCCCTTTCCTTCCGGACTCCGGGTGTGGAATAGAGATCCGAAATAAAGGAGGGTTTCACTGTGGAAGAGCATGAACAGAGGCTAGTATGGGTGAGGGACAAGGCAGGCAACGAATATGTGTGCCGCGTCATGGACCTGAAGGACCCCAGCCGCGTCTCCGATGACGATCTTAGAAACTGCGTTGATGATGCGTCCAGGGCCATCAACGTCGGAGACTGACGAACTGGTTTTTTCTTTCAAAATTGGGTGCGGCCCTTCGAGTCTCCTGCTCGGAGGGCTTTTTCGCCCCTTCCTCAATATCTAATACCGAAATTCGAAACAAACCAAAAATCCGAATACTCCAATCTAACCCCAACCATCCATCTTGATGGGCGGATTTGTTGGGGCTTTTCGGTTTCTACTTTTTTTGTTTCGGGTTTCGTGCTTCGGATTTCGGATTTATCCTGGGTGTGTCACTAGGTTATGGGCAATGTTTCACGTGAAACATACAGCCGATCAATGGTTGTCAAATTCTGATTCGACACGCCAGGCCCGCATCGGGTGGGGCGTAAACTCCTGCCTGTACCTGTACTATTTCAATTCCTCTTAGAACACGTAGAGGAAGATCCGGACTTTTACACGTTTTTGCTTTCCTCATGAAGGAGTTTGTGCTAACAGCACCCAAAACGGTAAGCGAGGCGGTTCGCGGCCGCACCTTCCGTTATCGCCCTCCAAGTAGCGGAGTTCAAAGGAAATCAGCTTCTTCATGGGACATGTGATCGCCGTTGTCAATCAGAAGGGTGGCGTGGGCAAGACCACGACTGCCGTAAACCTCTCCGCCTCCCTGGCGGTTGCGGAAAAAAAATGCCTCCTGGTGGATTGCGATCCCCAGGGAAATGCCACCACCGGACTGGGGCTCAACCGAACGGAACTCGAAAAAGGAGTCTACGATCTCCTCATCGCGTCTGTTCCGCTCGAAGAGGCGGTCACCACAACAGGGCTTCCGGGTCTCGATCTCCTGGCCGCCACACCGAACCTCATTGGAGCGGAGGTGGAGATCGTCTCAATGGCCGAAAGGGAATATCTGCTCAAGAAAGGGCTCGCGCCAAGCAGGCGTGGTTACGACTTCATCCTTCTCGACTGCCCTCCTTCTCTTGGTTTTCTGACCATCAATGCCCTTGCCGCCTCGGATTCCGTGCTCGTCCCCCTCCAGTGCGAATACTACGCTCTAGAGGGGATCACGCAGCTTCTGAAGACGATCAAAGCGGTGAAACAGGGTCTCAATCCGTCGCTGCACATCGCGGGGATCCTGCTGACCATGTTCGATTCCCGCAACAATCTATCCCTGCAGGTTGCGGAGGAGGCCCGTACCCACTTCGGGGATACGGTGTTCAGGACCATCATACCCCGCAACGTTCGTTTGAGTGAATCTCCCAGCCATGGGAAGCCGGCCATTCTCTACGACATCAAATCGACCGGGGCGCAGAGCTACCTTGCCCTGGCAAAAGAACTCATATCAAGGGGATCAACAGATCATGGTTAAGCACAAGGCCCTTGGAAAAGGACTCTCTGCGCTCATTCCCGAGGGAGTGGATATAGGGCGCGAGCAGAACGAGTACTTCCAGTGTCCCGTCGAGTCGATCGAGCCGAATCCCTATCAGCCTCGACAGAAATTCGTCGAGCAGGAAATCCAGGAGCTCGCAGATTCCATACGGGAAAACGGCATCCTGACCCCCCTTCTTGTCAGCCGGTTCGAGCACGGGTATCGTCTCATCGCCGGAGAAAGACGCTGGCGCGCAGCGCAAAAGGCCGGACTCAAGCGCGTTCCTGTGGTAGTCAGGGAAACCACGCCTGTCGAGAGCCTCGAATTGGCCCTCGTTGAGAATATCCATCGAAGCGACCTCAACCCGCTTGAGGAGGCCCTGGCATACAGCCGGTGGCTGGAAGACACTCATAACACCCAGGACGCCCTGGCAAAAAGACTGGGCAAGGATCGCTCGACCATCACAAATATGCTCCGGCTCCTCAAGCTTCCCAGGTCTATCCAGGAAGACCTGCTGCAGGACCGGCTGAGCATGGGTCATGCCAGGGTCCTTGCCGGTCTCAAAACGGAAGGCGAGCAGATGCGGCTGAGGGACCTGATCCTCAAAAAAGGTCTTTCCGTCCGCCAGGCAGAGGCACGTCTCAAGAAGACCAGGGATGTCCAAAACCCTAAATCGGAAGACCCCGAGAAAGCATTCTATATGCGCACTCTCTCGGAGGATCTGAAGAGATCGCTCGGCACCAAGGTGGAGATCCGAAGCAAGGGCGGCAAGGGATCCGTCATCATCCATTTCTATTCCGACGAGGAACTGGGCCGCTTGCTGGAACGGCTGTCGTAGAAAGTCGTAGAAGACGCATAGCGCATAGCGGTTCTACGCGGTTCTCTTTCTCTCCCTCCATTTCCTCTCCGTACCCGAAAGAAGGCGGTACAGATTATCCTTATGTTTCAGGCATATGAGACCGGCTGCAATAAGAGAGGCCCCTATCATCATCCCGGGTCCCGCGAAAACAGAAAGGAAAACCGGCAGGCTAAAAGAAGCCAGGATGGAACCGAGAGAAATGAAGTCCCACAGGTAGACTGCCATGAGGAAGACACAAAGGGCAAGGAGGGTCGCAGGGGGCGAAACCGCCATAAAGAAGCCGAGCGCCGTGGCGACTCCCTTTCCACCGTGAAAACCGAGAAAAGGGCTAAACTGATGTCCAAGCAAGGCGCAGAGTCCAACGAGGGAAAGTCCGAGGGGAGATTCCGGGTAGATGTGCCGAAAAACCAGCGCAGGCACGAGCCCCTTGCTCAAATCAAGTACCAGGGTGAGAACACCCCATTTTATGCCTATTTCCCTGGCCACATTGGTCGCGCCGATATTCCTGCTCCCTCTTCTGGTGATGTCTGTCTGGGCGACACACCTGCTGATAATGCGGCCGAAGGGTATCGACCCCAGGATAAAAGCGGCTGCGAAGAACGGAAGCCAGTAGTGGTTCCATGTCCATGTGTCTGCCGACATAACCTCTAACCCCACGCTTGAGGCTCACAATGGCGGAGCCTCTGTTGTCAGCCCGGTCAAAAGGGTGTAGTATAGCACATTACTCAATCAGCGTAATCTGCGCAATCCAAGGTGGTCTGCGTTGATTGAACGGAGCGACTTCATGGTTGTGATGGTCATGGACGGGCAGGGAGGAGGCATCGGCGCTGTCATCATCAAGAGTTTGCGGGAACAGCTGAATCGGGATTATGAAATCCTTGCGCTCGGTACCAATTCTTCGGCCACCGCCAGAATGATGAAAGCAGGGGCCAATCGCGGGGCCACAGGGGAGAACGCCATTGTTCGGGCAAGCCTGTGCGCAGATATCATCGTCGGACCCCTGGCCATAATCATGCCGAATTCCATGATGGGGGAAGTGACCACTCCGATGGCAGAGGCCGTCAGCTCCTGTAGAGCCAGGAAAATCCTGATACCCCTCTCACAGGAAAAGGTAACGCTTGCCGGTTTTCCCGGAGAGCCCCTTCCCCACCTGGTAAATCATGCAGTACAACGCATTAAGGAGTTGATGAACGATGTGTGAAGCAGCCGCGTTTTTACTGAAGGATCAAAAAGAGGAGCTCCTCCTGGAGTCCGTGGAAGTGATCGAGACAGGCCAAAACGATGTAACCCTTGTCAACATCTTCGGTGAACGGAAGGTCATCCGGGCAAAGATCAAGTCGTTCTCTCTGGTTGATCATAAGATCGTGCTTGAACCCATGTGACGGATTGCCTGCCGCTGAACGTGGTCATGACCGAAGCAGGTGGATTTCGCTCATCCGCACACTTGGTCTCAAAGCGCATAAGGCCATTTTGCAGAACATTCATCTCCCGGTTTTGGGTGATTACTTCCCAATATTCCATCATGCCAAAGGACTTTCTTCACGGCTGAGCCGACCGTTACCCCAAATACTATCGTAATTTCAGAGATATACTCCCAATCGTCCCAGTTTCCCCCCTCTCCTTGATCTCTGGTCCATTGTTTAGTAGGATGCCGGCGCATTTGAAATCCAGATTCTCGTATTCTTGTTCTTTCCGGATTCCTGAAACCCGTTTTATGAAAGGAGCCGAGATGAGTTTATTTGGCAGAATGATAACTGTGATCTTCTTCAGCGCCGCCCTCTTCGTCGGGAGCGGTCGGCCCTGTTTTCCTCAAGAGAGTAATGTCCGCGCCAAAATCGGGATTCTCGTCAAGTCAGGTGACCAGATCGTTCGGGCCAAGTCCATGGACCGGGTGAAGGCCGGAGACCTCATTCGCATTTACGTGCATCCGGAAGCCAGCTCCTATGTTTATGTGATCCACACGGACCAGAAGCGGGTCACCATGCTCAACATGGTGGAGCAGAAAATCCACAGCTCTACACTGGTGCTCCCCTCCCTGCAGGAATTCTACCAGGTGGACGGGAACAGCAAGGTGGAGAGCTTTACCGTCATCTGCAGTTCTGAAGAGGTCAAAGAGGTGTCGAGTCTCCTCACTTCCCAAATGGATCACGAGAAATGGATGTCACTCCAAAAGGATCTGGTCAAGAAGGGTGAGATCGACCTGGGGCAACAGACCGAGCGGCCTTTTGGGATTGCCGGGAACGTACGTGGCACTGCCGATGCCGGCGGCGATCCTTTTGTAAAAGAGCTGCAGATCTTCTCCGGGAAAAAAGTCCTCGTGAAGCAATATGAGTTTAGCGTTAAGAAGCAGTAAACTGCTGACTCTCGTAGGCATGGCCGGAGCAGGGATCCTTGCCGCCGCCACTCTTCTTCTCTCTGCCCGGGGTAGTGTGTGGACCCAGTACGATTACAAGGCTCTGGATCTTTACTACCGCGCTGCCGTTGCGAGCGGGCGAGGGCCGGCCCAATCGGACCGGATCGTCATCACGACGATCACCGATAAGACCTATGACTACTTTCAAAAGAACACCCTTGATCGCAGCGATCTTGCAGAGGTCAATGACGCTCTCGCCCGGCTGGGCGCGGAGGCGCTTGGCTATGATGTGATCTTTGCCCGTGCCAGCAACGAGCGCTCCGACACAAAATTCGCGGAATCCATACGAAGACATGGGACCGTCTATCTTCCCATAGGACTAGCGTTCTCCGACCAGCCCAGAGCTTTTCGATGGGAGGAAGGCAGGGCATACGAGAGGTTCCGTTCAGATTTTCTGAGAAGACCCGTCGAGCGGGGGGAAGCCAACCCCTACCATGCCACACGAGCACTCATGCAGTACGACCTCTTCTCCGAAGAGGCCTTCAACTCCGGGCATATCAGCGCCTACAGCGACCCCGATGGGGTGTACCGGCACCTTCTCATGCTTCTCAAGGTGGACGAGGAATACTTCCCCACCATAACCCTTTCCATGTTTCTGGATCATGTTGGGATACCCTTTGAAAAGGTGCTGGTGGAATGGGGGAAGAGGATCGTCATTCCTGCGTCCAAAGAAGGCTTCCTGGAAAAGGACCTGGTCATTCCCATCGACGAAAGAGGCCGCGCCGTCATCCCCTATCCCGCCGCATGGGATCGCTCGTTCAAGAAGATGGAGGCCAATGCCCTCCTGAACTATCTGAAGGACGAGAACCTGCAAGGAAACCTCGCAGATTTTTTTGAAGGGAAGTTTGTTCTTATCGGAGATATCTCCATTGGAACAGCCGACCTCGGACACACGCCCCTTGAAGGCGATGCCCCCCTGGTTCTCCTCCATGCAGCCATGCTGAACGGCATGCTCACGAATACCTTTTTCTCAAAGTGGTCGCTCATGGAAGCGATAATGGTCCTGTGGGGCATGTCCATTCTTCTCGGTCTTTCCGCAGCCATAAGGTCTTCATGGACCCTTTACGCAACAGGCGGTGCAGTGGCAGTTTTCCTCGCAGGTTTCACGTGGGCGGAATTCATCGGGTTTCACCTTTTCCCTGTTGCCACGGTCGGCGGAAGCGTGCTCCTCGTTTTTCTGGGTCTCCTGGCCACGCTCGAATTGGCTGTGGGGAAGGAGCGATCCTTCATCAAAAAGGCGTTTTCGAGATATTTGCCTGGAAAGGTCGTTGACACGCTCCTCTCCAATCCGGAATTGCTGAAGCTTGGCGGCGAAGAAAGGGTGATGTCCGTGCTTTTCTCAGACCTGGCAGGCTTCACATCAATCTCGGAACGCATGGCGCCCTCTGAGCTGGTCCGCCTCTTGAATGAGTACCTGACGAATATGACGGATATCGTGCTTGCGCAAGGAGGAATCATCGACAAGTTCGAAGGGGATGCCATCATGGCGGAATTCGGCGCACCCCTGCCCCTGAACGATCATGCGGACAGGGCTGTCAGGACCGGCCTCCTGATGCAAGAACGCCTTAAAGAGCTTCGAAGCGTCTGGGCCGGCCGGGGTCTTCCGGAGTTGAAGTGCCGCGTGGGCATCAATACGGGAACCATGATCGTCGGGAACATGGGCTCCGACCAGGTCTTTGATTACACGGTGATCGGGGACTCGGTGAACCTCGCTTCCAGGCTGGAAGGGGCGAACAAAAGATATGACACCGCGCTGATGATTTCCGAATCCACTTTTGACAGCCTCACGCCCGGCCTTTTCAGGACGCGGGTCCTGGATGTGATCAAGGTCAAGGGCAAATCCAGGGCGGTGAAAGTTTTCGAGGTGCTGGCGGATGACACGCTCGTTCTAAAACCGGATGAGGAACTCTATTTCAAGGCGTATGAGGAGGCATTCGCAGCATACCTGTCACGGGATTTTCATCCTGCACGTGCCAAGTTCCAGAAGGCGCTCTCCTTGAGACCGAATGACCCTGCTGCAAAGGACATGCTTGAGCGTATCGAAAACCTCGACCCCGACACCCTCCCCCCCGACTGGGACGGCTCCATCTCTCTTACCAGCAAATAGCTGACGATGTATTCATCCTGCCTTGATTCTCTATTTTTTCGGTCCTTCCGCCGTTTCCTCGTAGACATTGCAGATGCAGCACAGGAATTGGCCGGGCTCATTGCCCATGTTTCTCATTCCATGCGGTTCCATGGTTGGGATAAAGACAGATGTGCCCGGGCCGCAGACTCTCTTCTCTTTTGGTTCATCTGTTTGAGGGTCGAAAGACCAGCACTCAAATTGCCCTGACAGTATGTACATGGTCTGGTGATAGAAGTGATTGTGTATGGGGATTTGTCCGTCGGGCTGAATCGTGAAAAGACGCAAACCATATTCGGGATAGCCGTTTCCGTCGTCGCCATACTTCGAAAGCCACCTTACGCTGGTCCCTTTCACCTCCAGCATTTGACCCTTGTAGGGAAACTTGTCGATCTTCTTGTCCTCGCATTCCTTCCAGTTCAACACTTCCATTTTGTCCTCCGGGTGTATTTCGTGAATCATCTTTTTCCGACAAAGAACAGGAACTCGCCTTCCCCTTCCAGTCTGCCGTAGAGGGGGGTCTGGGCCTGGTTGGAGGCTTCCGAGACTACCGGTCTGATGTATGCGCCAAGCTCCGTTCCGGTCACCACGCCGTCCTTGTCAATGTCCGCCTCACCGTCCAACGCCTTGAGAAAAAATCCCGTGAAGAGACCCTGTCCTCCCTTCTCCTGCGCCTGCTCCCCGCTGCCTCCTGCAGTGACGATCTGAACGGTCCTCATAGATGCCACCTTTCGAAGGAATCCTGAAACAGCGTGCGAGGTCCCGATGGATCTGGAAAGCCCGAGTCCCGAATAGCAGGAATCCATCACAAAGAGGATGTGCTTTGCCCGGATTCTACTCGACAGGCTTCGCACCTGTTCCATCGAAATGGAGGTGCTTGCATACGCAGCCGTATCCCCGTCAACCGGGATGATGTATCCCTTCTTCGCCCCTCCCTCGACGTCCTCGGTCTGGCCATGGCCTGCAAAGTAAAAGAGGACCCGATCATTGGGCCCGACTTTTCCGGGAAGGGTGTGGAAAAGCTCGGTGAGGATCCTCCCCTGCGTCGCCTGCTTGTTCAGGACCAGACTGATCTCCTGGAAGCCGGTTTCCCTGAGCCTTTTCTCCACGTCTTTCGCGTCCTTGACGGCGAACTCCAGGGGCGGCCATTTCTCATATTGGTTAATCCCGATGATCACTGCAAACGACTTCCCATAGAAATCGGCAGGACTCGTTCCCGTTAGAGGAAGCTGGGTTCCCGCTCTTTCGAAGGTGATCGATTGGGTGGATCGATTTCCAAGACGGTCGGATGCCTCCACCACAATAGTATTGGTTCCGGCCTGGACGGAAATGTCCCTGATAAAATGGCCGGAGTCCTCCAGCGAAGCTTCCTGCTGGTTGACCCTGACCCAAGCAACACCGCTCTTGTCGGTCGCAATGCCGCGAACACTCAGATTTTCATGCGTCAGCACCATGCTCAGGCCCCGGGTTCCTGCAGGTTCGAGCATGATGATCCTGGGTCCGTCCCGATCCATAACCGCTTCGATCTTCCCCTTGAGCTCCAGTGCCTCTTTGTAATCCTTCTGTATGGACAAGGACTTCATCACATGCCTGTGCGCCTCATCATGCTCGTTCCTTTCAAAGAGAAGTGATGCAAGGAGATGGTAGAGTTTGTAATTGTTGCTTCCGAGCTCTGCCGCCTTGGTGAAGGCGGCAATGGCCGGATCTTTCTTGCCCTCGTTACGATAGAGGTTGCCAAGGATCTCATAGCTTCGAATGTAGCCGGGACAGCTCTCGATGGCATCGAGGCAGAGCTGAACAGCTCTTGTTTTGTCTTTTGCAAAACGGGCCTTTGCCGTGAGATGCGGCGCCCGCTCGCAACCTTCTTCAGCCTGAAGGGCGGGGTTTCCCAGAAAAAGCGCCGGCAGAAGAATTGAAAGGAATGCATATGCACGAGCGTTCTTTGATTGACCCATTCCTTGACCTCGAAGCTCAGATTTCTTGTTCGATAATCGCGTCCGCCGAATTGATGATGAAATTATCGAATACCACAACAAATGGAGACCCTGCTCCAATCTCCTTCCGTCTTGGAGCGAAATTCTGCACCCTGAGCGTAACAAGGACCTCATTCGCCTGTTGAACGAATCGGCCCAACTCTTTCCATTCGATCTCCCCCTTTTTCCTGAACATGGTCGTTGCCCTGATTCCTTTTCTGGTAATCCTGAGACTCCCGTCGAAGTCGCCGGCTTCCCGTCTAACAGGCCTGTGGATCCGGCCTTTCTGGCGATAAAAGGCAACAAATTGGGGATTTGCCTGGCCCAGTTTGGCTATGTTGATGTTGATACTCTCAATCTCGGTATCGCTCAACTCCCTGCTCACGTCCCGGAGATTGAAGGACAGGAGCTGATCCATATCCCGGGCGCTCTTTACAAACTCCATCTTGCAGTCCACCTGGATGTCGAAGTCGCCCTTTAGCGCGAAATTCGACCCAACCCCGCCAGCGCTGTAGCAACCGGTCCTTGTTTCTATCCTCAGCTCTCCATCCTTCACCCTCATGTCGGCTAATTTGAAGTTCTCCCCTCTAATCTCCTCCTGCGGTATGTACCCGGCAACATTCCAGAGATCTTCCCTGAATTTGTCGAAGGTATCGCTGTAGCGGGAGAGTTCACTGCGGCTCAACCCTTTTTCGACTTTAGGGGCAGGGCTGTCAGTGACGCATGAGGAAAAGATGAAGAGACCGCCAATGAGTCCAAGGAGTAAGCAGCACGATCGAGTCTTCATTCCGTCCGCTCCTTTCAGAAGAGGTCTGGGAAAGACGAGCACACCCAATACCATTTCCGGGGATTTTGCTCAAGAGAGTTGCAGGACAGGGCAACCACGATCCAAGATGCAATGCGGGTGCTAAGCGGGTGCTAAAGAGAGGAGCCATGCACGTGCTCTAACGCCTATGCGCTTGCTCTCCTTTGATCAGATCCGGGATCCGGAGGTACTCGTCCCCCTCCTCGACCCTGCCCCTTTTGATACAGCCCCTTCCGTAGATGCCGCACTTCAGAGTCAGCTCCTCGAACACGGCATTAAGTTGGTGATCTTTTAGAGTGCCGCTCCGGATCAGATTCACCATTGCCTTGATCCTGTACTGATCGAGTCCCTCCACGGTCGCGGAAAGCTGGTCCGGAGAACCGCCTTCCTTGACAAGCAGGGCCGAGCTGATGAGGTGAATCGGATAACGGCAGGAGATCCTGAGCCAGAGATCGTAGTCCTCACAGGCTGGAAGGGATTCGTCAAACATCCCCACCTCCTCCAGGACCTGCCGCCTGAGCATCACGGCCGAGGGGCTGACAAGACAGAGTTTCAAAGAAGGCTCAAAGATCATCCCCGAGGGCTTCGCGTGTTTTCTCATGGGATTCACGCGTCTTCCCCTGCGCAACCAGATCTCCTCGGTCTGGCAGGCGACCGCATCGGGATGCAATCGAAAGAAGTCGACCTGCGTTTTCAATTTCCCGGGCAGCCAATGGTCGTCGGAATCGAGAAAGGCGGTGAGGGGAGAGTGCGAGGCCAGGATGCCGGTGTTCCTCGCAGCGGAAACGCCCCTGTTTTCCCCATGGAAGAGAGCCTGTATGCGAGGGCCGAAATGTTGGAGCACCTCTCGCGTCCGGTCTGTTGAGCCGTCGTCCACCACGATGACTTCATAATCCCGGAAGCTCTGGTCAAGAACCGAGCCGACAGCCCTGGCGACCTTGGCGGCTCTGTTATAGGTTGGGATGATGACGCTGACCGCTGTCATGAGAGGCCGTGCGAGATCAGGGCCAGGAAGCCGGCGAGAAAGAGATTCCCCTCCAGCATGGCCTCGAGCCGCATACCCGGGTACAGCCACCTTCTTTCATAGGCAAGAATTGTAAACCTCAAGCCTATAAAGCAGCATACAAGAAGATACGAAACCGGGCCTATCGGAACGGCCAACGGCGCAAAGATCAGCAACAGGACGCCCGCGAGGATGATCCCCTTCAGAAGATAAAGGGCTTTCTTTTCGCCGATTACAATGGGAAGTGTCTCCCTTCCCACGATCATATCCCCCTGGAGTTCGAAGATCTCAAAGAGTCCGCCCCTCACATAGACGAGAGCAAAAACGAAGAAGAAAGAGACCACTGCAGGACCCCATGCAACTTCCCGTTGCTCCAGCAGGGGCAAAAGGCCCATGAGAGCAGCCCACGCAAGGGCCTGGGAGAGGGTTTTGGAACCCGGGATATCCTTGATCTTCGAAAACTGCCAAAATTGCCGCAGCCCCTTGGGCACAATGGGGATGCTGTAGATCATGCCGACCAGGCTCAGCCCCGCCGTTCCAAAGAGGACGGCATCGCCCAAATCATTGGAAAGGATGAGTGCGGCGGCCATTGCTCCCACCCCGGTGAGAAACAGCGCCGTTTTGTGCTTCCTGTAAAAGTTCGCCCTTTCCGGATCATTGTATGCACTTGCACCCTTGTCCAGAAAGCGGTTGAGGACATACATCGCGTAAATATAGAAGAACGCAAGGGTGGGGTGCACGAGATCGGGGACTCTCCCCGCCAGAATCATGGACGCACAGGCAAGGGAAAAGGCGCCAAGGGAAACCACGACGTTTCCCAGAAAAAGGAGCTTCAAGGAGCAACTGACCAGTCGGTGAAGCCGCGGTTCCCTCGGACTGCGGATGGACTCGATCCGCTGCACGACACTTCGGATCATCCAGTTGGGGGTCGATGCTCCGGCCGTCACACCGATGACCTCCATATTCGAGAGCCTGTCCTTGTTGAGCTCTTCCTCGGTTTCCACATGAAAGGCGGGTATTCCGGCTTCCTGGGCAACCTGGACAAGGCGCCGGGTGTTCCCACTGTGAAATCCCCCCACCACAACAAGCCCATCAACGTGGGGGGCCAGAGATTTCACTTCCTCCTGGCGGCTGGTAGTGGCATCGCAGATCGTTTCATGGACCTGCGCGTGAGGGTACCTTCTCCGGATGGCATCCACCACTTCCTTATACCTGTCCACATCCTGGGTAGTCTGGGCGACGACGACGAGCTTCTCCATCTCCGGCAGATCGCCCACCTGGCTGCTCTCCTCGATAACGTGCACGCGACCGTTTCCGTACCCGACCAGCCCGATAACCTCCGGATGACTGGACTCACCGACGATCACGGCGCGATATCCCTTGCCGGTGTGATACCGGATAATAGACTGCACATGGGCCACATGGGGGCAGGTCGCATCGATGATCCGCATGCCTGAACTCTTGAGGATCCTGCGCTGCTGGGGCGGGATACCATGAGCCCGAATGATGAGGGTACCCTCTTTCAAATCGGAATCGCTGTCGATAACCCCAACACCCTTGGATTCCAGAAGCTCCATGACCTGCTTGTTATGGATCACGGGACCAAAGGTGAATATGGGACCCTTGCTCCTGTTCGTCTCTAGGAGCACGATCTCGATTGCCCTGCGAACACCCATGCAGAAACCTGCAGTCTTGGCAAGCTTCACTTTCAAAACGTTTCCATCTCCAGTGAGGAAAGGTAATGGTCTACCATTGCAGTGAGGCTTTGTGCATCCCTGATTTTTGTAATGCTTTCCCGAAACCGGGCGCAGTTTCTAAGCCCCTTGGTGTAGAAAAGCATGAGGCTTCTCATGCCGAGAGCCGCCTTGTGTTCTCCGGCGGTCTCGGAGAGAAATCGAAAATGCTCCATAATGAAAAATCTGCGCTCAGAGAGATCGGGCTCCGTGAAGGGAACCCCCTTCTCCAGGCCAAGGATCTGCCGGAAGATCCAGGGATTCTTCAGGGCTCCCCTCCCGATCATGACCCCGTCACAGCCGGTTCTTTTTCTCATCTCCAGCGCTGCATAGGGTTCGAAGATGTCGCCGTTTCCGATTACCGGTATTTTGACCCTCTCCTTCACGCGCGATATCCAGCCCCAGTCTGCGAGCCCGGAAAACCCTTGTGAGGCAAATCGCGGGTGCACGGTGACGGCATCGGCGCCGGAATCTTCGACTATTCCGGCTACCTCGCACGCAACAGGAGTTTCGGGGGACCATCCTGCGCGGATTTTCACCGTCAAAGGAACTCTGCAGGCCAACCGCACAGCCTTGACCACCTGCTCGACCCTTTGGAGATCCCTGAGGAGCGATGCTCCGGCGCCTGTCTTGACCACCTTCTTGACAGGACACCCCATGTTGATGTCCACGAGATCCGCGCCCGCCTCCACCGCTATCTGGGCCGCCCGCGCCATCACCTCCGGCCTCGAGCCGAAAATCTGGACCGACAAGGGCCTCTCCGACGGGTGGGATTTCAGATACTGAAGCGTCTTTTTCTGCCCCAGCACCAGTCCCATGGCGCTGATCATCTCCGTGGTCACCAGCCCGGCCCCAAGCTTTTTGACCATTAAACGAAACGGCAGGGTGGTATAGCCTGCCATCGGGGCCATGATGAGGGGATTGGTGAGTTTCAGATTGCCTATCTGCAGCATGCACCCATTTTATCGGACTTACACAGCAGATACAACGGCTTTCCCGGACTCAAATTTTTTATTGACGCACACTATATCTTGGGCTTAAAAAGATCTTTGTGCCCATATATAATGTATTTTGCGGTTTCGGATAACTTGTACCTCTTTGATGTTTTCACCTTTTTCGGCAACAAATCTCTTTAAGGAGGACTCGCATGTCAAGGGAGACCAAGATCCTGGTAACGGAAGAAGGCGTATTCGATCTTGCCTCCTACAGGTGGGACGACCGGCTCTTCTCTGACCTTCTCACCAGGGATAATCCTATTGACACGGACCAGGCCATGCTGATCAGCAAGTCCTTGAGGGACGAGATCCGAAGGATGGAGCTGCAAACCATACCCGTCCCCCTCCTTGAAAAGATCATCGAGAACAAGCTGCTGGAATACGGACTCGCCAAGCCCTCCCCGGTGAAACTGGAGAAATCGATTTTCGTGAAAAAGCAGGAATTGGAACTCTCCGACAACGCACGAACAGTGCTCAAACGAAGGTATCTCAGGAAGGATGAAGGGGGCAGGATAATCGAAACACCGGAGGAGATGTTCAGGCGGGTATCGAGACATATCTCCCTCGCTGAAAAAAGCTTTGGTGCAGACGATCGATTCCTGAACGAAATAGATGAGCGGTTCTATGCGCTTATGACGGATTTCCGGTTCCTGCCGAATTCTCCCACACTCATGAACGCCGGCCGAAGACTCGGCCAGTTGGCAGCGTGTTTTGTCCTCCCCGTAGACGACAGCATGGATGGCATATTCGATGCTTTGAAGAATGCGGCCCTGATTCACAAGTCCGGCGGGGGAACGGGTTTTTCCTTTTCACGGCTGAGGCCTAAGAACAGCAAAGTCGGCACAACAGGAGGAGTGGCATCCGGACCGGTCTCCTTCATGAAGATCTTCAACACGGCCACGGAGCAGGTGAAACAGGGCGGCACCAGGCGGGGAGCCAACATGGCCATCCTCCGTGTGGACCATCCGGATATCCAGGAATTCATTACCTGCAAGAAAACCAACCGGGAGCTGAACAACTTCAACATCTCGGTAGGAGTCACGGATCTTTTCATGCAAGCCGTGCGGGCAGGAAAGTCCTATGATCTGATCGACCCGCGAACCCGGGAAAAAGTGGGTGAGCTGGATGCTTCGGAGGTCTATCACAGCCTTGTTTTTCACGCCTGGGAAAACGGGGACCCGGGGGTGGTGTTCCTGGACAAGGTAAACAAGGACAACCCTACCCCGGACCTGGGTGAAATCGAGAGCACCAATCCGTGCGGGGAGCAGCCCCTTTTGCCAATGGAGGCATGCAATCTCGGATCCGTCAATCTCGCAAAGTTCGTCACGTCCTCGCATAACGGGCCTGCAGTGGATTGGGCCGGACTCAAAGAGACGGTGTGGCTCTCGGTGCGCTTTCTGGACAATGTGATCGAAAGGTCTCTCTATCCCCTGCCGGAGATCGAGGCCATGGCGAAGGGAAACAGGAAGATCGGCCTGGGGGTCATGGGTTTTGCGGATTTGCTGTACCACCTGAGAATACCTTACAACTCGGACAGAGCGATCGAAACCGCAGAGGAGGTCATGAGCTTCATTCAGAAGGAATCGCATGAAGCATCCAGATCCCTTGCGGAAGAGAGGGGGACCTTCCCCAATTTCGACAGGAGCATCTTTAGAAAGAGGGAGGGTAGCAGGTTCAGAAATGCCACCAACACGACCATCGCGCCTACCGGCACCCTTTCCATCATAGCGGGGTGCTCCAGCGGAATAGAGCCCCTCTTCGCGCTCAGTTTTGTGAGAAGGGTAATGGACAATGACGAGCTCTTGGAGGTGAACCCCATTTTCGAACAGGTCGCAAGGGAACGGGGATTCTACAGCCGGGAGCTCATGGACGCTGTGGCCCGGGACGGAAGCATCAGGGATCTGCCCGGCATCCCCGAAGATGTGAGAAAGGTCTTTGTGACGGCTCACGACATTGTCCCTGAGTGGCACGTCCGGATGCAGGCGGCGTTTCAAAAGTACACGGATAACGCCGTTTCCAAAACCGTGAATCTCCCCAGGGATGCTTCGGTCGAGGACGTCAGGAAGGTCTATGCCCTTGCTTATGAACTCGGTTGCAAGGGAGTGACGATCTACCGGGACGGCAGCAAGGAGAACCAGGTCCTCAGTTATGACCACAAAACGGAGGAAGCGGCAGGCGGCATCAGTGATGTGCGCGACCGCCCGGAAACGCTGGAGGGCTTTACCACCAAGCTGCTGACCGGCATGGGCAACCTCTATGTGACCGTGACCGAGATGGATGGAAAGCCCTTCGAGGTATTCGCAACCATAGGGAAGTCGGGAAAGTCCACTATGGCGAAGACCGAGGCCATCGGCAGACTGGTGTCTCTCGCCCTCCGATCCGGAGTGAATGTCGCGAAGATCGTTGAGCAGCTGAAGGGGATCTGCGGCGAGCATCCCGTCTTTCAGAAGGACGGATTGATCCTGTCCATCCCCGATGCCATCAGCAAAGTGCTCGAGAAGAGATACCTGAAGGACGGGAAGGACCGGATCAAGAAACACGAAAACAGCCTCCTCGGGGAAACCTGTCCGGAGTGCGGCCAGAAGATCAGCTTCGAAGAAGGCTGCATGACCTGCCATTTCTGCGGCTACACCAAGTGTGGATAGGGAGATTTATCCACAGATTCCAAAGCTGATCTCTTAACCGCAAAGTCGCGAAGTACGCAAAGAGGAAAGTTTTTTTCCAATGGCGGAAATACCGCCATTGGAAAAGCTCTGCCGCTGCGCCACGGCTCTCAGTTTGCATCCATAGGTAACGCATCGAACCGTTGCTGATCTCCGACCTCACTCCCGTCCTCTTTCTTGACATGCCCTCGACCCTGATTATATTGCATGCCAAGGACTTAGGGTTAAAGACCTTTAAAAAGCGGATAGGAGGTGGTCAGCTATGACAACTGCTCTCGAAAAAAAGATGAGGAGACCGTCCTGGATGACCCCGTTCGGCGAAGAAGGGCTGGGAGATGTTTTCTTTGACAGACTCTGGCCGGAGTGGCGAAGAGACATGGGTGAAGAATGGACTCCGACTGTGGATCTTTTTGAAAAGGAAGGAAACTATCACCTCAAAGCGGAACTCCCAGGCTTCAATAAAGAGGATATTTCGGTCAGCTTGAGCGAAGGAACGGTAACCTTGACTGGAAAGAAAGAGTCCAGCCACGAAGAGAAGACCGAGGAATACCACATCAGGGAAATGTCGTCCGGTTCGTTCACCAGGAGTTTTGAATTGCCCGGCGAAGTCGACGAGGAAAAGATAGACGCCAATTACAAGGACGGGGTCCTGACGGTGATCATCCCCAAGAAGAATGGTTCAAAAGCCAAAAGAATAGAAGTTCACTGATAACGTCTTCATGAAGAAACGAGGGCCATGCTCACATGAGCATGGCCCTCGTTATTTATCTGCAAAAGCATGTTTTGACAAACTCGTCCCGATCGCCCTAAAATCTCCACCATGAACCCCAGGACAACTCCCTTTTGGGAAACAAAGACGCTTCGACAGATGACCCCGCGTGAATGGGAGGCCCTCTGCGACGGATGTGGCGCCTGCTGCCTCGAAAAGCGCGTGAACATGGTCACAGGCGTTGTCACCGTATCCTCTGTTTGTTGTGAATATCTGGATGTAGAGAGCTGCCGCTGCGCGATTTACAAGGAGCGCGCAGTGAAGAACCCGGAATGTATCACGATCACACCCGGGAATGTCGGCAGGATGGGCTGGCTCCCTCAGACATGTGCATACCGGCTATTATCCGAGGGCAAAGACCTGGAGTGGTGGCATCCACTCCTTTCCCGGAGTCCGGATACGGTTCACCAGGCAGGAATATCGATCCGAAATCGCGCTGTCTCGGGAAAATTCGTGCATCCGGAGGATCTGAAATGAGAGTCCTTTTGATATCCGCAAATACGGAGACCATCGGCATGCCCGTTCTTCCCATCGGCCTGGGGGCAGTGGCGGCCGCCACTGAAAAGGCAGGGCATGATGTGAGGACGCTCGACTTGCTCGGCGTGGATGACCCGGAGCTTTCGATCAGGAAGACGGTGGAGGAGTTCGATCCAGAGGTGACGGGTATCTCAGTGAGAAACATCGACGACCAGAGCAAGGCAAATCCGAGATTCCTGCTGAACAACGTGAAAGAGGTCGTCTCCTGGTGCCGGAACCTCTCGCCCGCGCCTGTTGTCGTCGGTGGATCCGGATACAGCATCTTTCCTGAAAGCGCGTTAGCCTATCTTGGAGCGGACATGGGGATTCAGGGCGAAGGGGAAACCGGTTTCACGGTTCTCCTCTCGCGGATAAGGGAGGGATCCGACCTTTCGGGTGTCCCGGGTCTTTACCTGCCGGGCCGAGGCAGAAGCGGACCGAGGCAGTTTGCCAAAAACCTGGATGATCTGCCTTTGCCCGAACCTCGACTCTGGGTTTCATCAGAAGACCTGGACGAATGGGTTCCTTTTCAGACCAGGAGAGGATGCCCCATGAGGTGCAGTTATTGCTCCACGGCATCCATTGAAGGCAATACCCTCCGGAAGCGGGATAAAAAGCTGGTGGCTGAATCCATAGAGAAATATGTGGAGACCGGGTTCACCAGATTTCATTTCGTGGACAATCTTTTCAATCTCCCCCCGTCTTACTCCCTGGATCTCTGCAGGGAACTCATACAAAGGGACCTTGGAATCTCCTGGCGGGCAATTGTCTATCCTGGAAAACTCAGCAGGGAACTGGTTGCAGCCATGAAGAAGGCCGGCTGCACAGAGGTGAGTCTCGGGTTTGAAAGCGGGTCGGACCGCGTTCTTCGCTCCATGCACAAGATGTTCAGCAGGGGTGAGGTTCGTCGCGCCTCGGACTTGTTCCGCGAACAAGGGATTCGCAGAATGGGTTTTCTTCTCTTCGGCGGCCCGGCCGAGTCCCGGGAAACCGTTGAAGAAAGCCTGGCTTTTGTGGATTCCCTCGATCTCGATGCGCTGAGGGTGACAATCGGGATCAGGATTTATCCATTCACCTCCCTGGCTGAAACGGCGCGCCGGGAAAACATGGTTGATGCTGAGGACGATCTGTTGTCCCCCCGGTTTTACCTGAAACCGGGTCTTGAGGATTGGCTGAGGAAAAGAGTGCGAGAGTGGGCTGAAGAGCGGCCTTTTTTCATCACTTAACGCTTTACAATATTGCGACTCCGACTATGATCCCGACGATGACAAGAGGTACGATTTCCCGCGATGAAGGGGTAGAGGAAATCCTGAGACCATTGGGAAACAATTCGTATCTTACTGCAGCGATCCTCCTGTCCCTTTTCCTGTCGGCGCTTGCAACGGGGTGCGGAGGGAAGGCGCCAAGAGCTCCTGCTCCGCCGGTCAGGGCCGAGTTGGTCCGAATGGGCTATTCCGTTCAGGTGGGCGCTTTTTCCGATGTCCGCAAGGCCATTCGTCTTGTAGAGGCCCTCGATCGCCGGTCCGTCACCGCCTACTATTTCAGAGATTCCTCAGGTCTTTTCAAGGTTCGCTTCGGCGACTTTCCCACTGCTGAAGAGGCTCATACCGCTGCCGACATTCTTGCCTATGCCGGTGTGATAGGTGGTTTTCAAGTAATCCGCCCTGAAGATTATGCCGTAGCAAAGATGAGGTTATACGGGATCAGTTGTCTCAGAAAGGAGATCGTGACTACTGCCGAGAGTTTCATAGGCACCGGGTATCAGTGGGGCGGACAATCGCCGGAAGAGGGGTTTGACTGCAGCGGTCTGGCTGTGGCGGTTTATCAGCTGAACGGCTTGAACCTGCCCCGTACTTCGAGGGAACAATATCTGGCCGGCGCTCCCGTGAAACGGTCTCGTCTGGACAAAGGGGATCTTGTCTTTTTCGCGATCAAGAAGGATAAAAGGGTCAGCCACGTAGGGCTCTACGCGGGACAGGGAAGATTCATCCACGCGCCCGGGAGGGGGAAACCCATCCGGTACGATCTGCTCGAACACACCTACTATTCTTCGAGGTATGTCGGGGGAAGGACGTATCTGTGAGGGAAATGAACCTCGAACTTTGAATGGAAAAATCATGAAAGAGGAAATCAGGAGAAGGATACTTGAGGCGAGCAAACGGATCCCGACAGGGTATCTGAGTGATACCGTCATCAAGGAGACAATCCGATGCGTGCTCTTCGGGATCCTGAAAGAACAAGGGCTCATCCCTGTACCGGCATTTCGCAATCCACGCTACCCGGAAGGTCCGGTGGATATCGTAGGCGTCACCATCGGCGTGGAAAAGCTTCCTGCCATTGAAATGGCCTTTTGCAGCAATCCGGTAATCGAATTGGAAGACGTCAAGAAACTCGATCGCGTACCCTGTGAGAAAAAGATGATCATCACTTTTTCAAGGGACAGGAAGAAGGTAGATATGACCAGGTTCTTTCTAAAGCCGGGAATCGACCACATTCATGTCCATGAGGAAACGGTCAAGAAGGCATAAGAGCGGAAGGCAGGGGGAGAAAAACCTCTCCTGCCTTCCGGACGCTTCGCAGCTTCAAGTGGTGAGGGGATTACGCTCAACAGCAGCAGGGGTCCATGAAGAATTCGCAGCCGGATTCTCCATCCTCGCATGGTTCCACGGGATAATAACATGTGCAAGGATCATTCAGCTCCCGGCAACAGTCTTCGCTCGACATCTTCATGGAGGTTTCCTCTTTTTCCATATCCTTCACAGTCATGAGAGTCACCTCCTTCCATCTAAGGCCTCGCCGCGGACTTCAAAACCCCGATCAGGCCAAGCAGTTTTGATACTCAAGGAGGGCTTCAAATCGGCGATGCACTTGCTTTTCAAGCTAAGGATGAAACATCGAATCGCAAGACGGCGCACCGAAATCCGAAGCACGAAATACGAAACAATGCGACACTAGAGAGGAGAATCGCCAATGACCCAAACAATAGAGAGAACGGCATTCTACTTCAAGAAGAAGGGCCCTTCCAATACGGACAAAACGCTGGATGTCGCCCTTTCATTCTGCAGGGAGCAGAGTATCCGTAAGATAGTAGTGGCCTCCTCCACAGGCGAGACCGCCCTCAAGTGCCACGAAAGAGCGGGTTCCATGCAGATCGAGATGATTGCTGTGACTTATGGGGCCGGAACCAAATATCGGGAGGAGGTGGACGCATTCAACCAAAACCGCCAGCCACTTCTCGAGAAAGGCATTCGGGTTGTCCGCGGTCTCCACGCATTGAGCGGGGTGGAGAGGACTTTCGAAAACCGCTACAAGTCCGGGTTCATTCCGTTGAACGTGGTTGCCGATACTCTGCGGATGTTCTCTCAAGGCATGAAGGTATGCGTGGAGATCTCCATCATGGCGGCCGAGGCCGGTTACATCACCCCGGACGAGGACATCGTGGCGGTGGGCGGAAGCGGCACCGGGGCTGACACCGCGGTGCTGATCCGATCGGGGTATGCAGCCTCTCTCTTCGACACCAAGATCAAGGCAATACTCTGCATGCCTGTCATTTCGTGACCGTTATTGCACAGGGCACATAATAGTTGCTTTCGTTGCAACCTAAAGAGAAAAGGTGTCTCTCGCCCGCTTGTCCCGCCTTTGGCGGGCCTTCGCTCGAGAGCTCAGAGGCTACAGAGGAGAGCGTTATTTGTCCTGTTTTTTGGTCAAAAAACAGGACAAGCTTCAGCTCCTTCGGAGCATTCGCAAGCTTCTGAGCAAAGGCGCGAGTAGAGGCCAAATAGACGTGCCAACGGGCTCTGTGAGAGAAGAATGGGAGAATCCGATGCTTTCCAAGTTCTGGCTCCATGAACTGACACGTCCTGCCTTTGAAGCATGGCTGGAAAATGAACCCGATCCCGTTATCATCGTCGGTGTGGGCAGCCTGGAGCAGCACGGCCCTCACCTCCCCCTTGGCACGGACAGCCTCACCATCCGCGAATACATCCACGCGGTCGCGAAACGGACGAACAGCGTTTGTGTTCATCCCTGTCTTCCGGGTTACTCACCGCACCATATGGGTTTCAAGGGAACGATTACATTCCGGGAAAGCACTCTCATTGCCGTCCTGATGGACACGCTGGGCAGCCTCGCACATCACGGGATCAAACGTTTCGTGCTCATGAACGGGCATGGAGGAAACACCAACATCGTCAATCTCACGATCCAACTGGCCAAAAGGAAATTCAAGGTCATGGTGGCGGCCCCGGAAGGACCGGCCGATACGGATACAGCGAGAACGCGCATGAACAGGCAAAGAAAACACTGGGACGTCCATAGCGGCCCCACAGAGACCAGCACGGCTCTTCACCTGTTTCCGGATCTGGTGGAGATGGGGAGACTGGAAGGCTGGAAACCTACCCTGAACATGCATCCTGACATTATAGCATTCCTCAATCCGGAAAGGGAGGATTACGCGCTGGCGGGCCAGGTGTTCCGGGCATGCACCGAGCCGGACACCCATCACTTCACGAGCAGCGGTATATACGGCAACAACGATCCACGCGACGCAAACATCGACGAGGCAACTGCTCGCTTTCATGAAAAGGTGGATTTCGTTGTGGATTTCATTCGCATGTGGAGGGCCGTGCCCATTCCTCCTGCCTTCAGGAACCGCACATGAATGTGATTTTCTTCACAATCGTCATTGTCTCCTTTCTCACATCCGCCTGGCAGCAACTTGCCTGGATCCCGCTGGAGGGCCAAAAAAGCCCGATGGAAGCGCTTTCCACCGCGGTTGTGGAATCTGCAGCAGGATCCGTCGAGCTGGCCCTCGGCCTCATTGGGGTGATGACCCTCTTTCTCGGACTCATGAAGGTAGCGGAAGAGGGAGGAATTCTGAAGATCCTGGCAAGACTCATCCGCCCTCTCATGGTCAGATTGTTTCCCGATGTGCCCGCGGAACATCCCGCAATGGGGGCCATGGTCCTGAACCTTTCCGCCAATGCCATGGGACTCGGAAATGCGGCCACTCCTTTCGGCATAAGAGCCATGCAGGAGCTTGAAAAACTCAACCCAAGGCCCGGAACGGCAACGGATGCCATGGCCCTTTTTCTTGCCATCAACACCTCAAGCATCACCCTTCTTCCCACTGGCGTAATCGCCTTGCGTGCCGCTGCGGGGTCCACGGATCCTGCCGGCATCCTGCCGACCACACTTTTTGCGACTCTCTTCTCCACCGGGATCGCCATCCTTTCCGCTAAGCTTTACCGGCGGCTCCTCGGAAGAGATACTGCTATGGCAGGGCACGGAGTCGAACAAAGACTCGCGGCGCCCCCTGAACCGCCTGTTGAATCCACAGGAAAGCCCTACCCGTTGTGGGTCAGCCTGGCCGCGCTGGTAATGGTTCTTGCCATGGTTCCGGTGACCGTGGTCTACGGCAGGGCACTCTCTCCGTGGGTCATTCCTTTTCTTGTGGCGGGGTTTTTGGTGTTCGGAATCGCAACGAAAGTCCGGGTTTATGAGGTCTTTGTGGAAGGGGCCAAGGACGGATTCCAGGTTGCAGTCAAGATCATCCCCTATCTGGTGGCCATCCTGGTTGCGGTAGGGATGTTCCGCGCCAGCGGTGCCATGGACTTCATGGTCAGATGGCTGGGACCCCTGACCGGCAGGCTCGGGCTGCCTCCTGAAGCATTGCCCATGGCACTGATGCGGCCCCTCTCCGGATCAGGCGCATACGGCATCATGGCCTCCATCATAAAGGATCCTGCCATTGGTCCTGACAGTTATACCGGCTATCTGGTTTCCACGCTTCAGGGATCCACGGAGACAACATTCTATGTCATGGCGGTATATTTCGGGGCCGTCCAGGTCCGCCGGGTCCGATACACCCTGGCAGCAGGGCTCACTGCCGACCTGGCCGGGATTGCAGCCTCTGTAGGTGCCTGTCTTTATTTGTACGGATGATAAGTAAACTGAAACCAATCATCTTCACTCAATGTGGAGCGCGCGACATCTCGGTGGTACTTTGACTTTGATCTTACGACGCACGCAGGAAATTGGCATCTTTATGCGGCTTGGCATACTCCTGATCGTCCTGGCCGCCGTATGCGGTTCGGTAGATCCTTGCCTTTCGGCGGAGAACGGTCCGCTGGTCAGCATTCAATTCGAAAACGATTTTTTCGGAGGCGGCACGGACAGGCATTTCAGCCATGGCTCGCGCATCGAGATCCTGACAGGGAATATCGACTGGATAGCGGACACGGCGGATAAACTCCCGTGGTTCAAGACGAGGAGGCCACAGGCAGATCCGGAGAAAGAGCTGAAGGCAAGAGTCAGTTTTTCCGTTGGACAGAACATCTATACGCCTGAGGATACGTACACATCAAAGCTCGTCCGGGAAGACCGACCCTACGCAGGCTGGCTCTATTTCGGGGTTGGATTGGTTGCCAATCAGGAGGGCAGTCGATATGACAAGCTCTATCTCGAGGTTGGGACGGTGGGTCCAAACTCCTTTGCAGAGGATGTCCAGACTTACTGGCACTCTCTTTTTGGCCTGCATGTTCCCGAGGGCTGGGACAACCAGCTGGAGAATGAACTCGGTGCAGCCCTTTACTACGAACAGGCCAGACGCTTTCCCCGGCCTTTCCTGTTTGGCTTGGGAATGGACATGATCCCCCACTTTGGTGGAAGTGTGGGGAATGTCCTCACACACGGTGCTGTGGGACTCACCCTGCGAATCGGTGAAGATCTCGGGAAGGACTTCGGACCCCCGCGAATCCGCCCCAGTATGCCGGGAGGAACTTTCTACAGCCCTGGAGGAGGGTTCAGATGGTACATCTTCACCGGAGTGGAGGGTCGCGTCGTTCTCTACAACATCTTCCTCGACGGCAATACCTTTTCAGACAGCCATTCCGTGGACAAGAGACCGTTTGTGGGGGATCTCCAGGCAGGATTGGTGCTCCAGTGGAACCGTTTTCGATTCAGCTATACCCAGATCCTCAGGACAAAGGAGTTCGAGGGTCAGGGGGATCCGGACATCTTCGGCTCACTCAGCCTGTCGTATCATTTTTGACTAAATCCGTATCCCAACGGTCTTCTGGTAAAGCGCTGCTGAAAGAATTGTCCGAAAAATGGTTGAGAAACTCGAGTCACGAATGTGAAACTGAACAACAGGGAATTCGACAGGATAGTGAAGGGTGCGGTGATGCGCATTCCTGAGGAGATCCGGCAGCATCTCGAGAATATCGTGATCTCCGTGCAGAAGAGACCCTCTCCCGAACTCCTCGAGGAAATGGGTTTTGATGCTGAAGAGGAGCTGCTGGGGATCTTTCAAGGTACCGCCCAAACCGAGCGCTCCATTACCTCGCCTCCACTGTTTCCGGACACCATCCTCCTGTTCCAGGAGCCTCTTGAGGAAATTTGCGAAACCGTGGAGGAGCTGGAGGAAGAGATCGAGATCACCATCGTGCACGAGATCGCCCATGCACTCGGCATGAGCGAAGAGAAGCTGGCCGAGCTGGGGTATGAGTGAACAGCAGGCAGGGAACAGTAAGCAGTAGACAGTAGGCAGTAAGCAGTAAAGGCCAGAGCAGATCGTCGCTTCTTTCTCTTCACTCTCTGCTTACTCCTTACTGCATAGTGCCTACTATTCTTTACCGCCCGCTTTATTAATCACGCCCGTTAGGATAAGGTACCTGAAAATGAACAAGGCAGTCATTTCTATACTGGGACGGGACAGGCCCGGCATTGTGGGGGCCGTGTCCAGGATTCTCCTCGACAAAGGCTGCAACATCGAGGATGTGACCCAGACGAGTCTTCAGGCGGAGTTCGCCGGCATCTTCATCGCATCGATGCCCGATAGTCTCGCGCCTTCCACCCTCCTTGCCGCCTTGAAAGCCGGCTTGGGGCCTTTTGGAGTCGATGTGCTGGTGAAGAGGCTCGAACGCAGGCCGGAGCATTCATCCCCAAGCAGTGCCGAACCCTTCGTTATCACGACCATGGGACCGGACAGGATGGGGCTCGTGTCCGGGGTGACAGAGGTCATGGCGCGGTTCGGAGTCAATATCACAAACATGAAGGCCGTGTTTCGAGGAGGAACCGACCCCTTCCGGAACATCATGATCTACGAGGTGGATGTGGACCGGCAGATAGACCGCGCCGCATTCCGCACCGCTCTTCGCGACAGAGCCCGGCAGCTCGATCTCGACATCACCATCCAGCACCGGCGCATTTTCGAGGCCATCAACAGGGTGTAGCAGGTTGCTGAAAATGTCCCCCTCCACAAGTGGCGGGAAGCTTCGAGCTGCGTTACCCCGGCATGGCCTCCAGTTGTTTGTTGCGGGTAGTTGGTGGCAAGAACAACCAACGACCAGCCACCTGCTACCCGCTGATTTCTCCCCCGGCTTTCTCGGGGGTCGAAATGCACTTTGTTGAATGAACTTTAATCCTCGGAGTTTTTAGATGCTAAGCGACAGAGAAATCCTCAGCACCCTGGAGATGTTGAAAAATGAGCACCTGGATGTACGCACGGTGACTCTTGGCATCAGCCTCATGGACTGCATCAGCCACGATCTCGATCGTTTCATGAAGCAGGTCAGGACAAAGATCCGCGCCCTGGCCGGCTCGCTCGTCCCGGTCTGCAACGAAATCGGGGACAAGTACGGCATTCCCGTGGTGAACAAGCGCATCGCCGTAAGCCCCATCTCGCTTGCCGGCGCATCCTTTTCTTCGGCCGAGCTCGTGAAGGTGGCCCAGACACTCGATGAGGCTGCTTCGGAGGTTTCCGTGGACTTCATCGGAGGCTACACCGCTCTCGTGGAGAAGGGGTTTTCGCGGGGGGATCTCGCCTTGATAGAGGCTCTGCCCGAGGCTCTTTCCACGACCCGGAGAGTGTGCGCCTCCGTGAATGTGGCCTCCACCAGGGCGGGAATCAACATGGATGCCGTGAATCTCATGGGCCGCATTATTAAGGCCGCAGCGGAAATGACCGCGGAAGCCGACGGGGTCGCCTGCGCAAAGATCTGTGTCTTTGCCAATATCCCACAGGATATACCGTTCATGGCCGGCGCCTACCTGGGAGTGGGGGAACCCGATACGGTCATCAACGTGGGTGTGAGCGGACCGGGAGTGGTGAAAAAGGCGATTGACAGGGCCCTTGCCGGAAACCCCCGTCTCACTCTCGGACAGCTCTCCGACCTGATCAAGAAAACCGCCTTCAAGGTAACCAGCGTGGGAGAACTGATCGGCAGGGAAGTGGCCGAACGGCTGGAGGTACCCTTCGGGATCGTGGACCTTTCCCTGGCCCCCACCCCGAACGTGGGAGACAGCGTCGGGGAGATTTTTCAAAGCCTCGGATTGGCAGGCATAGGCGTGCCGGGGTCCACGGCTTTGCTCGCCCTGCTCAACGATGCTGTCAAAAAAGGCGGCGCCTTTGCGAGCTGCTATGTGGGCGGGCTGAGCGGTGCATTCATCCCCCTGAGCGAGGATCTCCACATCTCGGAGGCCGCCCGGAAAGGGTACCTCTGTCTCGAAAAGCTCGAGGCCATGACGAGTGTCTGTTCCGTTGGTCTGGACATGATTGCTATTCCCGGGGATACCTCTGCAGGCACTATTGCTGCCATTATCGCCGATGAGATGGCCATCGGGGTGATGAACAAGAAGACGACGGCCGCAAGGCTGATCCCCGTCCCCCGAAAGAAGGCGGGCGAAAAGGCCTTTTTCGGAGGTCTTCTCGGGGAGGCGACCATCATCCCGGTCCAGAACAGCGGAGGGTCCGAAAACTTTGTCCGCTTGGGGGGAAGAATACCGGCACCTATTCAGAGCCTGGTCAATTAGTTCTCACAAAACCAATTTAGTTATTCCGGTCTGTCAGCACCACAAACTTCACCCCTCCGGGGTGCACCAAATCCGGCCCCTCTGGGGTCGGATTTTTACTTTTGATCATTTGATATTGTTTCGGATCTCGAAATTCGATATTCGGATTTTCAAGCGCCCCTCTCAAAACCTTTTCTGCCTGTAAACCTTCCTCTTCCCTGAAGCGTCCAAGAGGGCAAGAACGAACGAAAAAGGGGGGAGCACCATGAAGAAGTATCTGATTACGGCAGGGGCGGCATTGGCATTTTGCCTGATATGGACCGGTGTTTCCAGTGCAGGAGGCAGGATTGCTTACCACTCCCCGCCCCCAATAGTGATTCACTCCCCACACCACGCTGTTGTTGTTCCCGGCCGGCCGTATGCACACCCGGCATGGAAGAACCGCTATCATTACGACCGTTATGACAGGTACCGCCACAGGCATACAGGCAGGAACGTGCATTATGATCGTCGCGGGCACTCTTCCCGCTACGTGCCCGGTGCATGGTACCAGCCCGGATTCTCCTTTTCCATCGGTGTCTGGTAACAGCGTGCTTTTGGCCGGAAGGGTTTGATGGTATAATATGAGCCGGTGCGAATGCCGGGAGCGAAGCTCCCGTCTGGATGCCCCTGAATCTGCCTCCAGGCAGAGACAAAGCGATGAAAAAGGGGTGATGCTTTGGATAGAGGAACGGGGGCGCTCCCATTGCAGGAGGATGAACTCGAAAACCCGGTCGCTGACCTTGAATTGGTCGAGCGGGCAAAGAGGCGGGAAACGGCTGCCGCGGAAGAGCTCGTCCGCCGCTACCATGAAAAGGCGTATGCCGTTGCATATCGAACCTGCTCAGGTGACGCGGAAGAGGCAAAGGACTTCACTCAGGAAGCCTTTCTCAAGGCGTTTCGAAGTCTCCACCAGTTCAAGGGCCAGTCTTCTTTTTACACATGGCTCTATCGTATCGTGGTGAACACGTGCCTCGACGGTGTAAGACGGCAAAAGCGGCGCAAAGGGTTTTTTTCATCCTGGCGGGCAGAAGAAGCTGAGAAGGGGACCGGGGATGAGATTGAAAAAAGCCCGGATCTCAATATCCAGAGTAATCCTGCAGCCACTTTGAACCGAAAGGAGTTGAGGGCTCAGGTTCAGAAAGCGCTTGTAGGGCTGTCGAGCAGCCAGCGCATGATTTTCGAGCTGAAGATTTTCGATGAAATGAGCATATCCGAGATTTCAAAGACGGTTAATATAGCTGAGGGGACGGTTAAGAGTCACCTTTTCCGGGCTACCCGGCATATCCGAAAAGCCTTGAGTGAATGGTCGGAGAATTGAAGGAGGTGCGCGACATGAAGAGCTGCGCGGAGTACAAGGAAATCCTTTTCCTGGACCTTTATGGAGAACTGGATTCCGCCTCCCGTTCCAAATGGCTGGCCCATCTCAGGGAATGCACAGCCTGCAAAGAAGAACACGAGAGGATGCTGAGCCTTGTTGGAAAGGTCAGGGAGGTCATGGCTCCACCGCCACTCATTCACACTGAATCCCAAACGCTGATCAAAGCTGTACGAGCCGAGATGATCCAAGGAGAAAAGAGAAGATTCAAGGCCGGGTGGCTCAGCCGGCACTGGAGGTTCTCTCCCGCTCTGGCAACCGCCTGCGTTTTTGCGGCCATTATCTCCATCTGGAGTCTGGGGACCTTTGATTCCTTCTTGAACAACGAGAGAAACGCTGCAAAGGAATCCTCGCAGGAGATGCGGGCGGAAGATCTGGAGATTATCAAAAACTTCGATCTCTTGAAGCAAATGGATTCAGTGGAAAAGCTCGTGCACACCCTCGACGAACCCGAAGACGATCCTTTCCAGCCTGAACCGGATTTCAAGACCCAGGAGATGACAAGTCATGAGAAAAGGGTCTACTACTCATAGATTGGCGTGCCGGCTGTGCGGCCCTGCTCCAGTCTGGATACTGTTCGTTGCGCTGCTCTCCTCTTCTCCGCGGGCGATGGCATCCCTGCCTGCCGGCGGGCGAGACATCGTCACAACCGCCATACAAGAACCCCGGACCCCATTTACAGGTCCCCTTCAGGTGGCTCAGCGCAACCCTCAAAATGAACGCCTTGGAAACAAATACGAGCAATGGCAGAAAATGAAGCCGTCTGAGAAGGAAACTCTCAGGCGCCGTAATAGCCGGTGGAAGCAAATGGCCCCTCAGGATCGGAAACGTTATCAACAGAGATTTGAACAATGGAAGAATCTCTCACCGGATGAGCAGCGGCAGATCGATCGAAAGCTGGAGAACTGGAAGGATCTCTCCCCTTCAGAGAGAGAGGACGTGAGGAAGAAATTCCGGTGAACTCCTGCCACAAAGTCACAAAGGCACGAAGAAAAAGGAAAAAAATCCTTTGTGTCTTGGTGTCTTAGTGGCAAATATCTTTTCTCGCTCCCTCCAAAGAGATCTCTATTAACCGGTCCAGAAAATCCGACATGCTCATTCCGGCAGCCCTTGCGGCCAGTGGGACGAGACTCGTCGCGGTCATTCCGGGAATGGTGTTGGTTTCAAGGATATAGATCTTCTCTTCCTGGAGTATCATATCCGTTCTGCTCCAGACACTGCACCTGAGAACCCGGTGCGCCTCTTTGGCATAGCGCTCCATCTCCCTTCTCTCATCCTCCGATATCGACGCAGGGCAGATCTCTCTTGAAGCGCCCGGTGTATACTTTGCTGTGTAATCGAAAAAGGGATGCTCGGGGTTGGGAATGATTTCTACGATGGGAAGCGTTTCGAGAACCGCGTTCCCCAGCACGCAACACGTAAACTCCCTCCCCTGGACAAATCTCTCTATCATGATCTCGCTATCGTGCCGAAAGGCCTCTTCTATCCCCTTTGAAAGCTCTTCCGGGGAACGGCAAATGGACATCCCGAGGCTGGACCCCTCCGACACAGGCTTTACAACCAGGGTGTTGCCGAGTGACGCGACGATCCCCTCTGTTGAAAACACCTCTCCCCTGGTGAGCATCGCATCCTCTGCGACCCTCAGGCCGGCCAGCCGATAGAGGTCCTTGGACATCTTCTTGTGGATTGCCATCGCACTTGCAAGAACGCCGGAGCCTATAAAGGGGATATCCAGAAGCTGAAGAAAGCCCTGGATGCACCCGTCCTCACCGAATCTGCCATGAAGTAACACAAAAGCAAGATCGATCTTTTCCCTGTCATGGATCAGACCGATCAGATCATCGCGGGGATCATACCTGCTCACGTCATACTTTCTCCTGTCCAGGGCCTCGTAGACTGCATCTCCGCTTCGGAGAGAGACTTCCCTCTCACCGGAACGGCCCCCAGCTATCAAGGCGATTCGGAGCTTGTCCATGAATCACGCCCTTTCTGCCTTTGAAAATTTTGGCACACCATATCCCACGCATGGAAAGATGACAACGCTATTTCCGGGGCTTTTTCTGCACAAAACCTGTGAACCGCGTCCTCCGGGGCTTCCATCGAAATCCGAGGATTGCGCCCCGGAAAAATGGAATGGTTTAAAGCAAAAAACAGCAAAAATAAGTGAAAAAGCAAGAAAGTCGTAGATTGCCCGGTGTGGAAATTTTTTTGAACCATGCGAACGACCAAGAAGAAGCCCACGATTTCAGGGAAAAAACACCCAGAAAAGCTTTAGGCACTTCTGACCGGCTTTTCCAACCATTGCAGTGGAATCAGCTTAGTCTTCAGCAGGTTACTTGATGTCGAAAAAGGGAGAGAGGCTAAGTCACCTCTGCGCTCAATCAGCGTTGACAGGGTTACACTCCTTCAGGTAGAAGGGCACCTGCAAATTGAGAAGGGACTAAGATTTGGTCGGCCACACGGAATCACCTGCAACGGAAAAACCTGAATTGAGGCTGCAATGGACAATGTCTGGGAATCGTTGAAGGAGGCTCTCCGATCCAAGGTGCCCGAAAAAAGCTACTCGCTCTGGATCAAGCCAATCACCCTTCTCGAACACAAAGAAAGCACCCTCCTCCTGGGGTGTCCCAACAAGTTCTCCCTGAACTGGGTCATGGAGAACTATGGCGAGATCATGGAGGAGCGGCTTCGAGAAATCTCGGAGGGCAGTTGCAGTTTCCGCCTGAAGGTCATGCCTGCACCGAAGAACGTCCCGAAGCAGACTCTTAAGGATGAACCACAGTTGGTCCTTCCCCACGTGCCCGTGACTCCCCGAAGGGGCTGGAGAACCCTGAATCACGATTTTACGTTCGACCGGTTCGTGGTCGGCAAATGTAACGAATTCGCCTATTCGGCGTCCAAAGCCCTCGCGCTGGAGTCCAGCTTCCCCTATAACCCCATTTTCCTTCTGGCAAACACCGGGCTGGGAAAAAGCCATCTCTCTCAGGCCGTCGGCCATGCCATGCTCCAGAACAAACCCGACCTCAGGGTTTATTACATAACAGCAGAAGATTTCGTAAACGAAATGATCTGGGCACTCAAGAACAACTCCATCGAGGAGTTCAAAGGAAAATACCGCAGATCCTGCGATGCATTGCTCCTTGAAGAGGTGCACTTCCTGAGCGGCAAGGAGAAGACGCAGGTGGAACTGGGATACACCCTGGACGCCCTGGCCGATGACCATAAAAAGATCATTTTCACGAGCTCGGTCCTTCCCAAAGATATCCCCAATCTGTCAAGAGAGCTTTACTCTCGTTTCAACGCAGGGCTGATCGCCACTCTGGACATGCCTGACTATGACACGCGGTTGAAGATTCTGGAAAAAAAAGCCTCTGAGCAGAAGCTCCACCTGTCGGAGGAAATCGTCCACCTGCTCGCAGAGAAGCTCCCCGGAGACATTCGTCAGATGGAGAGCGCCCTTCGCTGCTTGAAGGCCAAATCCGAACTCCTGAAAGCCAAGATCGACGTGGACCTCGCGAGAGAGGTTCTGAAATGCCATGTCTCCGAGGAGAGCGGCTCGAATCAGGAAGACATCAGGGCGCTCGTCTGCCGGTATTTCAAAATAGATCCATCCGTGCTGCAGTCAAAATCGAGAAAAGCAGCCCATTCGTATCCCCGGAATGTGTATGTCTACCTCTGCCGCAGGCACACCAGAATGACCCTGGAGCAAATCGGGCAATCCATCAACAGGAATCATTCCACAATCGTCTATGCCTGTGAGGTGATCGAGCGAAAGATGAAGGCCGATGCAAAGGTGAAGAACCAGATCGCTTTTCTCGGCCAGAGGCTCAGAGGAGTACCGGCATAACGCTTGCCGCCGTTGCGATATGAAACGTTATACCTTTTACTTACTCATTCTTTTCGGAGCCTTGATTTCAGGGGCCGTTGTGTTTCTTGGCATCCTCTCCGTGTGGATAGGAATCTCACACCAGGACATGGACGGCTTCCTCACCCCTGTTCTCACGGGATCGTTCGGTTCGATCCTGGTGCTTTACCTTTTCTTTCGTTTCTCCAGGTACCTCTGCCGCCAGAGGAATCGCACAGACTCCCTTGACCTTTAGTTCTCCGGACTGTTCCCTTCTCTGTAGAACGAGACCAGCGCTTCCTCTTCGAGCGGTGACAGGTTGAACTTTCGGCTGGCCTCCTGAATGAGCTTCAGTTTTGACTTTGAAGGATCCTCCTGCAGCTCCGCGGAAATGTATTTCACTGCCTGCCTGACCTTCTCCCCCTTTGGTTGAATCGTTGCCATATTCACTCCTTTTTTCTGACTTGTAGTTCATACCACCTTGCAGGTTTAACATCCAAGTGTGATATGCTCAACAGCGTAAGGCGGCGGCATAGATTATCTATGATACGAAGCGTGGCAAAAGTGGCAATCCTTGCAGCAATGTTGCTGGGGCTTCCCCTTCTGGGGATCATCCTTGCCTCCATCCCCCTGCAGCCTTATCTGGATTTCCCTCCTGCCGCCCTTTACGTTGCCCACGCGCCTTTTTCCTGGGTTGTTTTCCTGGCCTATCTTCTTTTTGTCCTTCTGATAGCTGCACCCTTTCTCAGGAGGGGTTTTGCAGCAAAAGGTGCGGCCGAACCCTCGACGCTCGGACCCGCGGCCGGGTTCCCCTGGTGGGGATGGATGGGACTTGGCCTCGGAGTTCTTTCCTGGATCCTTGCCTGGACCCGCTTCCCGTGGTTTGAAGCGCTTCAGACCCACACCTTCACCCCCCTTTGGCTATCCTACATCATCACCATGAATGCATTGGCCTATCGGAGAACCGGGACGTGTCTCCTCATCGATCGTCCTATCGCCTACCTGCTCCTTTTTCCTGTGAGCGCCATGTTCTGGTGGTTCTTCGAGTACCTGAACAGGTTTGTTCAAAACTGGTACTATGTGGGCCCACCGCTGAACCCTGTCGAGTATTTCTGGTACGCCACCCCCGCCTTTTCGACGGTTCTCCCCGCCTTCACCGCTACCCGGGAGTGGGTTCTTTCCTTTCCATGGCCGAGGAGATTCCACCATTTTCTTCCGATCTCCGTACCAAGACCAAGGACTGCAGGCGGTCTGGTGCTGATTATTGCCGGACTGGGGCTTGCGGGTCTTGGGGTCTTCCCCGATTATCTTTTCGCGCTCCTATGGATTTCCCCTCTGCTCATTCTGGTCTCCCTGAAGGCCATGTTCGGGGAGCATCACATCTTCTCCAACCTGAACCACGGCGACTGGAGTCTCGTGGCCGCCTCCGCGGTCTCAGCGCTCGTTTGTGGGTTCTTCTGGGAGATGTGGAATTTCTTCAGCCTTGCGAAGTGGATTTATCAGGTCCCTTTCGTTGCGAGGTTTCACATCTTTGAAATGCCCTTGGTCGGTTATGCCGGGTATCTCCCATTCGGGGTGGAGTGCGCGGTGATCGTGGAGATGGTGATGAGGGAGGAGGATGCAGGATGCAGCAAGATGCAGGATGCAAGATGGGGGGAAGGACATTTCACGCAAAAGACACAAAGCGAAACTCAGCAAACCGTTTTACAGAATTTATGATCTAGAGAAAAAACTTATCCGTGTCCATCTGTGTTCATCCGCCTCCTCCGTTGCTTTACGGGATCTTTTTATCCTGCATCTTGGATCTAATCTAAACGCAGGGATACATCGCCGCAGAGGACCTTTCTTCTGACACCATTGTCCAGTTCGAGAATCAGAGCCCCCGCCCGGTCGATTTGAACGGCCTTTCCCCTTATCGTCTCAGAGCCGGTTTCGACCGTGACATTTCTGCCCAGGATCAACGAAAGGTCGTTCCATTTCGAATAAATGAGATCCGTATCTCCCTTGAGGAAAGCGTCGTAGTTGTTCTCGACTTCCTTCAGGATCCGGACAAGGAGATCGGCCCTTGGAAAATCCTTTCCTGTTTCCATCCTGAGGCTGGTGGCAGGCCCCCTGATTTCTTCATGCCCGGCCGGATGCCAGTGAACGTTCAGCCCCATACCCAGGACCACGTAATCGACGATAGTACCTTTGACGCCGAATTCAGTGAGAATGCCCGCGAGCTTTCTTTGGCCCGCGTAAATATCGTTGGGCCATTTGATTTGAGCGGCAACACCCGTTCTCCTGTGGAGGACTTCTGCGGCCGAGACTGCCAGGATCATGGTTAGAGCAAAGACTTGTTCGGGTTCAACACGGGGCCGGAGAAGAATGGAGAAAAGCAGATTGGCGCCGGGCAGGGAAAGCCAGCTTCTTCCCACTCGCCCTCTACCCCCGGTCTGCTCATCGGCCACCACAACCGTGCCGTCAGGCGCGCCGTCTGCGGCAAGGGATTTTAGGAGGCTGTTGGTCGATTCGAGGGAAGAGTAGTATTGAACGTTGACACCGAAAAGAGACCCGGCCAGCGCGCGTCTCAGTTCGTCGGGGTGGATGGGGTCGTATGGGTCGTTGGTCATTTATGCCTAGTATTCCGGTTCGGCCCGAAGAACCCTCGTCATGAGATCCTTCATGGCTTCCTTCGGGTTTTTCCCCTCATAGAGCACCCGATATACTTGCTCGACGATCGGCATCTGTACCTCTGTCTTCAAGGCCAGGTTTCTGGCGGAGAGTGTCGTCCTCACCCCTTCCGCCACCGTGTTCATGCTTTTCACAATCTGTTCGAGACGCATCCCCCGGCCGATCTGAAGCCCCACGGTCCTGTTTCTGCTGAGATCCCCTGTGCAGGTCAGCACGAGATCCCCCATGCCCGCCAGCCCGGCAAATGTGGCGGGCCTGGCGCCGAGTCCGATGCCCAATCTTGTCATCTCTGCAAGTCCGCGGGTGATCAGGGCGGCCCTGGTGTTGGTACCAAGATCCAACCCGTCCGAGATGCCCGCGGCAATGGCGAACACGTTCTTGAGTGCGCCGCAAAGTTCCACGCCCATCAGGTCGTCGGTGGTATAAACCCGAAAGACGTCGTCCGCGAAAAGCACCTGGAGTTGCTGCGCCCGGCTCAGGTCTTCGCAGGCAATCGTGACGACTGTCGGGCGTCTCAAGGAAACCTCCCTCGCAAAGCTTGGACCTCCCAGAGATGCAAACACCAGGCGGGATTCCCCAGGCAGTAATGAGTCGGCCACCTCGGACATGGTCATGAGCGTGTCGTTTTCAATGCCTTTGGCAAGATTCAATACCGTGGCGCCCGGCTTCAGGTGGATCCTCACCCCTTTGAGTACCTCCCTGAAGACATGGGACGGAACGGCCATTAACACCAGATCCCTTCCCGAAACCGCTTCTTCGTAGGCCCGCACGGGTTTGAGCCCGGGAACAAGATCGATCCCGTCCAGAAAGGTCCTGTTCATTCTCTCTTTCAGGATCTGCTGATAGACCTCCTCTTCTCTGATCCAGAGGGCTACATCATGCCCCTTCCGCGCAAGAAAATTGGCAAGGGTGGTCCCCCACGCCCCTGCGCCGATGACGCCAATGCGGCCTATCTCATTCGCCGACATATAAGGGTCCTTTACTCCCAGCATGTGCTTGTTCCCTGTCTCACAGTCACAAAATCTCTGATCGAGCCTAAGATCTCTCCCGCAATTTATCCCGCGCGAGGCGCGGGAGTCGGATGACCAATTATTTGCGAGACGCGACAGTAGGAGACTACATCAATACGCCCGAGGCTTCAACGTGAAACCTGGGGGATACACAAAACTCACCCGCATTAGGTGTGCTCCCGAACTATATGCTATAATCAGCAAATTGAAATAAGCATATTGAATGTTTGACCTCTTCGAGGGCCCAATGGTATGGAAACCACAATGCGTTTCACGCCGAGGTCCAATTGATGCCTATGCGAAAAGACAAAACTGAAACCATAACAGTCGATTCTTCCGATCGCATCCGAGAAGTCGTGCAGCTCATGCGAAAAATCATGCAGGGGGATGAACTCTATACAAAAGAGTTGAACAAAGAGTATATGGTGAGCGCTCCCCAGCTCTCCTGCGTTCTTGCCCTCTATGAACACGGGCCTCTTCCTCCTTCCCAGTTGGCCAGGCACATTATGGTGAACTCCAGTACCGTCACGGGGATCATCGATCGCCTGGAACAGAAGGGGTATGTGGAAAGAACCAGGACGTCTCCGGACCGGCGCGTGATTACGTTGACCCTGACGGAAAAAGGGAAAGATCTGGCCCGGGTTGCCCCTCCCCCTTTCCAGAAGAAGATCATGGAGGGACTCAAAAAGCTTTCCGGCAGCGAGCTGGAACAGGTCGTCCAGTCTCTGACCAGGCTCGCCTACATGCTGGATGTACATGATCTGGATATCGAGTAACCCGCCCTACCCCGGACCCCGTCGGCACTGAGCAGAATAAGAGTGTCTCTCGCCCGCTTCGAATGCAAACTCTTTTCTGCTCTCCATAATACCTTCCATTGAATAACCGGATTTCTCCCCGGCTCCTGCCCCAAACCTGATCTCCGGTTTACGCCGGGTTGAAATGACTGTTTCACTGAGGAGTTCCTGATGAGACTTGACAGACTGTAAACCTTCAGCTAGGATCATTTCACTTCAAATCATTTCAGGACGAACTATATGAATACGGAATACATGGATAGATCGAAAAAGCTCCTTGGCCAAGCCACCACAGACATGCTGCTCCGGTCCCATGACGACGCCCTCTGGATACTGGAGAACCTGGGCGTGGGCTGCAAACAACCGGATATCCAGTCCGCATTCCGGGAATTCGAAAAGGAAGGACTTGCCGTCGTCTACGACCAGAGGATTTTTGTGACTCGGGATCTTGTCGCTCGCTGCCTTGGGACTGTGCCGGGGGTGAACCGGTTTTTCGTGCCCCTCAATAGCTTTTTTATCGGCGGTACAGCCCCCTATCTCTATGACGATCAGGAGGGCAAGGGCGGCATCATGCCTACCCCCGCGGATGTGGAGAAGATCGCTTCCATCGCGGAGGATAGTCCTGTCGTGGCCGGCATGGGAAGGGGGATCAAGCTGAAGGATGAGGTGCTCCAGATGAATATCATGGCCAAGCACTGCTCCAAGCCGATCTATTTCGCCGTGACCTCCGAGCGGGCGCTGGAAAGGGCCGAGGCGATTTATCGGGAGAGAGACAACTTGATGATCGTCTTCTGTCTCACCCGGCCTCCCCTCGAGGTAAACGAGAATTTTTCCGACCATTTCGTCAAAGTGGTCAGGGCGGGGCTCCCCGTGTTCATCTCCGCCATGCCTATGGCAGGGGTCAGCGCTCCATACTGCTACAACGGCGTCCTCTCCATGACCCATGCTGAGGTGCTTTTCGGGATCTGCGCAGCGCAGCTCCTGAATCCCGGCATCACATGCATTCACGCCGGGTACCCGACCATTGCAGACCCGCGGATCGACTACAATCCGAACTACGGGCTCGTCAGCCACAATCTTCTCAACATCCTCATGGCGCATCTCAATCTCATGCTGGATATCCCCACCTTTCAGAGCGGCGGAACCACCCATGAGGAACACCCCACCGAGCGCGCCTTCGAAGACGCCAGAATGGGTCAGGCCCTCTGCCTGAAATATGGGGTTCACATGATCAGGCATCCATTCGCCTTCCTTCGCTACCTGATCGACTTCTCCTTCCTGAAGCTCGAAAGGGCCATCGAGATCGCCGAACAAGTCACGCCCGATGATGCCCCGGAAATTGAAATGCCCGCTTACGATAGCCGGGGTCTGGAATCGATCCAGCGGATCGGGCTTGGAAGCTACATGGATGACCCCCTGACGACCGCCAATTTGGGCAGGATCTTTGTTCATTAAGGCCTGCTTCACTCGACAATCACTCACTTGGGAAGGAGTCCCTTATGTGCGGGATAGCAGGATGTATCGGAACAAGGGACATTGAAACCGTGGAACGCATGTTGGATGCCCTGCCCCATAGAGGTCCAAACGACAGGGGAATCCATGTTCACGGCAACAGTGTATTCGGCCACACCAGGCTTTCCATCGTAGACGTCGCCCTCGGTCATCAGCCCATCCTCGCAGAAGACGGGAGATGCGGGATCGTCTGCAACGGGGAGATTTACAATTTCCGAAAACTCAGGGCCGGGCTCGGCTTGAAATACCCTTTTCAGACCCGTTCCGATACCGAGGTCATCCTCCACCTTTATAGGGAAAAGGGCGTGGAATGCCTAAAAGATCTGGACGGCATGTTCGCCTTTGCCGCCTTCCAGGGAGATGATTTCATACTCGCCAGAGATCCGATAGGGATCAAGCCGCTCTATTACGGATTTCTGAACGGCAACCTTTACTTCACCTCCGAGCTGGGGGCAATGTCTTTTGCGGAAGTGGAGGAGGTTCATGAGTTCCCCGCCGGCCACTACTACACGCCTGCCGAGGGGTTCGTGCCCTATTACCAGATCCCGGAGATCCGGGACGACCTTCTCACGGACATCGAAGAGGCGAGTCAATTGATCCGCAGGACCTTCATCCGCGCGGTCCGGAAGAGGCTTCTCGCCGATCCAGAGGTCCCGGTGGGCTCCTTCTGCAGCGGAGGCCTGGACAGCAGTCTGGTCGCCGCCATTGCGGCCGAGCAGAACCCCCGCATCCATACCTTCGTGGTAGGCATGGAAGATGAAACAGGGGATGTGAGCGACGATGTCAAGGCGGCCCGCATTGCCGCCGGCCACATCGGCTCCACTCACCATGAGCTGCTTTTTACGGAGTCCGAGTACTACGAAGCCCTGCCAATTGTCATCAAAGAACTTGAGAGCTACGACCCCTCCCTGGTGCGCTGTGCAGTGCCCTGCTACTTCACCTGCAAGCTTGCCGCAGACTATGTCACAGTGGTGCTTACCGGCGAGGGGGCGGACGAGCTCTTCACCGGCTATCACTACATGAAGAACTTCCCCATGGACAAGCTCAACCTCGAGGCGAGGCGATGTATCGGCAACCTCCACAACATCAATCTACAGAGGGCCGATCGGATGGGAATGCTTTTCAGCCTCGAACTCCGCGTACCCTTTTTGGACGTGGAAATGGTGGACCTGGCCATGAAGATCCCGCCCCGGCTGAAAATTCGTGATCGCCTGGGGGCTAAGATTGAGAAGTGGATCCTGCGCAAGGCCTTCGAGGACACCGACTACCTGCCCGAAGAGATCCTCTGGCGATACAAGGTCCAGTACACACAGGGCGCAGGCTGCGAAAGTCTGGGGGAAGCGATCGCCGAAAAGGAGATGAGCGAGGAGGAATATCTTCGGATCCGGCATGAGAATCCCAAGGCCGTGATCAACAGCCGGGAGGCGGCCTACTACTTCAAGATCTTCCGCCGCTTTCACCCACAGGACTCCATCCTCGGCTCTATCGGGATCTGGACAGGGTTCGACTTTGCCGAAGAGCGGGAGCGCGTCCGGGGCACTGTGGATGGAGACCTGAAACACGATCGTGGTGGAGCGAACGAAAAGAGACAGAGCCGGGTCGCCTGACATCCATTCGACTTTCCTGAAAGGAGGATATACACGATGGCTTTTCCTACACACGCAAAGTACGTCATCATCGGGGCGGGAATCCACGGCTTGAGCACCGCCTGGCACCTCGCGAAGGAGCTGAGACAGAAGAAAATCGGCTCCGGGAAGGATATCCTTGTCGTCGACAAGACCGCGATCGGCGCCGGGGCTTCAGGGATTGCCTGCGGTGTCATCCGAAACAACTACTACCAGCCGGCCATGCAGGAGCTGATTGCTCACAGTGTGGAAATCTGGGAGGAGGACGCCGAAGGATACGGCTATTTCCCGGTCGGGTACATGCAGATCTCCCCGGAATCGATGCATGAGGATGTGGCCGAGATACACGACCGGCAAAAACAGATCGGGTACGCGTCCGATTTCATCGAGGGCGAGCGCGACTGCATGAAGTACATGAAGGACAAGATCTTTCATGACTGGCAGGCCCAGAACATCACCTCCGTCCTTCATGAAAAAAGGGGGGGATATGCCCAGAACACCAAGGCCCTTTACCGCCTTGCTGACAAAGCCGAGGCGGAAGGGGTTCGAATCCTCTCCGGAGCGGAGGTCATCGGATTCCACATCAACGGCTGTGTTACCGCCGTGGAGACGGTTCGGGGACGCATCTCCTGCGATTACGTGGCCGTCGGCGCGGGTCCTTGGGCAAAGAGCTTCTGGGAGATGCTCGGGCTTCCTTCGAAGGTGAGTGTCAAGGGAAGAGACGGAAAGGTTCACCGGGACATCCTGATGTGGACCTACATGTGTCTCCAAGAAGGCACACTCGGCGTTGAGCCCGCCTTCGGGCTCAACAACCATGGCAGGATGCCGCCGGTCATCCACGTGGATACTGATGCACCCCTTTACTCCAGCGAGGACGGTTCGCTGGTTACGGATGGAATGTGGGGCATCTACTATAAACCCGATTTCCACTTCGGCGGCATTCAGGGAGGCAGCATGCCCTATGCTGTGGAGGGTGAGGATGTGGCTGTAGACCCTTACGGGATCGACTCGCCCGATTTCGTGGTCGGCCCGGAGTTCGCCCACATGTGGACCTCGGCCCTGGCCCATTGCCAGAAGAGATACGAAGAGGAGTATCGCCGTTTCCGCAAAGAGCCCTCCGGCGGCCTCGGGGCCTTTAGTCCGGACAACTTTCCCGTTTTCGGTGTGATGAGACAGAACTGCTATATGATTGCAGACAGCAGCCATGGCTACAAGATGATCGGCGTGGGCGAACTGGTGGCCAAGGAGATCTTGGGGGAGAAACAGCCCCTGCTTGAACCATTCCGTTTCAGCCGGTATGAAAAGGGTAATGTGCTTCCGGTTTCCAATAGCCCGTTCCCCTGGAGCTGATCGGCCGATATGCGGTGGACCATTCTGGGATCCGGTGGATGCACGGTCATCCCCAAGCCCCTTTGCCGGTGTACGGTTTGTTCGGAGGCGAGAAGGAAAGGCAGGCCTTATGAGAGGACCGGCCCTTCCGCCTTCATCCATGATGAAAACATTCTGATAGATACCCCCGCGGAGATCTGTTCCCAGTTGAACCGGTCCGGAATCGAACGCGTGGAGCGGCTTATGTTCACCCATCTGGATCCGGATCATGCCGAGGGCTTCCGGGTGGTGGAGCAGATCTCCCTGGATTTCCGTTCATGGAAGGCGTACCCGAAAAAACGGATCGAGCTGGTCGTTCCGGCAGATCTATACCGCCGTTTGAAGAATCTACACTCCGCCTATGGTCCTCTGATCGATTTCTACGAGTCGCAGGGATACATTCGGGCGGCCCCTTTCGATAAGAGCGCCAGAATAGGGGAGATGGATATCACGGCCCTTCCCGTTAAATCGGGAGATCCGGTCTCCTTCGTCTATGTTTTTGAAAAAGGAGGCCGGAGGATCGTTTACGCCCCCTGCGATATCAAACCCTTTCCGGAATCCAGAGAAGAGGTCCGGGAACCGGATCTCCTCATTATCCAGCCGGGCATTTTCGAGAAGGGGCTGAAGCACGACTTCGTCTACCCCAAGGAGCACATCTCCCGATCCACGCTTTACACCTTCGAGCAGACCATGGAGTTGGGCCGCAGGATCGGGGCGGGACGGATCCTCTTCGTCCACCTGGAGGAGTACTGGAACAGGGGCTATGACGAATACCTGGCGTTGGAGAGAAAATATGATCATGTCTCCTTCGCTCATGACGGGATGGAGGTGGAGGTGTAGCGGGTTGCTGCAGCCGGAAAAGGTTTAAGGGTTCAGAGCCTGCTCCGGACTTGATCCGGGAGTTCCCCGTTCAGAGGTCCACAGTTGGTCATGGTTCCGTGTCTTTGCGCCTTTGCCACCCCTATGTTTCAAATAAGGAAAGAATATGCAGAACCGTACAGTAACACAGAATGACGACAGTGACGGCCTGTTCCGGCAGGAACCCGATTGGCCGGAGAGAATCCACCGGGACGCGCTGGCGGTGTTGGAGGAAGTCGGGGTGAGGTGCCTCTCTCCCGAAGTGCGACGAATCTTCGAAGAAACCGGCCTGGCGGCCTATGACGACACCACCGGGCATCTCCATGTGCTCTCTCCGCTGGTTGAGCAGGCCCTCTCTACTGCGCCCAAGAGGGAGCAATACTGGATACCGGAGAATGCATTCGGGGTGGGGGGAACGGCTCCTTTTGTATACGACGACCAGTCCGGTGAACTGGTAGAGCCCACCTTTGATCACCTTTCCAGAATCGCCGGAATCGTGGACCAAGCCGATGTGGTTCAATTCATGGCCAGAGGAGTGCTGATCCGAAATGAAGAGGTGCGGGTCATAGAGACCCTGGTAGAGAACTGCCGAAAACCCCTCTACGTTGCCGCGGTCACCGAGGAGGGAATTCGCAAAGCCCATGAGATCCATTCCCGGAGAGGGGGCATCACCGTTCAGTTCTCGATCATCAACAGCCCGCTCAACATTATCGAGAGCATGGTGGGTCCGTTTCTCTCCTGTGTTCGCAAGGGTCTTCCGGTGTATGTCTCCACCATGCCTATGGCCGGGCTCTCAGCACCCTACAGCATGTCGGGCCTGGTCACGCTGACCCACGCGGAGGGATTGTTCGGTCTGACCCTCGCACAACTGATCAACCCCGGCGTCATGACCGTCCATGCAGGACTCCCCTCCATTGCCAATCTCCGCAAGAATTACGCAGTGGACCTGGGGCTCCTTTCCCACAACATGGCCAATCTTCTCCAGGAAAAGGTCAACCGGAGACTTGGGCTTCCATCCATCCAGACGGGTTGTACCACCAGCGAGGAGCGGCCGTGCCTCCAGTCCGAGAAGGAGGCGGTGCAGGGATACGGATTCATGAAGAAACACGGATTTCATCAGATGCGCCATGCCTTCGGATTCCTCAAGGAGTTGATCTCCTTCTCCATTGCCAAGCTGGAGAGGCATGTAGAGCTGTGCCTGGAGACCGACCCCTCCATTGGGCCCGACATCCAGGTCCCCCCTTACGATCCGGAAGGACTGGAGGCCATCCGTCGAAACGGCAGCCGGGCCAATTACATGCAGGATGATCACACCGTAAAAAATACCGGCCGGGAGTTTCTGAAATGAGGGTCGCCTTCAAAAAACTCGTTCATGGCATGCCCCTGGAACAGTAGGTGTCGAGAACTCATTATCAGTCCTCCACCACCTTCGCCACAGCCACCACCTTCTCTCCCTCTGCAAGGTGGATCAGTCGGACACCCTGGGTGTTTCGACCTATCACCTTGATGTCGCTGGCTCTCAGCCGAATGATCTTGCCGCTTCCGGTAATGATCATCAGCTGATCCAGATCGCTTACCTGGTACGCGTACACCACCGGGCCGTTTCGCTCAGAGGTCTTGATGGTCAGAATGCCTCTTCCTCCCCTTCCCTGCTTCCGGTACTCATCGGTCTTGGTCCGCTTTCCATAGCCGTTCTCGGTAACGGTCAGGATGCTGGCCCCTTCATCCAGGGCCTCCATTCCGACCACCTCGTCGTCCTTGTCCATCCTGATCCCGATATTGCCGGCAGTCACCCTGCCCATCTCCCGTATCTCGGATTCATGAAAACGGATGGACTTGCCCTGGCGGGTGGTCAGGAAGATGTCCTGGCCGCCGCTGCTGACGCGAACGGAAATCAGTTCATCGTCCTCGTTGAGCTTGATGCCCATGATGCCCCCGGCCCGCGGATGGCTGTAGGAGACGAGCTCGGTTTTCTTGACCAACCCCTGTTTGGTCGCCATAACCACGTATTTTCCCTTTTCGAAATCCCTGATGGAGAGCGTTGTGGTCACCTGTTCGCCCAATTGCAGTTCCAGGAGATTCACAATCGCCTTCCCTCTCGACGCGCGGCTTGCCTCCGGAATTTCGTGCACCTTCTTCCAGTAGACCCTCCCCTTGTTCGTGAAGAAGAGGAGATGATCATGCGAAGAGGCCACGAAGAGCATCTCCACAAAATCCTCCTCTTTCGGCTTGACCCCGGTCATCCCTTTTCCGCCCCGGCGCTGAGCCCTGTACAGACTTACCGGGCTTCTCTTGATGTAGCCGTCGTGGCTGATCGTGACCACCATATCCTCTTCTGCGATCAGGTCCTCCACATCGATTTCGCCGGACTCGGCCAGGATTTCGGTCCTCCGCTCGTCCCCGTGCTCCTTCTTGATCGCCTCCAGCTCCTCTTTGATGAGCTGGAGAACCATGGCCGGACTAGCCAGGATGGCCCTGAACCTCTCCATGTTCTTGAGAAGCTCCTCATACTCCGACGTGATCTTCTCCCGCTCCATTCCGGTAAGTCTCTGCAGTCTCATGTCCAGGATGGCCTGGGCCTGTATCTCAGACAGGGAGAAATCGCTCATCAGTCTTGCCCTTGCCTCTTTCGGGTCGGAGGAGGATCGAATGACCTCGATCACCTCGTCCATGAAATCGAGGGCTATCTTCAGACCTTCCAGAATATGGGCGCGGGCCTCGGCCTGCCTCAGCTCATAGGTGGTCCTCCGGATGATGATGTCTTTGCGATGAATGAGGAAGTTCTGAAGGATCTCCTTCAGGGTCAGGACATGAGGTCTCCCATTCACGATTGCAAGAAGAATGATGCCGAAGGAGACCTCCATCTGCGTGTACTTGTAGAGGCGGTTGAGGATGACCAGTGCCTTGGCATCCCTGCGGATCTCCAGAACCACCCTCAAACCGTCCCTGTCCGACTCGTCCCGGATGTCGGTGATGCCGTCGATCTTCTTTTCCTTGACGAGCTCCGCAATGCGTTCCAGCAGCTTGCTCTTATTGATCTGAAAGGGGATCTCGGAGATGATGATCCTCTCCTTGTTCTGGGCCTGCTTTTCGACAAAAGCCCTTGCCCGAACGCGAATGACGCCTCTTCCGGTCTCGTAGGCCTCACGGATCCCTTTGGAGTAAATGATGAATCCGGCCGTCGGAAAATCGGGACCGGGAATGATCTTCATCAGCTCGCCCACGGGAGTCTCCGGGCGTTCGATGAGGCGGACAATGGCGTCACACACTTCCGAGAGGTTGTGCGGCGGTATGTTGGTGGCCATGCCGACTGCGATGCCCGAGGAGCCGTTGATGAGAAGGTTCGGAATGGAGGTGGGGAGAATAACCGGCTCCATTATCGAACCGTCGTAGTTCGGTGAAAAATCTACGGTCTCTTTGTCGATGTCGTCCAGAAAGTTCTGGGTGAGCCGCGTCATGCGGACCTCGGTGTACCGCATGGCGGCAGGCGGATCGCCGTCCACCGACCCGAAATTGCCTTGACCGTCCACCAGAGGGTATCGCAAAGAAAAATCCTGCGCCATGCGCACGATGGTGTCGTACACGGCCGAATCGCCGTGGGGATGGAACTTTCCAATGACGTCCCCAACCACCCTTGCCGACTTCTTGTAAGGACGGTTGAAATAGTTCTTCATCTCGTGCATCGCGTACAGGACACGCCGATGCACGGGTTTCAGGCCGTCCCGGATATCCGGCAGGGCCCTGCCGACGATAACGCTCATCGAATACTCCAGGTACGAGCGTTTCATTTCGTCCTGTATGTTGACGGTGGCAATATTATGTTCTGGATTCATTATCTTTTCTCCACAAAACCATATTTTCATTTTTTACAGCATAACGACGGTTGCAGCGCCTGGTTCTGTCCCGGGAATGCCTTTCGGCGCCGCCTACCCCGATGTGCGGTATCAGCCTCCCCGGACCAGGAAAATATGACGTTTCCTGACGGAAACCTCCTAGATATCGAGGTCCGTGACTTCTTTTGCGTGGCTGAGGATAAAGTCGCGGCGGGGCTCGACCTTGTCACCCATCAAAACTGTAAAAATATCGTCGGATTCGACAAAGTCTTCTATCTTGACCTGAAGGAGGGTCCTCTTTTCCGGATCCATCGTGGTGGTCCAAAGCTGCTCGGGGTTCATTTCACCCAGGCCTTTATACCGTTGAATCATCAATCCTTTTTTGCCTTTTTCTGTCAGTTGTTCCAACAGCCTTTTGGGCCCGTCCAAATCATCGTAGGGTTCAGCGCCTTTCAGCCGTATCTTTTTCCCCAGCAAATACTTGAATTGGTGGGCTTCAGACATGACGCGCCGGAGCTCAGGCGACGACAAAAATTCCCAATTAACAGCAAAGGGTTGGCAGCCGTTATTAGCTTCATTAACTATAAATTGATAATAGCCTGTTTCATCATCATGCTGCAGATCTCTGACATTAAAACCGCTTTTTTGAAGCCTTTCCATAAAATCATTTATTAATTTCTCTTCTTTAACAAGTGTACTATATTCAATTTCATTTTCAGCAATGAATTCAATAAACTTTTCACTATACCCTCTTCTATTAAGCTTCCTTATGTTCTCATAAAATTTAGTTAATCCCCCCATAAGATTTTCAAGATCAGAACCACTGATTTCATAATTATCGTCTATAATAACTACTTCTTTGTCACGTATACGACTCAATAACATTCGATGTAGGCTTTCTTCATCTTCAATGAATTCTTCACGTTTCCCATCCAAAACACGATAAAGAGGAGGCTGTGCGACATATAAATGACCGCGATCGATCAATTCAGGCATTTGCCGGAAAAAGAAAGTTAGCAGTAATGTGCGTATAT
>ENA-OSEO01001103-OSEO01001103.1-sediment-metagenome-genome-assembly--contig:-NODE-1103-length-54735-cov-6.919079_pt1 | contig 54735 bp, 43 predicted proteins | sample MGYA00237883_ERZ534232 | MGnify/ENA metagenome assembly ERZ534232
CGAAATCCGGGAATTCTTATCCTGGACGAGCCCACCAGTGTCCTGGATACCATATCCGAGCACCTGATTCAGGACGCCTTGGAGCTTCTGACGCAACACTGCACGGTCATTATCATTGCTCACCGGCTGTCCACCATCAAGCGGGCCGATCATATTATCGTTCTGGATGAGGGCCATATCTGCGAAGAGGGTGATCTGCGCCACCTCCTGCAACGACGAGGTCTCTTTGCCAGACTCCATGAGATGCAGTTCCCCGGAGACAAGGCATGAAATCTTTAAACAGATCTGGAAGACGATATGCCCTGCTAGATATTGAAACAACCAAGGCCACCCCCCCCTTAGGCCTATCCTCCCACATGTCAGGCGTGGCCGTTCTTGTTCGACGCAAGGGAAGGCCGGTCGACTTTTGGATGGAGGAACTGCCCAAAGAGGTGTGCACGCCGGAGGACCTGATGCGCAGGATAGGTGACAAGAGCGGCCTCCAGACACTCAAAGCATGCATTCGGGACGAATTAAGACCTCCTGTCCGGAGCACACGACTCCCTTCCCTCACCGTGGCCGTCTGCACCAGAGACCGCCCTAAGCGATTGGCGCGGTGTTTGAAATCTCTGTTGAGCATGGAGACTTCCGCCTTTGGCCTTTCCGTCTCAATGGAAATCTTGGTTATTGACAACGCACCCTCTACCAGTGAAACGAGTACTCTGGCAGATTCCCTCCCCGGCGTGAGCTACTTCCTTGAGCCCAGGCCGGGACTCGATTTTGCGCGCAACAGGGCCCTCAAAGAGGCGGGGGGGGACCTCCTGGCGTATGTAGATGACGACGTTATCGCCGACTCAGGCTGGCTGGCAGGCCTCATGGAGGCATGGATGGAACATCCGGATGCGGCGGCTTTCACCGGACAGGTGCTTCCTTACCAGCTGTCCACAAAGGCTCAGATCCTCTTTGAAAAAAGAGGCGGCTTTCGAAGGGGATTTAACACCATACGCTATGCTCAGAAACTGGACGGGCATCCTGCCTATCCCTTTAGCGCCGGAGTATTCGGGACCGGCGCCAACATGGCCTTTCGAACCAGGATACTGAAGAGGCTCAACGGTTTCGATGAGGCCCTTGATACCGGCCCTCCCCTTCCCGCGGCCGGGGATCACGACATCTTTTGCCGACTGATCAGAGGGGGATACTCCATTGTCTACAAGCCTGAATTCCTCGTGTTCCATGAACATCGAAGAGAACTGAAGGCCCTGCTACGGCAGTACTGGAGCTGGGGATTAGGGGTCATGGCCCTTGTGAACAAGTGGCAACAGGCAGACCCCACACAGTGTCGGAAACTGCGATATCTGATACGGACCTGGTTCAGTTCCCATCTCCGTGAACTGGCAGGATGCTTTATCGGAAAGGCCCCCATCCCTGTTTACATGGTCCTCGCGGAAATCGCAGGGGGGATCGCTGGTCTCATGGGAGGATATGGTCGGTCCGTCAGACGCATCGAGCGGATTCGGGAGCAATACCCGTGCTCGCCGAAAGCTCAAAGCCGAAAGCAATGAGAGACGGGCAACGAGCAACGAGTGACGAGTAAACAACTTCACATGACCCGTTTCAAGCCCTGGAAAATTCTTCATGTGGATATGAGCCGGGGGATTTCTTCCCTTTCTTCAGACCTGGGAATCCAAGGGCTTTTTGTAGTTTTCTGGTGGAACAACATCCCGTTGGGACAGCGTTGGATACCGGCAAAACAACTTCCCATGCGTTCGGCCGAGCTGAGAGAGCATGCCTTGGCCGCCATCGGCCCGGCTGTGGGGAGATATCTTCTGGGACGCTCGTTTGAGGCGTCACTCTCAAACAGGTCTCCCGAAGCGTGTATTCCGGATTTTAAGGCCCTGACAGAATTGGAGCAACCTTTGAGTCGGCTTGAGAGACAATTGTCATTGCCGCCAGCCAACGCAACGGGTCCGTCTGTTTCCGTGGTGGTGTGCACCCGAGAGAGACCGGGGCGGCTGAAACGATGTCTTGGTTCTCTTCAGGATCTGAACCCTGTGCCGGGAGAGATATTGGTGGTTGACAATGCCCCCACATCGGAAGCAACACGTCGAATCGTTGCACATTTTCCTTATATACACTATATCCGTGAACCCAGGCCCGGTCTGGATGTGGCGCGGAACAGGGGGATATGCAAGGCCAGCGGCGATATTGTTGCCTTTACGGATGACGATACCACGGTCCATCCGGACTGGGTTTCGAGGATCCGTCAGGGGTTCGAAGACCCGGACGTCATGGCGGTCACCGGACTGGCGCTTCCGGCTGAGCTGGAAACCGAGGCCCAGTATCTGTTCGAGACCCATTGGGGGTTTGGAAGGGGCTATGTGCAAAGGGTTTTCGGCACGGCGTATTTTGAAAGGTCACGGTCTCGTGGAGCCCCTGCCTGGGAGATTGGGGCCGGCGCCAACATGGCCTTCAGGCGGAGCGTCTTTAATGAGGTGGGATTGTTTGATGAACGTCTGGATGTGGGTGCGGCCGGGTGCAGCGGAGATTCGGAGATGTGGTATCGGATCCTTGCCAGGGGATGGAAGTGTCTCTATCAACCAACGGCGGTAGTGTACCACTATCACCGAAGGGACATGGGGGACTTGCATCATCAGATCCATAGTTATATGCGCGGACACGTTGCCGCCCTCCTGATTCAATTTGAAAGGCATCGCCATTGGGGAAATCTGCGTCGCATACTTGTCAGTCTCCCCTGGTACTATGCACCATTAACCCTCCAGGGAGCGCTGAATGGATTTTCCGGCCGAGAGTCTACCCTGCCGGACGAGATTCGTGGCTGCCTGTCAGGAATCCGCTTTTATCTTTGCAACAGAGGCGCGGAACAATCGATTCGCCCTATAAGACGATCACGCCCGACCGGAAAAGGGGTGTAACCCATGATGCAGAATGTCGCTGAATCAAGGAACATTGAAGATCTGGAGTTTCTTCCCGAAGAAGCCTTTATCCTGGGACTCCTCTGCAGGGCCTTTGGCGGAGGCGACAGGCGGGCTTCCGTAACAGGGTCTGCTGTCTCGACGATGAATTGGCACAAGGTCTTTGAAACAGCCGTACAATGGAACATCGCGCCCATGTTGTATCGGCTTATCAAGGATAACCCTAAATTCCTGAATGACGCCCATATCCCTGATGTTGCGTTAAAAAGCATGGAAGCGGCCCATATAAAAACCTATATGGTAAACCAGGCAAATTTTTCAGAATTGACTGAGATCGTAAAAGCGCTGACAGCGGCGGATATCCCGGTAATCCTCCTTAAGGGCGCCCATCTCGCCCGATTCGTATACCAGGATATCGGCGTCAGGTGGATGGCGGACATCGACGTCCTGGTCAGGAAAGAAGACCTTGAAAAGGCCGATGGACTATTGGTGAAAATGGGCTACGAGTATCCGGACATGGCGCCGGCCGTTTGGGATGACTTTGGAGAAAGAAAGCAAGTCCGTGACCAGGCGGCGGTCCTGGATTGGTACAAAACCGATCATATGCACCTGATGTATTGGAACCCGAAAGGTATACAAAATCTGGAAGTTCACTGGGGAATTGCAAGAAATACCAGCCCATTTTCCGTTGACACGGAAGGTTTATGGAAAAGGGCAAGGGCGGAAAAGATGCACGGCGCGACCGTATGGGTGTTTTGTCCGGAAGACCTCCTCCTGCACATTTCCCTCCATGATTCCTATTATCATCGCCTACATCAGTTCGGCTTGAGGCCGTGTTGTGATCTTGCAGCCGTTGTTTCCCGTTTTTCCAAAGAGATTGACTGGGATCGGCTTCAAGCCCGCGCCCGGGAATGGGGGATCGAGAAATACCTCTATCTGATGCTCCGTCTCTCTCGAGAACTCCTTTGTGCTGATATCCCTGTCGACCTCTTTCAGCCCACCCAAGATGAGAGGTGCAGCGAGCCAATATTTCTACAGGCCGCGAGGCGCCTCCTGGGCAAGGAAATCGACACGCCGGCCTATAAAGGCATTAAGTACCCTATTGAAATCCATATTTTCAAGCCCGATGAAGGTTTCTTCCGAAAAATCGGCTTCTTCCTGAAGCGGATACCCATCTCCCGTGAGGAACTTGCGTTTCGCTATGGCCTGCCCGTTTCTTCCACGCGCATCTGGCTCTACTATTTAACCCGCCTTGCCTCCCTCATTTTGAGCTATTCCAGGATCTACGTCCCCTATTTCTGGTTCCGGTTGAACCGGCGAAACTACCGAGCCCACTACACTCTCGACCTGTGGATCAAATCCCCCACTTCAAGAAAACAGATTCCCCTCAGGTAGGGTCATTCCACCGGATCGATCCGTCAGAAATCCCTTCAATGTGCGGTTTGAATCATGGCTTCGCAGAGCTGTTTCTTGATTTTGTATTCCATGCATCCCGGGGCGAATTTCTGGGCAAGCTGAAAATACCTCCGGCTTTCCTCATAATTTCCCAGCCTGAAATGGCAGACAGCCAGGGAATCGCAGGCGTTGACATCGAAGATAGCGGTTGGGTAGCACATAGACAACCTGTTGAAATCGCGCTTTTCTCCCCATGATATGAGCCTTTCAAAGAAAGGGATGGCGTCATCATGGCGGCCTTCATCCATCAGAATACGACCTTTCAGCCAGTAGAGATAGGGATTCTCAGGAAAATACGCTGTCGCCTCCGTCAGCAGATCCTCAACCGGCTGCCCATGTCTGAGCCTCCATTCTATGTAGTAGATGTAGCCATAAACATGGCCGCCCTTCTTGTTCCTGGCGATCTCGATTGCTCTTTCCCATGCGTTTTCCGCCTCCATGTGTTTGCACAGGTCCTCATAGACCAAACCCAGATGGCTCCAGGTATAGGCGTTGCCTTCATCCCTCTCTATCTCTTTGAGCAGGAGGGAGAGATTCCTGGCAAGCTTTTTATGTTGATCAAAATCGTAACCTAAATGATCCAGGACAAGATCGCTGAAACCGATTTCCTTTTTATCGGTGGAAATGACGTTTTGAAGCCTATCCCACAGGGTTTCGTGGAAGATGCCATTGAAGCGGATTCGGGGATCGTTTTGAAAGAGGCGGATCACCCAATTTCCGGTCCACCCGGTCATGGGATGCATCAGGACATGGTGGGCGATGCAGAAGGGATTTGTGAGGAATCGCTCAAGTCTTGAACGGGGGAATGGACGTAGCCTTTCGTCTGCGTCGATTGACAGGATCCATGTCCCTTTAGCGTGTTCAAGGACCTGGTTTCTGGCCGCCGAGAAGTCTTCAGCCCATGGAACATGTAAAAGTCTTGCACCGAAATCGCGGGCGATCTCCGGCGTCCGATCGGTTGACCCGGTGTCCCCGACAATAATCTCATCCACCACATCCCGGATGGAACGGAGACAGCCTTCCAGGAAACGCGCTTCGTTCCTGACAATCATGCAGGCGGAAACGAATGGATCATTTGTGGGCATTTCACCCACCCATTGCCAAATGTTCCTAACTCATCTGCTTGGCGAAGCGGGCGGTGGTCTTCTATCGATAGGCACAGACACCACACCTGGGCTGGGTGCGTCAAACCCTCCCTTTTCATCAGCCCCCGCCTGACCTGGACCCAGCCTGACCTTGAGACCGTCCATTGAGAAGGAGTTGATGACAGGGACGGCAAAAGCCGTTCCAACAACCACCTTCTTGATAAAATCCCTTCTCTTCTTATCCACGCCTTCCAGGATATCGTCTTCTACGAATCGCTTTTCCATGGCGCCTTATCTCCTTTACAATGTCTATTAACCAAAATTTCAGGGGCCAAGTCAAGCCAAAACATCCTTTATCAACATCACAGCGCTGTCTAATTCGCCAAGATGAATAATGAAATTGTCGCTTCTATCCACAAGATGGCATAACTCTCCGATCTGGGCCTCCGGGTTGTTGGCAAAATCAGATGATTGCAGCAGCAGTTTCTGCACCATCAGCCAGTAGGGACACCTCTCGATCTCCGATTGTTCCCCATGTGCGGGTTCCAGGTAAAAAAGAGTGTCGACCTTTCCGTTTGTTATCTGCCACTCAAATCCCGCGTCTGTCGGATCGAAGAAAAAGAACCTCCCCCCGTAATAGGCAGGGTATGACGTCAACTTGTCACAGATTGGGGCCAATTGAGGCAGCAATGGGAGGGTGCCCTCTTTCAAATGGAATTTTCTTGGAAAGGGCATTACATCCCCTTCCTGGAGCAGAACCGTTTCATCTCCATACCCGGCCGCACCTTCAAGAAGAAGCCTCGCAATCAGAGTGGTTTTGCCTGCCCCCTTGTCCCCTACCAGCAAAAACCGCTTCCCACCGAAAGAGCCGCTCGCCGCATGGATCTTGATAAAATCTCTCATATGCCAGCCGACGCGGAAGTTGATCAGTTCGTGGAGATATAATGTGATCCATTCAGCATCTGGGGATGAGACGAGGGCCTCGCCTCCTTCAAGAATTACATATTCCCCTTCCCTTTTCAGGACCTCAATGGTCACGTTCCTGGAAGCAGCGATGCGATCATAGGCTTTCACCCTGATGTCCTGGAGTCTGCGGCCAAGTTCTTTGCTATTTGTTATGATCTGTGTGGTTGTGCCGAGGACCGTAAACTGAGTCATGCCTCCGATGCCGCGATGCCCTCCTCTTTGAAACGATTCAACCTAACAAAATTCGGTCGCAATTCTCTGGCCACACCCCATTACGAGAGTCGATCCGTCGCACGTCTACATGGGGCGGTACATATACCGCGGCACCGCCTATCATATCAATTGGTTGCACTTGGCAGGGTAAGGGGAATGGGCAGGTGTGAAGAATAGACCGTAAACCCTCTCAAACCGGAGGGCGCTCCATCGGGCCTGGCCAAAAAAAGATTTCTCTGAATACCGCCCTCGCCAAGCACCTCAACTCATTAAATAAGACGCCGCCAAGGGCATCCTCTCTCTACGCCGGCTATCCTATCGGCTCAGGCCATATTCTCGGCGGTGAGAGGTTTCGCCTGCCTGTCTGAAACATGCACTCATGACGTGCATCCGATAGCCCAAGTTGGCAAGTGAGGCAATTTCCTGAACGCACCTTTTCTCTCCGCAGAGGGTCAAGAGACATAAGGGCTGTTCGGAACAATGAGGGCCGCTCACCCATACAAACACCCTATGAACTAATCCCACCAAGGCCGCCCTTGCCGCCTGTTCCGCCGCTGCCGCCGCTGCCACCGCTGCCACCGCTGCCGCCTCTACCACCTCTGCCAGCCGAACCCACATCATAGCCTACGGGTTTGTCAAAATCGTCGGCTTTCGCAGATTTTCCACTCAAATCGATCTTGAGACCTTCCATGGAGAAAGAATTGATCACCGGCACGGCAAAGGCCGTTCCGATAACTACCTTTTTGAGAAAACCCCTTTTCTCAACATCGATCCTCTCTAAGACCTTTTCATCTTGAAATCTCTTTTCCATAAAGCACCACCTCCTTCTTGTTCACCATAAAAAAGTGGAGATCGTTCTCATCACACTACCGGACAACGGTCAGGATGCTCGGGATAGGATCTCTTTTATGGCTTTTCCGGCCCCGTTCAACTCACCAATATGAATCATAAAATTGTGGCTTTTAGAAACCATCTTGCAGAGCTCAGCGATTTGGAATGCCGGATCTGTATTGAAACCGAGAGATTGCATGATGAGTTTCTGAACCATGAGCCAGTTTTCACACGCCCCGATCTCCGTCGGTTTCCCGTGGTTCGGCTCCAGATAAAAGATCGTATCCACCTTTCCCCATACGGTCTCCCACCCGAACTCCGCATCCAGAGGGTCAAAAAAGCAGAGCCTTTCCCCGGACAATGTGGGGTATGAGGTCTGTTGATTCCAAATAGAGACCAGCTGAGGAACCAAGGATACGGTCCCCTCTTTCAGGTGAAACTTCCTGGGCAGCGGAATCACGTCGCAGCCTCGAATCAGAACCTTTTCATCACCGTGAACCGCCACGTCCTCAAAAAGGAGTCTGGTGATCAGGGTGGTCTTGCCGGCTCCCTTTTCCCCGACCAGCAGGAAGCGCCGGTCGCCAAAAGACCCACACGCAGCATGGATCTTGACACAACCCTTCATCATATGGACAAGGCGGAAATTGACGGACTCGTACACGTAAACTGCCGCCGACTCCGGATCGGCAAAAGAAGCGAGCGTCTCGGCCTCCTCCATTACGATATATTGGCCTCCCTCTCTTAAAACTTTAAGGAAAATGGCGTCTGAAAAGGGTCTGTCCTGTTTGCTAAGGATCTGAAACTCCTGCAGCCTGCGATGGAAGATCCCACAGTTTGTAACAAGTGTGACCGTAATCCCGAGAACATCATATTCAGTTTTCAGTTGAATTTTATGAGCCCCTCCTGTTCAAAGCTGGTGATGATCTCCATGACCTCTTTCTCAGGAGGCTTTTCAAGCCCGTAGCCTTTCTCCAAAATGGCTATCATTTCAGGGACAGAATGCTTTCCATTACACAGTTCCAGGAGCAACACACCCGTATGATTCAAGAAATGGACCCTGTCCCGTTCGCTATGGTACACCACATAGCCATCCTCGGCTTCGAATATCTTCAGGTCTCTGTTCTGCTCAGGGTTTCCGTTCACAGCAAGCCTCTTAACAAATCCATGATCCTGGTTGTAACAGGTCCATTTGTTTTGGGAAAATCAGATTGGAATCATTGACCGCGTTACCTTAACCAAGAATTGTGCCATAAAATTATGCCACATCTACAATAATAATCCGGAAGCATGCTCATGTCAAAAAAAAAGGTAATCAACCTCGTCAATCCCTTATCATCTTTTTTAGGACCCTGTTGCAAAAATCACAATCGTTGGTTTCCCGTGAATTGTGACGCATGACGGCCTTGATCCTCGCTGCCCTCAATTTGCTCTGAGTTTTCAAATGCCTACATAACAGTCTATCGAATCCTTCCTTCTTAATGCTGCCCAGGACAGCTCCCCTGTGGGCGGTGTCGCAGCAGAATATGAGATCGCCCATGAAGTCAAGGGTCATATCATTGATATTATTGAAATTATCGCAGAAGATAGGCCTGTTGGAATACCCTGTTGATGAGGCGCAAAACACCCTTTCCCCGTATAGCGACCTCAGGATCTTGAGCCTTGCGTGAAAGGCCTGCTTCTCTTCCTTATCCAGAACGAGTGACCTGTTTTCAGGAGTCTGAATCGTCCCAAGCACATTCACGGCATCTGCACCCATATCCAGTACAAAGCCCACAAACCGAAAAAGACCCTCCTGATTCTTTTTGTTGACCACATGGGACACTTTAACAAAAAAACCATGCTTCTTAAACGCTCTGATTGCCTGGGTTGCACCGTCAAAGCTACCCTTTCCTCGAATGTCATCATTGATCTCCTTTTCGTGGGAGTCAAGGCTTATTGCCGTAAAAGAAACCCCTTCTTTGTAGGGCTCAAGTACCTCTATATACCTTTTGTAGAGGATACCGTTGCTGACGATGCCCAGAAGGAATCCCTCTGATGCAACAATTTTGATGAGTTCGCTAAATTCCGGATGCAGGATGGGTTCCCCACCTGTGATGGATATCCCTGAAAAACCGAGCAGCCTCAGGTCGGGTATTATGGAGCTTAGCAGCTTTGGGTCGACATCCCCTGTGCTCTGTCTTGAGCGCAGACACGTCTTGCAGTTCAGATTGCACCTGTTCGTCGCATTGACAACAAACCACATATTGTCAACCTATCTCATGTTTGGGATATTGAATAGAATCAAAACGCAATATATTAAAAAATACATAATTTTTATTTTATCATACAGCCGCAACAAAATGCAAGAAATGGCGTCAGGAGGTGACGCCATCGATCAGATCTTGCCTTGATCCAACAAGCGAAGTCCCCTATACTGCCAACCTGAGAAAGGCTTCTATCAGTGCTAACACCGCAGCCTTGGCCTGCCATGACATACGAACAGAGAGATGACACGAACGGAATAGGATATGCCGTCAAGTCCAGAAGTCTGATTTTCTGGATAGCCGTGTGCTGTCTCGGAATTGAACTCATCCTTGTTTCGCTCGACCTGCTCTTCACGTTTACCACATGGATTCCTGTCATTGAATTGAGAAAGATATTTGACATGACGCGAGAGACTTCTGTGGGAACGTGGCTTTCTGTTACATTGTCGTTTCTCGCCGGGTTGACACTCCTGCTCGTTTTTTTTGTTGCACGCGCAGAGGACGAGTCTAAGCGAGAAACCATGGGGTGGCTGATTCTTTCCCTGTTTTTCGTCTACATGTCTGTTGATGACTGCGCCTGCATCCATGAACGAAGCGGCGATTTCCTCGAGCGCATGGTCTCTGCTGGGGCGATCCCACCTGGTCTTTCCCGTGTGATTACCTGGTTCCCCACATTCTACTGGCAATTGATAATGGGGCCCTTTTTCGCAGCTATCGGTTTATTTATGTTGTATTTTCTTTGGCAACGATTCGGCAGTGTCAATCTGAGGAAATATATCATTGTTTCCTTGACGGGACTTGCTGTGGCTATGCTGATTGATTTTTTTGAGGGGATGGGTCGGGGTGTGAAAAGGCTTGAAATGGCAACAGGCATGTCAGAGGAGTCGGTGTATCACATGATAAGGCTTATCGAAGAATCATTGGAGATATTTTCTATGATCGTCTTATGCTGTGCCTTCTTGAGATATCTCTGTGTTATTCTGGAAAACAGGGCCATTATCATCGCCAAATAGTCGCCCGTTTCGACCCCCCAGTTACAACGATTAACCAAAGAAGAGCGTTTCATGCCTGTTCTTCAGGAGCGACAATGCCCATGAGGCTATTTCGAGGGTGGGATAAACCATGATTCTTTTGGTGGATCCAAATCGTTCCCCGATCTCTTCCGGGTCGGCGCCGTAGAGCCAGACTGCTATGGGTTTGTCGGCAAAATTCTCCGCCACCTCTTTCAACGCATCGGAAACATCCGGGAATGGGTAATAAGGGTGTTTCCGATGGCCACACAGATCACCCCGTCCGCATGGGGATCTTCCAGGACAGCCCTTAGCGCAACGGCATAGGCCTTGTCCGGTCCGTTCGGCACGACGGCCGTTATATGCCGATGGGTTTCCAAGGGGTATCCACAAGATCTGTCCGGGAATGGCCTACTGTTCCAGGATGCCTGCCTCTCTCAGGATCTTATCAAGGGTTGTCTCCTGATCCTTGTCAAGGGTACGCAACGGGGGGCGCACCGGGCCGCCATACATGCCGATTCGATCTAACGCGGCCTTTAATCCGGCGATACCGAATCGATTGGTGACCGCAGCATTGGCCGCAATCAGGCGCAGCTGGGTATCCCGTGCATGTCTCATGTCTCCCTTTTGAAAGTCGGCGACAATCCCGGCCAGGGCGTGCGGCGCCACGGCCGCGAGGGCCATAACGCCCCCCACCGCTCCGATGCTCAAGGCCGGAAGGAGGAAACTCCCCGACCCGGCCAGGACCTGAAACCCATCGGCGCTGCGGGAAACCACCTCTGCCATTTTCACCACATTGCCGGAACTCTCCTTGAGGCCGATGATCTTAGGGTGATGGGCAAGCTCAATGATCGTCTCTGCACTCAGGTCAATGCCTGTGGATGCCGGGACATTATAGAGGATGATCGGAATCGGCGAATGATCTGCAATGGTCGTGTAATGGCTCACCAATGCGCGGTGATCCATCCTCGCCTTGTAATAGTGGGGCGTCACCGCCATGGCCGCATGTGCCCCGAAACGGGCTGCCTTTTCCGTAAGTTCCACTGTCTCCCAGGTGGCTTCGCACCCGGTGCCGGCAATGAACAGGTGATCAGGGCCGATGACCTGCCCGGCTGTCTTCCAGATCTCCAGTTTTTCTTCTGTCTTAAGCAAAACGGCCTCGCCGTTGGAACCAAGAACGACCGATCCTCTTAAAGGGGTTTTCTGCCATTTTTTCAAATTAAGTGCCAGCTCATCGTGGTCCACCCTCCCCCTGGCATCAAAGGGCGTGGGGATCGGGGGAAAACAGCCTGCAAGTGATATTGGTTTCGTCATGACACGCATCCCTTACACTTTTAGAGGTTCGTTGGGTTGTTTGGGTTCACGATGCCTGGCGTTTGCGGCTGACAAGGGCATGGTGGATGCCGCGCCCTGCAGTCAAAAAGCAGCCGAAATTCGTGGAGTAATCGTCTGATCTTCCATTAGCGTTTCTCAAAGTAATGGCAGTGTATGTGAAGGTCTCCACAGTGTCAAAAGAAATCTGGCTGCAAACAGGTTTTGGTTTTACAAGATTATGCACACGGACGCGGTCATGACATAGTAACCGTCTCATAGTAGTTTTGACATATCGGACTTCGTGTCGCACAAAAACGATCTGGATTCCGGCTTTCGCCGGAATGACGGCGTTAAAGTAATTTGAGACGGGTAATAATAGGCCGAACGCAATCTTCGGTAAAGGTCATTTTCCGATCATGGGCCGGGAATCTAACTGGGCAACAGAGAAGTTCCCGGCCCACGTTTAAGGCCAGCAGTGCCGGATTCAAACCATTTACTCAGGACAGTTCGATGATCATGGCCATTCCCAGCCCGCCGCCCCCGCAGAGGGTGGCAAGACCGTAACGGACATTGCGTCGCCGCATTTCATAGAGCAATGTGGTCAACATACGAACCCCGGTAGCGCCCACCGGGTGCCCCAAGGAGATGCCGCTGCCGTTGACATTGATAATATCCCGTCTGTCTGTCAGCCCAAGGCCTATTTCGCAGGCCAGGTATTGGGCCGCAAAGGCCTCGTTGATTTCAATTAGTCCCATGTCCGCAAGCTTGAGGCCGGTTCTCTGAAGGAGCTTTTGAGTGGCCGGCACAGGACCCCACCCCATATAATCCGGATCCACCCCCACCACGCTGAAGTCCACCACACGGGCCATGGGCGTGGCGCCCAGTTCATCGGCCCTGGACTTTCGCATGATCACCATGGCAGCGGCGGCGTCGTTGATTCCTGAAGCATTGCCGGCCGTAACCGTCCCGCCCTTCTTAAATGTGGGCCTTAATGTGGCAAGTTTTTCGATGGTGGTATCCGGTCTCGGATGTTCATCCGTGTCCACCATAACGGTTTTTCCCTTTCGGCCGGGGAGTTCAATCGGCACGATTTCTTCCTTGAACCGCCCTTCCTTGATGGCGGCGACGGCCTTCATGTGACTCTCATAAGCCAACTGGTCCTGGGCCTCCCGGCTGATGTTGTACTTGTCAGCCAGATTTTCCGCGGTGATCCCCATGGCAGGCCCCACCCCGATGGCTGTGACCCCGTCCCACATCATATCCCGAACCTCCACATTGTTCATACGCGCTCCCCACCGCAGGGCATCGAGGGTGTAGGGAACCGTGCTCATGCTTTCCACTCCCCCGGTCAGAAAGACATCGTTATATCCCAGCCGTATGGCCATGAACCCCTGGGCCACGGCCCACATGGAGGATGTACACACCCGCATGACCGTAAAGGCCGGCACTTCCACCGGCACCCCCGCCTCAATAGCCGTCACCCGTGCGACATTTACCTCGTTCTGAGCACGCTGGTAGCAGCAACCCCAGCCCACATCATCAATCACCGCCGGATCGATTCCGGCCCTTTGAATCGCCTCCTTCATGACCGGAACCCCCAACGGAACGTTCCGGGTCTCCCTGAATTGACCGCCGTAAGTCCCGATTGCACTGCGAACCGCCGACACAATGACCACATCATTTAAATCCATTTGCCGCCTCCTTTTAAGCTTACCATGAAAATGCCTCTTTAATGCATCACACCAATCACATAAATAGCCCAACAATCTGTTTGTATTAAAAGTATAGTAACCGTTCACGGGTTCAAAGGTTCAGGGGTTCAGGATTGTTTCTCGCTTCCTTCCATCCCTGTTTGGAGATCTATGACCCATGAACGTGACCGCATTCGTCGCTGCAAACCACGGAACAGGCCATCGAACGGACGCATATTGCCAAAAAGGTCTTGTGCCAGGTTCGAATCGGGTCGCTGTTGTTTCTTTTGCCCTCATCCTGGAACCTTTGAACGCTTACAAAGTATATTCATAGCCTTTTTACTACAGGTCGAGGTTTTCGAATATGCCTGCAGCCCCCTGTCCGCCGCCAATACACATGGAAACGAGGCTATATCGAGCCTTCCGCCGTTTCATCTCGTGCATCAGCTGAACAGTCAGTTTCCCGCCGGTGCACCCCAACGGGTGACCCAGGGCCACGGCCCCGCCGTTCACATTGACGATTTCCTCATTCAAGTCCAGGCGACGGACACAGGCAAGGGCCTGAGAGGCAAACGCCTCATTCAGCTCAATAAGATCCATATCCTGCACCCTCATCCCGGTTATCTGCATGACCCTCGGAATCGCGTACATGGGCCCTACGCCCATCAAATCCGGCGGGCACCCTGCTGAGGCAAACCCCACATACCTTGCCATGGGGGTCAGCCCCTTTTCCACAGCCTTCTCTTCACTCATCAGGAGCACGGCCGCTGCGCCGTCACTCATCTGAGAGGAATTGCCCGCCGTTACACTCCCTTTGACCTTGAAGGCAGGCTTGAGCGCAGCCATGATTTCAAGGGTGGTCCTTCGAGGACCTTCATCCACGTCAAAGATATTTGTGGTTTCGACCCGCTTTCCCTCTTCGTTGACACGAACGGTCTTTACTTCCAGGGGAACGATTTCCTCCTTGAACCTGCCTGCTTCGATGGCTGCCAACGCCCGCTGGTTGCTTCGAAGTCCAAATGCGTCCTGATCTTCACGGCTGACACCAAATTTGTCGGCTACATTTTCAGCTGTCATGCCCATGCTGATGTACATCTCTGGATACTCTGCAACGATTTTGGAATTCAAAGATACCTGAAACCCCATCATGGGCACCTGGCTCATAGACTCTACACCCCCGGCAACGACCATATCACACATGCCCATGGCAATCTGCTGTGCCCCGATGGCAATGGCCTGAAGCCCGGAGGCGCAGAGACGGTTTACCGTCTGGCCCGGAACCGTATCGGGAAACCCGGCCAGGAGAGGCGCAACCCTGCCTATGTTGAAACTCTGACTGCTTTCCGGGAAGGCGCAACCCAGAATCACATCATCGATTTCCCCCTTTTCCACGCCGGGCGCCCTTTCCACGGCTTCTTTGACTGCGGTTGCGGCCATGTCGTCAGGTCTCGTATTTGCCAGAGTCCCTCGACCGGCCCGTCCCACTGCGGTCCGAGCGCCGGAAACGATCACTACGGTTTTCATCATTTGATCTCTCCTTAGTTGCGTAAAGGCTTTCCAGTTTTAAGCATGTGTTTTATACGGGCGATGGTCTTTTCTTCGCCGCAAAGGGATAGAAACACCTCTCTTTCAAGGTCCAGGATATACTGCTCATCCACCCATTGAGGTGCGGACAGGGGACCCCCCGAAAGGATGTACGCCAGCTTTTGCCCGATATGTTTGTCGTGTTCGGAGATATGTCCCGACCAGACCATGGACGTCGCCCCCTGCATGAGGAACGCTATCCCGCGCGCTCCCAGGGCATAAGCCGATCTGGTTTGGGCAGGCGGCGCATACCCTGCCGCAGACATGGCCATGACTTCCCGCTTGGCCTCATTCAGGAGGTGATCTACGTTCATCACCAGCGGATCACTCTCCTTGAGGAAACCGAGTTCCCTTGCCTGGAACGCGCTGGCGCTGACCTTGGCCATGCCCACGGTCTCGAAAACCTTCATAAGAAAGGGCAGCGGATCGGTATTCGCCGTCTTCATGGCGGGGCTGATTACCCTCTGGATCATCTGGGAGCAGCCGCCCGCTGCCGGCACCAGGCCCACGCCTACCTCCACCAGCCCCATGTAGGACTCCGCCGAGGCGCATATTCGATCCGCGGCCATGGCTACCTCCACGCCGCCCCCCAAGGTCATGCCGAAGGGCGCGGCTACCACGGGCCAGGGGGAGTAACGCAATCGAAGCATTCGATCCTGCCCCTTCTTGAGGGCGGTGTCGATATAGTCCCACTGCTTGTTCTCCGCTGCCATGAGGACCCCGAAGATATTGGCTCCCACGCAAAAATTTTTCCCCTGATTCCCGATAACCAGCCCCGCATATCCCTTTTTCAGTTCTTCCAGGGCCTCGTCGAAAATGGCAAGAATATTCGGATCCAGGGAATTCATCTTGGAGTGGAATTCCACGCAAAGCACCCCGTCACCTAGATCGATCAGAGAGGCGCTCGGATTTTCCTTGAGCGCGCCCCTTTCGGCCTTTCGGTCCTTTAGTATCAGGATATGGGCATCCACGGGAACCTCGATGTAGGACCGCGTTGCGGGTTCCCAACACTGAAGTGCAGCTCCCTGTTTCCTGTAGAAGGATTCGCCTCCCGCTTCCAGCATTTCCCTGACCCAGGGCGCCACGGAAAAACCCTCCTTCTCCATGCGGGCCACGGTATCGGCCACCCCCAGGGCATCCCAGATCTCGAACGGCCCCATTTCGTGCATGAACCCTGCCTTCATGGCATCGTCAATCCCGTACAGGCTGTCGGAAATCTCCGGGACCAGGTGGGAACAGTAGGAGAAAGAAAAGGCGGCATCATGCCAGACGAGACTGCTGTACCTGTCCTTCTTCGCCACGAGAAACCGGAACCGTTCACTCATGGGTTTGATCTTCATGGCCTCATCGATGACCGGGATTTCGGGCTGTTGCTGGTCGCGGTAGGTCAATGTCTTGGGATCCAGAACTTGGTAGGCCTTTTTCCCGTCCCCACCCTTGACCTTTTTGTAGAAGCCCTGGCCCGATTTGTTTCCCAGAAACCCCTGCGCCACCATCCTCTCCGTCACATCCTTGATGGGTCCCAGGAGTTGCCCACGAAATGGGTCGTGGGGAATGGCTTCATACAGGTTATTTGAAACGTGCTTACTGATGTCGGCCCCCACCAGATCCATCAGCCTGAAGGTAGCCGTCTTCGGATGACCGATCAGCGGCCCCGTGACGGCATCCACCTCTTCGATGGTATAGTCGTGGGTCAACGCATGGTTGAGGGTGGCCCTTCCCGATACCACGCCCACCCGGTTGGCAATGAAGTTGGGGGTGTCCTTGGCGATAACGGCTGTTTTGCCCAGCCTGCGTTCCCCAAAGCCCTTCATGAATGCCAACAGGTCTGGATCGGTATCCTGTGTAGGGATCAGCTCCAGGAGTTTGAGGTAACGGGCCGGGTTAAAGAAGTGGGTTCCTAAAAAATGGGCCTTGAATTCCTCTGTTCGGCCCTCTGCAATTCGGTGAACGGGTATCCCCGACGTATTGGTGGAAACGATACATCCTTTCCTGCGGGCGTTCTCGATGCGGGCCATTACTTTCTGTTTCACTTCCAGGTTCTCCACCACAACCTCGATGATCCAGTCAGCCTCCCCGGCCCAAGCAAAATGATCCTCCAGGTTTCCAGGGGTGATCAACTCCGTTTTTGTTGGGCTGAAGAGGCTGGGAGGTCTCGACTTTTTCAAAAAGGCCAATCCCTGTTCCACAATGCGATTTCGCACCTTTGGATGATCCAGGGTAAGACCTTTCTTCTCTTCTTCCGGCGTCAACGTGTCGGGGACGATATCCAGCAGGTACACAGGGATACCGGCGTTTGCCAGATGCCCTGCAATTCCCGCCCCCATAATACCGGAACCGATGACCATTGCTTTTTGAATCGTGTAGATCACATTCTTCTCCTTTTAAAATGCCGCTTCCGGAATATCCAGGGCCGAGGTGTCGTTCTGTTTGAAGGACATATGCCGGGAAAATACGTTCACCAGGATGTTCCGGCAGAAATACTGGGCCGACGCCACCTTGCCACGGTAGAAAAAGCCGTCTGAGGAATCGGCGATGACGTCCTTCAGCTTGTCCCTGGCGATTAGCCCCTGCTCCAAAATCATCTGCCCCATGAAGACCTCTGCAAAGCAGTCCAAAAAGCGGGTGGCCGAAAGGGGAATCAATTGAGCCAGTCCCCCCTGAAAGTATTGGGGATAGGTCAGTGCGAACTCTCCAAGCGCCTGGGCCGCCTTGAACAGCAGTTTGAAGTCCCGAGCAAAATCCGGGTCTTCCCGGTGCTCGGCGGTAAACCCCATGACCTCCTGTATCCAATCCTGAAAAACCTTCCCCCCCTCCATGGGGAGTTTTCTGGCAACCAGGTCCATGGCCTGGATATAACTGGTCCCCTCCCAGATGGAGGTGATCTTGCAGTCCCTTGCGTACTGCTCAACAGGAAACTCGCTGCAGTAACCAACCCCTCCCATGATCTGAATGGCATCCCGAATCAGGTTGTAAGCGAAATCCGAACAGTAGGACTTCACCAGCGGGGTCAGGAGCTCCAACCGGAGGTGGGCCGCTTTCCGTTCTTCCTCGTCTGTTGCCTTTTCCGAAACGTCGATGAGGTAGTACACCTTTCCGATGATGGCCCGCATGGCCTCTGTCCCTGCCTTCAGGTTCATGAGCATGCGGCGGACGTCCTCATGCTGAATGATGGGCACTGCATCGCCTTCTATCCGGGTGAAATGCGGTCCCTGAACCCTCTCCTTAGCGTAGAGCCGGGCCGAATCATAGGCGCTCGCGGCCAAGGCATGGGCCATCAAGCCCGTACCCAGGCGGGCCTCGTTCATCATTTGAAACATCTTTTTCATGCCGCTGTGGGGCTCTCCCAGTAGAATGCCGCGGCAGCGGCCGTTTTCCCCAAAACCCAGGGAGCAGGTTGAGGAGGCATGGAGGCCCATCTTATGCTCAACACCCCTGCAGAAAACATCGTTGGGTTGGCCCAAAGAGCCGTCAGGATTGACCCAGATTTCCGGCACAACGAAGAGACTGACCCCTTTCGTTCCGGGAGGCGCCCCTTCAATCCTGGCCAGGACCAGATGGATGACATTCTCTGCCAGATCATGCTTGCCTGCAGTGATGAACTGCTTGACCCCTTCAATCCTGTAAACACGGGGATCTTCTGATTCAGGGTCTTCCATGGCCCGGGTTTTCAAGGCCCCCACATCGGAACCCGCATTGGGTTCGGTCAGACACATGGTTCCACCCCATACGCCGGTGTACATCTTTTCCACAAAAAGGCTTTTATCTTCATCCGTGCCAAAGGCCTCAATCAGCCGTCCGTTTCCTACGGCAAGGCCGGGATAGGACATCATAGCCAGGTTGGCGCCCAGAAAAAACTCGCTGACTACGGCGCCCACACAGGCAGGCAGCCCCTGCCCCCCGAATTGAGGAGTGTTCGAGATTGACATCCATCCGTTTTCAGCGAGGACTTTCCAGCAATTATGAAAAGAGGTGGGGACCTTGACCTCGCCATTTTCATAGACCACCCCTTCGCGATCCCCGTCCTGGTTGGCAGGTCCCAGGACTTCCCGGCTCACCTTGAGGGCCTCGTCGATAATCATACTGAAGTCGTCCACCGAGAAATCCTGAAAGGCCTCATATTCCAGCAGATTCTTGACTCCCAAATGCTCAAATAGCAAAAATTTCACATCCCGATCGTCTCTCTGAAAATAATTAACGCCCATGAACAGATCCTCCTGATTTCGATGAAAAGCAGTAGAAGTCAGCCTCTGTCCGCAGGCGCCCCGGTAAAAAATTTATCATTCTCTGATCGCAGGAAACCTGTTATCTCGTCGGAAAGCATGGCACACTTCTGATTCCCAAATCCTTCCCGACACGCATCTGCCAGAAACATGCCAAGAGGCCCGAGCCAAGAATGGCAGCACCCTACGAGGGTTTCTTGTGCAACTGAAGTCGGTATTGAACAATATATGGTTTATCGAGAGACAGCATATGGCCTCGCTTTTTGTGAAACGGTCCTGTGGCCTTCAGAACCGATGAATGGCTCCATTTTCGATGCGCCTCTTATTTAGTGCCCGAACGAAAACTCTGAAATTCGAGTGAGCGCAAATAATATGGTCGGCCCTATTGAGCTTAAATTTATTCCTTCAATCCTGAATTCCTCAATTCCTGAATTCGCAATTGTGCCTGAATCACGCCAAGGGGTGATTTTCGTTCAGTCACTATTTAAGCGTTTCCCATCTCATGGGGAGATCGGTTTGGACAGCGGCACATTTTTTGCTTTTGACAGGAAGCTGAATACACTTGAGGTGGTACAGATCGCCGGTGTGCCAGGCAACTGACCGGGCGCCTCCAGGGCGGATCACAAACTTGAGGCCTGTTGAGTGCTTGACGGAAAACCCCCCTTTTATACCCAAAGGGGGACTTTAAAGGAATTTTACCGGTTTCCGTTCAGGCACTGCTTATACTCCATGACGCTATTAGCAATCCGAAAACCGGCCATCGCATTCGGCGGCATTCAGGCACTATCAACTATCGGCTTTAACATGGAAAGGGCTTAAGTGGTTTTATGTTTCATTGTTCGATCAAACAGGCCATATGGCATTCGAAGGGAAAGGAGGTGGATCGTCCAGGGGTTTCAACTGTTACCTATGCCAGACTCTTTAAGGAGGGTGAATGATGAAAAAATATTTTATGTTGACCATGTTGTTGCTCGTTTTTAGTTTTTTCCCCGCAGTTGCCTTTGCCGTAAGCAATGCCCCGGGGGTGACGGATAACGAGGTCGTTATCGGCATCACAGTGCCCATGTCCGGACCTGCGGCCCTCTGGTCCGCCATGGGTCTGGGGAGTCTTGCATGGGCCCAGCACATCAATGAGCAGGGGGGCATCCACGGAAGAAAGATCAAGGTCATCTTAAAGGACGACGGCTACAATCCGGCCCGGGCCCTGGCCAACCTCCAGGAGATGAAAGACGATGTGTTTGCCTACGGCTGTGTAATCGGCTCGGCCATAGCCAACGCCTCCAAAGACTTTCTTTTAGAGAGCAACATCCCGGTGGTGCATGTGCACGCCAACCCGAGGATGTGGGTGGGGATTCCCCCGGAAAAGATGCGCCATATCTTCATCGCCTATCCCGACTATATCGATGAGGCAGAGGCTATCACCCAGTTTGCCGTCAATGACGTCGGCGTCAGGAAAATCGCCCTCTTCGGGCAAAACGACGATTGGGGAAAATCGGCCAAGGAAGGCGTTGAACGGGGCATGAAGAAGCTTTCCGGAAAGGCCGATTTCGTGGGGTTTCTCCCCTATGACATCACGGAGAGGTCCCTGGCCAGCCACGCCATGAAGCTGAAAGAGAAAGGCGCTGATGCGCTCATCATCTACGGCTCCCCCACCCACGCCGCCCTGATCCTGAAAGAGATGGCCAAGGTGGGCTACCGACCCAAGATTTTCACGGCCAATCCGTTAGGGGACCCGCTCATGTACAAGATCGCCGGGGAACTCTGGGAAGGGGCCTATCCGGCCGTATCCGCCAACGTCTCCATCCCCGGCGTGGAGCCCGCGGGCGACAGGGTGGTGGATATCCTCATCAAAAAGCAGGAAAAGCTCGCAGGCATCAAGTTCTTAGGGGTGACCGGCGCCACTACCATGATGCTCATTGCCGAGGGGTTGAGGCGGGCAGGCCCCAATCTCACCCGGGAGTCCTTTATTGAGGCCATGATGGGCCTCAAGGATTTCAGACCTGAAGGGATGGGCGGCCCCATTACCTTCGGGCCCACGCGTCACCACGGGCTCAATGCCATCCGGATGGCCCATGCTGAAAACGGAAAGCACGTCCCGGTGACCGATTTTATTATTTTCGAACCGCTGTTCTAAGGAAACCGGCAACACACCCCCTTCGGGCGAAGGTGGAAGGGGGTGTTGAAATCAGGGCGGTCCATTTTCAGGGGTAAAAAGAGGAATAGCGTATGATCCATATCAATGAGAGGCACTCGAATGGGCACACCGTCCTGCTGGGGGTAGACGGGGTATTGGATCAGATGTCTGTCCCAGTTCTGGAGGAGGTCTGCTGCCGTCACCTTAAAAGGGAAAAAGAAATCGTGTTGAACCTGGAAGGACTGTTGCATATTACCCGCGAAGGGCGCACATTTCTCCAAGAGATCGAAGACCGGGTGGGGATTGTAAATGTCCCGGAATTTGTCAAACTGGCCCCCAGGTCTTGACGCGACCGCTTCACGAATCGCGGAAAATTATGCCCCGACACCCTGTACACGCAGGGGCAGAGTTCCTCCTGATCCCATGGACCGGGCTCTTTTGTAATGGGGAGGGAATAAACTGCACGCATATTCAGCCTCATTGCAAAAGAGGAAAATGAAGGAAATATATCATTGGACCGTGGTTTGAATCGTAAATGGACTTAAGGAGGCTTTAACTATGGGTTATGGCAAAATCTTTAAACTGACCAAAGAGAATGAACTGGGAGTCGTCAGATTTGATGTTTCCACCGAGGCCATGAACACCTGGACACGGGAGGCCATGGATGAAGCAGGAGACCTGATTGCGGCACTGGAAAACGCCACCGATCTGAAAGGGGTTATTTTCATCTCAGGGAAACCGGAAAACTTCCATGCGGGCGCCAATCTAAAGCTGCTTAATGAGATGAAAAACCCCGAAGACACCGCCGAGGCCATGGACGTTTTTCACGGCATGTTCAAGAGACTGGAGGCCTTGCCCTACCCTACCGTGGCGGCCATACACGGCCATTGTCTGGGGGGAGGACTGGAGTTCGCCCTGGCCTGCAGCGCCAGAATCGCAAAAGAATCCAAGTCCACGCTAATCGGGCTCCCGGAATGCAGCCTGGGCATCTTTCCTGGAGGCGGGGGAACCCAGAGACTGCCCCGCCTGATCGGCTACGGCGCCATTGAACTCATATTAAAGGGAAAAATGCTTCCCGCTGCAAAGGCCCACAGCATGGGAGTGGTTGACCGCCTCGTGGGTCCGGAAGACGATCTTCTCGATGAAGCCGCTCAGTTTACAAAAGAAATCGCAGCCGATTCGGACATCTTGCAGCGAAAGGCGCACGATTTTTCACAGATCGACGCCATCGCGGAGATGGCCCGTCAGGAGGTATTGAAGGTCACCCGGGGCCGGGAAATCCCCGGGCCCATGCTGGCCATCAGGGCGATCCAGGAAGGGGTCAAGGTCACGCTGGAAGAGGGGTTGGAAATCGAAAAGAACCTCTTTGTGGAGGTAGTACTCTCCAATCAGGCCAAAGGGGGCATCCATACCTTTTTCCTCAAAACCATGAGCGACAAGCCCAAAAACATGATGACCAGGGGCTTTGAGCCCAAACCGATCCACAAGGTCGGAGTGCTGGGTTTTGGAACCATGGGACGCGGCATCATCATCGATATCCTTCGGAACACCCAGATCCCGGTGGTGGTCAAAGATGTCCCCCAGGCCCTGGAGCCGGGAAAAGCTTTTGTGGAAAAAATCCTGAATAAGATGGCGGAAAAGAAAAAGCTCAAGACCCCGGTGAAGGACCTTATGGAACGTCTGACGGTCACTTCGGAATATGGCCAAGAACTAAAAGAGACGGATCTCATCATTGAGGCGGTTTTTGAAGATATCCAGGTGAAAAAGGAGGTCTATGAAGAACTTTCCCGGCTGGTGAAAGATGACTGCATCATCGCCTCCAACACATCTTCCATTCCCCTCGCAGCCATGGCCAAGTACGTGAGTCACCCTGAAAGATTCGGGGGGGCGCATTTTTTCTCGCCGGTCTGGCTGATGCAGTTGGTTGAGGTGATTCAGGGGGCGGAGACCCGCCGGGAAACCGTGGATAACCTCCTGAACTTCGCCGCCCTGATTCGAAAACGACCCATTGTCTGCAAAGACCATCCCGGTTTTGTGGTCAACGCCGTCCTCTTCCCCTACTTCATGAAATCACTGGAATTTCTTGAAGCAGGCAACCGCATTGAGGATATTGACGGTGCATTCACCGGCTTCGGCATGCCCGTGGGTCCCATCCGCCTTATGGATGAGGTGGGAATCGACATCAGCTACCATGTGCTCAAGGGCAAAGGCATGGAACAGGACACCCTGAAAAAGGTGGTCGGTGATGGACGTATGGGATTCAAAAAGTGTGGAAAGGGATTCTTTCTGGAGGACGGCGGCGTGGACCCGGCAGTACTCCCGTTCATCGCTCTCAAAGAAAGACTGGAGATTTCTGCTGAAAAGATGCAGACCGAGGTGCTCACCGAGATGGTGAAGATCGGCCGGGATCTTCTTGAAAAGGGGATCGTCAGCGACCCCCGAATGATCGACATCGGTATGATCTGGGGAACCGGGTTCCCGCCGGACCGGGGAGGCCCCATGAAGTGGGCCGACCTCATTGGCCTCAGCCAGCAGCTCTTCGGCAAGACCTTCTACTAACCGGGATAAATCGGGATTGAGGGATTAGGCGCTTAGGGGCTAACCGTGAATCCTGCGGAACTTCTTGGGCCGTTCGATGCCCAGTTTCTTCATGCGAAAGGCCAGAGTGGATGCCGGCAGATCCAGGAGTTCCGCGGCGCCCCCCGACCCCCGGACCTTCCAGGACGTCTTCTGCAAGGCCCACAGGATATGTCTGCGTTCATTGTCTCTGAGGGTCATCCCGCCGCCATTATGGACCCACTCCGGTTGGCTGCCGGTCAACTCCGGAACCCTGAAGACACCTTCACCACTCAAGATGGTCCCTCTCTCGATGATATTTTCCAGTTCCCGGACGTTTCCAGGCCAGTCGTATTGGATCAGGCGATCCATATCTGTCTGGTGAATCCCTGAAAAGCGGTTTCCCCTCTTTTTGGAATAAATCTTCAGGAAGTAGTGGGCCAAGAGGGGAATGTCCTCTTTCCGTTCCCTCAGCGGCGGCACGTAGATGGGAAATACGGCCAGCCGGTAGTAGAGATCCGCTCTGAATTTCTGAGCAGTCACTTCCTTTTCCAGGTTTCGGTTGGTGGCGACCACAAGCCTGAAGTCCGATCGAAGGGTTTCGGTCCCCCCGACCCTTTCGAACTCCTTGCTTTGAAGGACTCTCAATAGTCGAACCTGGATATCGAGGCTGATATCACCGATTTCGTCCAGGAAGAGGGTTCCGCCATCGGCCAGTTCAAATCGGCCGGCCCGGCGGCGTACCGCACCGGTAAACGCACCTTTTTCGTGACCGAAAAGCTCACTGGGGACCAGGCTCTCTGGAAGGGCGCTGCAATGGACCCGAATAAACGGCTTGTCCCTGCGATTGCTGTGCCGGTGGATGGCCCGGGCCACCAGTTCCTTTCCGACTCCCGTCTCCCCGATGATCATCACGGATGCCTCGGTGCCTGTGACCTGGTCCACCTGGCTCAGGACGCTTTTAATGGCCGGGCTTTCTCCCACGATATCTTCAAAGTGAAGGTCCTGCAGATGTTCTTCTTTGTAGTAGAGGGTCTCTTCACTCAGTTTCTGATTCAGGCGCTGGATTTCCTCGTAGGCGCTTGTATTATCCAGAGCAAAGGCCGCAAGGGCGGCAAAATAGGATAGCAATTCCAGGTCCGACTCCTTGAAGGCGCTGCTGAGAAGCCGGTTGTCGTGATAGAGTACGCCTACGGTTTTGCCCCTCAAAATCATGGGCACGCAGATCCTGGAACGAATGATCTCTCCGGCCTGTGGTTCGTGGTTTTCTTCGGCACGGGTGTCCAAAACGCTTCCCTTCCCCGCCTTGCCCACGGCCTCGATCATTCTCAGAGAGGATGCAAAGCTTTCATCATGAACCTGATCCGAGGTGAGGTTCTTGGATGCCCTCAGCTGTAGCGGATAATCATCACGCTTTTCCCTTAGAAGAAAGATGGCGCCTCTCTCCGCACCGGTGATTCGGTTCACCGTACTGATAATGTGTCGAACGAGGTCTTTATTGTCCCGAATGGCGACCACTTCCTGTCCCAGCTTGAGGATTTCCTTGAGCAGGCTTTCCCCTACCGGCCGGTCCTTGATCAATCTGCTCAGATCGTCGGGGACCAGTGTCTCATTAAGTCCGGCGGCTTTTCGTGAGGCTGCAAGGGTCAGCTGCCTTGCCTTTTCACGCTCTCCTCTTCGAAGATACTCACGCGCCATCTCCAATCTCGACTTGGAAAGCTCAACCTGGTGACCGGATTCCTCCAGCCATTTGATGGATTTCTTCAAGGACTGGACGATGTTGTCAGAAGGCGCCCCTTGCATCTGCAATTGCATGGCCTGGTATCGGTATGCCACGCCTTTCATAAAGATATTTTTGCCTCGAATCACCTCTTCAACGAGCTTTTCCAGAGAGAAGCCTGGAACCTCGGGGAAGGCCCCCTTTTTCGAGGCAAGGGCCAGTTCCATGAGATAGGGATAAAGGTAGACAGTTGTCTGCACCCTCCGGCTTTGCCTCAAAAAATCGCGGAGGAGGGAAAGCGCCCTCTTCTTCTCCCGCCGCTGATAATAGAGATAGGAGAGGAAGATCTTGCCTGTCATCCATACCCAGTCATTGTGGGCCTGTTTGGCCTTCTTCTGTGAATCTTTTACAAACTGAAGGGCTTCATCGGTCTGTCCGATGTCCATCAGGATATTGCCGATGTTTCCCTCTGTATAGGATGCCAGATAGACATCGCCCTTTTCCATGCATTGAGAACGGATGGCATCCAGCATGCCCAGCCCCTGGGTCACCTGCCCGATCTGAGCATAGCAGTATCCTGCAGTCATGACGGCTAACAAGGGAAACCCTCCCCGCGGGTATTTCTCAATATCAGGGACCGATTTTTCATAGCTTTGAACGGCTTCTTGAAATCTCCCCTGCCAGAAAAGAAAGAAGGTGCTGAACGTCGTGGCGGAGCGCATCAACCTGGAGTCATTGATTTTCCGGGCCAGCAGCCACCCCTCTTCAAACTGCTTCAGAGCGCTGGTGTATCGTGATCTGAGCCATTCGTTCTTGGCCAGATGCATTTTCAAGAGGGCTTGAAGTCTCGGATTATTCAGTTTCCTGGCCCGGGTCAAGGCCGATTGCAGAACCGACAGGACCCGGGCCGTGTCATGACGGGCCGTAGAGATCTTGGAGTATTTGATGGCGGTTTCGCTGAACAACAGATCTTCCTCATCCCCGCTGGACCCGGACAGGTCGTCCAGGACCTTGCTGTAACATTGAAGCGCATCTTCGGTCATGTAGCTTCGAAGGTGGAGGTCCCCTGCCTTCACCAGGTACCGGCACCGGTCAATCTCGTTGGGAACATGGATGAGATGATGCGACAGGGCGCGGGCCTTTTTCTCGTCATCGGGCAATTCTCCCATCAGGATGTCGGCCATTCGGCTATGAAGCTGTCTTTCCTCCTGTTTTGACAATTTGTGCGCCCATTTCTGCTTTTTTGCCTCACTCACAAAACAGTAATATCCCGGCTCCTTCTTGACAAGCCATCCTTCCCCGCATCCTTCATCCAGATGTATGAGAACCTCAGATGGCCTTTTCCCGGTGAGGAGATCCAGCAGCCAATCGATGGAAAAGTCCGTCTGAAACAGGGCGGCTACGGCCAGGGTTCGGTGATAATCCGACGGTTGTACATGGGACGTTGGGGCTTTCATAGGCTCAGGCCTCCCTGTTTCGAATGGGTTTTCTACACGCTGTAGGCTAAAACGAGCATCCACGGTTTGTCAAGCTGCTTGAACAACATTTGGGGCATAAGAAACTACATGTTGTGCATAGAGAACCCAATCCCACCCCTGTTCATCTCTAACCGCTTGCAACCATACCTTTTTTTCTGATTTCGAGAAACGGCATTTTTCTTGCAAAGTTTGTAGCGATGTTGGGGCGTATCGCATGAAAAACGGGATCTTTCTGATGGGCAAGCGTCGCTTTTTCCTGAGGTGATACCGCATCGCTGCCCCAAACTCATTTTTACAACCAGTTATAAACCATAATGCATAACTAACGATTATTGAGGAGGTTTTTAAATGACTGACAAAGGGTACGATGTCATTGTCGTGGGATCGGGTATCGGCGGCTGCGGTGCGGCTGCGCTTCTGGCGAAAGACCATGGAAAAAAGGTGCTGGTTTTGGAAAAGGCCCCCACCATAGGCGGCCGGGTGGCCTCCTACACGGGAGAAGGCGATAAGGTGACCATCGATGGAAAGGCGTTGGACGCCAGAGGATTTATGAAATCGCTGGCAGACAGCCGTTGCTGGGTTTCTTACTGTGAACCGGACATCAAAACCATGTTTGGCAAGGGTCTCCTGGACGGGTACACATTTGAAAACGGGGGCCACGGCCTCTTCTGGGGAAACAAATCCAGATGCCGGATGCTGCTGGACTATCTTGGAAGGCCCGTGGATATGCGCGTAAACGAAGGTCTGGGTTTCGTGGACTGCCGGGATAACAGCATTTATCAGGTGCCGGCCAGGAAACCCTATCCCTGGCAGACGGAGAGCGGGTATCGCGAGACCCTAACTGCACTGAAACAGATGGGAAGTCTTTCCATGGAGGAGTGCGCGGCGGCCATGGAAATGGACGTTCAGACCTGGCTTGAAGAAAGAGGTCTGACAAAAAACCAAGAGGCCTACGACTACATCAAGGTGGTGATGGCCTGCCAGAACGCCATGGCAGAACCCAGAATGGCCCCGGCAGGCGATTTTTTGGGGTACATGGCCATTGCCAGAGACATTCGAATGAACCTGCACAGCGGATCCGTGGCCACGATCTCAGAACCGGGGTGCATGGCCATCCCCCTGGCCATGGAACAGGCCTTGAACGCGGCGGGCGGTGAGATTCGGCGCGCAACGCCGGTTGAAGAGATCATCGTAGAAGGGGGAAAGGCGCGGGGCGTGACCATCCGAAACAAGGCGGGTGAATTCGAAACCATTGAATGCGAGACGGTCATCTGCAACATTCCCCCCAAACACATCTTCAACGTCCTCCATCCCAGGCACTTCCCTGCAGAATGGGTGGATCTGCTCCAGAACCGATTCTGGTCCGCGGGGCTTCTTTCCGCATTTATCGGCATCAAGGACAACGTCTGGGCCCAATATGAGGTGGACGAAAAGAGCTTTATCTGGATGCCGGGAATTATCAAACACGAAGGCTACATCGGCGCTGTGGACATGGTCATGTGGAATATGGCCGCCTGCGCCAAGCGGGCGCCTGAAGGCAAGCGGGACTTCATTTTTTCCACGGCCCTGACGGACAAGGAGATGCGCGATCCAAAAAAGGTCATGCGCATCATCAATTATTGCATGCGGTGGTTCAAAAAGACCTTCAAGGGGTGGGAAGAGAACGTGGAGTTCGTCCTTTGGACACCCTCTGATGAGGCATACGGCAACTGGCGTCCCATCGGAGAGAAACGACCCCCCTTGCGAAGCGACTATGTGGACGGTCTCTTCTTCGTCGGGGACCAGTACGGCCAGCGGCTATGGGGGGGTGGTGTGGACGGGGCCTCCCTCGCTGCTGTGATGCTCGTGGACGAGATCATGGGAACAGAGCTGGAGTTCTCCCTCTATCCGCCCTATCACCAGGGGATCCCCAAACCGGCCACGACCTGGTAGGGATCAGGGGCCAGACGTCAGAAGTCAGAATGGGAACGTGGAGAGGAGGTTGCCGGATCGCTTGGCGTCCTGTATTCTGCAGTCTACATGCCGCGTTCCGATTTCGTTCAACATATACCATTCCGGCATGTCCGGGTCAGGAGATACTAAGACGATGTCACTCATTACTGCCGAAGCATACAAAGAGAGTCTAAACGATGGCCGAGAGGTCTACTATAAGGGCGAAAAGGTGGAAAATGTGGTCACACACCCCGATCTGGGTGTGTGCGTAGACCTGATGGCCATTGATTACGAAATGGCTGAAGACCCTGAGCTTCGAAAGCTCGCAGTCATGCAAGATCCTGAGACAGGGGAAGACATCAGCCGGTATTACTACACACCGAAAACAGCGGAAGACCTGTTGAAGGCCCACGACCTGATCGTCAAGGCGACCGAACTTGGAGACGGGTATATACCCTTGGCCCATGATATCGGGGCCGACGCCCTCAATGCCATCAACATCACGGCAAACATGATGGGCAACCAAGACTATGTGGATCGCGTTCAGAATTACCGGAAACACCTCCAGGAAAAGGACCTCGCCACCTGCGCCGGGGTAACGGACGTCAAGGGAAACCGAATGTACCGGCCTTCTCACCCGGAGCAGGCCCACCCGGATTTCAATGTTCGTGTGGTGGATAAGAACAGTCAGGGGATCGTGGTACGGGGCGCCAAGGTCCACATCACGGGCGCCGCCTATTGCAACGACATCCTGGCCATCCCCTGCCGGGCCATGAGCGAGGCCGATGCGGACTATGCGGTGGCATTCGCCATTCCGGCCAATACCAAGGGGATACGCCAGGTCTGCCGGCCCTTCACCTCCCACATCAGCGCGCTGGAATTTCCCAACTCCAGGCCGGTGAGGGTCCACACCGATTCACTGATCATCTTCGATGACGTTCTGGTCCCCTGGGAAAGGGTGTTTCTGTGCGGAGAGTGGAAATTTGCGGCCATCATGGTGTACAACTTCGCGCTCATGCATCGCCGGACCGGTTGTGCCTACCGAATCCCTCTTTCCGAACAGTTCGTTGGGGTCGGCGCAGCCATCGCTGAATATAACGGCATTTCAGAGGCCCCGCACGTCAAGGAAAAACTCATTGACTTGATCATCTACCTGGAAACCCTCAAATCCCTGTCCAAGACGGCCTGCTACGATTTTGTCATGCGGGGGGACATTGCGGTCCCCAACCCGATTGCCACCAACATGGCCAAGTACCATTTTGCCCACAACTACCACGATGTGGTCAAGATCGTTCAGGACCTGGCGGGAGGGCTCATCGTAACCGCTCCCACCTACAGGGACTATATGCGGCCGGAACTCCATGACGATATCGACAAATACCTCATGGGCAACAAGAAGATCTCTACGGAAAACCGTCTGCGCATGTTCGATCTGATTCGAAGGATTACCACCGCGGACCTGGAGACGATCTGTCTGCACGGTGAAGGCTCACCCATGGCTGAGCGGATGACGATCTTTATGGAAGGGGCAAAGGTGCTCAAATACTGCCAGAAGCTGGTGGAAGAAATGGCGGAAATCAAGAGATAGCGACCTGAAAAGGAAAACGGAGGACAACCGATGGACTGTTCATTTCTTTCTCAGGAAGGAAAAGTAGCCCTGGTCACCGGCGGAAGTCGCGGCATCGGAAAGGCCATTGCCCTGGCCTTTGCGGACGCGGGTGCGAACGTGATTGTGGCGAGCAGAAGACTGGAGGACCTGGAAAAGGTGGGTGATGAAATCAGGTCCATGGGGAGGAAGGCCCTTTGCGTTCCGGCCCATGCAAAAAAGATCCCCGACCTGGAAAACCTTGTGGAAAAATCCATGGCGGAATTCGGGCGTATCGATATCCTGGTCAACAACGCCGCCACCAACCCTGCCATGGGTCATGTGGTGGACACGGAGGAGAGCGTCTTTGATCATATCATCGACACGAACCTCAAAGGATACTTCATGCTGAGCAAACTGGTGGGCAAGATCATGCGGGACCAGAAATCCGGAAACATCATCAATATCTCTTCCGCCGGAGGCGTCAGCCCGGCCGAGGGCCTCGGGCCCTACTGCATCAGCAAGGCTGCAATCAACATGCTTACCAAACAGATGGCCCTGGAGCTCGGTCCCTTCAATGTCCGCGTCAATGCCATTGCACCGCGCATCGTAAAAACCGACTTCAGCAAGGCCCTCTGGACCAACGACAAACTCATGGAAATGGAATACAAACTGACGCCCCTCAAATGCGTGGCCACACCCGAGGAGATTGCCCAGGCGGCCCTCTACCTAGCATCTAGCGCGGCCCATTACATGACAGGGCATATCCTGGTCATCAACGGCGGGGCCTTTTTCTAAGTCAGGTTCGTCTCCCTTTGGCGAGAGATGGGTTTTCGGGGTTGGGATAGATTATCCTTTCAAGTGCTTTTTAGGACCCATGAGGCATCAATTCTTTCATGCTCCAAGTCGTGAATCTCGAGACCACTTATAACGACATCATTCTTGCCTTGAAGGGCGTGTCCCTTGAGGTCCCCTCCGGAAGGGTTGTGGCCCTTTTGGGCGCCAATGGTGCAGGCAAGACCACGGCCATTAACACCATTTCCGGTGTGCGGCAGACCATCAACCTCAAGATCGAGGACGGTACCATCACCTTCGATGGCGAGGTCCTCAACGATAAAGAACCCCATGAGGTCGTTGCCCGAGGCATCCTCCAGGTCCCGGAAGGGAGACGGGTCCTTGCCGAATTGACCGTGGAGGAAAACATCCTCATTGGTTCCTACACCCTCAAGGAACGCCTCCGCTATGCCGAAAAGCACGAATCCGTCTTTCGATACTTTCCCATTCTGCGTGAGAGGTCCCTTCAACTTGCCGGTTATCTGAGCGGCGGCGAGCAACAGATGCTTGTTATTGGCCGGGCCCTCATGGCCCAGCCGAGGCTCATCATGATGGACGAGCCCTCCCTGGGCCTTGCTCCGCTTGTGGTCAGGGAGATCTTTCAGATTATCCAGCGAATCAACCAGGAAGAAAAGACAGCCATTCTTCTGGTGGAGCAGAATGCTGTCATGGCCCTGTCCATCGCCCATAAGGGCTATATCCTTGAAAATGGACGGGTGGTCATGGAGGGGGAGAGCGACGCTCTCCGTCAGGACAGGGACATCAAGGAGTTCTATCTGGGCCTCTCGGATATGGGTGGCAGAAGGAGCTTTAAGGATGTAAAGCATTACCGGAGGCGGAAACGATGGCTCTCGTAAGGGGAACGGAAGGCGATCTGCTCCATGTAAGGGGCCTGAGCGTTCACTTTGGGGGCATTCGTGCCCTGGAGGGCGTATCTATTACGGTTCAGAGGGGCGAGATCCACGCCGTCATTGGACCCAATGGCGCGGGCAAGACCACCCTCTTCAACTGCATCAGCGGCATCTACCGCGCCAGGACAGGCAGGATCGTCCTGGAGGGAGAGGATATCCTGGGCCTAAAACCCCACAAAATTGCCCGCATGGGAGTTGCCAGGGCCTTCCAGAACATCGAGCTTTTCCGGGGAATGACCGTCCTTGACAACTTCATGTCGGCCAGGGGCTTTTTCCTCCGTTATGGGCTGTTGCGCGCGGCTTTCTACCTGGGCAGATGCCTCGAGGAAGAGGTTCGTGCAAGGGATGACGTGGAAGAGATCATTGAATTTCTGGATCTGCAGCATGTGCGTAAGTTGCCGGTCGGGGGCCTCTCCTACGGCGTTCAGAAGCGGGTGGAATTGGGCAGGGCCCTGGCCATGAAGCCCCGGATTCTGCTGGTGGACGAACCCGTGAGCGGCATGAACCTGGAGGAAACCGAAGATATGGCCCGTTACCTGCTCGACATCAACGAAGAGATGAACATCACCATCCTTCTGGTGGAGCACGACATGGGGCTGGTCATGGACCTTTCGCACCATGTCACGGTGCTCAATTTCGGGATCAAGATCGCAGCGGGCGACCCTCAGGACATTGCCAGCGACCCTCAGGTTATTGAGGCATATCTGGGGGAGCAGGCGTCGGCGGGCCCCCATACAGGAAGATCTGGATAGAAGGGCGATGGCAAGGGTAGAAACCACATTTCCCAGTCTCCTCATGGAAAATGCCCAAAAATACCGGCAGCGTGTGGCCATGCGGGAGAAGCGGAAAGGGATCTGGCACGAGATATCGTGGCAAGGCTATGTCGAGAGCGTTATGTTTCTGGCCATGGGACTGCGACAACTGGGTCTCACCTCGGGATCCCATGCCGCCATCCTCGGGGAAAACTGCCCGGAATGGCTCTTCTCTGACCTGGCCATTCAAAGTCTCAGAGCCGTATCCATCGGGATCTATCCCACCAACCCCCCGGATCAGGTACGGTATATCCTGGATCATTCCCAGGCCAAAATGGTCATAGTGAAGGACCAGGAGCAGCTGGACAAGGTGCTCACCGTCAGAGAACGCCTGTCCCTGCTCGAAAAGGCCGTGGTCATCGACATGAAAGGGCTTCGCCGGTACAAGGACCCCATGATCATCAGCTTTCGAGAGGTGCAGGGGCTGGGAAAAGAGGCGGTTCTTAGGGAACCGGGTCTGTTCGAAACCCTGGTGGAGCAGATCCAGCCGGACGACATCGCCTTTATCGTCTATACCTCTGGCACCACCGGCCCCCCAAAAGGGGCCATGATCAGCCATCGGAACAACATCCACATGATCGTCCAGGGCCTGCAGCCCATCCTCCACTTTACCGATCAGGACGCCCTTCTCTCCTACCTTCCCCTCTGCCATATCCTGGAGCGGAACCTTTCCATGGGCATGGCCCTGGTCTTTGGCTACACGATCAATTTTGCCGAATCCATCGAAACGGTGCAACATAACATCCAGGAGATCTCCCCGACTTTTTTCGCAGCCGTACCCCGAATCCTCGAAAAACTCCATTCTGCAATCGTCATTCGCATGGGGGACTCCACTCGTTTCAAGAAGGCCGTGACCCGTTTTTGGGAACCTGTGGGGAGGAAAGCAGCCCTATACCGCATGCAGGGAGATAGGCCTCCCTTTGTATGGTGGTTTCTGTACATGTTGGGATATCTATGCAGCTTTCGGGCTATGCGGGACAAGATGGGGCTGCTCCGGTGCCGGTGCCTCATGAGCGGGGGGGCGCCCATTGCACCGGAGGTCCTGGATTTCTTCCGCGGGCTGGGGATCCATACCGTGGAACTCTATGGCTTGACCGAGGTCTGCGGGACCGTATCCGGGCCTCATCGGTTCATCAAGCCCGGGTCGGTGGGCGAACCCTGTGGAGCACTGGAGTTTCGCCTTGCAGAAGATGGGGAAATCCTCCTCAAAGGAGATTCCGTATTTGCCGGGTACTACCGGGACCCCGAAGCTACCCGTGAAATCATCCGGGATGGCTGGCTTCATACCGGCGACGTGGGCCAACTGGATGAGGACGGGCATCTGTTCATCATTGACCGAAAAAAGGACATCATCATCACCTCTGGAGGCAAGAACATCTCTCCTTCAGAGATCGAAAACAGGATGAAGTGCAGTCCCTTTATCAAAGAAGCCATTGTCATTGGAGACCGCAGAAAATACCTCTCGACCCTGATTCAACTGGACTTTGAAAATGTGGGCAACTGGGCCCAAAATCATCGAATCGCCTATACCAACTACCGAAGCCTGGCCCAGAACCTGCAGGTCCATGGGCTCATCAAGGAAGAGGTGGAAAAGGTCAACGAGGACCTGGCCCAGGTGGAGGCTATCAAGCGGTTTCATATCCTGGAGAAGGAACTGGACCAGGATGACGAAGAACTGACCGCCACCCAAAAGGTGAAGCGAAAGGTGATTGCCGAGCGGTTCAAAGAAGAGATCGCCGGCATGTACCGGTGAGGTTCATAGTTTAGACGTTCAGAGGTTGAAAGGTTGAGAAGGTGAGAAGGGTCAGAGCCGCAAGCTCAATGAGCCTTTTGTTCCGCGTTCCGTATTCTAAGTTCGAAACTGAAGGGTAAGGCACATGGAAAAAATGATTGAGATATGGTTGAATGGCCTTTGCACAGGTTCCATCTATGCCCTTCTGGCCCTTGGATTTGTCCTGATCTATAAGTCAACGGGCATCCTCAATTTCGCCCAGGGTGAACTGGCCATGGTAGGCGCCTTTTTGTGTTACACCTTTGCCATGCTCCTGGATCTCCCGTATGTTGTGGCCTTTCTGATCGCCCTGGCCATCGGGGCCATCCTGGGGGCCTTTCTGGACGCCCTGTTTTTCCGGAAGATGGTGGGTGAACCCATCTTTTCCACCATCATGGTCACGGTAGGGCTGGCCAGCATCCTCTCCTGTGTAGCCGGCATCCTCTGGGGACACGATGTCCATGCGATCCACTCCCCTTTTACGCACAGGACAGCATCCCTGGGAGGCATTGTTCTGTCCCAGGGCGCCCTCTATACCATCGGCGCATCCCTGGTCCTGATCGTGATCTTCGTCCTGTTCTTCAATCGGTCCCTTCTGGGCATCGCCATGAAAGGCACGGCCGAGGACCCCCATACCTCCGGTCTCCTGGGGATCCCTGTGAAAAGGATACACATGCTCTCCTGGGCTATTGGCAGCGCCGTAGCCGTGGTAGCTGGGATTTTTCTGGCTGAGCAAAGCTTTGTGCGCTTGTCCATGAGCCATACCGGCATCAAGGCCATGGCTGCGGCAATCCTGGGCGGTATGGACAGCATCGGCGGGGCCATCCTGGGCGGTGTCCTCATCGGCATTGTGGAGGGCTTGGCCGCCAATTATCTGAGTGGCATGGAAATCGGGGACTTTCAGTTCGGCGATGTCAAGGATGTCGCTGCCTTTGGCATCATGATATTGGTCCTTATGATCAGGCCCCAGGGCATCTTTGGAAAGCGAAAGGTGGAAAGGGTATGATCCCGCACCCGTAGGCATGAAGGACAGGTCGGCATAGGTGAGATAAACCATGGCTGAGCATTTCAAAATCAGTTACAGGCAGGACATGGCCCTCTTCCCGAACCTCTGGGTTCGGATATGGCTGGGAATCCTGATCCTTCTCCTGCTGATGGCCCCCTGTTTTCTGCCCCGGTATCCCCTGAGTATCCTGAATGAAATGGGCATTGCGGTCATTGGGGCACTGGGACTCAACCTGCTCACCGGATACACCGGCCAGATCTCCCTAGGGCACGGGGCCTTTGTGGCTATCGGCGCCTACAGCTCAGCACTGCTTACGGAAAAGGCAGGGCTCCCCTTTTTGATCTCCCTCCCCCTTTCCGGTCTCATCGCCGCAGGGCTCGGACTCATCGTGGGTGTCCCGTCACTCCGGCTCAAGGGGCTCTACCTGGCCCTCGGAACGCTTGCATTCGGGTTTATCGTGGAATATGTCCTCTTTCACTGGGGTCTCACCCAGGGCGACATGGGCATGGCCGTCAAAAAGGCTCAAATTCTCGGATTCACCTTCAAGACGGAGAAGGCCTATTTCTACCTCATCGTCTCAATTGCATGCCTTGCGGCCCTCTGTGCGAAAAATCTTGCCAGAACCAAGATCGGCCGATCCTTTGTGGCCATCCGGGACAGAGATATCGCTGCCGAGGCCATGGGCATCCCCCTGGCCCAGTACAAGATCATGGCATTTGGCGTCAGTTCCTTTTATGCCGGTGTGGCTGGCTGCCTCCTGGCACACTACCAGAAATGGATCGTTCCGGGGGCCTTTGACCTCTCTCTGTCCATCGCGTATATCGCCATGATCATCCTTGGCGGGCTCGGCACCATTCTGGGATCCGTTCTCGGGGCCATTCTGATCACGGGCATTCCTCACGGCATTCTTTACCTGACAGACGCGCTGAAAGTCAGTTATCCTGTATTGAGCGGCCTGGTGGTGGATTTTAAGCTGGGTATCTTCGGTCTCATCATTGTCTTGACGTTGCTCCTTGAACCCCGGGGGCTGTACGGCATTTACAGTCGGATCAAGATCTATTGGAAGACCTGGCCCTATCGCTATTAGGGGCCGGGAATCCGGCAGGCTTTTCCTGGAGTTCGGGGGCGTGGCTATCACCCAAATGGAAGAGGAGGACGAACATGAGAAAGGGAACAAGGATTTTGGCGGGGATTTTGACGGGGGTCTTGTGCCTTCTGGCCGGGGTGGTTTGGGCAGGAGACGTAAGGGGCGTGACAGACACGGAAATCAAACTAGCCTGCCTGGTGGACCTCTCCGGCCCGGGCAAATACGGAGGCCCGCCTATTGCGGAGGCCTTCAAGGACTGCGTGGCCTGGGTGAACGACACGGGCGGGGTTCATGGTCGCAAGATCAACCTGGTGGTGGAAGACAACGGCATTCTGCCCAATACCACCATGCAGGCTGCCAAGAAGGTCCTTTTGAAGGACGAGGTATTTGCCATTGCATTCAATCTGGGAAGCGCGGGATCCAGCGCCATTCTCCCCCTCTGTGAGGAAAACCAGGCGGTCCTGATGCCCCACGGCGCCAACAGACAGTTCTTCAGACCCGGAAACAAATGGGTGTTCGTGCCCCATACCGTCCAGTACAGCATGGCCTGCAGGGCCGTCGAATATGTCCTGGGGAAGTCGCCCAACGCCAAGATCGGGATCATCTATCAGGACGACGGCTTTGGAAGGGAAGGTCTGGAGGGAGCCCGGGCAGCTGCGGCCTTCCTGAAGAGCGACCTGAAGGCAGAAGCCCCCTACAAAACCGGGACCATTGACTTCACGCCCCACATGAACGCTATGAAAGAGGCGGGCGTGGACCATATCCTGCTCTGGACCTATCTTCCCCAGTCCGCGGCCGTGATCAAGGAAAAGGCCAAGATGGGTTGGGACGTCACCCTCATCTCCAACAATACCACCGGCGTGCCCCCCCTCTTTGCCTTGGTGGGCGAACAGGCGGAGGGTTATCTGCTGGTCACCCCTTACGCACCGGCCCACACCGATGCGGCAGGCATTCGGCGGGTAAAGGAACTCAACAGGAAGTATGGTGATCCCGATAAAACCCTTAACAACCCTATGTATCCGGACTATCTCTATCTGGCAGGATGGGGCTACATCGAGTCCATGGTGGAGGGTCTTAAAAAGGCAGGCAAGGACCTGACCCCGGATGCATTGGTCAAGGGGTTGGAGAGTATCCGGAATTACGACATGGGCGGCATGTGTCCCAACATTACCTTTGGGCCGGAACGTCATGTGAGCAGCTTCTCGAGCCTGGTGCTCAAGGCGGATGGGAAATCCAAACGCTTTGAGATCGTGGATGGGTTCAAGGAGCCCAAGACACCTCAATAGGAGGGCACAGGGATGGCGTGCAGACCCCGTCATGATCGGGTCTGCCGCCAGATCCTCTTCAGCAAGGCGCTGGTTAAACGCAGCCCATTGCCCATAAATTACACATGGTAACCGGAATCAAAACAGAATTCACACAAATGATGGGGGTGGCCTACCCCATTATCGGCGCCCCCATGTTTCTCATTTCCTATGAAGAACTGGTAACGGCCGTGGCAATGGCCGGAGGTCTTGGGGCCCTTCCCCTACCTAATTTTCGAACTGCCGAAGACCTGAAAGAGACCCTTCAGAATATACGAAAGAAGACCGACAAGCCCATCGGCGTCAATATCCACGTTTCAGGAAAATTTCAGTGGAAAAAACAGTTGGCCCTCTGTCTTGATTTCGGCGTTAAATTTTTTATCACCTCCCTGGGAGACCCTCGGCTGATCTTGCAGGATGTCCATGCCAGCGGCGGTAAGGTCTTTGCGGATGTGGTTTCCCTGGAACAGGGTCTGAAGGCCCGGGACAGGGGCGTGGACGGACTCATTGCCGTGGCCGCGGGGGCGGGAGGTCATTCGGGCAGGGCTTCCACCATGGTCCTCGTTCCCTATCTGAAATCGAAAGTGGGCCTTCCCGTTATTGCGGCGGGGGGAATCAGCACGGGGGCGCAGATGGCTGCGGCCATGGCCATTGGGGCCTCTGCGGTTGTGGTGGGAACCCGCCTGGTCGCCACCCATGAATCCAGAGCCGTTCCTGCGTATAAAGCGGCTATTGTGGCCGCGGGACCCGACGACATCGTCTGTACGGACCGGATTACGGGCAATCCCGCAAACTGGTTGCGCCAGAGCATTGAAGATTTAAAAAAAATGCCTGAACTGGGATCGAGAAAATGGAAAGCGCTTTGGAGTGCGGGTCAAAGCGTGGCCCAGGCCGAAGATATCAAGCCTGCAGGCCAGGTGATTGCTGAGATGGTTAAAGGGTATGTGAACACCTGCAAAGAATTAGGTCAGAGCATAACGGATGTGTGATCAAACAAAAGGGAGGAACAACCAACCATGGATTTTCGTTTTACAGAAGAACAAAACATGCTCAAGGAGACGGTTCGGCGGTTTGTAGAGGCCGAGATCCCCAGAGAACTGGCCGTTGAGATCGACGAACAAGACCGGTTTCCCCACGAGCTTCTTCAGAAATTGAGCGACCTCGGGTTCATGGGAATCAATGTGCCTGAAGAATATGGGGGTCAGGGAGGCGACGTCATCGATCAGATGATATTCTTTGAAGAGATATCCAAAAAACTCCCGGTCCTTGCCTGGGCCGCAGGCAATATCATCCTCTACGGGAATGCGATCATTGGAACCAACGGCAGCCCGGAACAAAAAGAAAAATACCTGCCCAAGCTGGCCAGGGGAGAGCTCAAATTCGCATACGCCCTCACCGAACCCAATGCAGGATCAGACGCCGCGAGTATCCGCACCAAGGCGGTTCAGGATGGGGATCATTACCTTATCAATGGGAGTAAGATGTTTATCACTGGCGCCGGGATCGCTGATATTGTGGTGACCAACACGCGCACCGCCGAATCCAAATTCAACGGCATCACTGATTTTCTTGTGGAGACCCGTTCAGAGGGTTTCAGCGCCACCCCCATACGCGACCTGGGCTACAGGGGATCCAATACCTGCGAGGTTCACTACGACAATATAAGGGTTCCAAAGGAAAACATTCTGGGTGGACCCGAATGTCTTAATCAGGGATGGAAGCAGATGATGCGTCTTCTCAACGCAGAGAGGCTCGTTTTGTCCTCCTGTGCATTAGGGATTGGCGAGGCGGCCCTGAATTATGCCCTGAATTATGCCAAGGAAAGGGAACAGTTCGGGCGGCCCATCGGAAGCTTTCAGGCCATCACCCATATGCTGGTGGAAATGGCCACTGAGTTGGAGGCGGCAAGGCATCTCGCCTACTACGCGGCCTGGAAGGAGACCCAGGGGATGGAATGCGTTAAGGAAACCAGTATGAGCAAATATTATTGTGCTGAGGCGGCAAAGAAAATCGCCCTTCAGGGGGTCCAGATTCTGGGGGGATACGGGTACACCATGGAATATGACGCCCAGAGGTTCCTGCGCGACGTGCTGATCCTCTCCATCGGGGGAGGAACTACCCAGATTCAGAAGAACATTATCGGAAAGCAGATGGGATTATAGGTCAGCGTTTATCGGTTTCATGAAACCAACGTGTCATAAGGAGTGAATCATGAGTGAACTAAAAGGAAAGGTGGCCATTGTGGGGATCGGTGAAGTTCCCACCGGAAGATTCCCCGAGACCGCTGCCATCTATCATGCCATTGAGTCTGCCAAACAGGCCATCAGAGATGCGGGGATAAACAAGGACGAGATCGATTTCTGCATGCCGACGGCCTCCCTTTTCAGCCCCCAATTCAACACCGAACTGGTGACCTGCCGAGTGGTGGAGGAGTTGGGTCTCAAGAACTGTAAGAAGAACTGTCAGGTCTTTTCCGGTGGGTCCAGCAGCAGTTGCGGTCTCCAGATGGCGGGCAGCCTCATCGCCAGTGGGGTGGCCCGAACCGTGTTGTTCGTACATTCCGACCGCCTGGGAACGGGCGTAACAGCCCAAGGAGGTATCGATCTCTTCTCCACTGCCGGCATCTCAGCAGAATGGGAGGTCCCCTTCGGGCAGCATTACTCCTCCATTGCCGCCCTGTCCACCACCCGTTACAAATACGAGACCGGATGCACGGATGAACAACTGGCAGCAGTGTGCGTCTCCAACCGCAAGTGGGCCCAGATGAACCCCAACGCCTTTTTTAGGAAACCGCTGACCATTGAGGAGGTGATGGCCTCCAAGATGCTCTCCACTCCCCTCCGGGCCAAGATGTCCAATATGCTCTTTGACGGCGGATCGGCCTTTGTGCTTACCTCGGCGGAACGGGCCAGGGATCTTCCCAACAAGCCTGTCTACATCCTGGGGGAGAGCGGCGTGGTGAGCCATTTCGTCTTTTCCCAGGAGCCGGACGTGAGTCGTTTCGGCTGGGGCAAGGCGGCGAAAGAGGCCTTTGAAGAAGCGGATCTCACGCCTCAGGACATGGACGTGGCGGAGATCTACGACTCCTACCCCGTGTACCAGATGATCGGGTTCGAAGAACTGGGGTTTTGTGAACGTGGAGAAGCGGGGGAGATCTTCATGCGGGGAGACACATGGCCCGGCGGGAGGATTCCCTGCACGACGGACGGTGGCATGCTGAGCAAGGGGCACATCGGAGCAGGCGGCGCGGTCTCCCTGCTGGTGGAAGCGGCCAGACAGCTGATGGGCAAGGCCGGGGAAAGACAGGTGAAAGATGCCCGGTTTGCCGTTGAGACAGCCACGGGGGGGACCTATATGGATGCACAGGTAACTATTTTGGGAACAGAAATCCCGTAAGGAGGATGAGAATATGGACACACCGAAAAGGCCCGTCCCCATCGTCAATCCATGGGCCAGGCCCTTCTGGGACGCTGCCAGGAAAAAGCGCTTGGTAATCCAAAGATGTGGAGATTGCAATACATACATATTTTACCCGAGGATTGCCTGCCCGCATTGTTTTTCCGATAACGTGGAGTGGGTAGAGGCATCAGGAAATGGGATCGTCTACAGTTTTACAGTGGTTGAAAACAATGCACCTTCGGCGTTTATCGGGGAAATGCCGTATGTTGTCGCGATCATAAAGTTGGAGGAAGGGGTCCAGATGCTGAGCAACGTGGTGGAGTGCGATTTGGATAAACTCCACTGTGATATGCCCGTTGAGGTCACATTTGAAAAATTGACCGACGAATTCACCCTGCCCAAATTCAGGCCCGTGAAAACCTTTTGAAAAGAGGCGAAAAATGGAACACAGCAAATATGGAGACGATTTTAACGTCGGGGACATCTACACCACCGCCGCCATTACCATGACCGAGACCCACGTGGTGAACTGGGCGGGGCTAACTATGGATTTCTATCCCCTTCATGTGGACAAGGAGTATGCGGCTAAAACCCAGTTTGGAGAGCGGTTGGTGCATGGGCCCCTCGTCTTTGCCATGGCCGTAGGGCTTGTGGGGAGCGCCGGTTTTGCCGGGGATGCCGTGGTGGCGTGGCTCGGTGTGGACAATATGCGGATGCTGGCCCCGGTAAAGATCGGCGACACCATCACTGTGGTGGTGGAGGTCATTGACAAACAGCCCACCAGCAAGCCTGACAAAGGGGTTCAGATCTGGCGATATACCGTAAAAAACCAGAAAAACCAAGACGTGATGGTGTTGGAGTATAAGATGATGTTTCATATGCGCGGGTAAGGACGAAACCCGATGCGGAGAGCAACCCATCCATCAGGAGGATGAAAAATGATCAGCATGACTATCGGTGACTATTATGATCGGTGTGTGAATTTTTTCGGAGATCGAGTCGCCCTGACCTGTGAGTTTCGATCCTATACCTACCGAGAGATGGGGTTCAACGCCAACTGTCTCCTGACTGCTCTTCAGGCACTGGGATTGAAAAAAGGAGACAAGATTGCCTTTCTCATGGCCAACTGCCCGGAATATGTGTTTTGCGAACATGCCATCGCCAAGAGTGGATGCATTCGAGTTCCTCTTGCGGTGCTGCTCAGCTCCAATGACCATATCTACATGATGAATCAGGCGGAGTGCAACACCCTGATCTATCACGAACGGATGGCCGAAAGGGTGAGGCAGATGATACCGCAACTGGAAACCGTAAAGACCTTCATCTGCATCACAGAAGACCCCTCCGCGCTCATGGAAGGGCATCTGAACCTTGCAGCCCTTATTGAGGAACACCCCCCTGAATCCCAAAAGGTGGAAATCGATCCGGAAGATCTGGTCGGCATCTATTATACAGGCGGGACCACCGGAAAACCGAAAGGAGTCATGCTGTCCCACAGGGCCTGGGTATACACCATCCTGATCGAGATGCTTGATTTCGGCTTTGGCTGGGAAGAGACCTTTTTGTTTCCCACACCCCTCACCCATGCGGGCGGCTGTCTCATGCTTCCGGTCCTCTTGCGGGGGGGGAGATGTGTCATCATCGATCACTTCGATCCCGGGGTTTTCCTAAAGGCCATCGAGAAGGAACGGGTGACCATGTGCTTCCTGGTCCCCACCATGATCTATGTTCTCCTGGATTATCCTGATCTCACAAAGTACGACCTCGGCAGCCTTCGCAACATCATCTACGGGGCCTCGGCCATCGCCCCGGAGCGGCTGAAACAGGCCATCAATACCTTCGGACCCATTTTTACTCAGCTTTTCGGGCAGACTGAAGCCCCCATGACGATCAGCGCCCTTTCCCGGAAAGAGCATGTCATAGCCGATCCTAAAAGGGAGATGGAGATCTTCAGTTCCGCCGGAAGGCCCTGCTTCCATGCCGAGATCAGGCTGTTAAATGAAGAGGGCCGCGAGGTGAAACAGGGAGACTCTGGAGAGGTGGTGGTCCGCTGCAGCAATATCATGCATGGCTATTTCAAGAACCCGGAGGCCACCGCGGATACCATTCGGGATGGGTGGCTCTATACCGGAGACATCGCCAAGCAGGACGAAGAGGGGTTCCTTTATATTGTGGACCGGAAGAAGGACATGATCGTCAGCGGGGGGTTCAATATTTTCCCCCGGGAGATCGAGGATGTCCTTTTTGAGCATCCTGCGGTGAAGGGTGCCGCGGTGGTCGGGGTCCCCCATGAGAAATGGGGCGAGGAAGTCAAGGCCATCGTGGTGGTGCATGAGGGGCGGTCCGTCACCGAGGAGGAGTTGATCCGGTTTGTCAAGGAACGGAAAGGGAGCCTTATGGCACCCAAAACCATTGAGTTCTGGGACGCGATCCCTCTTACCAACCTGGGAAAAGTGGATAAGAAGGCCATTCGGACCAAGTTCTGGGAAGGCAAGGCCCGCCTTGTTTCGTAAGGGGTAGATGTAAGGGGATTGTGATAGCCTTTGACTCGGCAATCCCGCCTGGTGGCACAAAAAGGGAATGTATTGCTTTTTAAGGAGCGTGAATACATCATGACGAGTGGACAGGTTTTCCATGTGGACGAAGCTAAGCCCTGGCTGAAGCCCGAGGCGGGGTGGCCGGATCAGGTGCCGAAGAATTATGCCTTTCCGAGAATGACCCTTTACGAAATGCTCGTGGAATCGGCGGGCAGGCATGCAGATCACCCAGCGATTTGGTTTTTGGATACGTTCATGACGTACAGGGAACTTTTGGCCCATGTGAATGACTTTGCCGCAGGGCTAACTCAACTGGGCCTGAAAAAAGGGGATGTGGCGGCCCTGGTCCTGCCCAGCTGTTTCCAATACATCATCGCTTATTATGCCTGCGCAAAAGCGGGACTCATTGCAACGGGAATCAATCCTACCTATGCCCCCGGCGAGGTTTTGCACCAGCTCGAACTGACCGGGACACGGGCGGTCATATTTCTGGACGCCCTCTACCAAACCCTGCTGGCGCCCATTGAGAAGGACTACCCCATCGAATATCTCATCAGCACCAATGTCGTGGACCTGGTAAAAATATCGGGGTTTAAGAAATGGCTGGGGAAGAAAATCGGCAAGGTCCCTACCGGCCCGATCCCCGAGCGGGCCAAGAGTTTCATGGCGCTTCTGAATACCGGCACAGCTCCCCCTGATGTTTCGGTAAGCGCGGACGACATCGCCACCTACATCATGACCGGCGGGACCACAGGGGTCCCCAAGGCGGCCATTTTGACCCACTTCAACTGCGTCTCCAACGCCATTCAGGTGGGCCTGTTTATCTGGATGCGTGAAGGTAATGCCTGTATGGTGGGCATCCTGCCCCTCTTTCATTCCTTCGGCATGTCCGCCATCATGAATACGGTCATTCGAAGCGGCATGTGGGCCATGCTTTTCCCGAGGCCCCCGGATACCGAAGAACTGCTCAAGACCATCTGCAGGATTGCCCCTGAGAAACAGACCTACTATCCGGGGGCAGAGGTCCTTTTTCAACGCATTGCGGATTTTCCGGATATCAACAAGTATCCTATCGCCCAGAAACTCATGGGCTGCATTTCTGGCGCAGGACCGTTACATCACAATGTGAAAGAGCGTTTTGAAAAGGCCACCGGCGCCATTTTGGTGGAGGGATACGGCCTGTCCGAGGCGTCTCCCGTGGTTTCCGGAGGGCCCCTGGGAGCCATCGAGACCACCGGGACCATCGGTTTGCCCCTTACGGGAATCGAATGGAAAATCATGGACATGGAAACCGGGAAGATGGAACGTACCCCCGGGGAAATTGGAGAACTGGTGGTCGCTGGTCCCACCGTCATGCAGGGCTATCTCAACAATCCGGAAGAAACGGCAGAAACCATCCGGGAAAAGGATGGCAAGCGATGGCTCTACACCGGCGACATCGGACAGATGGACGAACTGGGTCGTGTGACCCTTAGCGATCGCAAAAAGCAACTCATCAAGGTAAAGGGGTACTCTGTCTTTCCAACCGAAGTGGAACAGCTCATGGGTGGCAACGAGGCCCTGCTGGAGGTGGCGGTAGCGGGTTTGCCCGATCCTGAAACAAGCGAGGCCATTAAGGCATGGGTGGTCCTCCGTGAAGACTGGAAAGGCAGGATCACGGAAGATGAACTCAAAGCCTGGTGCAAGAAGAACATGAGCCATTACAAGGCCCCCAAATATGTCGAGTTTATCGATGAAATTCCCAAGACCCTGGTGGGCAAGGTAATGCGCAGGCAACTTCAGGAGGCCGATCCCATCTACAGGGAGTATTACGGAAAGACGGAACAAGGGGTATAGGCCCTCAGTGTCTCCTTCCCTGATAACCGTTGTAAGAAACTGGCGCGAAAAGCTTCTGCCTGATCTGGTTGATCTTGGAATTGACGATTGAACGAGGCCTTGTCCAATTTCGAATTCCCAACCTCCCGGTTAGAGGCCCTGCTTATATCAGCAAGAGTGCCCAAATTCCAAATATCTTTGGTTAAGGATATCGATATGATAGAAAAAATGGCAGTCCCTGTGGAATGTTTCGATCTCAAGGGAAAAATCGCTATCGTGACGGGATCCGCACGGGGAATTGGGAAGGCCATCGCCGAATCCTTTGTTCTGGCAGGCGCCAGCGTGCTTGCCGTGGATGTGTTGGACTCCGTGACACTACCTTCAAATGAACATATGGAAAATTGGCATGGATTTCAGGCGGATGTAAGTCAACCGGCAGAGGTCGCCAAAATGACCGATTTTTGCGTGTCAAAACTTGGAACACCTGAAATCCTCATAAATATTGCGGCCATCAGTTCACCCTCTCCTGTAAGAGAGATGACTTTAGAGAATTGGAGAATGAATATCGATGTCAATCTGAGCTCCGTTTTTTTGTGTACCCATGCCGTTGTTCCATATATGATACACCGTAGCAGAGGCGCCATCATTAGCTTTTCTTCTGTTATCGCCCGTACGGGTGGTGAAATGAGTGCCCATTATGCGGCAGCGAAGGCCGGGATAGAAGGATTCAGCAAAAGTCTAGCCAGGGAGGTGGGCCCCTATGGTATTCGCGTGAATGTCATATCGCCCGGGATGATTGACACGGAAATGCTGAAATTGATGCCTCAGAGACAAAAACAGAAGCTCGTTGAGAGATTGCCTCTTAGAAGGATCGGATATCCGGAAGACCTGGTTGGCTTGGCGCTATTGCTCGCTTCAAGTGCGGGAAGCTACATTACCGGACAGACGATACATGTCAACGGTGGGCTTTTTATGGACTGAGTCATATAAACTGTCCGAATGAAGCCGGCTTACAGCCCCCCCAACGCACAGGGCAAACCCCCGAGGATTGGATATGCGGTCTAAGTGTTGACGTTCCTCAGATGTCATCTTTATCCACTGAAATCCCCAGGCATTTTAAACCACTTCAGGCAATTTCGTACCCTGGCGGCAGGAGGGAGTATAGGGCGGCAGGGCGAGTGTGTCAAATGCAAAACACCTCTCCCTTTTTCCGACTCCCATTGACCCCTGTGAGCGACTTCCATGCTTCCGATTCGTTGGGGCGTCACAGATGCGCGTCATAGGAATCATCTATATCCCCATATATCCCCAACGGATTGCCAGGAATTGCCTGAGGCCGTTTCTTTCGTCTTGACTATAGGATTCAATTGGATTAAACAAATGAGTTCAATTTACTCAGAAAAACCCCTTCAAAGCGAAACTGCTCATATGAACGGAATAGATATGACTACTGGCAAAGCAGGCTCAATCGTGGAAGAGAGAACAAGTAAGGCCGAAAGACTACAGTCCGATGGGGTGAGGCTTTACCCCGCAGGATATGGCATCGACATCACGATCACATCATCCGAGGCAAAAGATCGATTTGAACCCATGGACGCCGAGACCCTGGAACAGGAAGGCCTGTCGTTTACCATGGCCGGGAGGATCATCGCGCGACGGGATTTCGGAAAGGCGTCCTTCATTCACCTCAAGGACAGAAAGGGACGGATCCAGGCGTACATCAGAAAAGACAAGGTGAGCCCTGAGGACTTCAACGTATTTAAACTGATGGACATTGGCGATTTCATCGGCCTCAGAGGCACATTTTTTAAGACTCGGACCGGCGAGCTGACGCTTTTGGCTGATGAACTCACTCTCCTATCCAAGTCGATGCTCCCCCTCCCCGAGAAGTGGCATGGCCTGACGGATGTGGAGACCCGATACCGGCAGCGATATCTCGATCTGATCATGAACGACCCCGTAAAAGAGGTCTTTGTGATGCGGAGCCGTATTATCCAGGCCATCCGGACCTTTTTTGTCGAGAAGGATTTCCTCGAGGTGGAGACGCCTATGATGCAGCCCATTCCCGGGGGCGCAACGGCCAGACCATTCAAGACCTATCATAACGCTCTCGGAATGGATCTGTACCTGAGGGTCGCTCCGGAACTTTACCTCAAGCGATTGGTGGTGGGCGGCCTGGAAAGGGTCTTTGAAATCAATCGGAATTTCAGGAATGAAGGGATCTCCATCAAGCATAATCCCGAGTTCACCATGCTGGAGTTTTATATGGCGTACGCCACCTACGAAGACCTGATGGCCCTGACGGAATCTCTCTTTACGCATATCCTGGACCAGATTTTTGGCCGAACCGTTATTTCGTATCAGGGCAAGGATATCGATTTTACGCCTCCTTGGACCAGGATCTCCCTTCTTGACGCATTGAGAGAGCTGGGAGGGGTCAGCGATGAGATCCTGCAGAAGAGAGAGTATGCCTTTGAGACGGCCTCTCAATATGATATCAACGTGTCCGCCTCGGAGAGCCACGGACAGATTCTGACAAAGCTCTTTGATCACCTGGTGGAGCCGCGGCTGATCCATCCCACCTTTGTCACCGGTTATCCCACTGAGGTTTCTCCGCTGTCAAGGCGCAACGATCAAAACCCGGATCTCGTGGACCGCTTCGAGCTCTTCATCGCCGGAAAGGAGATCGCCAACGCCTTCAATGAATTGAATGATCCGGTGGATCAGAGGAAAAGATTCCAGAAACAGGCGGACCTCAGGGATGCGGGGGACAAAGAGGCACAGTTCATGGATACAGACTATGTTACCGCCCTGGAATACGGGATGCCGCCGACGGCCGGGGAAGGCATCGGAATTGACCGGGTGGTCATGCTCCTGACAGACTCGCCATCCATAAGGGACGTCATTCTCTTTCCCCAGATGAGGACAAAGGCGTAAATTGAGGGATTGAGGAATTAGGGGACTCAGGGATGGAGGTTCTATGTTTGCGACTTTGGGCCAAGGGAGTCCCATGTTGTTTAACCCTCTAAAAAACACTCCTTGCGACTTTGCGTCTTGGCGCGAGACCTTTTTTGGGTTGCGGTTATGCCGCTTTAGGATCATATGTTTGAACTCTTTCTCGGAATAAAATACCTCAAGGCCAAGCGAAAACAGCGGTTCATATCCGTCATTACCATTATTTCCATCCTGGGCGTTATGGTGGGGGTGATGGCCCTTATCGTGGTCCTTTCGGTGATGAACGGCTTTCGGGCGGACCTGATGTCCAAGATCCTGGGGGTCAACTCCCACGTGCTGGTCCTGAACCTCGGCGGCCCTTTCAGCGATTACCGTCAGGTTGAGCAGGATGTCGGCAGGGAAGAAGGGGTTGTTGCCGTTACGCCGTTTATCTTTACCCAGGTCATGCTCAACAATGCGGGAAATGTATCCGGTGCGGTCCTGAGGGGCATCGATCCTGACAGTGCCGGTGCGGTGATCGGCTTCAAAGACATGATCAAGAATGGGTCGCTCTCCTCCCTGGCAGGGAACGTGGACGGTTTTCCGACCATCATCATCGGGAGTGAGCTTGCCAAACGCATAGGGGCCCACGCCGGGAGCGTGGTAACCGTCATCTCGCCCGAGGGGAAATTGACCCCTCTGGGAAGGACCCCGAACACCCAACGCTTCAAGGTCTCGGCCATATTTGATTCGGGCATGTATGAATACGACGCCTCCATGATCTACATCTCCCTGAGAGAGGCGCAGAATTTTCTGGCCCTCGGCGACAAGGTTACCGGGATAGAGGTCAGGGTAAAGGACGTCTATCAGGCAGACAGGATAGGGAAGGTCATTCAGGAGCGGCTGGGATATCCCTTCTGGACCAAAGACTGGAAGGTCATGAACCGAAGCCTTTTCTCCGCGCTCAAGCTTGAAAAGCTGACCATGTTCATCATCTTGACGATGATCGTGCTGGTGGGGGCCCTCAATATTATCAGCACCCTCGTCATGGTCGTGATGGAGAAGACAAGGGATGTGGCCATTCTGAGGGCCATGGGCGCTTCTGCCAAGAGCATCATGGCCATCTTTATGTTTCAGGGCCTCCTGGTGGGCGTGGTCGGCACCATTGCCGGCCTCGTCTGTGGCCTCGGCATATGCCAATTGCTGGCCAAGTACAAATTTATCAATCTTCCCTCGGATGTGTATTATATATCCAAGCTGCCGGTCCAGGTGGAGGCCGCGGATGTGTCATTTGTTGCCGGGGCCGCAGTGGTCATATCGTTTTTGGCCACCCTGTATCCATCCTGGTACGCCTCGAGATTGAACCCGGTGGAGTCTTTCAGGTATGAATGACCAGAAGGGCATGGACGCCTCCTTCCCTCCCATGTTGAGGCTTGAGGGTGTGTTCAAGTCTTTTCATCACCATGGGGAGGTTCTCGAGATCCTGAAGGGGATTGACCTGGTGATCCATCCCGGGGACAGCCTCGCGATCATGGGCGCGTCCGGCGTGGGGAAATCGACCCTGCTCAATATCATGGGAAGCCTCGAGCCCCCTTCCAAGGGGGTCGTTCGGTTCCGCGATGTCGATATGTATCAAATGGATGAAGGAAGGCTGACACGCCTGCGAAACAGGGAAATCGGTTTTGTGTTTCAATTCCATCATCTACTGCCCGAGCTGAATGCCCTGGAAAACACCCTGATGCCCGCCCTCATTGCAAGGCATTCAAAAAAAACCGCCGTTTCAATGGCCAGGGATGTCCTTCTCAAGGTAGGCCTTGAGAAACGGATGATGCATCGTGCCGGTGAACTTTCAGGAGGGGAGCAGCAACGCGTGGCCATCGCAAGGGCCATGATCATGCACCCGAGACTGATACTGGGGGATGAGCCCACCGGGAACCTTGATTGGTTGACGGGGCATGAGATTGCCGATCTCCTTCTGCGTCTCAACCGGGAAGAAGGCGTTGCCATGGTCATTGCCACCCACAACCAGCGACTGGCAGAGAAAATGTCCAAACAAATGGAGCTGATCGATGGACAGATACGGTAAGACAGATTGCAGAGCGCAGGTCGCAGGACCCAGCAAGTCGACCGCCATGCGCTCCGGGGCGGGCAGGATCATATCCCAGGCGCTGCTGCTCCTCATCGTGTGCGCCTTACTTGTGCCGGTGACGATGGCGGCCGAACCCAAAGAAACCGTAGCCGTTCTGCCCTTTAAGATTCACGCCCGTGGACCGCTTGATCATCTCCAGTTGGGGCTGCAGAAAACACTCTCCTCCCGGTTGGAAGAAAAGGGCTTACCCATCATTCCTCCCAACGAGATCAACAAATACCCCATCGCCTTTGCGCCGGCCGCCGAAATGACGGAACTCATCGCCCTGGGAAAACGACTCAAGGCCGACTGGATGATCGCCGGCAGTCTTACGCAGATCGGGAACAAGGCGAGCATCGATCTGAAAGTGATCGACATAACCGGCAAGAAAGCGCCCTTTTTTATCTTCCAGGTCTCAGAAGATATCGACGAGGTAGCCGATACGATGAAGCGCCTCGCCGGCAATGTCTTTGATCGTGTCATGGGCGTTCCCGAGATCGATTCGATCCAAGTCGCCGGCAACCGTCGCATCGAAAAGGCGGCCGTTCTGGCCGTGGTCGGCACCAGGGCAGGGGACCGTCTTGACTATGACAAGCTCGATAAGGACCTTCGCGATATCTACAAGATGGGTTTCTTTGAAGATGTCAGGATGGAAACCGAGGACGGACCTTCGGGAAAGATCATCACCTTTCATGTAACGGAAAAACCCTCTGTCGGGAAGATCGTATTTGAGGGAAATGATGAGTTTGACGATGATGACCTGAAAAAAGAATTGGGGATAAGCCTTTATTCGATCCTGAATCATAACGAAATCAGGCAAAGTATTAACCGGTTGAAAGAATTTTACCGGGAAAAGGGCTACTACAATGCCGAGATCGAGGAAGCCACCGAAACGATCCCAAACAACGAGGTCATGTTGAAGTATAAGATTCAAGAACATGACAAGGTTTACATCGAGAAGATTCAATTTACGGGGAATAAGCATTTTGATGATGATGAGCTGAGGGATCTCATGGAGACCAGTGAGAAATGGTTTCTCTCATGGATCACCAAGGCCGGGATTTTGGACAAGAAGAAACTTGAATTCGATGTCCACAAGTTGACTGCATTTTATCATAACCATGGTTTTATCAAGGCTAAGGTGGGCGAACCAAAGGTCGAGTATGACGACACCATCGAGGGCCTGGTTGTTACGTTGGATATTGTTGAAGGCCATCAATACGGGGTTGACAAGGTTGCCGTCGAGGGGGATTTAATAGAACCTGCTGCCGATCTCCTGAAAAAGGTTCAAATCGGCAAGGAAGAGGCATTTAACCGGGAGGTGGTGCGAAGGGATATCCTGGCGTTGAGGGATGTCTACGCAGACCATGGATACGCCTACGCAGAAATCAAACCGATCGTCAAGGAAAACGACGAAACGTTTCTGGCGGATATCACGTACGTTATCTCCAAGGGGATGAAGGTTCGCTTTGAAAGAATTGCGATTTCGGGAAATACCGTGACGAGAGACAAGGTCATCCGGCGTGAACTGAAAGTCATCGAAGGGGAATATTTCAGCGGACAAGGTCTCAAAGAGAGTACGGCGAACCTGAACCGGCTCGGCTTTTTCGAAGACGTTCAGATGGAGACAAAAAAGGGGACCCGAGACGACCTGATGAAACTGGACGTCAATGTAAAGGAAAAGGGGACCCGAACCTTCAGCGTGGGCGCCGGTTACAGCTCTGCCTATTCCGGCTTTGTCACATTCGAGGTCGCGGATGAGAATTTCATGGGATACGGGCAGAAACTCCAGGCCTCGGCGATGATCGGCGGAGCGAGCACGCAGTTTGACATACGATTTATTGAGCCATGGCTCTTGGATACGAGGTGGTCCCTCGGGGTGGATCTCTACAAGTGGGACCAGGAATATACGGACTACTCGAGGGATGCCTTGGGCACCGCCCTGAGCCTTGGCTATCCACTTGATTTTATTGATGACTATACCAGGGCACTGGTAAAATACGATTACGATAATTCAAGGATTTACGATGTAGTGGAAACCTCGGGACCGCTCTACGACATGAAAGGCCGGAATGTCACCAGCAGTGCAACCCTCACCTTCAAACGGGACAGCAGAGACCATCTCTGGAACACGACGAAGGGTTCAATCAACGAGATATCGGGGCAATATGCGGGAATCGGCGGCGACGAGAAATTCACCAAGTACAGGGCCAGGACCGCCTGGTTTTTCCCCATGTTCTGGGAGACGGTGTTCATGGTGCAGGGCCGGTGGGGGTATATCGAGGACAGGGGAAAGCTTTCCGTGTTCCAAAAATTCTTTCTGGGAGGCATCAATACCGTACGGGGGTTTGATTTTGAGAGCATTTCTCCTACAGATGAACAAGGATACCGGGTAGGCGGCACGTCGATGATGTGCTATAATATAGAGTATCGGTTCCCCGTACTCAAAGAGCAGGGGGTCGTGGGGCTCGTGTTTTTCGACGCAGGCAATGTCTATGATACGAACTATGCGACCTCCGCTTCCGAATGGTCCTTCAGCGGGATTAAAAAGTCCGCGGGCGCGGGGGTCAGATGGTATTCCCCGATCGGCCCGCTGAGGCTGGAATATGGGTGGAATCTCGACAGAATCGGGGATGAATCGGCCGGCAGGTGGGAATTCAGCGTAGGGGGGATGTTATAGTCGATGAGTTGTGATTTAAGATCTCGAAAATCATACAATGTGTCGTAATCATAGATCGTTGGGTACCGATTTTCAGCGCTGTGGATCCGGAATGATGGAGCCGTGGAATGCTGGGAAGGGGGAGTTGAATCACGCCGTAAGCGTGACCCATTGGGCGAAGTTCCCAAGCCCTGGATTCCGGGCAGGGGTCGGAAAAACAAAGACATTCATCATTGGCCGGCGGACGTTAATAAGTGGTTATGGAGCATCATTTGGCTGTCATTCGTTCTGTTTTCATTCAATCGTCAATATTCAGTGGTAATGGGGGATAAAATGAAAAGGATTGGTCTTTTATTCATTTGTTTTTCTGTGCTTTTTTGTTTTCAACAGGAGTCTGCCCGGGCCGAAACCGTCAAGGTCGGGGTGCTTAATATGAAGCGGCTTCAGCAGAATTCTGCCAAATTTCAGAAGATCCGAGAGGAACTGAAAGAAAAGTTCAACGCCCTTCAGAAAAAGCTGGATGCGGAGAGGGCCCAGATATCCAAAATCGAAGAGGAACTGCAGAAACAGAGCATGATGTTGAGCCTGGACGCCAAAGAGGGTAAA
>ENA-OSEO01001107-OSEO01001107.1-sediment-metagenome-genome-assembly--contig:-NODE-1107-length-54626-cov-8.331170_pt1 | contig 54626 bp, 34 predicted proteins | sample MGYA00237883_ERZ534232 | MGnify/ENA metagenome assembly ERZ534232
GCAGGGGGATAATGTATTGCCCTATTTTACGGATCGATAGCGAAAACTATTTTTATAAATTTGCTGCGGAATTGCTGTTAAATATTTGAAAAATAACAATTTTCATAAATATAATGCTTAACTTGCGTTCGTAATTAATTATAAAAATATTATGTATAAAGGAACAGTAAAATTTTTTAATGAATCGAAGGGATTTGGTTTTATCAAGGATGATGACACATCAAAAGAGTATTTTGTTCATATAAACGGATTGAAAGACAACATCCGGGAAGATGATAAGGTTACTTTTGACTTAGAGGAGGGAAGAAAAGGATTAAATGCGGTTAATGTTAAGCTGGTTTAAAAAAGCTCTGAAACAGGCGTAATAATAAACTTATGATGTAATTCAAACTAGTATTCGTACATACTATGTGTTAAAATAAAATTTGTACAAATTCATACTTTACGAATCAAACTTATGTGACATTAATTCTGTAATGCTGTCTGAAATTTATTTCTCAGACAGCTTTTTTATGTGATAACTTAAACAATCAATTTAGAAATTAAGATTATTTTTACAACGCTGACATTTTAATAACTTTTCATCCATAATTAACAGGGGGCAAACAGTACTCAGAGTTAAAGGAGTGTCGTCACTTAATTTTAAAGATTTATTACATATTAAATATATAATTGAAATGAAGATTCTGGGAAACATTATCTGGCTTATTTTCGGGGGTATTGCAATATTTCTCGAATATATGGCATCGGGACTGGCTCTGTGTGTTACAATAATAGGAATTCCTTTTGGTATTCAGGCTTTTAAATTAGGACTACTGGCATTATGGCCATTCGGTCAAAAAATAGAATATATGGACTATGCTCCCGGTTGTCTCTCCACAATAATGAATATACTATGGCTTTTAATCGGAGGAATATGGATTGCGCTCACTCACCTGCTCTTTGGTGTTCTTCTGAGTATAACCATAATAGGGATCCCATGGGGCAAACAACACTTTAAAATGGTTTCTCTGGCACTTACTCCTTTTGGCAGAAAAATCGTATAAATTTTTATTTTTACTATTTTAGAGCAAAAAAAATAACAACAACCTTTGAAACAGTTATCCATTATTCTCATTTTACTAACATTTAGTGCTAACCTGGTAATCAGTCAGCCGGTGATAAAAGCCGTCAGAATTCAGGAACCTCCTGAAATAGATGGACGAATGAATGATAAAGTATGGGAACAGGCATCAATGGTGGAGGACTTTTATCAGCGAGAACCGTTTGAGGGAGCTCCGGCTTCTGAAAAAACACAGTTTTTTGTGTGCTACGATGAACATAATCTGTATATTGGATCAAAATGTTGGGATGATCCCAAAAAAATTACAGCTAAAGAGTTAGCAAGAAATGCAAGTTTAAGGTATGATGACCGTATTAACATCATTTTAGATACCTATCTCGACAAGAGAAATGCATACTGGTTCCAGATAGGGCCCCGAGGGTCAATTTCAGATGCTTTAATAAGTGAAAACGGAGTTGCTTATAACCGTGAATGGCAGGGCCTCTGGACAGGTAAGGCAAAAATTACAGACTACGGTTGGGAAGCAGAAATTGCAATTCCATTTAAAACTCTTTCTTTCGACAAAACTAACACTCAATGGGGAATAAAATTTCTCAGGATGATCATAGATAAACTGGAAAGATCATACTGGCCGGTTGCAAATCTAAACACACATTACTTCCAGGTATCCGATGCAGGTATCTTAGACGGTGTTGAAGATATATCGCAAGGTGTCGGACTTGATATTTCACCTTATATTCTGACAGGAGCAGATACCAAAAGAGGTGAAAAAAGCGATCTTAAACTTACCGGCGGGATCGACGTATCATATCAAATTATGCCCAGCCTACGTTCAATGCTGACGATCAATACTGACTTTGCAGAAACAGAGGTCGATGAACGCCAGATAAACCTCACCCGTTTTGATATTCATTTTCCTGAAAAACGCAATTTCTTTCTGGATGGTGCGAATTATTTCTATTTCGGAATTGAAAATTACTCCAGGCTTAATCCAAACGGACAAAAAATAATTCCCTTTTTCTCCAGGAGCCTGGGATTGGATGAAAACGGGGATCCAATACCTGTAAATTACGGTGTAAAACTTGCAGGCCAGGCAAACAACTGGAATTTAGGTATGTTATATATTAATGACCAACGTGAAGATAACATCAACGATTTTAGCGTAATGCGAATTTCAAGAAATCTCTGGAAACAGTCTTCAATAGGAATTATCGGGACATATGGCAATGTAATAAATGACAGATCAGATCTGGTTGCCGGGGCTGACCTCAAACTTTCAACCTCGACATTCCAGGGAAATAAAAATGTATCTCTCGTTTTTTTTGGATTGCAATCAAATACAAAAGATACAAAAGAGGACAGATCAACATGGGGAACGCAGTTTGTTTTTCCTAACGATTTTATTAAAGCCAGATTGGGATACCACGAAATTGGGAAAAATTTTATTGCCGGCCTTGGCTTTGTCCCGAGAATAAATATTAAAGAGACATACGGAGAATTGGAGATAGGTCCCAGACCAAATAAATGGGGCATTATGCAGGTTCAGTCAGGTGGTACATTCAACTATATAAAGAATAAAGAGAGCGGTATGCTTGAAACCAGTGAACTTAAAATAAAACCACTTGAAATAAGGTTTCTTTCAGGAGAAGTGATCAGTTATTCACTTATTAATCAACAGGAAAACCTGATTGCTGATTTTAATATTTTCGAAAATTTTTTTATACCTCAGGATAATTACAGATGGTGGAGAAATGAGTTTAAACTGGAAACCAGGGGTGGCAGGAATATCCGGGGAGAAGGATTATACAGTTTTGGCAACTTCTACAACGGGGAGAGAGAGGATATAGAAATCCAACTTAACTGGAAAGTGGTGGTTCCTTTTTTCTTAGGAGGAAAATTTATTCAAAATCATATAGAACTGTCTGAAGGCAGCTTCAATGCCAATATCTTCGAACTAAATGCAAATGTGTTGTTTAGTCCGGATATTACTCTCTATAACTTCATTCAGTATGACAATGCCACAAAAAATGCAGGTTGGCAATCAAGATTCCAATGGATTCTCAAACCGGGCAATGAGATAATTCTTGCATGGAATTCCAGCTCTTTAAAATCAGGAAACAGATTTTTCATAAATGAAAGCAATCTGCGGTTTAAAATTAAATATAACATACGCTTTTGAATAAAAATCAGGTCGGGCCTCTGACAGTACCATAAAGCAATCTGTCAGATACATCATAAAATTTATTAAACTGATTTTAAAATAAATGCAAAATAGATAATCCTCTTATAAATAAAACTACAACCTGATGTAATCCGGATATTTTATTTCACATCAAAAAGTAAACCTTTTTTGAACAAAGGCGTAAAACAGATAAATGCTTTAAAGAACACACTCAGTTTGTTAAAAAACATTAATAAGCTCGCAACAAACAGAATGAAAAACAAAAAAAAATATTTATATTTTTGTAATTAATTAAGTATTTGCTATAATTGCACCAAATTTCAACAAATACTCGTCTCCACATTATTTGTTCCAAACATTAATCAAAGCGTTTAAAATCATTTAGTTAATTATAACATTTATACAATGTACGACATTTTAGAATTGAACAAGAAGCTTGTACCTGAGTTACGTGAAATAGCTAAAGAACTCAAAATCAAGCGTGCAGAATCTTACAAAAAACAGGATCTTATATACAAAATACTTGATACTCAAGCAATTCAGGAAGCTGAAAAAAATGTAAAAAAGATTCCTCCAAAAGAAGAGAGGGGAAAAAATAAGGAAGAGCGCTCTATAAAAAATTTTCTCCGGAAAAAGCCTGATACTTCCAGGGAAACTGACACTCCCGGGGATGAAAACAAGGAACGCGGAACCCGCAGGCGTCGTGATAGAATTGAACCTGTCTTAAAACATGAAAAAATAGAGGCAAATACTGAAAGTACTGAAACGCCAAAGTCGCCTGTCCAGTCAAGACAAGATCAAATAAAAGCTATCATACAGGGTTTCAATCTGGAAAAGTCCAAAAATAAAGATGATCAGTCAAAACATAAAAGAAAAAAACAGGAAGCAAAACAGGTTGTTGTTAAAGAGAAGGAGGAAAAGCCGGAGAAACAGGAAGTTGCTGAAAAAACGGAAGAGGCTCCTGTTAAGCAGCCTGAAATTGTTATCCAGCAAAAAGAGAACAAACCGCAGGAGAAACAAAAATATCATAAAAACGTCCAGCGTGAGCAGAAGTCCCATCAACAAAAACAACAGAACGAAAATAACAGTAAGTATTTCGAGTTTGAAGGAATTGTTACCAACACAGGAGTGCTGGAAATCTTGCAGGATGGTTACGGATTTTTGCGTTCTTCAGATTTTAACTATCTGAATTCACCTGATGATGTTTATGTTTCCCAGTCACAGATTAAACTATTCGGATTAAAAACAGGAGATACCCTAAAAGGTACTATCAGACCTCCAAAAGAGGGAGAAAAATATTTTCCGCTGATCAAGGTACTTGAAATAAACGGACGAACACCTGAATTTATCAGGGACAGAGTGCCATTCGACCATCTTACCCCTCTTTTCCCAAATGAAAAGTTTGAGTTGACAGGGAAAGGGCATGACAATATATCTACAAGAGTTGTTGATATGTTTGCCCCTATCGGGAAAGGTCAGCGTGGATTGATCGTTGCACAGCCAAAAACAGGTAAAACTGTATTGCTCAAGGAGATAGCCAATGCTATTGCTGCTAATCATCCAGAAGTATATATGATAGTACTGTTGGTCGACGAGCGACCTGAAGAGGTCACTGACATGGCAAGAAGTGTTGATGCCGAAGTAATAGCTTCAACGTTTGATGAACCGGCCGACAAACATGTCAAAGTTGCAAATATTGTACTTGAAAAAGCAAAAAGACTTGTAGAATGTGGTCATGATGTGGTCATTCTTCTTGATTCCATTACCCGTCTCGCACGTGCATATAATACTGTACAACCTGCTTCCGGAAAAGTACTTTCCGGTGGTGTTGATGCAAATGCACTGCATAAACCAAAACGCTTTTTCGGGGCCGCCCGTAATATCGAAGAAGGAGGATCTCTTACGATACTGGCTACGGCATTGACAGAAACCGGGTCCAAAATGGATGATGTTATTTTTGAGGAATTTAAAGGTACAGGTAATATGGAACTACAGCTCGACAGAAAATTATCCAATAAAAGGATATTCCCGTCAGTTGATATTCCTGCTTCAAGTACAAGACGTGAAGACCTGCTTTTGCCAAAAGAGATTCTTGATAAGCTGTGGATACTCAGAAACTATCTTGGAGATATGAATTCGCTGGAAGCTATGGAGTTTATGAAAACAAGACTTATGCGTTCAAATTCAATAATCGAATTTCTCACCTCCATGAATGACGGATAAAGCATTTTTTATTTTTACAAATTATAAATTACAAAAAATCTTTTTTCCTGTCATCTGCACATTACAAATTCACTAAAAAACTGCTATTTTTGCACCAAAATTTATATTTTGGATTTTTTTAGGAATACACATAAAACTTTAATAGAAAGTACCCATCCAACTTTTAAAAGGGAACTTTTAAAAACGACTGATTGGGACGACAGACTTATATGTATCAAGGGATTCAGGGGAGTTGGCAAAACAACTCTTCTCCTTGATTATATAAAGGAACGATTCCCGGACGACAAAACGGTACTCTATGTGAACCTTAATAATTTTTATTTCACAAAACATACCCTTTTTAGCTTTGCAGATGAATTTTCAAAGCGGGGAGGCAAAATTCTTATCCTCGACCAAATACAAAAATATCCTAACTGGTCAAAAGAGTTAAGAATCTGTTATGACCATCTGCCAGGACTTAAAATTATTGTGACCTCTTCCCCACTGTTACCCGTTGAAGAAGATAATCCTGATCTGTGCGGAATAGTCACAATCAAACTTTTGGAGGGTCTGTCATTCCGGGAATATCTAAATTATTTTACTTCGGGCAGTTTCAGAACATACTCCTTCGATGAAATTTTAAATAATCATATTGATATCGCCGGGGAAATTATTGAGAAAGTCAGGCCTCTGGCTTACTTCAATGATTATCTGAAAAACGGATATTTCCCTTACTTCATCGATAATCCGAATTTCTATACCAACCAGCTTCTGAAACATATAAATCTTGCACTCGAAATAGATGTACCGTATTTAACCCAGATAGAGTTGAAATACCTTTCGAAACTCAGGAAACTTCTTCATATAATTGCCTCAGAAACACCGCTTTCACCTAACATAAGCAAACTTGCTTCTGAAGTTGAAACATCAAGGGCAACGATTATGAATTATCTGCGTTATCTTAAGAATGCAAACCTGATTAATCTGCTATACAACGAGTGCTGCGATGAAGAGATGAAAAAACCGGACAAAATATATATGCATAATACAAATCTATTGTATGTTATTGCTCCTGAGAATGCTCACATGAGTAATTTACGGCAGACCTTCTTCCTGAACCAGGTAAATTGTATACTTCCGGTTAACAGCTCGTATAAGGGCGATTTTCTTGTAAATAACAGATACCATTTCAGAATTAGCGGAAATGATATTGAGAGCCGGGATGATATATTTACAGCAGCCGACATGATTGAAACAGGAGCTGAGAATAAAATACCTCTTTGGCTTTTTGGATTTTTAACATAAATAAGAGATAAATTGAAATAATAATTCACAGAATAAAAAACATTACAATGACAAAACAAAAGAAGTTCATCACATGCGACGGTAATTATGCTGCTTCATACATGAGTTATATGTTCAGTGAAGTTGCATGTATTTATCCGATAACTCCCTCTTCAACGATGGCTGAATACGTTGACGAATGGGCTGCATTTGGAAAGAAAAATATGTTTGGAAGGCCTGTAAGACTTGCAGAAATGCAAAGTGAAGGAGGTGCCGCAGGTGCCCTGCACGGTGCTCTGCAATCAGGAGCCCTTACATCAACCTATACAGCATCGCAGGGCTTGCTCCTTATGATCCCGAACATGTATAAAATTGCAGGAGAACTCCTTCCTACAGTTTTCCATGTAAGTGCCCGTGCCCTGGCAGGACATGCTCTCTCAATTTTTGGTGAGCACAGCGATATCTATGCTGCCCGTCAAACCGGATTTGCCATGATCGCATCAGGCTCAGTGCAGGAGGAGATGGATCTTGCAGGAGTTGCTCATCTGGCTACAATAAAATCAAGAGTGCCATTTCTTGCTTTCTTTGACGGATTCCGCACCTCCCATGAGGTTCAGAAAATTGAAGCAATCCAGATGGAAGATATGATTCCTCTTATTGATATGGCGGCTCTCCAGGAATTCCGTAACAGGGCTCTTAATCCGGAGAATCCGGTAACCCGCGGAACAGCTCAGAATCCGGATATATTCTTCCAGGCCAAAGAGTCATCTAATAAATTTTATGATGCTGTTCCTGACATCGTTGCAATGTATATGAAAGAGATCAGCAAGATCACCGGTCGTGATTATCAACCGTTTAATTACTATGGCGCTGAAGATGCCGAAAATATTATAATAGCTATGGGTTCGGTAACCGAAACTATTCGCGAAACCATCGATTATCTTTCGTCACAAGGCAAAAAGGTTGGTATGCTGGCAGTTCATCTTTTCCGCCCCTTCTCTGCCAGTTATTTTCTGGAGTCACTGCCCAAAACAGTAAAACGGATTGCCGTACTCGACAGGTCAAAAGAACCGGGGGCAAATGGCGAACCTCTCTATATTGATGTTAAGAATGCCCTCTACGGAAGGAAAGACGCACCTGTAGTTGTTGGTGGCCGCTATGGATTGGGATCAAAAGACACAACACCTGCACAGATCCTTTCTGTATATGAAAACCTCGAAATGAAGGAGTGCAAAAACGATTTTACAATAGGTATTGTAGATGACGTAACATTTAAATCTCTGCCACAAAAAGAGGAAATTGACATGACTCCAAAAGGTACTTATCAGGCTAAATTTTACGGTCTTGGTTCTGATGGTACTGTCGGAGCAAATAAAAACTCAATTAAAATAATCGGCGATGCAACCGATAAATATTGTCAGGGATACTTCCAGTATGACTCTAAAAAGTCAGGTGGATTTACATGTTCGCATCTTCGTTTCGGAGATAAGCCTATAAGGTCTACTTATCTGGTAACTACTCCCGACTTTGTAGCATGCCATGTTCCTGCATATCTGCATATGTACAATGTTCTGAAAGGGCTCAAAAAAGGAGGATCGTTCCTGTTGAACTCAATCTGGGACGAGGAGGAGACCAAAGAGAGGCTGCCCGATAAAATGAAAAAATATCTTGCTGATAATGATATCAATTTCTATATCATTAACGGTACGGCACTTGGTGAAGAGATCGGACTCGGAACACGTACAAATACTATAATGCAGTCAGCCTTTTTTAAAATAACAGGGGTAATTCCGTACGAAATGGCTGTTGATGAGATGAAGAAGGCTATTATTAAAACATACGGCAAAAAAGGGGAACAGGTTGTTAATATGAATTTTGCTGCTGTGGAAGCAGGGGGAAAAAATGTTCATAAGGTATCTGTTCCGGCAGAGTGGAAAAACATTGTTCTGAAAAAGGAACAGAATGTATCTGATAAACCTGAATTTATTGCTAATGTAGTCGATGTTATAAATGCACAAAACGGAGATGATCTTCCGGTTTCAACATTTGTCGGAATTGAAGACGGGACGTTCCCTGCAGGGACGACTACCTATGAAAAACGCGGTGTTGCAGTCCATGTTCCGGAATGGCAGCCGGATGAATGTATCCAGTGTAACCAGTGTGCATATGTTTGTCCGCATGCTGCTATCCGTCCGTTCCTCCTCACTGATGAAGAGGTGAAGGCAGCACCGGAAGGTACTGTTGTCAAACCAGCGATACCATCAAAAATGTTTAATGGCCTTAACTTCCGCATACAGGTAAGCGTACTCGATTGTACCGGTTGCGACAACTGCGTTGACGTTTGTCCGACGAAAAACAAATCATTGGTTATGAAATCGTTAGATTCACAGCACGATGAAATTGATCGTTGGAATTATATGGTAAACAAAGTCACACCTAAAGAAAATGTTGTTGACAAAACCAAATCGGTTAAAAATTCACAGTTTGCCCAGCCACTGTTTGAATTCTCGGGAGCTTGTGCAGGTTGTGGTGAGACTCCGTATGTAAAATTGATTACGCAGTTGTTCGGAGAGAGAATGATCGTTGCCAATGCAACCGGCTGTTCTTCAATTTATGGCGGTTCTGCACCATCAACACCTTATTGCAAGCATTCAGTCTCGGGGCACGGACCTGCATGGGCCAATTCCCTTTTCGAGGACAATGCTGAATACGGATTCGGATTCTCTGAAGGTATTAATGCACAAAGAGACCGGATAGCTGAAATTATGGCGACTGCAATGAATAATGGAATTTCTGATGCGGAGAGAGAAGCTTTTGCAGAATGGCTTGAAAACAGAAACACAGCAGATGGATCTGTTGCAGCATCTAAAAAAGCACTGGAAGCTATTGCCGGCAGTAAAAGTGATTACGCAAAAGAGATAATTAATCTGAAGCAGTACCTCGTCAAAAAATCAATCTGGATATTTGGTGGCGACGGTTGGGCATATGATATAGGTTTCGGCGGACTCGATCATGTTTTGGCAAGCGGACAGGATGTTAATGTTCTGGTACTTGATACTGAGGTGTATTCAAATACAGGCGGACAGGCATCTAAGTCAACACCTGTTGGCGCAGTAGCAAAATTTGCTGCTTCAGGTAAGAAAATCCGGAAAAAAGATATGGGAGCAATGTTTATGACATATGGATATGTTTATGTGGCTCAGGTAGCAATGGGTGCAAATCAGAGTCAGTATCTCAAAGCGCTGAGGGAAGCTGAAGAGTATCCGGGACCGTCAATAATAATTGCTTATGCTCCATGTATTAACCACGGTCTGAGGGCCAGCATGGGTAAAACTCAGGAAGAGGAGAAAAAAGCTGTTGATTCAGGCTATTGGGCACTTTTCCGCTTCAATCCGCTTCTTGAGAATGAAGGTAAAAATCCATTCCAGCTCGATTCAAAAGAACCAGACTGGAGTAAATTCCAGGAATTCCTTAATGGTGAAGTCAGATATACATCACTGAAAAAGTCTTTCCCGGCTGAGGCAGATCAACTGTTTGCTGCCGCTGAAGAGAATGCCAAATGGCGCTATAATTCCTACAAGCGTCTGGCTGCCATGGATTATTCCGGGTAATATAACCTGCTATTAATTATAACCCTAAGGATTTTACTTTTCCTTAGGGTTATTTTTTTTATTACTTTCGATCATTTTAGCCTCTTCCCAGTATTTATCCATCTCTTCCAGGGTCATATCTTTAAGCTTCTTTCCCTTTAGTAAAGTTTCACTCTCAAGATAGTTAAACCTTTGAATAAACTTCAAATTAGTCCTTTCAAGTGCAGCCTCGGGATCAACTCCATATAACCGTGCAGCATTTACAATTGCAAAAAGCAGATCCCCAAATTCAGCCTCTATCTTATCCTTATCCTTATTTTTTATTTCAACATTAAGCTCACTTATCTCCTCTTTCACCTTTTCCCAAACCTCCTCTCTGACATTCCAGTCGAAGCCCACTCCCCTTGCTTTTTCCTGAATACGATTGGCTTTAACCAGTGCCGGCATATCAACCGGAACGCCTTCAAGGACTCTCTTGTTACCACCTTTCTCTTTTAATTTCAGGTGTTCCCAGTTTTCTTCAACTTGTCGCGGCGAATTATTTACATCTACATTTCCAAAAACATGAGGATGACGGTAAATCAGTTTTTCATTTATACCCTCAAGTACATCTCCCATATCAAAAGCTCCCTTTTCAGAACCGATCTTTGCATAAAATACAATGTGTAACATCATATCTCCAAGCTCTTTCTTTATTGCATCAAGATCGTTCTTAAGAATTGCATCACCCAATTCGTACGTTTCCTCAATAGTAAGTCTTCTCAACGATTCCAGTGTCTGCTTCCTGTCCCACGGACATTTCCCCCTGAGTTCGTCCATTATCTCAAGCAAATCGCTGAATGCTTTAAGTTTTTTTTGCATTATATTTCTTTTGGTTGACAAATTTAATTAATCCGGAAAAGTAATTCAGTATTTTCCGGAATTTAAAAGTCGAGCCTGGCAAGGAAAAGTTACTTCACATGTTTACCATGCATATTATAAATTGAGTAACTGTTGATTAATAAAATAATGTATTAAAAAAAATTAAATTTTTACTTTTCAAAGCGATAACAGCTTTCAATCTTAAAACAAATTTATTTTGTAATTTTGAAATTATAAATTCTTAAACTTTAGTATTGGAAAGACAAATTTATTTGGAAGGGATTGATCCTTTGGAATTTTTCGGAATTAATAACTCAAAGATAGACCTTATCAGGACTCTGTTTCCTAAAATTAAAATTACAGCTCGCGGTAACTCCCTGTATATACAAGGCGAAGAAAAGAAAATTATCAATTTCGAAAAGAAATTCGCACTTATTCTTGACCACTATATTCAATATAATGTCCTGACAGAAGACACAATAATGCAGATATTTTCAACCGGAACCTCTTCGCTGGAAGATAGCAGTACTATCGACAAAGATATCATTGTATTTGGTAACAGTGGTAAACCTGTACGCGCACGCACTCCAAATCAACGTTTACTGGTTGAAGAAACTTTAAAAAATGATTTAATATTCGCTATTGGTCCGGCCGGCACAGGAAAGACATACACTGCAATCGCCCTGGCAGTAAAGGCTCTGAAAAACAAAGAGGTTAAACGAATAATTCTCAGCAGACCTGCAGTTGAGGCAGGAGAAAACCTCGGATTTCTGCCGGGTGATCTCAAAGAGAAGATTGATCCGTATCTTCAACCACTTTACGATGCCCTTGAAGATATGATACCTCCCCGAAAACTTGAAGATTTTTTAAGAGACGGAATTATACAGATAGCTCCATTGGCATTTATGAGAGGCAGAACACTCAGCAATGCTTTTGTTATACTGGATGAAGCTCAAAACACTACTGTAAACCAGTTAAAAATGTTTCTCACAAGAATGGGCCTTAATGCAAAATTTGTTATTACAGGAGACATTACCCAGATTGATCTTCCCAGACATAACAAATCAGGATTATTGTTTGCATTAAAACTTCTGGAGAACATTGAGTCCATTTCGGTTGTTTATTTTAATAAATATGATATTGTCCGCCACCGGTTAGTGCGTGATATTGTAGATGCTTATGAAAAATATTATAATGATCAGGCTGAAGTTAAAGATAATATAAAGAATAAGTCCGGTGAGCAGGGAAATACAAAAAGTTAATATATATTTGAAATGTCTATCAAAGATTACCTGAACTTACAAGAAGAGAAAAAATAAAACAGGAACATAAGTATTAATTGTTAACAATCAGAAATACAAAAATATATGAGCAAAGCATTAACCAAAACAAATTTTAATTTCCCGGGACAAAAAGGTGTTTATTACGGAAAAGTCAGAGATGTTTACAATATTGACAATAATTTACTGGTTATGGTCGTAACTGACAGGATATCCGCTTTCGATGTGGTACTTCCCAGGGGCATACCATACAAAGGTCAGGTATTAAACCAGATAGCCAATAAGTTCCTTGATGCAACATCTGATATTGTCCCTAACTGGAGAGAATCTTCTCCTGATCCTAATGTCACTGTCGGCCACATGTGCGAACCTTATAAAGTTGAAATGGTTATCCGTGGCTATTTGTCGGGCCACGCCTGGAGAGAATACCGCGACGGTAAACGGTCGATATGTGGTATTGCCATGCCCGATGGTATGGTTGAAAACCAAAAATTCCCGGAGCCATTAATTACCCCGACGACAAAAGCTGAACAGGGACATGATGAGGATATCTCAAAGGAGGAGATCATTAAACAAAAACTTGTAAGCATAGAGGAGTACGAATTACTTGAAGAGTATACCCTTAAACTCTTCCAACGAGGAACAGAAATGGCTGCAGAAAAAGGGCTGATCCTTGTTGACACGAAATATGAATTCGGGAAAAGAGATGGCAAGATATATCTCATAGACGAAATTAATACGCCCGACTCCTCCCGCTATTTTTATGCTGATGATTATGAAGAGCGACTTGCTTCCGGCGAGTCACAAAAGCAGCTTTCCAAGGAGTTTGTCCGCCAATGGCTTATACAAAATGGATTTCAGGGAAAAGAAGGCCAGACTGTACCTACCATGACTGACGAATTTGTCAATTCCGTTTCGGAGAGATACATAGAATTATTTGAAAATATTACAGGTGATAAATTCGAGAAATCAGATACATCAAAAATTAATGACCGCATTGAAACTGCAGTTACAGAATACCTGATGAGATAACACAAAATAAAGAGGCTGTGAAAAAACTGAGCAGCCTCTTTTTATGTCTACCCTGTTTTAAGGTAATCAATATGTGTCTTAAATCTATATTATTTATTGTCATTCAATGATTTCTCACTTTCACTTTCCTGACTTTCCTGACCAGTTGGCGGACAGTCTCTGAAATCCTGTCTTCAACATCGCCTCGCCATCTCCATGCCGGATGACCATATTCATCAAGATGCGGTCTTCCTTCATAACCACCCTCCTCCCATACACGCCTTGAAGGAATATATGAAATCATCTCATTAGTATAACCACATACCCAGGTTCCTTCCCCATAAATATTTTTAAACATTAGAGAATAATCTACAACTGATTCTCCTCCTATTGCAATTAGGAGAAGATCCCGGCCTATACTCCATGTCTGTACAGGATATTCGTAACTCTTTGAAAACACAGTACCTTCATCTATCAGCTTAATCATACGCTGAGCCCATCTCTGCTGTACTCCGGGTTTACCTGCTGCAATTGGTGCAAGTTTTTCCCGTGTAACCAACTCTTCGTAATAAAGATCAACAAATTTGAATGCTGTTCTGATTTCGCCCGATACAGGTGTCATTGGTCTTTTCAGAACATCTTCGACAGCATCTGAAAGCATACTTCCATAGTTCTCGCACAGCTCAAGTGTTCTCCGGGGAAGTGGATTCTGATCTGCACCGCATGCATTAAAAAACATTGCATTAGCTCCTGAATATCTTTCTTCAAGATTAATCTGGGCAAAGCCGGGAAAATCGCCACACCAGTAGTTAAATGACAGAGTAGTCGGATGGCATGCATAACCAAAAAGAATACCCCTTAACTCATCTTCAGGACTTTTTATGGCAAGCACCGGAACATAATGATCAACGGCTCCTTTAAATGGTCTGCCTTCGGCAATCATTTGAGGAACTTCCGCTTCAGGATTCTCGCGCCTGTTTACTGCAAATGTACAAATACCCTCTCCCATATATATCTTTGATGCCTCAAGGTTAGTCAATGCATCACCGACAGCATCTGAAACCTGCTGCTCCATCCACCTGGTGTACTCTTCGACAAGACCACGCTGTTCCTCATCACTCGGATAATAATCTACCAGATCATCGACAATACACGGTCCGCAATGATTATGTGAAAAGGTCAGCATAAAATCCGTTCGTTTAATCTTAAAGCGTCTGTTGACTTCAGAAAAGATGCGATCATAAACAGTACGGGACATCCCCATATGATCAGTTGTAGCCATAACAACACACCTGCCCTTTGCATCTTTAATTGCCATTACCTTAACCCAAAGGTCATGAATCTTTCCCTCAGGAGCTCTTTTGGTTCCGTAACCTGCCAGCCAAACCTGATTTTGGGGAGTAATTATTCTACGCCCGAAACCGACTTCCCACTCAGTTTCTTCATCGATATTAACTGCATTAAAATTTTCATTTGATTTTACAAACCGGACATCTGATCTATCCGCACATTTCAGATAATTCTGAGATGCAGCAGTAACCGTTATAAGAAAAAAAACTACAAAACGAATACCGGGAAAAGAGTAATTATTCATTCGGGTATATTTTATTAAGAATTAGTAATCAAAAAAAAACTCATGCGACAACATTTGCATCAGCAGCCGTACTCAATAAAATTGCCAAGTTTCAGATACTGTTTAAATAACTTCTCATATTTAAGAACATTTCCGGGAATTGGATGATATTCAGCCTCCACACCACTACCCATCTTAGTCTGGGCCTCATATGTAGTTTTGTATATACCCGCAGCAACTGCAGCCATCATTGCCGCACCCAAAGCACACGCCTGCTCAGAACGGGCTATTTTAACAGGCATATTTAAGACATCTGCAATAATCTGAACTACAAAAGGCGACTTTTTTGCAACACCTCCCAAAGCTATCATACCATCTATCCTTACTCCCTCCTCAATGTATCTCTCTATTATAGCCTTAGTACCAAAAGCCGTAGCTTCAACGAGTGCCCGAAAAATACGGGGAGCATCAGATCCAAGTGTCAATCCCGTTAAAGCTCCTTTCAAAGATGGATTCGCATCCGGAGTTCTCCTTCCATGCATCCAGTCAAGTGCTATTATACCTGTCTCCTCCGGGGGAATTTTCTCAGCCTCCGCACTTAATCTTTCAATTATTTTATCATTTATAAATTCTGTCAGTTTATCTCTGGTTTCAGAATCAATAATATTTGAATCGACAGGGATATTTTCGAGAGGCCATAGCAGTAACTTTCTGAACCAGTCATAAATATCCCCGAAAGCTGACTGTCCCGCCTCGAGTCCTGTAAATCCGGGAACTATTGATCCATCGACCTGGCCACAAATTCCTTTCACGACTTTATTACCCTGTTCATCATCTGGTATTACAAGCATATCACATGTTGACGTACCCATTACCTTGGAAATATAATAAAGTTTTATCTCTGTTCCAACAGCTCCCATATGCGCATCCAGGCAACCTGTTCCGACCACAACAGATTCCGGCAAACCCAATTTGCGTGCCCACTCCGGCGAAAGATTTCCTGCAGGAACATCGCTGGTAAAAGTATCCCGGAACATACGTTCACGCAGACCGGAAAGCAATGGATCCAGCCTGGTAAAAAATTCTTCCGGGGGCAGTCCTCCGAACGACTCATGCCACATAGCTTTATGTCCGGCTGCACAACGACTTCGTTTTAAGGTATCCGGATTGGTATTTCCGGTTAACAATGCAGGAATCCAGTCACAATGTTCTACCCATGAATAAGCGGCCCTGTAAACTCCTGCATCTTCTCTTATAACATGTAATATTTTAGCCCAAAACCATTCCGGAGAGTATGTACCTCCTTCATACATAGTATAATCAGGATCCCAGTCATGAGCAAGTTCATTAATCTCCCCAGCCTCTTTAACAGCTGTATGGTCCTTCCAAAGAATAAACATGGCATTGGGATTATTTTCAAATCCACCAGTCAGTGACAGAGGTGTACCATTTTCGTCAACTGCCACAGGGGTAGAACCGGTAGTGTCAACTGAGATACCAACAACGTTTTCGGCAACGCCGTCAGGCGCTATCTTCAATGCTTCAGTAACCGTGTATTCCAAACCCTCGAGATAATCAAGAGGATGCTGTCGAAAGCGATTAGCCTTTGCATCGGAGTATAGCCCCTGTTTCCATCTCGGGTAATGAAACACAGCTCCGGCAATCTCCTCACCTGTCTCAGTATTGACAATTAATGAACGTACCGAGTCGGTTCCAAAATCTAAACCTATAGTATATTTTGCATCCATCTTAAGAAAAAATTATTTTCGTATGATTATATTCCAAAATGAATTTTTAACAGCCATAATAACGAATGATTCTGACAAGCCAAATCAAAAGTTCTTAATCAAAACTCAGATATAAATAAAAACTCAATGCTGATATATTTTTATATCATCATCCACCTGGTTTAAAAGCGTAAATATAATCTCAAATATACTCAGGTAATTTTAATTAATTGGTAATTTTTGAGCAAGTATTTATCTAAAACCCATAAAAATAAAACAGGCCCGGTGCTGACCGGACCTGCCTTGTCCCACATTTTAATTGCCTTAATCAGTTGATCTTTATTTCGAAAGGTGCTTTCTCCAACTCTTTCTCTTTTTTCGGAAGGGTAAGCTTTAAAATACCATTTTCAAATTTAGCAGATATCTTATCAACGGCTACCGTTTTGGGAACCTTAAACTGTCTCTCGAAATTGTATAATCCAAATTCTTGTCTTGTATATCTCTCCCTGTCTTCGGTGTTATCCTCTTCTGACAAGTTGGCCTTCACTACCAGCATGTCATTATTCAAATGCAACTGAACATCTTCCTTTCTGTAACCGGCCAGCAAAAGTTCCAGTCTGAACTCCTTCTCATCTTCATAAACATTCGTTGCAGGTCTGCATTTGCAATCTTCTACGTTATTCTCTGCATAATCGTTACGCAAAAAGGTGTTAAACAGGTCATCTGCCAGACTTTTTGTTACTGCGGGGTGCGGGTGATAAAATCTTATTAAGTTCATTGTTTTTCCTCCTGAAAATTTATTTGTTTATAATCTTTTCTTTTAAATTTATTATTAATTGATACGGGTAATTCAATTCCTGTACCAATGCCAAAAATTTGCCATATCTTTGAAAAGCATAATAACATTACGACAATATGTCCGGATTAATTAAATTATCATGAATTTTTGTCATTTTATTTATTAATATAAATATATGCAAATGAGAATAGATATTCTTTCTGTTTTACCGGAAATGCTTGAGAGTCCCTTTAGCCATTCAATAATAAAACGTGCAAGAGATAAGGGACTGGTGGAGATATTTATACACAATATTCGTGACTTCTCTGAAAATAAGCACAGGAAAGTAGATGATTATTCATTCAGCAAAGGTGCAGGAATGGTGATGACGGTACAACCCGTTGAAAGTGCCATTGAATTCCTGAAAAACCAAAGGATATATGATGAAATTATTTACACTACACCTGACGGTAAGTTATTTGATCAGAAGGAGGCTAATATTCTTTCACTACAAAAAAATATCATAATTCTTTGCGGACATTACAAAGGGATTGATCAGAGGATCAGGGATAATTTTATCACTAAGGAGCTTTCAATAGGAGATTATGTACTTTCCGGCGGTGAACTTGCTGCTGCAGTAATAACTGACAGTATAGTCAGATTGCTGCCGGGGGCAATTACTGATGAAACCTCTGCCCTGTCCGACTCATTTCAGGATAACCTCCTGGGTCCCCCGGTATACACAAGACCGGCTGATTATAAAGGGATGAAGGTACCTGATATTCTTCTGAGCGGCAACGATCGCTTAATAGAAGAGTGGAAACATCAGCAATCAGTTGAACGCACAAAAAAACTGAGGCCCGATCTTTATAAAAAATATCTTGGCAGAGAGGATTAATATCTCAGGCATATTTTATTATAAGGACAGTACCGGCAATATTTTTCATCTGTGGTTTGACTGAATTTCATATCCGGCGAGAATATTTCCGACACCAAATCCTTAAGTTTTGAGATGAATTCAACCTCAATTTCCTGAACATTTACATTTTCTTTACCAAACTTTATTTCCGGATTAAACCTATCGTCGAACAGTCTTCGAAGACTGTAAATCACAGGATTATATGAGTAGTGACCACCCAGGTTGTTTTTCAGAATATAACTGTATAACAAGGCCTGAAGGATCTCTTTTTTAGGTTTCTTATTCTCTTTTACAAACAGTTCATCTACTGTATTAAAAGATAGTGAATCAACATACCCTGTTTTATAGTCGAGTATTCTTATTTTTCCATTAACCTGGTCGATGCGGTCAATCTTTCCCCCGATAAACAGATCTGCCTTCCCGCCTCCAGTATCAATGCTTATTTGAGTATTATAACTTTTTTCAAGAGACAACAAATCAAACGGCGTCAGTTCCATATCAACAGTGATCAGGCGTTTTAAAAATAACTTGATATTTTCAAAGATCAATATTGACTTCCCTTTTGGTTCAATAATATTATTCCTCGACCTGACATCTTTCAGATAATGTTTTCCAATAGCGTCAAGAATCTCTTTTTCAATTAACTTTTTGTCGTTCAGAATATTCACGAGGTCAGACTTTGTAACTCTCTGTCCGACAAGTGGTTTATACACAGACTCTATTGTTTGGTGAAAAATATTACCAAAAACCGGACTGTCAATTTCATCTTTCATCTCCATGGGTTCCGGCAGTTTAAGAATATATCTGAAATAAAACTGCAGGGTGCAGTGCAGGAAAATATTTATCGCTGTAGGTGAGAGGGGCTTTAACTGTGAATTATTCTCAAGCAACTGCTGGATATAGTGAGATTTATTTGGCACAATTACCGGTAAAACGGGTACATTTGAAAATGAGTAATCCAGATTTTGTGTTTTAACATTAAAATTTGAATCATATATAAGCTGATATCCATACCTGCTCATTTCTCCTGTGCTGATTCCCTCTTTCAAAGTACTGTAAGTTAAGGTAATATTCTTAGCTCCCGGCAACAGCCGGTAAAAATAGCAGGCATACATGGCATCCTGCTCATCAATACCGGGCATACCAAAACCTTTTTTGATATTATAAGGAATAAAAGAGGGTGGCGTATATGTATCCGGCCATCTGTTCTCATTAAACCCGAGAACAATAATATTGGAGAAGTCGAGACACCTGGTTTCCAGTATTCCCATAACCTGCATACCTTTAAGAGGTTCTCCTTCAAATGGAACTGACAACTTTCCCAGAAACTGCTCAAACAACCTGAAGTAAACATTTTCACTTATCTCACTCCCCTGTTCCATACCTACATTGTCCATCAGTATTTTCAGTCGCCCGATAGCCCTGTAAAGCGAATACAAAATCTCCTGAATCAGCTGATTCCCGGTTTCTGCCTTTTTGGTCTGATTGTAAAGAGATGCCACAACATCAAGAAAATAGGAACTGAAGTCACTTACCTTCTCAGGAATGGAAAAAATAAGCTTGTGAACAGGAGAGAAATCGATTTCACCTAAATTAATTTCAAGTATATTTTCCTCCCGTATTCTTTTAATAAATTCATTTTTATGATCATTTTCAATACTGTCAAGAAGCTGATGATTCAGAATATTGGTGACATAACGATGATAGGCAACAGCAAGCGAATTATTTATTAACTTTCTGTTTTTCAGCAAACTAACCAGAAGAAGAAGGAATCCGAACACCACTGAGTTTTTAACCGGGTAGCCCATTGTTACATTAACAGTTTTGATATCCGGAGGCAATGCACCCAAAGCAGGGAAAAGCAATGACTCATCAGCAATAATAACTGCCGTACTGTCAAAATCCTCATCTTTACCGTAATCAATATCTTCAATAAAACGGGGTATCTCCTGGGCCTGTCCGTAGTTGGATGACACAGATACAATTTTAATGCTACGGGGACCCCCGAATGAATTGGCAGAAAACTTAAAATCCTCCGGTGGAGGAAATATTTTAAGATTTTCCCTTATAAACTTTCCGGCCTCATTAGAATCATCATCAATATAAAATGGATGATAGTCCCATAAAAATTCAGCCTTCCCGTTTTGTTTCAGATAGGCAAAAAGGGCCTTTTCACAACTGTTCAGGGCATTAAGACCTGCAAAATAGTATTTCTTGTACCTGAACTGAATATTCTGTTTACCTAATTTCTCTACAACTTCCCTGTAGATCATACCTGTGTATGCAAGACCTTTCTGATATAAAACCTTTTTGAAATCCCTGTATACCGGATACAGTTTATGCCAGAGTTCTATGAAATTTTTCTGGTTCATTCTCTTCTCTGCACCAACCATGCATCCCCAGAATCTGGCAATTGCCTCTTTCTGCTCAGGTGTTAGATAGTAAAACAGGGAATCTATCTCCTTTAAATCTGATACACTGGTAAAGATATCCTCAGCTTCGATCAGATAACTGTCGATATCATTAAAATCAGATAATAATACTTCTCCCCAAAAATAGAAATCATCAAAACTTTCATCAGTACCGGTATGTTCCCTGAAAACTTTATACAGATGGGAGATCAACTGTAACCTGTCGCCCGGCCACAGATCCGAATGCTCCTGAAACAGCTCGTTTACCTGGGTAATATACGGAGCTATAACTGTTCCGGACAGCTCTTTCTGCAAATACGACATAAAAAAAACTCCTGCCCTGCGGTTAGGAAAAACAATGCATATATCATGCAGTCCGCCAGAGTGCTTATCAATGATATATTTTGCACATCGAGAGAGAAAACGCTCCATAAAAAAAATTTTATCGAAGATAATGAATCATATTTACTTAATAAACCGGAATTATATAAAGCCGGAAGATTTTATCTGTTTGATAAGTTAAAAAATACCTGAAAATGGCCTTCATACTTACATTTATAAATTATGATTGTTTTTTCTTTTTATGGCAAGACATTATCAGCGGTTTTATCCTGAATTTGTCATGTACTTTCAAAGCTGTTCAGATTCTTTTAGGGAACGGGACAATTTTTTTACTATTTTTGATTAACAATTAAAGGCACTATACAAATTTATAATATCTCAAACTGCAAAATGAAGTTTATATATCCTGCATTCTTATTTTCACTGGTTGCAATAGCAATACCCATACTGATCCATCTATACAGTTTCAGGAGGTACAAAACAGTATATTTCAGTCATGTTGATTTCTTAAAAGAGATAAAAAAAGAATCAGGAAAAAAATCACAACTAAAACAACTTCTGATCCTTGCAGCCAGAATTATGACTATTATATCCCTTGTGTTTGCATTTTCACAACCATATATTCCCGACAACATTACGAAAGAGGGAAGTAAAAATGAGATTATTGCAGTATATGTCGACAACTCGTTTAGTATGAATGCCTTATCAGAGAAAGGCACTCTTCTGGAACAGGCAAGAAGCAGGGCGGTTGAGATTGCCCAATCCTATCCTCCCGGAACTAAATTAAGATTATTTACCAATAACATGCTTCCCAAACACCGGCAAACATTTACGAGGGAACAATTTATAAGAGAAGTTTCTGAAATTGAAATATCTCCTTCGGTACTTCCACTATCCCTGGTAAACAACCGTTTTGATATTCAAAATCAAAGTTCGGAAGAAAATGCTCACGGGATAGTTTACTTTATTTCAGATTTTCAAAGAATAATTACTGATCCTGAAAACTTTAAAGGAGAAACAACTTCAGGATACCTGCTACCTATGATTCCCAATCAGGTAAACAACCTATATATTGATTCATGCTGGGTTGAAGTACCTGCTCACGGACTGAACCAAAAAGAGAACATCTCGGTGAAAATAATCAACAACTCCGGGGAAGATTACAGTAATCTGCCCTTGAATCTTTATCTTAATGACTCATTAAAGTCAATAACAAACTTCTCAGTAAATGCAAACAGCGAAATAACCACAACCTTAAGTTACACAAATATTACCGGAGGATTGCAGCTTGGAACAATAGAGTTAACAGATTACCCGTTTACACACGATAATTACTGGTATCTAAGCTATTTTGTTGAACCAAAAATAAAGGTTCTTGCTGTTTACGACAATAATGAGGGGTCAGTTGAGGGATTGTCGTATATTTCAGCTCTCTTTGAAAATGACGATTATGTGACTATTGAAACAATGAATATCAGAAACCTTCAGATAAGCAGACTGTCGGCATACAACACAATATTTCTGATCAATCCCGGTAATTTCTCCACCGGTTTTTTGAATGAACTTGAATTTGCCGTCAGCAACGGAACATCGGTAGTGTTATTCCCTGCAACAGACATTGATTTTACAGTCAATAACACATTTTTATCAAAATTTAATGCAAGCCTTATTAACGGCATTGATACCACTGAACAGAAGATTACAGGAATAGATACTGACAACCGTTTTTTCGAAAATGTATTTGAAAAAAAGGCAGAGAATGCCATAGTACCTGCAATTAAAACTCATCTTAAATTTGAGAAGAATATGCGGACAGATGAAACCAACCTGCTTTGGTTTCCCACCAGAGACAAAGCTTTATCAGTAATTCCTCATAAAAACGGCAGGTTATGGGTATTCTCTTTCCCGCTTAACAAAAGAAACGAAGCATTTGCAAAAGACATACTTTTCGTACCTTCTCTTTACAATATAGTGTTAACCAGTTTACCCGGTCAAAAAATCTCATACACAATTGGAAAAGATCTGGCTGTATTGATCCCTCCCGGTACAGATATAGACATGGAAAAACCTGTCGAAATTAAAAATCCGGACCTGAATACTGCATTTATTCCGGGATTGCATGTTACAAATGAGGGCAGTCGGCTTGAAACAGGCAATATGATTGAGACTGCAGGTCATTACCTTGTCAGAAACGGAGACTCACTGTTGACATCTCTGGCATTTAATTACGACAGGAAAGAATCAGATTTAAGATATTTCAGCAACAGTGAACTGGAAGATATCTTTACCAGCTCTGATCTTAGTAATTATAAAGTTTTCAGAGATTCAGACCGCAATTTTCAGGAAATTTTCCGGGAACTTCAAAAAGGGAAAACTCTCTGGAAATGGTTTATTCTTTCAGCTCTGCTTTTTATTTTGGCAGAAGTATTGATCTCACGTTTATGGAGATAAAACAGGGAAGTTAAAATAAATCAGAGGTACTACCATCTTTGTGCCAGGTTTTGCCGACCGATTATTCGTTTTCTTACTACATCATAATCCTTTTCATATAATATAACAGAAGCACCCTGATTCATAAAACCTCCGAACCTGCTGACCTTTTCAAATCTGTAATCTCCCTGAACCAGGTTTGCCGGCATATAAGGGAGGCATTCATTAAAGTCTTTGCCATACAGCTTCAATGCATTCAGGAAAAAGAAAGTCACATCATATCCCTGGATTCCAAAATTATCAGGTTCAGTGTAAAAATTATCCTTGAATTTTTCAAAAAACCTCACTGTTTCACGACTTCCGTAATCAATCCAGTAAGGCGCTATATAGTGTAATTTTAAATTATGGTATAGATCGAGGTCGATACTCTTATATTGCTGATACCAGTTAAAGCCTATCAATGTTATCGAATAATTTTTCGATAAATTATCAATATTTGAAAGGGCTACGCTGATATCACCTTCATTTTGTGAAGGGATGAAGATCACATTCTCCTTGTCGCCCGACAAAATACGGCTAAATCCAAATGGTCCTTCGCTTTCAAAGTTATAAACGTTAAAGCTGAAACCATCAGGTTGTCCCCAGTAACCAGAATTTAACAACTTTTCACGAATAAGCGCAGGCACCTGTTCGGCAAAGTTATTCTGCCTGTTACCGATATTAAACACAATAAAATTGCTGTTAAAAAACTCCTCGGTCACAAGTTCCGCTGTCTTCCGTAATAAAAAATCCCTGGTGGGATTAACCTGGTAAAAATATGGATTACTGTCTAAATGATCAGATTGGGATGAAAGGGGAGAAATCATGGGAATCCGGTTTTTAGAAGCAAACGCAGATACTTCGGCCTGGGTTTGCGGGTAAACAGGACCAATTATAAGATCAGTTTCAAGAAATCCTGCAGTGTGAATATGATTTCTCACAGTGAAAGTACTTCTTTTTGTATCATATACATCAAGTTCTATCTTCATTCCCGTTCTCCTCAAAGAATCAACTGCCAGTAATACTCCTTCGTAAAATTGAATAAAGTTTTCGCTGTCGCGGTAAAAACCGTGGAACTTTTCTCTTCGGAATTCCCGTTCAATAATAGTATCTGATTCAATATCAATCTCTTGCTTTAAGGTATCTATATCAGCTTCAGGTAGTATGATCTCACTGTTCAGGTTATCGTTTTCTTCAACGAACAGCGGAAGGAAGAGTGCAACTTTAAATATTTCTCCTGAATAAAACATTTCATCGGTTTTCCGGCAATTTTCAGGGATATGATCAGGTACCTTTATCTCATAATACTCGCTTTCAAAAAGAGGCTTTTCAATACGCACCGAATCATCTGAAATTTCTTCCATGAAAGATACTATCTCTTCATCAGGTTTTCTGGGTATTAATATAGTCTCCCCGGAAACAAGATTCCTTTGCTCAAGCACAGGATTAAATCTTTTAATGTCTGGTATGGTAATATTATACCTGCTGGCAAGTCCATACAGTGTTTCGCCCGGTTGTACCACATGATTAATGAATGCATCTTCATTGACAGGGACAACCTTCGCTGTTTCAAATTTTTTGGCCGGGACCCGGATGGATACCCCCGCAGGGAATTCAGACTCCAGAAAAGGATTTAAGGTAATGAGATCCTCTTCAGATACATTATATCTGCGTGATATACCCCAAAGAGTTTCTCCTGAGACTATTGTGTGAAAAAAATACAAATCTTCATAAACCCGTGCATCTTCAACTTTTTCAGTAGTTGATCTTTCTTCTGACAGCTCTTTTGTTGTTGAATCTACAGGACGGGGCAGATAAATAATACTGCCGGTCTTTAACTCTCTTGCCCCGGGATTGTAAAAAAGGATCTCACTTTCAGATATTTTGTACTGCCGGGACAGGGAAAACAGTGTCTCACCCTTTTTAACTTCATGTCTTATCAGTTCGTGTGTCTCTCCTTCCTGACTTGTACCATCTCTTTGTGCAACAGTGCCATCAGGTGAAATATCCGGTGAATCCCATCTGGGTATCCTTATTTTAGTACCTTTTCTAAAACGATTAACTTCAGGATTATAAGCATATAATTCCTCAACAGTTATTCCATATTTCTTTGCAATGAAATAAGGTGTTTCAGTTCTCGAAGCAATTGTATGGAAAAAAAATCCTGAAGGATCCCCTTTTTTAAATACTGGTGGCTCCTGAAGATCAATATCCGGCTGATAAGGTATTTTTAAAATATCACCAATTTTTAATCCCTCTGATAACTGTGGATTATGCCGGGCAAGAACAAGACTGTCAACTCTGAATTTCTTTCCTATTGAATAAATAGTTTCTCCTGTACGTACCTGGTGCAGAACATACTTTTCACCCTGGATAACTACCACTTCATTCTCCTTCAGCACCTGAGCCCCTACCCTGTGAACGAAAGAAAAAAGGATTAAAATAATAACTAATATTTTACAGTACTTCATGAGGCTTATTTACAAAAACCCTTCAAAAATAATAATAATTGACTTTCACCTAATATCAAACGGTTTTATTTAAAAATAATTTTAACCTTTTTAATACTTGACAACGAATAAATTCCCATGGTTATTTTTACTTTTGCCTTTTTAAATAAAGCCATTCATAAAAAATTGCGCAATGCAGGAAAAAATTATTATTCTGGATTTCGGATCACAATACACTCAGTTAATAGGAAGAAAAATAAGAGAGCTGAACGTCTATTGTGAAATACATCCTTTCAGTCATGTGAATGCAGTTGACAAAACTGTAAAAGGAGTTATTCTGTCTGGCAGTCCCTTTTCTGTGCGTGATTCTGATGCTCCCGGAGCAGATCTTTCAGGCGTAAAGGGTAAAATTCCGGTTTTGGGGATTTGCTATGGAGCTCAGTACTTATCCCATTTTTTCGGTGGCGAGGTTGCTCCGTCCGGATCAAGAGAATATGGAAGGGCGCTACTCACGCATGTAGATGAAAGTTGTCCTCTGTTCAGGAATATTAATCCCGGAATCCAGGTATGGATGTCGCATGGTGACACAATTATAAGACTGCCTGATAATTATGAAATGAAGGCATCAACTGAAGATGTAAGATATGCGGCTTATAAAATAAAGGAGGAACAGACATTTGGAATACAGTTTCACCCCGAAGTCTATCATACTACCGATGGCATTCAGCTTCTGCGCAATTTTGTAGTTGACATCTGCGGTTGCAGGCAGTCCTGGACACCAGTCTCTTTCGTAAATGATAAAATAAGAGAGCTCAGGGAGATTCTTGGGAATGACAAAGTAGTTCTCGGACTTTCAGGTGGTGTAGACTCAACAGTTGCCGCCGTTTTGCTGAACAAGGCAATAGGAAGTAACCTTAACTGTATTTTTGTTGACAACGGTCTTCTCCGTAAAAATGAGTTTGAAACAGTGATGGACTCATATAAAGACATGGGATTGAATGTAACAGGGGTAGATGCTAAACAAAAATTCCTCGATGACCTGAAAGGAGTTATTGATCCGGAGAAAAAAAGAAAAGTCATTGGCAGGAATTTCATAGAGGTATTTGATGATGAAGCCCGGAAGATAAAAGACGTTAAGTGGCTTGCACAGGGAACAATTTATCCTGATGTAATTGAATCTGTTTCGGTTAACGGCCCTTCAGTCACTATTAAATCGCACCATAATGTAGGTGGTCTTCCCGAAAAGATGCACCTGAAGATCGTTGAGCCGTTAAGATTGCTCTTCAAAGACGAGGTACGAAGAGTAGGAAAAACTCTCGGGATAAAGCAGGAACTGCTTGGTCGCCATCCATTTCCGGGTCCCGGATTGGGAGTCAGAATTCTGGGTGAGGTGACGCCGGAGAAAGTGGCTATCCTTCAGGAAGCAGATGCCATTTTTATTGAAGGACTGAGAAACCAGTATCTTTATGACCAAGTCTGGCAGGCAGCTACCATTCTTTTACCTGTGCAGTCGGTAGGAATTATGGGTGATGAACGCACCTACGAAAATGCAGTCGTGCTAAGAGCTGTCACTTCAACAGACGGGATGACGGCCGACTGGGTCCATCTGCCACATGATTTTCTGGCAAAAATATCAAATGAAATCATCAATAAAGTACGGGGTATAAACAGAATAGTATACGATATTAGTTCCAAACCACCTGCAACAATTGAGTGGGAATAAACGTTTCAATAGAGTAATATGCAAAGAGCATAACAATAAATTCATCAAAGTGTATGATTACAGGCTATATGATACCTTTGAAGATAAATAAGATGAATCATATAAAAATGTTAAAATTTTAATATAATGGACAGTAAAATTAAAACCATAATTCTCCTTTTCATAACTGTTATTTTAGCAATGACCTCTTCAGTGTCCTTTTCACAGGAGAAGGTTCAGTCTAACCAGATGAAGTTTGGCCGTCTGTTAAGGCTCATCGAAGGCTACTATGTTGACTCGGCAGATGTGGAGAAATTAACAGAAAAAGCTATTGTTCACATTCTCGGAGAGCTTGATCCCCACTCTGTTTATATATCAAGAGATGAAGTTGAAAAAATGAATGAGCCCCTGGAAGGCAATTTTGAAGGTATCGGCATCACCTTCACCATTTTTAAAGACACTCTGCTTGTCACGTCAATTGTTCCTTCAGGTCCGTCCGAGAAAGTCGGGTTGCGCCCGGGAGACCGCATAATAGAAGTCGATGAAAAAAATATTGCAGGAATTGGCCTGAAGAACAGCGATGTACTTGAAATGCTTCGCGGTAAAAAGGGGACTTCTGTAGCTATAAAGGTTGTAAGGAACAAGAGAGACGAAATTATTGACTTTACAATTATTCGCGATAATATACCAATCTACAGTCTTGACGCATCATATATGCTTGATAAATACACAGGTTTTGTCAAGTTGAATAAATTTTCGGCAACTACCCTGGATGAATTTACAGAGGCGATGGAAGCTCTTCAGAAGCAAAATGTAAAAAACCTTATCCTGGACCTTCGTGGAAATGGCGGAGGCTATCTGAAGACAGCAATCGACATATCCGATCAGTTTCTGGGAGACGACAGACTTATTGTTTACACAAGCGGAACGAATGAGCCTAAAAGGGAGTATAACGCTACCTCAAAAGGCATTTTTGAGGAAGGCAATCTGATTGTTCTCATAGATGAAACATCAGCCTCGGCCAGTGAAATTGTAACGGGTGCTGTTCAGGACTGGGACCGTGGGGTTGTTATCGGACGACGCTCCTTTGGCAAAGGGCTTGTTCAAAAACCCTATTATCTCACTGACGGATCAGTTGTAAGACTTACAACTGCCCATTACTATACACCTAGCGGAAGATGTATTCAAAAGCCCTATGAAAACGGTGTTACAGAGTACCGCAGCGATTATATTGAACGATTAAAAAACGGTGAACTTTTCAGTCAGGACAGCATAGCCTTCAATGACTCTCTTAAGTACAGAACACGCTTAAATGAGCGTTTAGTGTATGGAGGAGGAGGCATTATGCCTGACATTTTCATTCCTCTTGATACATCCTCACATTATGCCTATCTGAACCGGTTAAGAAGAAATAATATTGTTTACAATTTTGTGCTTGACTATGTTGATAATAACAGGGAAAAACTTGTGCAGAACTACCCTGAATTTGATCAGTTCGAAAAAAACTTTGAAGTCAGTGATGAGATGGTCAATAATATTGTTGAAGCCGGGGAGAAAGAGGGTATTGAAAAAAATATGGAAAGTATGTCATATACATTAAGCAATATGAAAAAGGAGATAAAAGCTCTTATTGCCAGGGATATTTACGACAGAAACTCCTTCTATAAAATATTTTATGAAGATGATGATGCGATCAAAAGGGCACTGGCTGTTATCAACAATCCCAATCAATACAGTAAACTGCTTGTTACAGCCGAATAGAAAATCATGGCAGAATCAATAATTTCATGGACGAGCAGCAACATAATTGAACTGTCAGGAGCTCTTCTTGGAATATTGTATATTTTCTTCTCAATAAGGCAGCATATTTTAACCTGGCCTACAGGATTACTGACTTCCCTGCTTTATATTTATGTGTTTTTCAAATCAGGTTTTTATGCTGACATGGGATTGCAGTGGTATTATGCCTTCATTAGTATATACGGTTGGTACTACTGGCTGAGAGGGGACCAAAAAGTCAAAAATGAAAAAGAAGCAAATGTCCCTGTTAAAAGGAGCAGTACTGAATTACTTAAAAAAATTACGGGTGCAACGATATTAATTTACGCAGTGATACTTTTTATCCTTCTGAAATATACAGATTCTGATGTTCCTTTTATGGATTCGCTTACAACTGCACTTAGTATTGTTGCAACCTGGATGCTGGCAAAAAAATACATAGAACACTGGCTGATATGGATATTTACAGATCTGGTGTCAGCAGGTTTATATGTTTACAAGGGTCTTTGGCCAACTGTAATTTTGTTCATTGTATACACAGTAATGGCAGTAACAGGTTACTATGAGTGGAAAAAAAATTTAAAAATACCGGAATGATAAGTTCACCAAAGATATTTGTCATCACAGGTGCCGAATCAACAGGCAAGAGTGAAATGACAAAATGGCTTGCCGGATATTTTGGAGTGCCTTTTATCCCTGAATTTGCAAGAACTTATATCGAAGGATTAGACCGCAAATACAACTATGAGGATGTTGAATTAATTGCCAGGAAACAGGTTAAACAACTAAATTCATATGCATCAGGCAATTATCCCCTTATTTTTGCAGATACGTGGCTTATAGTCACAAAAATATGGTTTGATGTTGTATTCGGAAAGGAACCACATTGGCTTGAAAAAGAGATATTAAAAACTAAAATAGATCTGTTTCTGGTCTGTAATACCGATTTACCCTGGGAACCGGATCCAGTTCGCGAAAACGGAGGAGAAAAAAGACTGATTTTGCACAAAATGTATCTGGAGACAATTGAAAAATACAATTTTGATTACCAGATAATAAGCGGAAAGGGTAATAAAAGATTCAAAAATGCACTCAAATGGATTGAATTTCAAAATAAAGTAAATAAACAGCCTGATCAGGGTTAATTTTATAATATACTTCTTTATAAATATTTACATTTGCATAAAAAATATATAATAAACACAATGACATCCAGGGAATTTGACAGTAAAATATCAAATACGGTCGATAAACTCAGCGATCCGGGAACATATGATCTTGTTTGTCATGAGCACAGGCTGGGTGAACCATTGCCATCGATTGCAAGACTAAAAAACATTGTTGATCTTATCAGGGAAATCCTGTTCCCCGGGTATTTCGGGAATACATCACTACGTCCCAACACTACAAGGCATTATATGGGAGTATATGTCGATGAACTTCATGAACTGCTGAGTGAAGAGGTATTGGCCGGGATGTGTTTCGAATGTGAAGACAAAAAAAATGATAAAGTTAAGAGACATACCGATAAATCAAAAGATATAGCACTTCAGTTTATTGAGAATCTTCCCGAGATAAGGCGAAAGCTGGTGGGAGATGTCAATGCAACCTACCTGAATGATCCGGCAGCCCGAAACCTCGGAGAAGTAATATTCTGCTATCCCGGCATCAGGGCAATCACTAATTACAGGGTAGCTCACAAGCTGCTTGAACTCGGTGTGCCGCTTATACCGAGGTTTATGACTGAAATGGCACACGGTGAAACGGGTATTGATATACATCCAAGGGCTGTCATTGGTGAAAATTTCACTATTGATCACGGAACAGGTGTGGTTATCGGATCAACATCTGTGATAGGTAACAATGTGAAAATATATCAGGGAGTGACACTTGGAGCAAAAAGCTTTCCGCTCGATGAAAACGGAAATCCCATAAAAGGTATACCCAGACATCCTATAGTAGAAGACAATGTTGTAATATATTCAGGTGCAACTATCCTGGGACGCGTTACCATCGGCAGGAATTCCGTTATCGGAGGTAATGTGTGGATAACCAGAAATGTACCACCCGATTCAAGAATTATTCAGTCATATCCTAAAGCGAATAAATTCTCTAACGGAGAGGGGATCTGATTTTCTGATGCAATTTTTACAATCGTATTTCAGGATTACAAATTTCTCTGAAGTTTAATTAAATAGATTTACACAAAAAGCTCGTTTGGAGCTAATAGCTCTTTCAGTCAAAACTCTTTTAATATCATGTATAACAGAATCAACAACCTACCTTCAGGAGAAATATATAATCTGACAGCAAAAACTTTAGCAGGACTTGAACCGGTATTGGCAAAGGAGATAATAAAAACAGGAGGGACAGATGTCAAAGAGGGACTCCGTGCTGTATCCTTTAAAGGGAATCTGGAGACTATTTATAAATCCAACTACTTTCTCAGAACAGCTTTGAGAATTCTGAAAGAAGTATCATTTTTTAAATTCAGGGGAATTGACCAGTTTTGTACGAAATGCAGAGAGATAAACTGGCTGAAATATATGTCTCTAAATCAAAATTTTGTGGTTAACAGCACTGTTGTGAATTCAAAAGAATTTCGCAATTCAATGTTTGCATCCCTGAAAGTAAAAGATGCTATAGCTGATCGTTTCAGAGAAGTTACAGGTAAAAGGCCTGATGTAAATACGGTAAATCCCGACATTATAGTACATGCACACATAAATCAAAACATCTGTACTCTTTCTGTTGACAGTTCAGGAGAAAGTCTGCATAAACGGGGCTACCGGATAGGACAGGGAGAAGCTCCGCTTAGTGAGGTTCTTGCTGCCGGAATGATACTTATGACCGGATATGACGGGAAGACTGATTTTATTGATCCGATGTGCGGATCAGGAACACTGCCCGTTGAAGCAGCTTTAATTGCGCAAAATATTGCACCCGGCAAATTCCGGAAAAATTTTGCCTTTGAAAAATGGCCTGGTTACGATCCTGTTCTATTTGAGAAAATAAAAAGCTCACAAGTTAAAAGAGAGCATACAAAAAAGATATATGCTTCAGATATTTCAGGCAGAAATATAGCAATTGCTAAAAATAATGCCCGCCGGGCAGGAGTATTTCCCGCGATTAATTTTCAAACATGCAATATGGCAGCTTTGACTGTTAATGCGGATAATGCAATAATAGTTATCAATCCGCCCTATGGAGAAAGACTGTCAGACGATAATATAAGGGAATTATATGCGATGATTGGTGAAAGGTTAAAACATAATTTTGCAGGTAATACAGCATGGATATTGACATCATTCGAAGAATATTCCAAATATATAGCCCTGAAACCGGAGCAAAAAATTATGTTGTTAAACGGATCTATTAAATGTGTTTACGCAAAATACTCCCTCTTCAAAGGAAAAATGCGAAAAAATATTCTTTTGAAAAATAAATAAGATATGGTGAAGATCATTGTAGCTGACCGTCCAAATCGAAGATATCTATTGGCCTGGAAGGCGGTTTCAGATCACCACCACCACGAACTTTAAATAATTCATTCGATGTTAATAATTCAAAATTTGTAAAGTTAACTTCTGATTTGTTAGTTGTTAAAGTCCTTTTCATTATAAAAAAAATTAATTCATTAATCTTGAAATCACATTCTACTTAATAATACCAATATTGGGAAAAAGGTAACCCCGATATTGGAAAAAATCACAAAATCCATTAATTTGGCACTCCAATTTAGATTTAAAATGGGCGATCTTTATAAAATACTTACATTAATAATTCTCCTTATTCCCCAAAGAGTAAAATCTGATAACCAATCTGTTATTAATGATAGTATTGTAATGCAAAACTATTATAGCTCAGCTTTGAAATTATATTCCGGCGGATTCTATATTCAGGCACTGGATACACTTTCATATGCATTTGAAACCGGTAAAAAAATTTACCCGGAGAATCACTATAATTTAAGAAATATTAATAATGCGCTTGGAATAACCTTCAGAACTATCGGACAGTATGACAAAGCAATAGAGCATTTCTTACTGGCAGAACAGTCGTACCTTGCAGAAAAAGAGATAAATGAAGCAGCAATTGCCAGATTATACAACAATATCGGAAATGTATATTTTGACAGATTCAACTATGGAACTGCCCTTGAATATTATCAAAGGGCCTTCGATGTTTTTCATAAGCAAAAAGAAAAAGACACAAAAGGAATTGCCGATATCTGCTACAGCATTGCAAACACTCACTACGAAATGGGCAATAATGAGGAAGCACTTGATATTATTTTAAAATATCAAAACCAGGCTGAACCGTTGACCTTGTTATATTATTTAAGCCTCAGGGCAGCAACATTACATATGCTAAAAAAAAATGAAGAGGCTTATAAAAGTTATAACGAAACTATTAAATATGCCAAAAAACTCTATTCAGAAACAGACATTAATATTGTATTTGAATATCTGAACTTTGCAACATTCTTAATTTCAACCAATAATTTTGTTAAAGCTCATGAGGTTCTGAACAATGCAGACAGAATTTTCACTTCAAATAATATTAAGGAGGGTACTACGCTTGCACTTTTTTATAAAACTTACGGACTCTATTACGAAAACCTGAATATTGAAACTAAAAACATCAGTTTTTTCAGAGAACAGAAGGTAAAAAACCTCTTACAATCAATAGACTTCTATAAAAAAGGTCTTGAAGCCCTTAAATTTGATCTGTCAGTAAATTATGGCCCCAAAACAACAGCCGGAAATCTGTCGTTAACACAGAGTCTTGATCTGCTGAAACTGATAGCTGACACATATGTACTGCAGGGGGAACTCCTTGAAGACAAAAATAATGATCTATACCGTGAAGCTGTTTTCAATGCACTTGATTATTATAAAATTATATCTGAATTAATTCAAAGGGCAAGAAAGGAGATCTATACTGAAAGTGATAAAATACAACTTAGCGAAATTGAAAGATCAACATTTATCAGGATAATTCAGACTGCCTATAAAAGTTACACTATATCAGGTGATACTAAAATAGCAGAGTTTGCATTTCAAAATTCTGAAAAATTAAAATCAACTTCGTTGTTTGACAGGCTTACTGACCAGTTGGCAAAAGAAAACAGTCTTATTCCTGATAGTCTGACAGAGCTTGAAAATAAAATGAATTTCAGCATTACCAGTTACAACGAACAACTATATAACCTGACCTCATCGAATAGTGTCGATACAGGCAGGATATCTGAAGTTGAAACAATACTCTTTGATTTAAAACGTCAAAAGGAGGAACTGAACCGCTATCTTGAATTAAATTATAATGATTATTATAACTTTAAATATTCTGAGAACGCCATTACCATAGAAGATATAAAAAAAACACTTGATAATAATCATATTTTAATTGAATATGTTTTAAACAGAAATGATTCCCTGACTGAACTGTATGCATTTTGCATATCAAATGTCCATTTCGAATTTAAAAAACTTGATATAAGAGATGATTTTAACGCCTCTGTGGATTATATTTTCCGGTTCTTGTCAAATCCCGATTTTCTTCTTACAGGTGAAAGCGAGTCAAAAGATTACTGCGTTGCTGCCTTTAATCTTTATACTGATCTTATTAATCCTTTTGAAAAGGTTATAATGGATAAGAATTTAATAATTATTCCATCAGGAGAATTAAGCTACATACCTTTTGATGCACTGATACAGGAGTTACCCGACACAACAGAAAGAATCGAATTTAACCGTCTAAGTTATCTGATAATAAGCAACTCGATTAATTATGCCTATTCGGCAAATCTGATGATCAATTTCAACAATCATGAGATAAGCAGGAAAAACAGTGTCCTGGCATTTGCCCCTGAGTATAAATATGATACTGTGGCTTTTGATGATCAAAAATTAATACTGATGCCTCTGGAGGGCACAAAGCGGGAGGTCGACCTGATTTCTAAAGAGATAAAAACACGTAAATACATGGGAGAGGAGGCTACTGAATTCAATTTCAGGAATAACTGCAAAAATTATGACATTTTGCATCTTGCTGCACATGCATTTATCAACGACTCACTCCCTGGTTTTTCCCGTTTTGCTTTTTTTCAAAACCATTCTGATTCACTTGAAAATGACGGTTGGTTAAATACGGCTGATATTTACAATCTCGACCTTAATTCAAGACTTACAGTTTTAAGCTCCTGCAACACCGGCAGTGGCGAATATAAAAGCGGGGAGGGTGTTATGAGTCTTGCAAGAGGATTCTTCTATGCCGGATGCCCTTCTATTGTAATGACATTATGGGAAGTTGATGATATTTCGGGCACAAAAATAATGGCTTCTTTTTACAGGAATTTAAAAAAAGGTAAAGCGATTGATGAAGCTCTCAGACTGGCAAAACTTGAATATCTGGAACTTGCTAATAACAGAATGGCACATCCTCATTACTGGCTTGGCTATGTAATGATTGGAGATACCACACCTGTTTCCCGCAGCTACGATTACTACTTCCTGTTTTTGGTGATAATAGTTCTGCTTGGCATAATGACAGACCAATTCTTAAGATCAAAAAGGCAAGCTAAAAATAAAAATCAATTTAAATAAAAAGTCATTCTTGTTAATGTCGACCAATGATTGAATTGCAGGGGATTTACAATATTTTTTTAATTAGCGGTAAGATTTAATATTTAGCTTTTCGCTCGACAATAAAGCCGGAACCGTTAAAGATTCCGGCAAGATTGTGACAAAATAATGTTAGAATGTGTATTTCAAAACGATGAACCAATCTATTTAAATGACAACCTGAGCCTTCTCAGGACAGCCCGGGCATCTTTGGCATAAAAACCATCTTTTTTAACTATGGCATTAAGTTGTTCCCGTGCTTCCTTTTCATTGTTAAGTTTAATATAGCATAAACTTTTGTACCACTCTGCCTCCTCAATAAATAAATTATCACCATGTTCAATAACCATATTATATTCTGGAATTGCTTCTCCGAACTTATTCAGGTTCTGAAGGCTTGCTCCTTTATAAAAGTGATAAATATATTTCTCCTTACTCTCCATTATTGCTTTATCGTATAGCTCAATGGCTTTCAAATATTCACCCCGGGAGAAAAAAAGATTAGCTCTATTCAGAGAACCAAAATCAGTGTCTGCAGACCTTTGCTGAGACCATTCGGGTGATGTATAAAAATATTCATATGCTTTATCTGTTGAAAAGAATCCATTTCTATATAATCCGCTTATCATTAGTAATACAGCTACAACAGCAGCTCCGGCTCTAAACCAGCCAATTTTAGGTATTTTCCTTTCAGGCACTATAGATTTAGCGTCCCTTACAGCGACATCAATCCGGGCTTTTTTCATTTTATCAGACAGATTGAGTATATCCTTTTCACCAATAGCCTCATTGACTTCCTGTCTTAGGGCAACCTCTGACTTAAGACCCGAATTCTCCTGATACTCAACCTTAAACTCTTCCAGCTCCTTACCCTTAAGTTCTCCTTCAATGAAATCTTCAATCTGTCTTTCACTGACATTCCAGGAAGTTTCTGTCTCCGCAAGATAGAATAATTTTTTTCTTAAATATGAAATATCAAGTTCTTCCAGGGCTTTTTCCACTTCACGGTAAATCTCAACTTCAAGCTTCAGATTATTATTAATACTTAATTCTTTATTAAATATTTCTGCCTCTTCAACCGGCAGCTCTCCGGATACATATTTTTCTATCTCCTCTGAGGTATAGGGTAAATCAATCAGTTTCCTGACTTTGTTCAATTTTGATCTGAGACTAATAATATCTTTCTCAAGAACAGCATCTTCAAGACCATCTAATTCATAATCGTCAGGATCTTCTGCCTGAATCTCTTCATCAATATCTTTTAAATCCTGTTCTTTATAAAAATGATGTATATTTTCCTGAGGAAAAATTGTCTGGTGATACAGATGCACCTTGGGAACAGAGTCATAAAAATCGAGTAATTCTTCGGGGGGGACAGTAAGATTAAACTCTTCGAAATTGGAAAAATCTTCAAAAAGATCAAAGTAATCGTTTGATTTTGGGCTGGTTTGAATTATTCCTTTTATTTTTCGGCGCAGATCTGTTACATCTTTCTCAAGGATTGCATTTTGAATCTCTTTCTCTAACAGTACCTCCTCTTTCAATTCCTCATTAAATTGCAACTCTTTTTCGAATTCGAGTTTGTCTTCTTCATTGAGATCATCTGCATAAAAATCGTCAATCCATTTTAATAGCTTAATTTTAGGTGTCATCTTCAATTATTTTTTTAAATTTCGCATCTTGCTTTATTCTGCTTATTAATAACTCTTTACATTTATATTTTCTCTTCTTTGCATATTTTTCCCCTTTATACCCCATTATGCTTGCTATCTCTTTCAGGGGTACTTTCTCAAAAAACAGTTGTAATAGTTTTTGACAATCGGTACTCAATTCATTAAAATGCTTTTGATATAGTCCATACCTCTCATTTTTTTCAATGAGCATTACCAAATTCTCATCATATAGATCTTCCTGATAGGGCATTGTCTCTGTTAATTTCTCTCTCTCAATCTTTCTCTTCTGTAATTGTTTGAGCCAAAGAAACCTGCAAACTGAAAAAAGATAGCCTTGAAAAGAACTTGTTTCGAAAATTAAATCATTCTCTTTTAATTTTCGATATATTATTATTATCGCCTCCTGGAAGATATCATTTGCATCGTCTTCATTGCCACTGTTTTTCTTAATAAAATAATTTATTTTATAATAGTACTGTTTGTAGATATATTGCAAAATAAGATTATCATGCCTCAAAATTCCCTTTAGGATCTGCTCATCACTATAACTTTTCATGCCTTTATATAATAGAATTCAATAATTAATAAAAAAGTAACCCTTATTTTAATTTAAAATACAATTAATCAACCAACCAAGTTATAAAAAAAATTTAATAGTCCTATAATACAAGATTTTACAATCCTGAATAAAAATAGTACAATATGTTAACAAGAGGAAATCATCCAATTATCAGATAACGGATAAATTATCAAAAGTATATAAACTGTATGAATATTTTTAGATTACATGGGTTACCTTTTTACAAAAAAAGGAATATATATATTATGAGGGTGCTTTTTCCTCAACCATTAAATCAAAAATATTAAAATTTCACGAAGGGGGGGGCAATCAGGCACCCCTTTTTTACATTCGTTCAGGCACTTCAATTCCCAATAAATGCATTCCTGTTTTAATTATTTTACCGACACATTCAGAAATAATCAATCTGAGGCTGCGTATATGACTATCCGGTTCACCTAAAATGGAGTGATCCTGATAAAACTGGTTGTACTCTTTAACCAGTTCATAACAGTAATTTGCAATAAGTGCAGGACTATAGTTTGTTCCGGCTTCAGCGACTGTTGCCGGAAATAGTGCAACCCTCTTCAACAGATCCTTCTCTTTGCCTGAAATATCCGGATAATTATCTTTATCTAAATCCTGTCTAATATCTTTTTCTGCTGCTTTTCTTAATACAGACCTGATCCGGGCATACGTATACTGAATAAAAGTACCTGTATTACCATTGAAGTCGATCGATTCTTCAGGATTAAAGAGCATATTCTTTTTGGGATCAACCTTTAAAATAAAATACTTCAGCGCCCCCATTGCTATTATTTCAAAGTTCCTCTCTGCCTCCTCCTTACTTAAAAAATCAGCCTTCCCCAACTCTTTCGACATATTTTCAGCAACTTTGACCATCTCTTCCATTAAATCATCCGCATCCACAACCTTTCCCTCTCTGGATTTCATTTTACCGGAGGGCAACTCTACCATTCCGTATGAAAAATGAAAAAGACCCCTGCCCCACTCAAATCCAAGCTTATTGAGCAGAGATGACAGTACCTGAAAATGATAATTTTGTTCATTACCAACCACATAGATCATTTTATCGATCGGATAATCAATAAAACGCATTTTTGCGGTTCCAATATCCTGTGTCATATATACAGAGGTCCCGTCACTTCTCAAAAGAAGTTTATGGTCAAGTCCTTCAGCAGTAAGGTCAGCCCAAACCGAACCATCTTCCTTTTGGTAAAAAACACCTTCTTCAACACCACGCATAACCTCCTCTTTACCTGCAAGATAAGTTTCCGATTCATAATAAATCTTGTCGAAATCGACTCCTAGCCTGCGGTAAGTAACATCGAAACCTTCATATACCCAGCTATTCATTGTTTCCCAAAGCCTGACTGTCTGCTTATCCTTCTCTTCCCATTTTTTCAACATTTCCCTTGCCTCTCTTATCGAAGGAGCTGAATTTTCGGCTTCCTCCTGTGAGTATCCCTGTCTGATAAGTTCATCGACCTCCTTCCTGTAATTCTGGTCAAAAAGAACGTACATTTCACCAACCAGATGATCTCCTTTTTTCACCGTATTTGCAGGAGTCTGGCCACCTCCCCACTTGATCCAGGCAACCATAGATTTACATATATGTATGCCACGGTCATTTACCAGATTTGTCTTTACTACCTTGTATCCGTTGGCCTTAAGTATTTCAGAAAGGGAATAACCCAACAAATTATTTCTGATATGCCCGAGGTGCAGAGGCTTATTAGTGTTAGGTGAAGAGTATTCAACCATTATAAGGCCGGAATTCGCATCAGGCTTGGTTACGCCATATTCCTCATCATCATAAGCTTTCAAAAGAGTGTCTATCCAATAAAATTTACTGATCGAAATATTCAGGAATCCTTTAATAACATTAAATGAATCAACTTCTTTCACTTCAGACATGAGCAAAGTCCCTATCTCTCGTGCAGTCTCATCAGGTGACTTTTTTGAATATTTCAATATTGGAAATACAACAAGTGTGATATCTCCTTCAAAATCTTTCCTTGTATTCTGAAGTTGAATTAAATTTCCGTCAGTTTCAATCTGGTATAACTTTTTCAAAGCTTCTGCCACTGCAGAGTAAATGATCTTCTCTATATTCATTATTATATATTTGAGAGGCGCAAAGTTAATATTTTACCCTGTTTTTAATTGCTGCAAAGACAAAAAAAGCCCTGCCGTCCGGCAGGGCTTTTAAATATCATCTATAATTAATGACTATTTTCTTACACGCACTTCTTCAAACTCTACCCTGCGGTTCAATCTCCTGTTCTGAATTGAAGTATTAGGCATTGCAGGTTTCTCTTCTCCATAGTAGTTTGAACCTACATATGCATTACTGATACCTTTTGACAGCAGATATTTTACAACTTCCTGAGCCCTTCTTTCAGACAGCCTCATATTATAGTTATCAGTACCAATGTCACATGTGTGACCACCGACAGTGATTTCATATTCTTTGCTGCTGGATAATGTCTGTACTAACTTATCCAGTTCTGAAATAGCTTCAGGTTTAAGAACTGATTTGTCAAAATCGAAATATATAGTCGGGATATCTATAGTCTGCCAATCAGGACAACCCTGATTTGAAGCAGGTCCCGGTTCATTCGGACACTTATCTTCACAGTCTATAACACCGTCACCGTCTGAGTCAAGCGGGCAACCATCAGCATCAACAGGACAACCTCTTGGTGTATCAGGACATTTATCCCTGTTATCCGGAACGCCGTCGCCGTCTGTATCAGGACATCCATTGAATTTGGCCAGGCCGGGAGTATCCGGACAATCATCTTTATGATCCGGGATACCGTCACCGTCTCTGTCAGGACATCCGTTAAATTTCGGATCGCCAGGTACATCAGGACAGTCATCCTTGTAATCCGGAACGCCGTCGCCGTCACGATCCAGAGGACATCCCTTTTCATCAACCTGAACTCCTGGAGGAGTATCCGGACATTCATCTTTTTTGTCAGGTACACCGTCACCGTCTGAATCTTTTGCTTTTCCAAAAGCAAATTCAATAATACCATTTACTTTAACAAAATTATCGTTAACAGTCATCTTCTGCCATCCGTCCGGTTCATGCCTTGTCCCTTCAATGCCGTTAATATAACCTCCTTCAAGATAAAGCGAAGTATTCGGACTTATCGGAATCTTGGCTCCAAGACCGCCATTGAAGTTAACTCCTGACTCCAAATTATCCCATAAATAACCAACACCACCAAACAGATATGGCTGAAAAGCATTGGCTTCATTGAAAAGTTTTAATCTCAGGTTTAACAATGGGTTAACCAAATCAACGCCATCATCGTTAAATCCTGCTTCAGTTTTTAACATCAAATCGAACCTTGGACTCAGATAACGACTAATGTAAAATTCACCAAGAAAACCAGGTTCTTCCAAATCAAGGTTGTAATAAACACCTGGTCCTAAACCAATTGCCCACTTATTGTCGGAATTTTGGGCAATTGCACTTCCCATTATAAAAAGGGATAATAAGACAAACGTAAATTTTCTCATAATAAATGGATTTTAAAGAATGTTATTAATCTTTTAAGCAATTTATAAAATTATTTATTTCTATCAAAAAAATCTTCTTATGTGGATAATCCCTAAAATTACAAGTTATCGTAACAAATTTATATATTTATTTTATATTATTAAGATAATTATTTGAAATTTTGTGATTTGCATACATTATTTCTTTAATAATATTTTTACTCTGCTGAAGATTTCTCAGAATCATCTTCCTTTCCCGCTTCCACTTCTTCTTCCTCGTTAAAATTAAGTAAATCCGTATCCAACAATATATTATACCATAGTAATACTTTCTTAATGTCAGAAATATAAACCCTTTCCCGGTCGTAAGAAGGCAAAACTTCAGCAAAATATGACTTCAATTTTGTCTCAGGCTCCTTATTACTTATAGTTTTTTGTCCGTTTTCTTTATCATATATAGATTTAAAAACATCTTTAAGCTGCACTTCACCCGAATCTGTATATATTGCAATGTCTTCAAGAGATGATATTCTTAAAGAAGAGTAAGCCGGCATCCTCTTTCCTGTTATCAGTGATTCAACAATAATGTTGTTCTTTGATTCGGCTATCATCCTGAATAAACCCGGTTGTCCCGATATTGCAAGTAATCCTTTCAACATATTATTTTTTACGGCGAAGATACGACTTTTGTTATTATTTTTTATGAAAACTTTCTTTTCACTAATTTAATATTACATATATCATACCAAACAACTGACAATGCTCGGATGAAAGATCAGGCTGATATAAAAAGAAAATTAAAAGTATAAATTAAATCCATAATAAAGAAATATATCAGTAATTGAAATTTATATTATATGAAACCCCGGCTTTCAGCCATCTGCCCGGTTGGATTATATTTCCAAGATCCATATAACTATTATCGAATAAATTAATTGCAGAAAGAGAAATCTTCAGTTTTTTAAATTGCATCAGTAGTTCGGCATCAAATAACCAAAATGGAGTATATGGCTTTTCGACGGAGTCATTAATATTAATATATTGGGTAAATGTACCTGCCCTATCCTGATAATAATTTATCAAATTGAAAAAAATATTATCAGTAATGGAAAAATTTACAGAAGCGACAAATTTGTGCCTGAGATAATCAAGAAGATAATAAGAGACTAATTCTCCATGCTCTTTGATTTGATTATTAAAATAATATCCCAGATACAAATTTTCAGGGCCTTTGCCATTAAACAACATTCCTGTATTGAACCGGAACTGTATCTCGCCACCCAGACTCCTTATTTCAGTATGATTTTGAGACTGCCAAAGGTCATCTTCCTCTCTTTTTATCCAGTCAATCATGTCATATCCAATACGGTAAAAAACAGCTATATTGCTCTTGATAAATGCATTGTTCACTTTCACACTCCCTTCAAAAAGATCTGACTTTTCAGGATTTAAAGACGAATTACCGATATTTGACGGTCCTGAATAATAGAGGTCAGTAAAAGTCGGCATTCTCATTGACCTGTTCCATGTCAATTCTGCCCTGGTTGCCGGACTGATCTGATAATTTAAATCAACACCGGGAAAAAAATTCAGACCATCATTATCAGATATATGATTCACTATTCCCCCTGCTGAAAAGGTCAGATTATATAAATAAAAAGAATGCTCAAAAAAAAATGATGAAGTTGCCCTGTTTTTCCAGTACAGGTAAAAAGCATCTTCACGGGGGACTTTAATCCTTTTCTTCATTTCTTCGCCAAGTACTGAACTTATTATCTTTTCGCTTCTGTATTCTGCTCCGTACGCTGTCTTACCCCAGCGCCACAAATGCCATGAATTGAATTTCCCGCCCCATATTCCGGTGCGATGATAATTATGTCCCTGATACCAGTCGGGTGCCATATCCCTGAACAACAGAAACTTGTCAGTATTAATCCGGAAGTAAACCAGGGGAGTGAAATGCATCCTGCCGGATGATATCCATTTTACGGAGAAAAGAGAAGAAAATATCTCTTCAAACTGATCCGGATATTTCGGGGTATAAAAACTGTTAGCTCCAAAAGCTTTGTGAGTAATTCCACCCTGACTTACAATGCTCCCTTTTCCGCTTTTATATATATTTGAATAGTAAAGTGATGAAATTTTAAAATCAGTATTATCAATATATCCTTCAGATTTTTTAAAATCAGTTCCCAGAGCATGACATAATTCACCCGTTTTTATATTACCGGAAAGAGTGACTTCAGAAAAATCAAAACCTCCTTTACTCAATGATACCCCGGCTGAATTTCCTGCCGGCTCTTTTGTAACTATATTTACGGCACCCGAAAAAGCAGCCTGACCATATTCTCTGACAGAGTTACCATTAAGAAACTCAACTCTTTCAATCTGAGATAAATTAACAGGGATATTTAAGTTATGATGACCGGTTTGGGGATCAGTAATATTTACACCATTAAGAAGTATCAGTGTCTGGTCGAATGTCCCACCCCTTAAAGTGATATCACCCTGAACACCCTCAGGACCGCGGTTTCTCAAATCTACCGAAATATGGTAATCAAGAATATCCTGCAGACTTCCGGCAGGAGAATTCTCAAGATCATCAGCTTCAAATACCGTTAATATGCGATCCATTTTCGAATTGACTGACATAAGTCCGGAGGCGGTAATCTTTACCTCATCCAGTGAATACTGCATTTTAATGCCGGCAGTATCCTGCTTTTGACTATAAGCCTCAGATGCTGAATAACATATCAAGGCCAGCAAAAGAAGAACACTAATAACAACCTTCTGGCCTAAAACATCAGAGCAACACCGGTGAAAATATTTCATCAAAATATTATATCCTTAATATCAATCAAATCATTCATCTTATAAAATAAAATTAGAAAATCCGTTGTTATGATACCAATAATTTTCCAAATAAAGTAAGGCTCAATAAAAATTCTTTATGACTCATAGAAAAAATCAAATAATAAAAGAGCCAAAAATCTTTTTATTTTGATTTTTACATTCTATCTTTGTTTAGACAAATTAAAAATAATAAAAAATAAACGCCATGACTCAGATTCAATTTAACGATGCATTACTCGGATTGAGACACAAGCTGCACTACTATGCGCTTAGTTTAACATCAGATTCTGACAGGGCAGATGATCTTGTTCAGGAGACGATGCTGAAAGCTCTCACTTACCGTGACAAGTTTACAGAGAATACAAATTTCAAAGCATGGATATATACTATAATGAAAAATACCTTTATCAATGATTACAGAAAGAGTGTAAAAATAAAGAATACTTTTGAAGATTCAAATAATGATTATCATTTGATCTTCTCCAAAGATAAAGTATATCCGGCTCCCGATTCATTCTACAATGCTCAGGAAATCAATAAGAATATTGATGCCCTTGAAGACGAATACAGAATTCCTTTCAGGATGTTCCTCGACGGGTACAAGTATAAAGAGATAGCTGATGAGCTTGACTTACCTCTTGGAACTATAAAAAGCCGTATATTTTTCACAAGAAAAAAACTGGAAAAGTCTCTGCACGGTTACTCGGGCAATTAGAATTATTAATAAAATCTCTTCGAAAAAGGTCTTGGGATTTCCTGAGATCTTTTTTATTTTAGAAGAAATTATGAATCTGATAAAATAATTTAGTAACTAAAATTATATTTCTATGCAAACGAAAGTAACAGTGCACCTTGCAGAAGGTTTTGAAGAGATTGAAGCAGTAAGTATAATAGATGTTTTAAGGAGAGCAGGCATCGAAACAGTTGTTGTCTCAGTAACCGGAAAACCGGCAGTCAAAGGAGCTCACGGATTGATAATTAATGCTGATGCTCTTTTTGAGGATGTTGATTACAAGACTGCAGAGATGATAATCCTCCCGGGAGGCATGCCGGGGGCATCCAACCTTAAGAGTCATGCCGGATTAAGAGATAAGATTCTTGAGTTTCAGAAAGAGGGTAAACCATTAGGTGCAATATGTGCTGCTCCCATGGTGCTGGGCGATCTCGGAATTTTAAAAAACAGGAAAGCCACATGTTTCCCCGGTTTTGAAAACCAGCTTACCGGAGCAAAGGTAACCGGTTCTGAAGTTGAGGTTTCCGACAAAGTAATTACTGGAAAAGGTCCCGGAGTGGCAATAAAGTTTGCCCTGGAGATAGTTAAGATGCTTAAGGGCAAAGCCCTGGCAGATAAACTGGCCGGAGACCTGATAGTAACATCCTGAAATTAAAGCAATTTTATTTCTGCGTAGATTGATGGCAGAAAAATAAGATCCTTTGTTAATCCGGTGGCGGAAAGAAATACTCCCAACCGGATTACTCAGGTAACGTATCCGTTAACAGATCTTTAGCGGATATAACACCAGCCGGATTAAAAATACCCGGAAATTGATCCTGCTACTCTTGAGTTACGGATTTATGCTTTTGGCAATCCAGTTGCGGGCATTAACAAATGCCTCAATCCATGGTGCCACTTCATCCATTTTCCTGTCAGCCGGGTAATATGCCCACTGCCATGGGACAAAGGCTCTCTCCAGGTGTGGCATCATCGCCAGATGACGTCCATCGGCCGAACATACAGCCGCCACTGCATAATCAGAGCCGTTAGGATTAGCTGGGTATGCATCATGACTATATTTTAATGGGATATTATACTCGCTCTCCTTTAACGGAAAAGAGAATTTTCCTTCACCGTGGGCAACCCATATTCCCAGTTTTCTACCCGTCATGCTCTTTAACATCACCGAATTATTCTCAGGGATATCAACATTCAGAAAAGCTGATTCGAACTTACCTGAATCGTTATGAAGCATCTCAGGCTGAATACTATGCTCCGGATAAACCAGTCCCAGTTCTACCATTAGCTGACAGCCATTGCATACACCAAGACTAAGAGTATCGTTCCTCTTATAAAAATTTTCAAGAGCAATACGCGCTTTCTCATTATATTTAAAGGCTCCTGCCCATCCTTTTGCAGATCCAAGAACATCGGAGTTTGAAAATCCTCCGACAAAAACGATCATATTAATATCTTCAAGTGTTTCCCTGCCCGATATGAGGTCGGTCATATGAACATCCTTAACATCCATTCCGGCCAGATACATGGCATAAGCCATCTCCCTGTCTCCGTTAACACCTTTTTCACGAATAATGGCAACCCTTATTCCTGATGGAGTACGACGCTTCATATCTATACCGTAATCTGCTGCTTTTCCTGTGAAGTTCCCGAAATCAAATTCAAGTTCAAACTTTTTGTAGTTTTCAAAACGACTCATTGCCAACTCTCTCCCACTCTGCTTTCTGTCGAGCAGATATGAAGTCTTAAACCAGAGATCCCTGTAATAATCCGGATCAAAAGTTACTTCAGACTCAAAATTTTTGATTTGCACCTTACGCAAAGATGACGGAAAACCAACAGAAACAAACTCAACTCCCTTTTTGGTCAGATAATCTTTTACCTTATCATTGTCAGCACACTGAATTACAATACCCGGATTTTCACTAAAGAGTAGCTTTACTGTATCCTCCTCACCTACTTCTGTCAGATCAACTTTCATACCTCCTTTATTACTGCTGAAACACATTTCAAGCAGAGTAACGATCAATCCGCCTGACCCTGTATCATGCCCTGCAAGAACAAGATCATTCACAATAAGTTCCTGAACAGCATTGAACGCATTGACAAACCTGCCGGCATCGGCAACTGACGGGGCTTTCTTACCTATACGGTTCAAAGACTGGGCAAAGGCACTGCCTCCAACCTCTCTGTCGCAGAATGAAAAATCTATAAATAAGATCTCTCTGGTCGTATCGTTTACCAATACAGGCTCAACAACCTTTCTTATATCAGAAACCTCACCTGAAGCTGAGATAATAACAGTTCCCGGAGCATAAACCACATCATCAGGATATTTCTGGGTCATAGACATAGAGTCTTTGCCTGTTGGAATATTTATTCCCAGATCGCAGCAGAAGTCACTCGCCGCCTCAACAGCCCTGTAAATACGCGCATTTTCACCCTGATTTTTAGCGGGCCACATCCAGTTGGCACTAAGGGATATACTCCTGATCCGGTTAGTCATGGGTGCCCAGATAATATTGGTCAGCGCCTCGGCAATTGACAGTCTTGAACCATCCCCAGGATCGATCATTCCTGCCACCGGAGCATGCCCGAGAGATGTGGCAATCCCTGCTTTGCCCTGATAGTCGAGCGCTATAACACCCAGATTATTAAGAGGAAGATGCAGCCGGCCCGCACCCTGTTGCTTCGCAATACGTCCGCTCACGGAACGGTCAACCTTATTTGTAAGCCAGTCTTTGCAGGCAACCGACTCCAGTTGAATAACATTCTCCAGCAAAGCATGTATATTATTCTGATTGTATTGCGGATCATCAAATCCGGGAACCACAGATATATCCTCAAGAACCGTCTTAGGCGGATTTCCGAACATATATCCCAACTGCCAGTCGATAGGTTTCTCTCCAGTCAGGGAGTTTTCGAAAGTAAACTGCATATCTCCTGTAGTCTCGCCTATTTCATAGATAGGAGCCCTCTCCCTTTCAGCAATCCTCTTTAGCAGATCAACGTCTTCAGCTTTCATTACCAGTCCCATGCGTTCCTGCGACTCATTCCCTATGATCTCTTTTTGAGAAAGAGTAGGATCACCTACCGGCAATTTAGCTGTATCAATTTTTCCCCCGGTAGTCTCAACGAGTTCTGAAAGACAGTTAAGATGTCCGCCTGCCCCGTGGTCGTGTATAGAAATTATTGGATTGGAGTCTGACTCACTAAGCGCCCTTATGGCGTTATAGACACGTTTCTGCATTTCGGGGTTTGCACGCTGAACGGCATTAAGCTCAATTGCATTCTCAAATTCTCCGGTTGCAACTGAAGATACGGCACCGCCACCCATACCAATACGGTAATTATCGCCACCCAGCAAAATAATTTTATCGCCCTTTCCGGGATCATCTTTCAGACTGTACTTTTTATTGGCAAAACCTATTCCTCCGGCCAGCATTATTACTTTATCATAGCCATATTTTTTCAGCTTCTCAAAATGTTCGAATGTAAGAATCGATCCGGTGATAAGAGGTTGTCCGAACTTATTACCAAAATCACTTGCTCCGTTTGATGCTTTGATCAGTATCTCTTCAGGAGTCTGGTAAAGCCAATCCCGCTCAGGAGTTGCCTCCTCCCAAGGACGACCCGGAGCAGTCCGCGGATATGATGTCATATATACGGCAGTCCCTGCAACCGGGAAACTACCCTTTCCGCCTCCGATCCTGTCCCGTATCTCGCCTCCTGTTCCTGTCGATGCTCCGTTGAAGGGTTCAACAGTTGTAGGAAAATTATGAGTTTCAGCCTTAAGCGAAAGGACTGTTTCGATATCTTTAACTACAAAAAAATCAGGTTTGTCCTGTGTAGCCGGAGCAAACTGTTCGGCAACAGGGCCCTGAACAAAAGAGCAGTTATCCCTGTAGGCTGAAACGATACTATTTGGATTAACAACAGAGGTCTTTTTTATCATCTGAAAAAGAGAAGACTCCATCTCTTTTCCGTCTATTATAAATGTTCCGTTGAATATTTTGTGCCGGCAATGTTCAGAATTCACCTGGGCAAAACCATACACTTCACTGTCGGTAAGCGGCCGTCCCATGGCCTTTGAAACGGAATTCAGATACTCAATCTCCTCATCGCTGAGTGCCAGTCCCTCCTGTCTGTTATATGCCGCTATATCTTCAATGTTCATGATCGGATCAGGCTTCTTCTCAATAAGAAATACTTTTTGGGAAAGGCCTTGATATTTTCTCTGCAGCATATAGTCGTATTCAGCATCCTCATTTTCAACCATGAAAAACTCCTCTATCCTGACAATGCCCTTAATGCCCATATTTTGTGTGATTTCAACAGCATTGGTACTCCAGGGAGTAATCATCTCTCTCCTCGGACCGACAAACCATACATCAAGGGAGTCGGCATTCAGATGTTCAGCACCTGAAAATAACCACACTAATTTATCGATATCACTATTGCTTAAAGCGGTAACAGAATCGACCGCAATAACAGTCTGACCGTTGGTTTTAAAAAATTGAATCATCGTGCAGATTAAATTTGAAAATGAACAAGTTGAAAAGCACGGGGCAAAGATAAAAAATAATAACGGGTAGTCATTCATACTCATAGCTAATAACCAACGAGTTTTCAACAAAAAATAAAATAACCTGCCAGCCCGGACTATTCAATAATTTTGAAAATATTTAAAAAGTCAGAAGAGTTATCTAATGAATTTTTACACTTTTTTTGATGAAAATGTATTTTTAAAAAAGATGATTTGATGTTATGCGAAAAATCTGAAGATATTCCAATTTTTAAATGAAGAGTTGGTTAAAACAAAAATTAACGGACTATATTTGTCTTTAATATTTTATGTAGGTTATATTTAAAACCCTGACAGAAAACTACCGGATAATTACCCGGAAACAGAAAAAGAATAATCTTCAGATAAAATTTAAAAAATAGAAAAGACCGATGTAATAAACCGGACATGAAATATAACAACATATAAACTTATAGTAGCTTTAAAAAGCAATGTATTATTGCCGGGATAATACAGACTGTAAAAGGATAATAATTATAAAATCAGACAAATGACACTAATAAAAATACACATATCAGCAAGGAAGTTAATTGTTCCATTTATAATAGGGACATTTCTTATAATGTATTCATGCGGAACCCAGAATCAGTTAAAAAAGACCTGGATGAACCAGCCTGAAACAAAGCTGCAGGAATCATTCGGGTCACCTGTTACTGTAATTGACAGAGAAAATGACAAGGTGATGATCTTTGAAAAACAGGAAGAGTTAAGAAGCACGGAAATCAGTCAGGGCAGATTGACTTTAGATCCTATCATAACACCAAAAGTAATGAAAACAGAAAGATATTCCTTCACAGTCCGAAATGGGATTATAACCCGGACAAAGTTTGAAGAGCTTTATAAAAAATATTAGAATAACATTTTTTATTATGGTGTCATGAATTAAATAAATTTTTTAATTTTGCACTCGTTCTCTGAATAATATCAGCCCAGATGGCGGAATTGGTAGACGCGCTAGTTTCAGGGACTAGTGTTCGCTAGGACGTGCAGGTTCGAGTCCTGTTCTGGGCACTGATATACTTCAATAATAATCTGTAATACAGTGATTTATTGAAGTTTTTTATTTTATTACTGTAACATTACTGAAACTTTCTCTCAATAAAGTGAAAGGAATAGATAAAAATTTTTATTTCACGTATGAAAAAGTTGAGGTAACCCCATCACTCCTATTTTCACTGCTCATAATAAGTTATTAACCTTACACCAGATCTATTAATATATATAGCATTTTATATATGTAAATACGATAATCTGTTGTTAATAATTTTCCCTACCTGGAACTTATATCTGCAAACTGTTTTAAGTATATTGCCTAATTCATACAAAGAACCGACAAGCTGTTGAGGTTATGAATAATAGAAGTTATATACAAACGATACTGAATGCTTTTTCCTCGATAGATATTGCTACTCTTCGTACACATCTGAAAGACGATTATTCCTATGAGGATACAACGAAAGAGATATTCCTTAACGAGACAGAAAGGCTCTTTAAACGTCACAAAAATGCCGGAGATACGAAGCTCCTTATTTTTGAAGGAAAATGTATAGATGATAATTGTAATGATAGAGGGTACAGGTTTGTCGGCAATCGTTCCAGAAACTATATTGACCTTGTGTTTGTTACGAAGAAGGACGATATAATAAATATTTTTTCCTGTAACGACTTTAATACCGACACAGAAATAGAGGACATAGGTATTAAGGCTGATATTAATATTAATTTAGACGACAGGCATTCGTTTATTAAAACTCCTGAATACTGGGCGAAGGTGAATGCAGCAGAAGCAGCCTGGGATGAAATAATCACTTCTCCGCCACGATTAATAAATTTTGATGAGTTGACTCACTGGGTTAGTAAACATTCAGTTACAGACACACTTATTGGAAGCTATAATTCGTTCAAACCAGCCATGAAGTGGACTCCATTTTCTCTGATTTATTCTGAATTAAGAGAAATTAGGGACTATCTCGCCCAGAGTATTGATGAAATAATAACAGCGAATTCATTGATTAATAATATTAATACAGAGCCGGATTTAATTGAGTGGTTAATGAAGTATGAAGAAATAGGACAAGGAGCTCCCTTCTATCTGAAACACGCATTTAACAAGGAAGGCGACCACTATTGGTGGAATTATCAAAACCCGATTCATTTTAAAGATGTCATATTTTCTCAGGCATTGGGTTTTCTTGAATACTATCAGAAACACTACAAAATAATTTTTGAAAAATATTCAACATACACCGATGAGGAAATCTCCATATTATATAATTATTGTGATTCAAAGGAGGAAACAAAAAATCTATACTCTCTGAGGTTCCATATTCAAAACAGGAAAAACTTAGAAGCAGCAGGCATTCATATTTCGTTTTATATCGACAGGAATAACGATAAAAGTTAATTTAGGATCTTGCTATTTTAGTAAATGAACCTTTCCGATAAACTAAGAGGAAAATTTGAATATACTTTCACAGTGGCATCAGTTCGTAATGTTCTTGCTCTCCCGACAGCCTGTATTAAATCTGACTCGATCAAGGAGAGTTGAATACTTCTTAACTGTTCATTATCATAGCATTTCATCATAAATTTGTATCCCTTGTATTCCACCTTCTGGTACGACATGGTTGTATCTGCGGTATTAAAATCAATACCACACACCTTTGCTGTTAACAGGTATTGGAGTGGGTTACGATGAGGCGTGCCAACAATGGCTATATCCTGTCCCTTCAGCCCATCATAACCTGAACAGTTACCAAACCAGATACCTTCAACAGGATTCTGGAATAATGAACGCATTCCCTTGAAGGTAATTACAGGTTTGTCTCCCACCATCTCGCTTATTTTTTGTCCGTATCGTTTCAGCCCCTTTCGTGAACAGGATTTCTGGGTATATTGGATTATTCTTCCTTGTTGCTGAACATTATCTATCTCATGCACAATAATTCTATCACCAAATAAGAGTTTATATACAGGTATGGGAATTGTTGCAGACATTATCACTACTTTTTTATCTGGAGGTAAGTCTTTCTTTATTATATAATGTATCGTATCCAGCTTTTTATCATTTCTGCCCTGTAATTTTGAACTATCTCTCATAAAAAAGGAACTGCTGAAAAACTCAAAAACATTGCTTCCAAGCTCTGCATGGGAAAGTTTATCAATGAGGTGGTCAATTTTAATGTTGAAGGTTAGCGTAGTTTCTATCTGCAGTGGCGTTGCTTTGTTCAAATAATCAATCAGGTGGGCAAGCTCAGGATCATTCACTGTCTGATTCAACAGAAACAGGTCTGATATTTTCAGCTTTTTAATCTCCAGTAATGATGAAAGAGGGTCTTCGTCAAATATCAGCATATCATTTTTAAAACCTGTGAACAAAGCTCTTTTGTGCGTTGTAAGAACAGTATCAATAGAGCTAAGGCTTGCCTGTAAATGTTCCAGATAGCTGTGTGCAAGGGCAACATCATAGTCGCAGAACTCTTGTGGATTCCTCACTACATAATGAAACAGCCTCATTGATTTGGCAGGGAGGCCAATCGTGTAGTAATACTTTTGCTTCAAGTTTAGTTCCTTTGCCTCGAACTCCACTGCATCAGGTGTAGTGGTGTATTTAAAATCACTGTCAGTAGAAGTGCTGCATCTGAACCTGTCAGCAATTTCATTTTTCAGGGAGTTGGTTGGCAGTGCAATCGTTGCATGTATGCCATTTAGTTTTTCTGTTTTTCCGATAGCTGTAGGCATGGAGATTAGGTATATTTTCCCTGTTTCACCGTGCTCAATCACCTCTGAAAATTTATCATCCAGCATGCTTTCTGCTTCTTCCAGGCTTATCTTAAGAGTTGGCTTATATTCAATCATTCCCCGGATATTCCGTGTAGTGGAAACAATGTCATACAGGTCGATATCTTCCGGATAAGGTGAAAATTTATAAACAGGAATCATAGGATATTGAAGCTTCTTTACATATGGCAGGATGTTGAAATTATTTTGTGTATACATAGTTTTACCTTCTTTGTTATACTTTCTCATGGTTGTTTTCATCAGTTGAAATCCTCCTTTGATCTTTACAAGGTTTGTTGCAAGTCCGAAGAGTTGCATATGATATAACCATGTTCCGCTGAGGAATTCATCAAGGATTTTAACACGCTTTCGGGCTTTTTCAATATCTATGGCTATCAACTTTGACCCCATTACAGTTGTAGGGTGTGGTGATGAGGTGGTGTCAGAAATTGTCTGAAAATGGCTATTGTAATAGTAATAATAATAGAATGTCCCTTTTTCGACAGGATTTTTATAATACTCAGAATCCATTGGCAGGCTTCTGAATTTCCCGCTGTCACTGGTGTAGAGCTGAATGGAGAGTGCATCCAGGAATTGAGACGTGCTTATAGGTTCGGTATGTATCAGGGTAAATTCCTTTCCCCCGTAAAAGTATCTGCT
>ENA-OSEO01001108-OSEO01001108.1-sediment-metagenome-genome-assembly--contig:-NODE-1108-length-54608-cov-8.348132_pt1 | contig 54608 bp, 42 predicted proteins | sample MGYA00237883_ERZ534232 | MGnify/ENA metagenome assembly ERZ534232
ATACTCAATGCTATGTTGCGAAAAAATGATTTATGGAGACCAGATTTCGCTTGACTATAATCGCAGTTGCTCTGAGCGAAGCGAAGAATCTTAACGACTGAAAGCCAAGATCCTTTGCGAAGCACACTTCGTGTCGCAACTAATGCTCAGGATGACGATTCAAATGGTACAATTGTTGCACAAGGTGAGGTATAGGAATTCTTGGATGTGGCTGAATGAATGATCTTTGGGAAAAAATTAAAAAAGTCAACTGGGCAGACCGGCGACTGATCACGATCATCGTGATTGTGGTCCTGGTTTTCCTGATGATGGATTTCAACAACCGCATGACCACCATGATCCGTCTTGGCAACGAAGAAGCTGGGCTGCAAACCCGCATTGCCGAATTGAAAGCCACTCAGGTCAAGCTGGAAGACCAAATTGCCTATGCCACTTCGGAAATCGCACTGGAGCAATGGGCGCGCGAAAGCAACCGCATGATCCAGGAAGGCGATCACCCCATCATCCTGCTCCAACCAGGGGACTACATTCCCCAGCCCACTCCTACTCCTGAGCCAGAGACCGTCATCCGCAGCCGCCTGGACATATGGAAAGAACTCTTTTTCGGCACTTCTGAAGCAAAACCTTAGTTCCACTTAATTGCTTATACCCCATTTAGATACTCCCGAGAAAGTCTTCTCGGGTATAATTTCGAGGTTATGGACATCAAACAACTGACTGAAAAAATGAACCAACTGGTTGAACATCACGGCTGGTATGATTCGGGTTCACCCAAAGCCCAGACCCCGCGCAACCTGGCGATTTCGCTTTGCCTTGAAGCAGCTGAGGTGCTGGAGCATTTTCAATGGTCGGAATCACCCAAAAACCAGCAGGATTTTGAAGGTGAATTAGCCGATGTGGCACTTTACTTGCTTCAAATCGCAAGTGTCAGTGGAATTGATCTTGAACAGGCAGTTTTGACAAAAATCGAAAAAAACTGGGATCGAGTTTGGCAGGATGGCCAGGAACTGGAGACGCAGAAATGATCGTTTCTGTTTTTGGATCCGCTTCGCCTCTACCCGGGCAGCCTCTCTACCAGGATGGTCTTGAATTGGGACGTTTGTTGGGAGAGCAAGGTTTTTCAGTCATGACCGGCGGTTACTGTGGCACGATGGAAGCCGTTTCACGCGGCGCCAATGAAGCTGGAGCTAACGTGATCGGGGTGACCTGCCGCCAAATCGAAGATTATCGCCCAACAGGACCCAATGGTTGGGTCAGCCAGGTTCAGCCTACCGACCTGCTTTCCGAACGAATTGAAGTGCTTACCTCCCAGGCGGACGCGTTCATCGCCTTGCCCGGTGGAATTGGAACCTTGGCTGAAATTTCCATGGTGTTCAATAAAATGGTCATTTCTTCCATTCCCTCCCAGGTATTGATCCTCATCGGAGATGGCTGGAAGCTTACTTTTGAAGCCTTTTTCAATGGACAGGCTGAAAATGTGAATGCGCGAACCCGACAACTGCCTCATTTTGCAAAAGACCCGCACGAAGCGGTAAGATTATTAGTCGAATTACTTCAGGAGAACCAAAATGGATGAGAAAAAACTCCCTACACAAGCAGAAAACTTTTCTGAATGGTACAACCAGCTGGTATTGCGCGCTGAATTAGCCGATTACTCCCCAGTACGCGGCTGCATGGTTGTGCGCCCATATGGTTGGGCTCTTTGGGAGAATATCCAGAAAGCACTCGACAAGCGTTTTAAGGCAACCGGTCATGTGAATGCCGCTTTCCCGCTCCTGATCCCTCAATCCTTCATGACGAAGGAAAAGGAACACGTGGAAGGTTTCGCCCCTGAACTGGCAGTAGTCACCCATGGCGGTGGGCAACTTTTGGAAGAGCCACTGATTGTTCGCCCTACATCGGAGACCATTATCGGTACCATGTATTCAAAATGGATCCAGAGCTACCGTGACCTGCCCGTTCTCATCAACCAATGGGCAAATGTTGTCCGGTGGGAAATGCGTACCAAGCTCTTTTTGCGCACACTCGAATTCTATTGGCAGGAAGGGCACACCGCTCATGCCACCGAACAGGAAGCCGTGGAAGAAACCGAGCGCATGCTCAATGTCTACGCCGATTTCGCTATCACCGAAGCGGCTGTCCCGGTATTGCCGGGTCAAAAATCGACCACAGAGAAGTTTGCAGGAGCCAAAGCCACCTATTCTATCGAAGCAATGATGGGCGATACCAAAGCCCTGCAGGCTGGTACCTCACATTTCCTGGGTCAAAACTTCGCTGAAGCTTTTGATATAAAGTTCCTGGACGAGAACAACCAGCTTCAATACTGCTGGACCACCTCCTGGGGTGTATCCACTCGCTTCATTGGCGCGATCATCATGACCCACGGTGACGACCAGGGTCTGATCCTGCCCCCCAACCTGGCACCTTACCAGGTCGTGATCGTTCCGATCTATCGCAAGGACGAAGAAAAAACCACTGTCATGGAAGTGGTCAGGAACGTGGCAAAAGGGTTGGAGGAAAAGGACTTCCGGGTTAAAGTGGACGAACGCGAGGGGCTTACCCCTGGTTTCAAGTTCAACGATTGGGAACTGAAGGGCGTTCCCCTGCGAATCGAAATTGGACCTAAAGACGTCGAAAAGGGCACGCTTGCCCTTGCACGCCGCGACATCCTGGGCAAAGCTGGTAAGAGTTTCATCCCCATGGAGGGCTATGTTCAGGCTGTGGGTGATATGCTCAATACAATCCAGGCTAATTTGTTGGATAAGGCAACCAAATTCCGCGATTCGCATATTTTTGAGGTTACTGATTACGAGAGCCTCAAGGATGTGGTTGAAAACAAAGGCTGGGCAGTTGGTTGGTGGTTTGATGATGCCGAAAACGAAGCCAAAATCAAGGAAGACACCCGCGCAACTTTACGTAACTTTGCTCCGGCTGAAGGTGAAGGCGTTTGCTTCTATTCTGGAAAAAAGACCAACAAACGCGCCTATTTTGCCAAAGGGTATTAGTTTTTTGTGAGGTGAGATTGGAAATGCTTGAAACGGTATGTGTCTCCAATCCACCTTATGCAAGACTGGTCGTTGGCTTAGGCATTATTTTGTAATGAATCCTACCAAATGCGCTTACTTTGCCAAAGGGAATTAGCATTTCGTAGGGCGAGATTGGAGGCAGCGGGAACCTCGTCCATCGAAAACTTTTCTGGTCTCCAATCCGCCGTAAGCAATACAGATCAGTAACTTTGGCACCATTTCGTTTTGGCTCTTCGTGGCGGATTGAGAGCACGCCGACTGTTGTGATAGTCAAAAAATATGGTGCTCTCAATCTCGCCCTACCATAGCTTCTCTCCACATTAATTGATTACACTTCTCGTTTTCCATTTTTTGAATTGATACTAATGTAAAATTAGCACACAATGGCAGCCATCGACCTCACCCGACTGGATCAACAAATCACGCAACTGGCAAATCTTTACCGGGATTCTGACGCATTTCAGGAGGAGTTTCACAAAATCCTCTCTTTTTATCACCGCTATTCCCATCGCAAGCAAGAGGATGCCGCCCCCAAAAGCTTTATGCAGCACTATGACCTCCCGGAGAAAGTCCTCCCGCAAATAGAAGCACGTCTAAAGCCGCTTGCAATTGCCCATCCTGCGGAAACCCTGCAATTGATCGACCAACTCTGGGGTGACAATTACTATGAAGCCAGGGAATTAGCCACCAGCCTGGCAGGCAATTTGCCCATCTCTTTCAACAATTCCCTGCTGGAACTGTTTGACACCTGGCTAAAGCAGCCTCTCGATCAGGCTGTTATTGACGCGATTATCAGTAATGCTTCGCGCACCTTGCTGCAAAAAGCTCCCGAAAATTGGAAGGACTTAATCCACCGGCTGCTCTTTTCAACCACTTTGCAAAGTCAAAAGATGGGGCTGCTTGCACTGGCAAGGTTGATCCCTGGCAGTCCCATGGATGAACTGCCGGCGTTCTTTAGCTGGATTAGAGGGCTTTTGCTCAGTCCTGACCTCAGCCTCGATAAGTATCTTCGACCTGTCATCGAAGCGCTTGCCCAAAAATCCCAGCAAGAAAGCGCTTACCTGCTGCGAGAAGTTTTAGCTGACAGCAACGACGTCCAGGTGGGACGCCGGATCCGTCACTACCTGGAGTTTTTTGAGGAACCGAGCAAGTCCAGGGTTTTGAATGCGATCAAGAACCAGGTCATCCTACCCAATAAAAATGGGATTTAACAGAGTGCATCTTGTGCAGGGGTGTTTCCAAGGTCGCAGCTCCTGCCGGATATTGTTGCAGGGCTCTATGTGAGTGATCTAAGCACGCCAAAACACATCACGCTAAAAGCAAAGTAAACTTAAGTAATGAATAGATTCTTGAACAGAGCGGTGATCATCCTGATCCTGTTGTTTGGTTTCAGTTTGACCGCCTGCCAGGTTGAACCGATTGCAACATCGACTGCAACAAACGTCCCGACGCAAACGCCCACCGTTACCCCTTCTCCAACGCCAGGTCCAAATGAAACACCTATTCCAACATCTCCCCCTGCTGCCACCAATACACAATCACCCGAACCCACTGCACCCAACCCAACCCTGACCTATCCGGAAAGCCACTTCATTTCACCAATTGTCGGTCATAAACAAACGTATGAGTTAGGTTGTGAAGCCAGTGCGGCGGTTGATTGGGCAGGCTTCTTCGGTGTAACCATCTTTGAATCCACTTTCCAATATGCCCTCCCGCTCTCCGATAACCCTGATTACGGTTTCGTCGGAGAGGTCACCACTGACGGTTGGGGACAGATCCCACCTTATGCCTATGGTGTGCATGCTGGACCCATTGCCGATACCTTGATCGAATTTGGTGTGCCTGCACGCGCGGTGACCAATTTCTCGATTGAAGAAGTCAAACAGAACCTGTCCCAAAACAAACCCATAATCGCCTGGGTGATCGGCAACATGGAATACAGCGAGCCGTTGGAATACGTGGATAAGGAAGGCAGGGTCGCCATTGTGGCGCCTTATGAGCATGTTGTCATCCTGACTGGTTACAGTCCAACCCACCTGAGGTATATGAATAACGGCAAGTTTTACGACACACCTATTGATGTCTTCCTGACCTCATGGGGTGTTCTTGGGAACATGGCGGTGATCCATGACTGAAGAATTCGAGCAAACGGAAGTGGTCGAAGAGGTTTCTGATGTCGAAGAATCCCACCCAGGTCCCAGAAGAGGCTGCCGAACTGCAGTTGCACTCCTGGTCGTCCTGATGCTTTTGTTTTCAGCCGCTGTACCGATTACCCGCTTTGTAATTCGTAAAAGTTATGAATCCAAGGTGGAAGAATTCCCAAAAACAGTTTGCGCAAACCTTTCAGAAGCAGGTCAGATGGAACCCGAATGCAACCCCTCTTTAGGAATCATCGAATTCGTGCCCAGAACGTTCCCATTGAGTTCACCCAAAGAAACTGTGGCATTGGCGATGAAAGGTTTGGCTTTCGAAGAGCAAACCGGGCTCAGTCAACCGACCTGTCAACAACCAACTCTTTGGACCTACAATGTAGCCAAGTCATCTTTAGGATGGAGAACAGAGATCGAATTCCTCTTCTGTTCAGGTCTGCTGGTTGAGAGAATGGTTTATGTTGATGGAAGACCAGTTCGTTTGCCTACCTACGATTTGTAAAAAATGACGGTAGGCAACAAATCTATCTAGTGAATGTGGGATTCACTTCACCACTTCTATTGTGACAGAAAAAGCTCTTACTGGTCTATTGTTCCGAACAAGAATGTCAATGGAATGTGAACCCTATTCGCCCAAGCCTTGGTTGTGTGGTCCTCACCAGGGAAGCTCCAGCTGGCAAAGTCCTTGCCTTCGCGCCAGCCTTTTTCCCTCAGTAAGCTATCCACCTTCATCTGCCAGAGAGCATAGTCCCGATCGAGCCCTTCACTACCATGGTCGAAGTAGAGTTTGTGATTACCAGGTGCAGGCAGCTTTTCGTCCAGATAGGCGATCATTCCCCCACCCAGGATAGGCCAGTGAGTGGAAAGACAAGCCGCCTTGCTGAAAACCTGTGGAAACTCACAAAGCAAATAGAGTGAGATCATACCCCCCAGGCTGGAACCCATAAGAGAGGTGCTTTCCACTTCAGGGAGAGTGCGATAACGCTGGTCGATGGCTGGTTTGACTACATCCACCAGCCAATTTATGTATTGTTCTGACATTTGTTGCTGAGCTTGGTTGACCTGTCCTCCGGTTGTAAGCTCGTAAGCTTCTCTACCTACTGGATAGTCCAGCGCCTTACCAGGTAAATACTCATATTTCCTATTGAGCGTACTGGGGATAGCCACCACGATTGGAGGATTAATATTGCCTTCCTGTGCTAATTTCGAGATTGCCTCGTGCAGCTTCCAACCGCCACCCCGATTGTGAAACTGGTCAAACACCATTTGCCCGTCCTGCACATAGAGCACCGGGAAGTGCCGAGCAGGGTTCTCATTGTACGCTTCGGGTAACCAGACATCCACCCGCCTCTTCAATAACCCGGGTATGTTCAGGTCACGGTGTGTTTCAAGTTCTGCTGTTGCCATCCGCTATCCTCAATAACCAGAATTTTCTACAGGGGATTCTAACCCGGTTCCTTCTTAAAACAATCTGCCTGTAGCGAACTACAGGCAGAAACTTAATATTAAGCGAGTTTATCCAAACAAGTGGAAAACAGCGATGATCGGAGCAAAAAGCGAAGCCACCAGGCTCATGACCGTGATCAGGGTGTTCAACGAGGGACCAGCAGTATCCTTGAAAGGATCACCCACGGTATCCCCAACCACAGCTGCTTTGTGCGCATCAGAACCAGGACCACCATATTTTCCCGTTTCGATGTATTTCTTCGCGTTGTCCCACAGCCCACCAGCGTTGCTCATCAATAGAGCGAAAATTACGCCAGTAAAAATGGCGCCACCCAGGAAACCGCCTAAGGCATTTGGCCCAAGCAGGAACCCAACCACCAAGGGTAGCCCTACAGCCAAAAAAGCAGGCAAAATTAGGGAAGAAAGTGCGCCTTCTGCTGCTAAGCCAACACAGCGTTCGTAATCCGGTTTGTGAGTGCCTGCCAGGATGCCGGGTTCATCATGAAACTGACGACGGACTTCTTCGATCATGTCAAAGGCATTGTGGGTAACCGAAAGCATCAGGAGTGCGCTGAATAAAGGCGGTGTCATGGCTCCCAGGAACACTCCTGCAACCACAATGGGTTCTCTCAAACTGATCGAAATGCTGACGCCGGCGGCTTGAACCACCTCGGCGTAAGCAGCAAAAAGGGCGATAACCGTCAGGGCGGCTGCACTAATGGAGAAGCCTTTTGTAATTGCTTTAGCAGTATTTCCGGCTGAATCCAATTCATCGGCTCGGACAATCACTTCGTGATCCATGCCTGCCATCTCGGCGATACCGCGGGCGTTATCCACAATTGGACCGTAAGCATCGGCAGAAACGATCATACCGCTGATCGAGAGCATCCCGACAGCGCTGATTCCGATTCCATAAATGCCGCTCAAGCCGAATTTCTCAGCCAGATAGTAAGAAATGATTGTTGCTGCTGCAACGCCGATCACGGAAGGAACAATAGAGATCAGACCGTAACTAAAGCCGGTGATGATATTGATTGCAGAACCGGATGTAGAAACGCGGGCGGTTTCTTTCACTGGTTTGCGCATATCATTCGTAAAATAGTCCGAAGTAAACCCGATGATCACACCGGTGACCAGACCAGTCAGTGCTGCCCAGAAGATGCCAGGGTTGACATCCGTAAAGCGAACAAAAATGAACAAGAAAATCGCAAAAACGACACAAGTGAGGATCGTTCCACGGTTCAGTGCCGGACCGGGTTTTTGACCTTCTTTTACCCGGACAAGCGAGACACCGATCAAAGATGCAATGATGCCCAACATACACAAGATCAGGGGCACGACCGTGTATTTGATGTGCTCCGCCTGACCCAAGCCCATGGAAGCTCCCAGAAGCATAACCGCAACTGCGCTGGCGACATAACTGTCAAAAATGTCTGCACCCATACCTGCTACATCACCGACATTATCGCCTACGTTGTCTGCAACAACAGCCGGGTTACGGGGGTCGTCTTCCGGAATACCAACCTCTACTTTACCGACCAGGTCAGCAGCAATATCGGCTGTCTTGGTATAGATTCCACCGCCTGCTTTGGCAAGCAAGGCCAGCATAGAAGCGCCAAAACTAAAGCCGAGCACAGCCTCTGCCGTGCCAGTCCAGAGCAAGATCAGGCTCATTCCGATCACTGCCATACCTACCATGGCGAGACCAAGCACCGCACCAGCGTTGAAAGAGAGCTTGAAAGCACGGGAGAGACTGAAATTGGCAGCTGTAGCGGTGCGTACATTCGCTTCAACAGCTACGCGCATGCCCAAATAGCCCGATATCGCAGAACAAATTGCGCCAGCCAAAAACGCCAGCGACATCGTCAGACCTTCCCTAAAATGCAAGGTCACTGCACCACCACCAGCTGTTTCAGGTTGGATGCTGAAGACAATGGCGATTACAACGCCGATGATCAGTGCCAGGATACCCAAGGCACGGTACAACTTGACAAGATAGGCTTTTGAGCCTTCTTTGATCCATGAAGCGACTTCCTGGGCGCGTTCGGTGCCCGGTTCTTGTTTGATAACCCAAAAATAAAGATAGAGCGCAACACCCAAAGAAACAACGCCGGCTGCGATGGCGAGATAAATCCAATTCATAAAATTATCCATAGGTTTTCCTTTGGCCTTCGTTTAGATGTTTGCTGATCGGAACCAGCGATAGTTGTTGGTGCGAATTTCTTCGGGGCTGGGCATTGGGAAGTAAAACAATTGTTTCTGATTGCCCACATAAAACCCGTCCTTAATTGTTCGATACTGAATATTAGGAGAGTGCGTACGGTCGACCATTTTGGTTGCGGCATACTTGGTTTTAACGTCAGAAAGACACTGACGCAAATGGTCCTGATTGCTATAAGGCAAGTTTTCCATCAAGCCCATTTCAGGGTCATCTGCCAGTTCGCCCAGCTGCAGTTCAGTGAACAGGATAGCAGGCAGCTTTACAAGCGAAACCGGATTACGCACGATCGTGTCAATGAACTCCAATGGATCCAGCCGACTTACGACCAGAGGTGATACCGGTACGATTTCCTGGTAGAGGTGCAGTTGCTCACCACAATTGGGTATCTGGTTGGAAGGGCTCAATTCCAGCGTGCGACCATCCATCGTGGTCAAGTAAAGGTGTTTTAATGCCTCAAAATCCATGTGCTCCAAAACCCGATAGACTGAGACATAGACAGAAGCTTTCAGGCTGCCATCCTCATGGGGTACACAGCGTTCGTAAGCCTCTTCAACGTGAAAATATGGATCCCGGAAGTCAGGGTCAACTTCAAAAAACATCGCCTGACCACGGGATTTTTTGGCTGAGCCTACCGCGTAATAGGTGCCAAACTCTTCCGGGCAGAGCATTGAGGCAATCAATGCTTCTGGTAATAAAGAAAGGTAAAGGTAAATTGCCATTGGTAACTCCTTTTCTCGAAGGGTTCGAAAACCAGGTTAATCGCCAATTTTCGACCATTATTATTGTACTTGCAATTCCGCCCAAAGTATGTGCATTTTTCAACAATCGCTATTTGTAGGTTTACACTACATATTGGACATCATCAGGAAAAAAGAATAGCAGGAAGTGGTCCGATCGGTTATTGTTATTGCGCCAAACAAAACAGTAAGCGAGGAACCACAACCTGCCATGGAAAAGATAACACAATCGATGAAATATAGGGAGTCTTTGGTGAAGTACGCCCAAAGCAAAGGGGTAAGTCAGGCCAGCCGGAAGTACGACAAAAGCCGCAGTTACATCTACTTTTGGTTGAACCGCTATGATGGAAGCATAGAATCCTTAGCCTCCCGGTCAAGACGTCCGCATCACCATCCCAAAGAACACCGCCAGGAAGAAATCCTGTTAATACGTAGATATTGGAACAAGAACAAGGATCTGGGACTAATGGAGTTCTGGTTCAAAGTACGGAATGCAGGCTATGAACGTCATTATGTCAGCTTATATCGGATGATGCAGCGGGAAGGTTTGAGGAAGGCCAAAAAGAGCAAGAAAACCGAGGCCGTATCAAAACCCTATGAGCAGATGCAATATCCTGGTCAACGAGTGCAGATCGATGTCAAATTTGTTCCCAAGGGGTGCATCAAGGACAAAGAATGGAAAAGCTATTATCAATATACGGCCATTGATGAATACAGTCGCTTGAGATACCTGGAGGGCTATCAACAAGTCAACACCTTTTCTTCCTCCGATTTCATCAAGAAGGTGATTAGCTGGTTTGGCAGACAGGGTATTCAAATTGAATGTGTTCAGACAGATAATGGACAGGAATTTACAGCCCATTATCTGAAGAAAGAAGACAATTTGAGCAAGAACTTATTTGAGGAGACCTTACTTGCTCATGGGATCAGGCACAAGCGCATCAAGCCCTATACGCCCCGGCATAATGGCAAAGTGGAAAGGAGTCATCGCGAAGATCAAAAACGTTTTTATGATCATGCAAGTTTCTATTCGTTTCAAGATTTCAGGAAGCAATTGCGAAGACATAATCAACGCAGTAACCAAATGCCAATGCGACCACTAAAATATCTATCACCTATTCTTTTTTTGAATCAGACTGTCCAATATGTTTGACAAACCTACAATGTGCATTTTTCAACAATCGCTATTAATCTATCATTACATCGGTATGATTTCTAGCCAAAAATTAAAAAAAACACCCTCCGAAGAGGGTGATTAAATAGCAAATACTAATTTACTTCGTCATCAACCAATCGATGATCGCATCCATGGAACCTTCTGACAACATTAGATGGGCGTGATTGGCATTCAATAGGATCTCACGCCATTGCTCTGCGGTCAGGTCTTTTTCGTACAGGGATTGAAGTGTGTGCTTCTGCCCAATCAGGGTTGTTACGTATGCTTCCATTTCAGCATCATAACTTGGGCTGGCAGGGTCGATTGGGTAAGCGACAGCAGGATCAAAGACGGTCACAGCCGGTTCCTGCCCGATAGGATAGGCATCCTGGACGGGTGCGACGACCTCCTCGGTCGGAGAGACTGGCTCAACTTCAGGCTCGCTCACTGCATCTTCACCGCCTTCCACAACTGGCAGATTGATCGTATTCGCTTCTTCGGTCGGTTCGGATTTGCCGCAGGCGGTAAGCACAAAGGTGAAAACCAGCATCAAAGTAAGTAGTATGGATAGTTGTTTTTTCATGGTTTCCTTTCCGCTGGCAGAGCCAGCCATGGGTAGATTATACCTGTGTTAGTCTGGTAAGGGTGCCCATGTAAGGTAACCCCTACATCGACGAATATCAAGCAATTTTGCTAAAAAACTGTGCTTCAATTTCCTGGCTGGTCAGATTACTTTTTGCCAAAATCTTGTCAGTAAACAGTGGGTAATGTGGTTGTAATAATTCCAGCATGCCATAAGCAACCCGGCGGATGGAAAAGTGAGCATTACTGGCACTGCGCAGCATGATAATGTGAAACAGTGAGCGCAGGTTCGCCTGGCAGAAAACCCGCCGGTTGTAAGCGTTTGGCAGAACATAAGCAGCAACCTGGGGATTCCAGGCAGCGATTTGTTGGTAGAGTTCAGCGATATCTGCCATGCAAGCTTTGTATTTCTCCTCAAGTCCTGCTTCAGTGATTGCCAGCGGAGTAGCATAGCCATGCTCGATCGAAAAATCCTGGACGGTTTGGGTCATCATGCGATGGCGCTTGAATTCAAAATAGGCACCCTGGTCCATGATCAAGTCGAAGGAGGCGTTCGCATATTCCAATTCTCGTAAGGGATTGTCGAACTTACCAACCTTCTCAAAAAGCCTGTCCACCATTGCCTGCTTTTCTGCCTGGGTTAATCCCTGGATGTAGTCCAGGCAATCCTGAAAACTTGCTTTGCCGAAACGATAGATCACGGCTGCCAGAATTCTATCCTCCCCGTCAGGGTCAATACTGGTCAATTGGAAAGGTTCCTGCCTGGTATTGGGCACAACCGCGGACAGTTGGTGGGCGTACTGGGATACCTCAGGCAAAAAGGCAATTGGTTCAGCGTATTTCACCAGGGTTGGCAGTTCTTGAGTCGCGACCTGTTTGACTTCTTCGCCAATCAGGCGCACTTCCATCAGGTCAGATGAAAGCATCTTGCGGATAGCATACTCGAGGGCGCGGGCATTGATGGTCAGACCCACGTTCGCCATGGAAGCCGCTGGTAAAACAAAGCGCGCCACATCCACCGCTTTAAGCCTTGAGCGACCTAACCAGGATCGCTCCGACTCACCCTCTTTGCGTTCCGTCTGAGCTTGACCCCAGGGTAAAAGCCCATCCAGGATCTCGTTATAGGCATTAAAAAGTCGTGTGAGGTGCTCTTCATATGCTTTTGCGAAAGGACTGTGCCGTACTTCAGGTGGAATCACAAAAGCGCTCGAATCCCACTGCTGATAACGGGTTGATTTTTCAGTGTAGGAGGCAAGACGGTTTGATTCGATCGTCTCAATTGCCAGTCGGGAGACATTCTCTAGCGCCAGGTGCAAGACGGCATGCTCGGCAACACTGCTATGACCATAACCAACGATCCATTTTTCGCTGAATTCAGAGCTGCGTTCTTCATCCAGTTCAGCGGCAATCTGGTCAAAAGGTTCAGGTGAGCGCGAGGTCTTGGCAAAAGTAACTGCGATAGTCTCTGCACTCAAGTTACGAGGGCTCAGGCGATAGATTCTGCGCTTATGTTCCATAGTCAAGGATCCTCCGGGCATCGATTTTATCTTGTTCGATCTGATTAATCAGGTCTTCAATATGGTCGTACTTGATCTCATCCCTTAAAAATTTCACAAACTTGACATGGATGAGTTTGTCGTAGATATTTGCGTCAAAGTCCAACAACAGCGTCTCAACACTGGGAAATTTAACATCATCAAAGGTTGGGCGAATTCCGACGCTTGTAACGCCCTGGTATGTCTGACCGTCTATCTCAACTAACGTGGCATACACACCATATCGTGGTAGTTTTCGTTGGATATCGAAATAGAGATTGGCAGTTGGAAAACCTAATTTAGAGCCTCGCCGTTTGCCAGGAGCAACCGGACCCGAAAGCACATAAGGACGGCCAAGCAGCCTGGCGGTCTGCTCGACTTCACCAGAATCCAGTGTCTGTCGGACTCGTTGAGACGAGATCACCTGCCCATCCAGCATCACCGGGGGAATGTCCAGGCAGGGCACGCCCATCCGCGAGCAAACACCTTGCAGAATGTTCCCGGTTCCCTGTCTGCCCTTACCCAGTGCAAAGTTTTCCCCTACCAAAAGCCCCTTCAGGGGCACCAAAGCGTTGAGTTTAGTTAAAAATTGTTTGGTATCAAGATCTGCCAATTGCTGGTTAAACGGCAAGACAAGGATCGTGTCAAGACCAGTTTGCGCCAGCAGTTCATTTTTTTCTGCGCGGTCATTGAGGTAAAAGCCCTCTACTTCCTGGGTGAAATACACGCGGGGGTGAGGCCAGAAAGTCAGTGCTATCGAGAGAGTATTGTCCTGTCTGGCATGGGTGATGAGGTTTGCGATCAATTCCTGGTGACCCAGGTGTACGCCGTCAAAATTTCCGATTGTGATCCATGCAGGCTCAAGTGGTTTTTCTGGCCAGTCATTTATCATCTTTGTCATCGGTTTATCCTTCACAAAAAAACACCCCGCCGACTTTTTAGCAGGCGGGGTGGTAAATAGTCAACATTAGCTGCTGAAAACCTTGCGAGGTTGCCATTCGCTGGTTTCAGCATCGTACGTCATCAACGCCACCAATTCGCCATCTTCGCTGATGGCTCTTGCCATTAGTCCGTTATCCAGATCAGGCTCACCCGGAACCCTGTGACCGTGGCTGATATCATCAATTTGAGGGGCATTAACCACAATGGTGTGCCAGTCTCCCAGAGCTTCAGCGGCAGGAATGAGATACTTGTACCATTCACCGGTCTGGAAGGCTTCCTCCAACCTGCGTAATGAGACTGCGTCCCGCAGACCAAAGCGACCGTTTTTTGTACGGCGCAAACCGATCAGCGTGGCACCAGAACCAAGTTTTTCACCCAGATCAGAGGCAAGAGAACGTACATAGGTTCCCGAAGAGCACTGAATATCAACCACTGCCTCTGGCGGGTCCCAATCGAGCAATTCAAGGCTGTGGACCGTGATCAAACGCGGCTCCAGTTCAACCTCTTTGCCCTCACGGGCTAATTCGTAGGCTTTTTTTCCTTTGATTTTCAAGGCGGAATAAATTGGAGGGGTCTGTTCAAACTCACCAACGAAACCGCTCAGAGCTTCTTCAAGTTCTTCGAAGCTGATGTCAACCGGTCGGCGGCTGGTGACTTCACCCTCCATATCGTAAGTACTGGTTGTCATTCCAAATTTGATGACAGCCTGGTAGCGCTTATCGGAGGCGGATACAAATTCGCTCAAGCGAACAGCTGGACCGACCAACACCACTAAAACACCTGAGGCGCGTGGGTCAAGTGTGCCGGTATGACCAGCACGGTTGATGTGTGTGCCTTTGCGGATGACCTGAACGACGTCGTGAGAAGTCATTCCAACTGGTTTGTCGACGATTAATACGCCAGACACCTTGTTCAATAAATTATCCTGAGGTTCTCTGTTAAACTCCATTGTTCCTCTGCAAAATTCTCCCCATGTTATTAATATAGTGATGGGTTTCAGCCAACACTGATTTTTTAACTTCTTCCAGCTCCCCTTTGATGTCAGCACCTGCTGCCGAGGCGTGACCGCCTCCACCGAAGTACGCGGCTATCCCAGAAACATCCAATCCTTTCACGGAACGCCAGCTTACTTTCACTCCGTTATTCTCTTGTTCAATGAACAAAATTGAAACCAATGCCTCTGGAACTACCGTTAAGGTATTGATCAGATCAGCGTCATCATTTTCTGGATACCCAGCGATGATTCTATCATCAAGTGTTAGAGTTGAGGACAAAACCCCATCCACTAACTCCAATTTGATCAGCCCTTGTCCCCAATAACGTATCTCAGAGAGGCTCCGCATGGAGAGTGTCTGATGGTAAACATGGACTAAATCGACACCTTTGTCCATCAAATCAGCAGCTGTCCTGAGCGCAAGTGGAGTAGTATTGTTGGTTCGAAAGCCGAGCGTATCCGCCAGCAAGCCAACCATCAAACAGGTGGCGGTGTCTTTGCTCACCTGGAGTCCCCAATCGACTAATTTCTTGGTTAACAATAACGCCGTCGCTTCGGAATCCGGTAAAACATAATCGATTTTTCCGAAATTAGTATGCGTTTTGTGATGATCGACCACCAGATCAGGGTTCGGGTGATCATCCAGAACGCTACCAACACGATAATTGTCCGCACTGTCCACTACGATCAAATAATCGTAGTCCAGGCTGACTTCGGTTGCGACTTCCAGGGCACCAGGCAGGTAGCGGTAACGTTCAGCCACACCATCCTGCAGGACGCATTGAACTTCTTTTCCTGCCTCACGCAAGGCATTGCCAAAAGCAAGTGCGCTACCAACCGCATCCCCATCCGGGCGGATATGGGAAACAATCACAATCCGTTGAGCTGCTGCCAGCTGCTCCCTGATGATTTGATCCAATTCGCGAGCATCAACCATGCTATTCGTCGTCCTCTTCATCGTAATCATCGATTTCCTCAACTTCATCGTCAAGGTCCTCTTCAATTTCGTCATCAAGCAAAGGATGCTCTTCGTTTTGCCATTGGTTCAAGAGGCTGTCGATGCGGGCTGCCTTTTCAGGGGTTGGATCCCAATGGAATCGCAATCGTGGGGTCACACGCAGGTCAACTTCCTGGGATATTTCATACCGCAAAAAACCCCTGGCACGCTGGAGCGCATTTAAGATTTCTTCAGCGCGTTCCTGACCCTCAAGGGCAGAAACGTAAATATTGGCATAATCAAGTTCCCGATCAACTTTTACGTCAGTTACCATAACGCCAGCCAACCGCGGATCATCAATTTTCCCAAGCAAGACAGTGGAAAGGATTTCTTTCATCCTGTCGTTAATTCTTTTCATTCTCAAAGTTGAAGGCATAATGTCTCCTCCATGGTGGGTTTAGCCACCAAATTTCTCCATTACAAAACATTCTAACAGATCACCAACTTCGAATTCTTCAAAGTTCTTAAAGGTGATACCACATTCCATTCCTTCACGTACTTCGCGCACATCTTCTTTTTCTCTGCGAATTGAAGAAATTTCGGTTTTGATCACTTCCTCACCAGCACGCATCAGACGCACGGAAGCATTCCGGCGAATTTCTCCGTCCAGTATACGGCAGCCTGCTGCCGTCCCACCCTTGGAAACCTTGAAGACGGCCAATACGGCGGCTTTCCCAATCACACGTTCTACTAATTCTGGTTCGAGCAGACCCTTCAACGCTTTTTCAACATCTTCTACCAGGCGGTAGATGATGTTGTACAAACGGATTGAAACGCCTTCTGCATCAGCCGCTCTGCGGGCACCCTGGTCAATAGCGACATCAAAACCCATTACGACTGCGTTGGAAGCAGCCGCCAGCATAATGTCACTTTCGGTGACATTGCCTGTCTCGGCATGCAATACTTTAACCGAGATATCTTTTTGTTGTTTGCTTAACTTATCCAGTTCGTTGGTGATCGGTTCCAGCGAGCCCTGAACATCGGCTTTCAAAATCAGGCGCAGTTCTTTGGCTTCTCCGGACTTATAACGGTCAAACAATTCTTCAAGGGTCGCCCGTTTGACGTTCTTCTTGGCTTCCCGCTCAGCTCTGCGCTCAGCAACAATTATTCGACCTTCTTTTTCACTTGGAACAACCTGGAAAAGGTCACCTGCTTCAGGAAGCGTGCTGAGACCCATCACAACCACAGGCGTAGAGGGCGGAGCCTTGGTGACGCGCTTCTGGCGCTGATCGAACATTGCCTTGATCTTGCCTACAGCTTCGCCAGCAACCACAACATCACCCACTTTGAGGGTTCCGTTTTGCACCAGCATCGTTGCCAGCGGTCCACGTCCTTTTTCAAGGCGCGCTTCTACCACGGTTCCGATACACTGTCCTTTGGGGTTGGCTTTGATGGTCACATTGTCAGCGACCAGTAAAATCGTTTCCAGCAGATCTTCCAAACCAACGCGTCCTTTGGCTGAAACGGGCATAACAAAGGTGTTGCCTTCCCATTCATCCGGTTGAAGACCGATTTCGGAGAGTTGTCTTTTTACCCGATCCTGGTTGGCGTCAGCCTTATCGATTTTGTTCAAAGCAACAATGATCGGCACTTGGGCGGCTTTGGCATGGTTGGCTGCTTCCCGGGTTTGTGGCTGTACGCCATCATCCGCGGCCACAACCAGCACGACAATATCTGCACCCTGGGCACCACGAGCACGCATCGAAGAAAATGCCGCGTGACCAGGAGTATCCAGGAAGGTCAGAGCGCGACCGTTATGAGTAATTTGATAAGCACCAATGTGTTGGGTGATACCGCCAACTTCACCACCTGCAACATCTGTGTTGCGAATAGCATCCAGCAGCGTGGTTTTTCCGTGGTCAACGTGACCTAAAATGGTGATCACAGGAGGGCGGGGGCTTAGATTCTTGGCATCCTCTGTTAAAATTACGCGGCGCCACAAAGGCATTTCACCAACATCTTCGACCACCTCTTCTTCTTGTTCAAGTTGTGGTTCAAAGCCAAGTTCAGTGGCTACCACGGCAGCGGTGTCAAAATCGACGGTCTGATTGATGCTTGCCATCACGCCATTGGACATCAGGATCTTTATCACCTGGACCGCGCTGGTATCCAGCAATCCTGCTAATTCACGAACTGTTATGCTATATGGTAATTGGATGTTTTTGTCTTCTTTATTGCCCATTAATACCTCCATTTTTATCAAAGCAGCGCCCTGCAGAACGGTAACGGTATTCTGAGCAAATTGTCGGCTGACAATCAGGCCATCATCTGATCCTCATCGGAAGTCTCCCCTGCCTCAAAGTCTCCATCAATTGGATTACCTTCAGGCAAACCTTCCATGTAGGCAAGGAGTGTGACCAAATCTTGCTCCGGAATCGTTGTCCGTAAAGCTTTTGCCAATGTACCCTTCAATCCCCGGTTCCAGCAGCTCTTTTGGTCGTGTAAGTAAGCTCCACGACCAGGGAGCTTGCCGCTCAAGTCGATCCTGACGCCTTCTTCAGTCCTGACCAGGCGGATCAACGTCCGTTTGGGCAAAACTTCCCGGCAACCTACACAGGTTCGCTGAGGGATGTGTTTGGGTTTTGGTTTATTTTTTGCTGCCACCTTAGTGCTTTCTCTAAAAAAGCATTTTCAATTGTTTTTAGCCCATCATTGAGGCTTAAACCCTGCCCTCCCCTGGATCATCCAGGATCGGGCAGTGTATTATTTACCAATTTTCCCATTCATCTTCACCCTTGCGGTGCGTATAGCGCACAACATCGGTGTCCTGATCAGGATCATACTCTACCGTGAAACCACGGCGTTTCTTACCCTTCTTCTTCTTGGAAGCATTAAGCTGATTAAGCTCGTCATCATCCTCTGTGGTAGTTTTGTCACGAAGCATTGTATCAAGGCGGAAGAGTTCTTCAAAGCTCTTTTCCTCTGTGACTTCGTCCGTGACTTTCGCAGGTTGAACCTGATCCAATACCGGTTCGGGCACTTCTTCGGTTTCTACTTCAGCAATTTCTTCTGCTTCTTCAGTTTCAGGAGTCGTAACAACCTCAGGAACCACGATCTCAACGTTCGTTTCTTCCTCAACTGGCTGGGCGATCTCAACAACTTCCTCAACCTCCATCGGTGGGAATTTGTAGGTGTTGACAACTTCCAGAATTTCGTCGTAGAACTTTTGGCCAATGCCAGTGAAGTTCGGGATTGCATCCGGATTGGTGCGAACAGCAAAGATCAGATCCCCGAAAGTCTCCAGGTGGTTTTCCTGTAGCGTGACCAGGATGTGTTCTTTGATACCGGGAACATCGTAAATCGACATAGCAAAGGCACGCGGGTCGATGGTGTCCTTAATGGCTTTAAGTTCAGCCATGTGGGCATCCACTTCGTCTTTACGGTCTGCTTCACCACGTCGTTCAACGCGATCAACAAAACGACCGATGAGGGCGCTGTCGTCCATGTTGAGTACCCGACCATCAGATTTCATCTGGAGTAATTCTTCAACGCGTGCCATGGTGTCAGCTTCTTGTTTAGCCAAACCAGCCAGGCTCTTATCTTCACGAAGTTTGACCAGGGCTTTGGCAGCTGCCTCGGAAACGCTCATAATGTCAATCCGCCAGCCAGTCAGTTTAGCCGCCAGGCGTGCGTTTTGACCTTCACGACCGATTGCCAGGCTGAGCTGATCTTCGGGCACAACAACGGTGGCGGTCTTGTGTTCATAAATCGCGGGGTTCAGGTAGACACCAGAGACGCGGGCAGGGCTGATGGCTTTGCTGATGTAGACAGCTGCGTCAGGACTCCATTCGATCACGTCGATCTTCTCGTCGTGCAGTTCACGTACGATGGCCTGGATGCGAACACCACGCTGCCCAACACAGGCACCCACCGGGTCGATTCCCTGTTGGGTTGCAGAGACAGCAACCTTGGCACGTTGACCAGGTTCGCGAGCAATGGATCGGATCTCAACAATACCATGATAGATCTCAGGCACTTCGTTTTCAAGCAAGCGGCGCAAGAAGTTACGATGTCCGCGTGAAAGCTCAATTTGCAGCCCCTTGGAGGTGTCCTCGACACTGACAACGTAGGCGCGAATTCGGTCATGGATGCGGAAGCGTTCATTGGGGATCATGTCTTTTTTCTGCATGATGCCTTCAGCCTTCATATCCAAACCAATGGTTGCCTGGCGTGAATTAACCGCCTGGACAATACCGCTGGTGATCTCGCCGACCTGCTTTATAAAATGCTCGTATTGACGCTGTTTTTCAGCATCGCGAATTTTCTGTTGAATAGCTTGCTTTGCCGTGCTGGCTGCGATTCGACCAAAGTCCCTGGGAGTTGATTCGACCATTACCAGGTCTCCGATTTCGCAATCAGGATAGTGTTTACGAGCTTCTTCTAACAAGACTTCCGTACGTTCATCCAAAATGCTGTCAGAAACTTCTTTTTCAGCAAAAACGCTAACGCTACCAGTGTCGAAGTCCATGACGACCTGAACATCCTGGGCGGTAGATGCGCCAACGGCTTTACGGTAAGCGGAAATCATGGCTGATTCAAGGGCAGCCAAAATCACATCCCGGGGTAAACCACGTTCTTCCAGGACCTCATTGAAGGCTAATGCAAATTCGCTTTTCATCGCTTTCTTTCTCCAAAAAACAAAACACAATCTCAGTTCTAAATAAAAAAGTGGACTTCTGCCCACTTTTCGAGTTGAAAAGTATTGAACTGACTAACGCACGAATGATAACACATCGAGGGTGGAAAATCAAGACCGAATGGCCTCAGTCTCCACTGTATAACTTTCGGTGTCTGATCTAAATTGGAATTGTTTGTCGGGAAATTGATGACCTCCGGTTTGAATTCCCGTCACACTCGGATCATTTAGCTTGCGGCGTCGTGGTGTTTCGCAAGATGGGTGCAATCGAATTTGTTTGGTAAAGAACGCGCGTCCATCTTTTCGTTTATGGGCGCTTTATTTTCTCTCAGAATTTACCTCTCAAAACAACTCGTTATTCCCCATCTTTCAGGTAGAATATTAATAGATCGAACGAACAAAATACAACCTGGAGCTTAGCATGACAGATAAAAAATTGTGGTGGAAGAATGGTATTATCTACCAAATCTATCCGCGTTCATTTCAAGATTCCAACAACGATGGCATTGGCGATTTGCCTGGGGTCATTCAACACCTTGACTACCTGCAAGATTTGGGCGTAGATGCCATCTGGTTTTCCCCGATCAACCCCTCCCCTGATGTCGATTTTGGCTATGACGTAGCCGATTACCACACCATCGACCCCAAATTCGGCAACCTGCAAGACTTTGAACGTCTGCTTCAGGAAGCTCACAAAAGAGGTCTGCACATCATTATGGACCTGGTTTTGAGCCACTCGTCAGACCAGCACCGTTGGTTCCAGGAATCCCGCAAATCCAAAGACAATGCTTACCATGACTGGTATATCTGGCGCGACCCTGCCCCAGGTGGTGGAAAACCCAACAACTGGGCTTCAATTTTTGGTGGGGATGCCTGGGAATTTGATGAGAGCCGGGGTCAATACTATTACCACATGTTCCACAAGCGCCAGCCCGATCTGAATTGGCGCAACCCTGAAGTACGCTCTGCCATGCTGGACGTATTCCGCTACTGGCTGGACAAAGGCGTGGATGGATTCAGATTGGATGTGTTTAATAATTATTATCAGGATGCCCTTTTCCGCGATAATCCCACAAGCAAGGGTTTCAGCGTTCGAAAATTACTGCGCAAATTTGACGCGTATGATCACATTTATGACACAAACCAGCCCGAGATGATGGAATTGGTCGAGGACATTCGCAAGATTATGGACAGTTACTCAGAACGTTACGTCGTTGGAGAGACTTTCCTGGTCAATTCTGTCATTGCCCGTACCTATATCGGCGAGAAAAGGTTACACGCTGGTTTTGACTACGCCTTTTGTAATTCACCCTTCAGTGCCCGGGCTTATGGCAAGGAAATCCAATATTGGGATGCCCTGCATGGTGAAGAAGCCTTGCCCAATTACTTCTTCAACAATCACGATACTCCCCGCTCCGCCACTCGTTTCGCCAAAGGTGAAAGTGATGCGATCCCGAAACTGCTGCTGGCAATGCAGTTAACCGTGCGAGGAACTCCCTATCTTTATTATGGAGAAGAGATAGGTATGCGTGACATCAGCCTGACTCGCTCACAGATCCAGGATCCGGTTGGAAAGCAATATTGGCCGTTCAATAAGGGTCGGGACGGATGCCGGTCTCCTATGCAATGGAGCGCTAAACAGAATGCCGGTTTCACCACCGGTGAGCCCTGGTTGCCCATCAATAAAGACTACACCGTCAGAAATGTTGAATCGCAGGCTGCATCACCTGCCTCCATGCTGGCTTTCTATAAGGCACTGATCCAGCTCAGGCGGGCACATCCTGCCCTGAATGCCGGAAAACTGGAAATGGTTCAGGTTGACGATGAAGATTTGTTGATCTATCAACGCCAGTCTGGCGATGAGAAGATGCTGATCGTGCTGAATTTTTCAAAACAGATTAATACCTATCAACTGCCCACACAAGAATTCAACAAGTGGGAATTGCTCTATGCAGGGAATGAAGCCATGGTTGCCCAGATGTCAGAAAACAATCTGAATCTGCCAGCTTATGGTTTTGGCATCCTGATCTCGAGGTCAGAATAGGAGTATATTGCAGGAAAGCTTAAGTTTGGCTGACTTTTCCACGACACCCTGGGTCAGGGGCAGCGAGCCGGATCTGGTTTCGGAGCATCCTTTACCGCTGGAACGTTATTTCCCTCCTTACCAGAAGGGCATGGTCAGAAACTGGGTCAGCCGATATGCTTCTGCAGGTTCCTACATCCTCGATCCCTTCGGACAGAACCCATTCACTGCCCTGGAATTAGCCCAGGCTGGCTACCGCGTTCTTGTCTCAGCGAACAACCCGATCGCCGCCTTCACGCTGCGAGTGCTGGCCAGCGCAACAAGTGCCGAAATGATCAGCCAGGCATTGCTGCAGCTGAATCAAAACCGGATGCGGGATGGTTCAACTCTGGAAGAGTATCTGAGTAACTTCTACCGCCTGGACTGCCCAAACCCAGCTTGCCAGGCAGAATCCAAATTCGAGGTCGATACTTTCATCTGGTCCGAAGATGGGACTAATCCTCATCTCGCCATTGGCACTTGCCAAGATTGTGGTTTTAGCGGTGAGATCGACCTGACACCGGCGATGCAGGAATCTCTCGGCAAAACACCTTCCTATCCCCTGACACGTTCACAGATCCTGGAAAAGGTAGCTGGTCAGGACCCGCCTCTCAGGCGCGTGATGGAAGAGGTGGTTACCTTTTATAACCCCAGGGCACTGGTTGCTTTGCAGATTCTCTTAACAAAGATCGAAACCAGCAATCTGAGCCAACAACAGTCTGATGTGCTCAAAGCCATGTGGCTGACGGCAGCAGACCAGGCAAATCAACTTTGGATTTGGCCCAAAGGCAAGAACAGGCCGAAACAACTGATCCGCCCGCCACAATACCAGGAAGTCAACGTCTGGAAGGCTTTTTTGCGTTCTGCCAGCCTCTGGACTCAACTCCCCGAAGAAGTCAAACTACGCGATTGGCCCAAACGCGTTCCACCGACAGGCGGAATCAGCCTGTTTGAAGGACGCTTACGGGAATTAGCCGAAGTTCCCGAACCAGGCTTGATAAAACTGGTGCAAACTTCATTACCGAGACGCAACCAGGCTTGGTGGAATCTTTCCGGACTGTGGAGCGGATGGCTTTGGGGAAAAGAGGGTGTCAAAACCCTTCGCAACAGCCTCTTAAAACAACGTTATGACTGGACCTGGCACAGCGTTGCGCTCAAAAAAGTCCTGGCGCAACTTCCCGGGCTGATTGGACAGGATGTCCCGGTTTTACTCTTGACCAGTGAGCTGGACAGCCTGTTCTTGTTTGCTGGTCTGCTGGGTGCCAAAAACGCCGGTTTACAGCTACATTCTGCAGCCATTGACGGTGAAAATGAAAACCTGCAATGCGTCTGGCGCTTGCCAACGCCAGTTCAACCCTCGTTCTTCGAGAGAAAACCCCTCGTCAGAATACAGGAAAGCGGGAAACAGCTATTGAGTCAGCTTGGCGAGCCGACCCACTGGTTAAGGTTGTTAACGTATTCAGCAGCAGATCAATTGATTCGTGGAAATCTGGATGACAGACCCAAACCCAACGAGATGCTCAATGATCTGGAGAGTGAATTTGCAGCAGCCTTGAATGACGCCTCCTTTTTTCAACGCTTCAACCCTGGAACCACACCTGAAGCAGGGTTGTATTGGCTAACCAAACCGCTTTTGGATTCGATTAGCATGGCTGACCTTGCCGAACAGGTGGTGGTCTCAGAACTGCAGAGCAGGACTGCCTTAACTTTTGATGAACTTTACCCCACTCTTTATGCCCAACTGAGTGGTATGCAGACACCGCCAGATGAATTGATCCAGGCGATCCTCGAATCCTACGCACAAGAAGAAAAGTTGGAAACGGGCACATTGTATCGTATCCTGCCCCGTGAGAGTGCGGCAGCCAGAGCCGACGACCTTCAGCAAATCAAGACAATCCTGGAGCAAATGGCAGATACGCTCAACTATCGCCGCGAGAGCCGTCCGGAACGAATTCTTTGGCTGGACCAGACTGGAACACCTGTCTACAGCTTCTTCCCCATCACAAGCGCCCAGGTTTCTAAGATTTTGAGAATGAACCGGGATCTGCCAGGTCAAAAACTGATCGTTCTTCCCGGTGGGCGCTCCAACCTGATCGCTTATAAACTAAAGCGGGATCCAAATCTGCGCTTGCTCAAAGGGGATAAATGGCAGTTGGTCAAATTCCGCCAGCTGCGCAACCTTGCCGGCAACCCGCTTTTGAGCCGCGAACTCTTTAATTCACAAATTAGCGGTGACCCACCTGAATTTCACACTTCCCAGCTGGCATTATTCTGAAAATACCCACCCCCTTAACCCCCCTCCTCCCGCTTCGCTGGAGGGGGTATAAACGTCACAACAGCTGACTAAGCTCGTGCGAGGCACTGGGAACGTTTGGTACCGGTTCCCTCCGCTCTACGCTGGAATTCTACGGCTCACCTGGCCGACCTGTGGGCTCCCCGGTTGGCTCTGGGGGCGGGGTCGGTGTAGCGGTTGCCTCAGGCGGTACTGTGGGTGCCAACGTTGGCATCATTGTCGCGGTTGGCGTCACAGTCGGGATCGCAGTTGGGGTCACAGTCGGGGTCGGGGTTGGGATATCCAACCTCAGAACCCATTTTTTCTGCACCTCCGTGTTGATCGTGCTGTGCATGGTGACCCTCAGTGTAATCACATCCGCATCAATATCCGTCATATCCCAGCTGAGGATCTCAGCAGCCGAGCTGATTGGATAGGTAATCCAATCCGGTGTCAATGGTTTCCATTCGGTTGGATCCGGTCCTTCACCCCAATGAATCTTGAACTGCTTGAAGTTGGCAGTCGCATCAACTACGCCCGCGATCACAAAGGGGTTATCCTTGATCACCACATTATCGCTCACGCCGATTAAAGAAATGATCGGACGGGGATCGTCCAGCCGGCATTCTCTCTCAGGTTTAATCACTATTGGGTCCGGAAATCCATTGTTCGTTGCCCAATCCCGCCCTGGTTGTGTTCCCAGCCATTTGATGGCTGATTCGTCTTCGACGTTGATTGTCAAGGCTTCTTTGGTGAACTCAGCACAAGATGGCGACGCCTGCAGGTTCGTCCAGGAATCAATGGAGGTTTTCAACCAGAGGTCCTGGTCTTTTGGCAATGGCTGCTGATCAGAAGCGAAAATTTCGGTCTTGTAGGTCGGGCAATATTCGCTCGGCTGCGCACCAGAAACTGTACAGATGGTGGTATCAACCACATCCGATGGACGAGCAAATGGCGTGGCATTGCCGCCTTTGTAACGGTTGATCCCAGCTTGCATGATCTGCGCCCAAATTGGGGCGGCTCCTTCCACACCGGTGGTATTGATCATGGGGGTGTAATCGGCATTCCCCACCCAAACACCCACAACCAGGTCGGGCGTGTAACCCAAGGTCCAGTTATCGCGGAAGTCGTTGGTGGTGCCAGTTTTGGCTGCAGCCTGGAAAGGCAGATTCAGAATTGAGTTGTACCCAAACATTGGAGCACGGGCAGCTGAGTCGGAAAGGATGGAAGAGATCAGGTAGGCATGAGCACTGCGAACAACCTGGTCGCCAGCCGGGGGTTGGTATTCAAATAGCACATTACCCTGGTGGTCAACCACCTTGGTGATAGCCACTGGTGTCACTTTTCGCCCTTCATTGGCAAGCACCTGGAAAGCGCCAGTCATTTCCATCAAGCTAACCTCACCGCCGCCAAGAGTAAGAGCAAGACCATAGTCCATGCGGTTCAACGAAGTGATCCCGAGACGATGGGCAAAGTTGATAAATCCATCTTGCTCAGCTGTATTTGGGTCGTCATAGATGCCCACATACTCCAATGCTTTGACAGCCGGGATATTATATGAATTCGCCAGGGCATCCCGCACCAGGACCGGTCCATGGAAACGACCGTCATAGTTTACGGGTTCGTAATCCGGGCTGGTATCAAACGGATCAGTAGAAGGTCTGAACTTGGTAGGTACATCCCAGATCAGTGTTGAGGGTGTCCAATCCTTCTCGAAGGCTGCCAGGTAGGTTAACGGTTTGATCGACGAGCCAGGCTGACGCGTATTGGTCAGTGCCATGTTGACCTGTCCGCTGATAGCAGCGTTGTTAAAGTCAGCCGAACCAACCATGGAAAGAATTTCTCCATTCGACGGGTTCATCACTACAACCGCTCCATTGGTGGCATTTTTCCCAGCCATCTGAGCCAGTTGGTTGGTGACAGCTTGCTCTGCGTCCCGCTGCATATCCGGATCAAGAGTGGTGTAGACCGTGAAACCAGAGCGGTAAATTGTCTGGGCATCAAACTGGGATTCGAGCAATGACTGGATAAACACGACCCAATGAGGGAATTGCATATTGATGTCTTGTTTGGTAAATTGATATGCTTCCAAAGCGTCCGACGCCTCAACCGTTTGGATGGCATCCAAACAGACCGGTTCAAGGTCTTCACCAATATGGATACAACCCTTTTCATTGCTGAGTTCGTACATCAGCACCAAGACCGTTTTGAAACGGTTGATGGTCGCCTCCCGGTTGTTATAAATATCGTAGACAGCCGGCGTTTGAGGAATTCCAGCCAGAAATGCCGCTTGCCACAGGTTCAAGTTGGCTGCGGTGGTGTTGAAATAGGTGGAAGCAGCGGCTTCGATGCCATAGGACCGGTTTCCATAGAATATTTCGTTCAGGTAGAGTTCAAGCACCTGTTCTTTGGAGTAGCGGCGGGTAATTTCTGCTGCAAGGATAATTTCGCGCGCTTTTCGCTCGTAAGATTGCTCAAATCGCTCATCGGTTAGCAGCAACAGGCGGGCAAGCTGCTGGGTGATCGTTGACGCGCCTGAAACAATCTCGCCCGAAGTATAGTTCGTGTAGAGGGCACGAGCCAGGGCTATTAAATCAAAGCCAGGATGGTTGTAATATTCCTTATCTTCTGTGGCAATAGTCGCCGCGATCAGGTAAGGAGAGATACGCTCCATTGGTACATAGGTACGCTTGCCGGCGTTCGGGTCCACAATTTCGTAGAGTATATTCCCGTTTCTATCAAGAATATAGGTGGTCTCGAATTGGGAAGCCCGGTTTTGCAGCTCATCCACCGAAGGGAGTGTGCTGGCAATATCCAGGTATTGTGAAATTGCAAAGATACCACCAGCCAACAGCAAGACAAGCAGCACAACGAGAGCGATAAGCACTCCTCGGCTCAAACAGCCTTTTTTCTTCTTCACCTTACGGGGAGGCACAGAGGCTTGCCCACCCACCGGAGTGGGTTGGGTCTTACCGCTTACCGGTTTTGGGGTTTGTGGAGTTGCTGAAGGAGTTGGTTTTTTGGGCTTGGCAACTACTAATGGTTGGGTATCGTGGGTAACTTCCGTTCCAGCAGGCGTAAAGGCAACCGCGTTGAGTGCAGTCGCCTGTGGGTCAATTTCCTCGACAGAGTCAGGCAAAACTACTTCTGGCAAGGGTTGGTTGGCAGGGGTTTCTGGAGGTATGGTATCGACAAAATCCGAGTCCATCGCTGTTTCCTGAACAACAGGTTGGGGAACGGAGGTTTTCTCCTCAACAGGCATCTCAATTGCCCAATGACCGGTTCTGAATTCATCTCCCGGATTGGTGTAATTGTCTTGTCCATTCAACTCTTCAATGCTCAAAGGCGTTTCTCCGTAGTTCTCCAATTCTTTGAACTGGAGCCCTTCGTCCGTTTTCGGTTGGTTGTTAGCAAACTCCCCACCGTTCATCGACGAGGATTGAGGTAAATTTTCAGATTCAGATGGTTGATTGGTTTCCATAGCGCCTTCTCTTCTTTACATGTCTTCGATTTTAACATAAAGGAAACAAGCCGGATTTTCCATCTATGAATACCAATAAAAATAACCTGCTGCCTCGAACCAACGCTCCAATCACCAATCGCATATAATAAAGGTGTGAACATCGGTCCCTTTTTCAGCAGTGACGCCATTGGTCTTACCTTTGCTGCAGATCAGCAGTTTCTTGAAACTCCAAGTGTGATTGACGCTGTTTGGCAATTGGAGACAGACGAATGTGCCCCAATCAGCCTGATCAGCACTCTGGGTTTGCAGGCACGCAGCTTTCAAATCATGCCCCAGGTAAGCTTGAACAAAATTTCGCAGGAAAGAATCCAGGATTTCTTCAGTCAACCTTCGATTGACTTGGTTTTTTCCAACTACGTCAAGATGACCGTCACCCCCTTTGCTGATGTGAGAGCGACAATCGAGTTTTGGGTGCGGAGTGGAGATTGGGTCCAGGGGCGAATGAGCATTACCAACCATGGGGAGACCAACATTGAAGCAGGCGCCAGGTTAGCTGCCAGGCTGATTGCCTTGCAAGGCAGTTCTGAGCTCAAACCGACCAGGCAGGGTTTTCAAACCTACCTGAAGGGTCAAAGCGGAAGCCTCGCAGTGCACATGGGAATGGAGGGCAGTTCAAAAACCGTATTGAGCCCCAACCTGGCACTCGAACAAAGTAAACATCTCGGCCCTGGGCAAACACTCCAAACTGTATGGCAGTGCGAGATCCAAAAAAATGGTGGCGAAAACCATCATGGCTCAAGAAATTTCCCCGTCAATTGGGACGGCGAAATTGCTCGCCTGGAGGTCGCCAACCAGGCGTGCATAGTCCAGATCAGCACCCCCCAATCCAGTTGGGATGCTGCTTTTTATTCAAACCAGAACCAGGCTCTTCAGCTTTTGAGAAAAAACAACCAGGGACAAGTAAGCCCAGACAAAAGCCGCAGTATTCATTCCGCGTTTAATGCCGCAAACTCAAGTACCCGAACTGGCATCTCAGCCCTGGAATTGTGGCAACTTGCAGGAAGTTTGCTGCCAGCACAAAGTGAGCTTGCTGCCAAATTATTAGCAGATCACCTGGCAAAAGCATTTGCCGATTTAGCCAGCAACCCACAAAATACCTTACCCTTTCCTTGTTTGTGTGATCTCGCCTGGCGCGTCCATCAGCATTACCAGCAAAAAGACTATTTACTGCAAGTCTACCCGGCTCTTAAAGCGCTTAGCCTCGCCTGGTTCACACCAGAACATGACCGCGATCAAGACGGTATCCCTGAATGGATGAGCATAGAGCAATGCGGATTAACCACGCTTCCAACATTCAACCTGACGGACGAAAATGGGATGGCTACGCGCATTAGTTTTACTGAACAGCTTAACCTGGCTGCCTTATTAGAGATTGAACTCAAGGAACTTCACAAAATTGCTCAAATCGCTGAAGACAGCAGCTCTCTTACACTAATTGACAACCACCTTATTGTGTTGAATTCTTTCATTGAAAGTATTACGGATATTGATCACGAAACTGGCTGCCTTGATCGTAAAAGTCATCGTTGGCATTCCGGTGAAGTACTTTACAAGGGAGATTTGAAGGAGTTTGGAGCCCGGTCGATCTACCTACACAGGCCAGCCCGCCTGAATCTGCGCTTTAAGCCATTGCTTCAGCTTAAAAAACCACCTGTCTTTTATCTGCACGGGGAAAATGCGGAAGGCGAGCAAGTATCTGAAGCAGTCGAACCCGCAAATTTGCTCTGGCTTCCTGGCAGTTTTTTCTACACAACCAGCCAAATTTACGCTCGTATCGACAAAATCAGTGATCTCGAGATCGGAGAGTGTCACTTGCAGGTCCACCAGGCTGACTTAGGCTGTTGTGACCTGGGGATGCTGCTTTCTGCTCCGATCGAAGGTGAGGGGGTTGAATCCGAGACGGCGAATAAATTCAATGTGGAATCAGTATTAGCGAACAGTAGCTATGGCTTGCCTGAAGATTTAGACCCAAATGCTGAAAAAAAGGTGGTCAACCTGAGCTGGAATCTCTTGGTACTTGCCGATCTGATCCGTAAAGGCGAAATGGAAACAGCTTTTCGACTTATAAGTCAACTGCAGCAGGCTCAAATCAACCACCTCAGTCTGGAACACAGCAATACCGATCGCTGGAGCAGCCAAAATGGGCGTTCGCTTGGATTGCGCAACACAATTGGCGGCTTGATACCGGTTAGCCTGGTTTTAGACCTGGCAGGCATCCGTATTCTTAATGAAAACAAAGTCATCCTGCGGGGGCAAAATCCTTTTCCATGGGCTTTTACAGTGCAGTATCGCGGGCTTGAAGTGACCCGCGATGGAAAAAACGCGACCGTGCGCTTCCCGGATGGAACAATTCAACATCATTTTGGCAGCACACAGAAAACCTTTAGCAATGAGTCTAAAGAAACAGTCGAAACTTAATGTACAATCAAGCTATGCGCAACAATTTTTTACGTTTTGTGCTCCTCTTCATTATTCTCTTAGTTTTGGCAGCCTGCCGGTCTGACAGCAGTCCGACACCAATACCAAGCCTGCCGCCGATTCTTAGCGAGGAAGAGTTACTGCAAACGTCGATCGCCCAGGTCACCCAGGCTGCTTTTGAAACACTCGCCTTTCTCCCAACAGCAACCGCTACCAGCACCGGCGTACCAACCCCACAAATTACCCAAATCCCCACCATCGCTCGAAGCGCCACGCCTGAACCCACTCCCACCAGCGACTTGCCCTGCAACAAAGCCGGCGCTGGCGTGCCGTTCGATATTACGATTCCGGATGATAGCCCCATGTATGCTGGCCAGGAGTTCACCAAAACCTGGCGCCTGGTGAATCGTGGCAGTTGCAAATGGACGCGCCTCTACAAACTAGTCTTCTACTCACAGAATTCCATGGGTGCACAGTATGAACAATTTATCAGCGGCGAGGTCTTGCCAGGTCAGGCAATTGACTTGAGCATCAAGTTTTACGCTCCTTTTGCCCCGGGTAGTTACCAGAGCAACTGGATGTTGCAAAACCCGAATGGTAACCTGTTTGGGATCGGATTCAACGCTGACGCGCCATTTTACGTCAGGATCATCGTCACCGACGACCCCACTCCGACACCAACGATAACCCTGACCCCCTCACCCACACCTTAAAACAGCTATTCATTTTCCCGTCCAGGCGAACGACAATTTATTGAAAATTTGGGGTCAACTCAACTTCACCACCTTCAATCCTCTTTTTGGTATGGTGGAAGGGTGTTATTCAACCTAACCCCCTCCAGTCCCTTTCTTGGGACGGTGGGAGGGGGCTAGGGGGTGGGTGTATTTTCTTTGAAAACTTTACGCGAAGTGGATTCAATGAACGATTCTCTGTAAAGATTCTCCTTTTTAGGTTAAGATTATGCTTGCCCAAAGGAGAATCGTATGAATGAAATTGATCCCAAAGACCCCGAGAATATGGCAGGTTATATCGCCTCACTGCCAGCAGACCTTTCCAGAGCCTGGCTACAAGGTTTGGAGAAACCTCTTGCTACCTTTCCAAAAATCCAGAAGATTTTGATCAGCGGCATGGGCGGTTCTGCTATTGGTGGCGACCTATTCTCAAGTTACCTGGCACCATTTTCTGCAGTACCCATCATCTCTCGTCGGGATTATGGCTTGCCCGCCTGGGCAGCTGGTCCGGAAACGCTTGTGGTTTGCTCTTCTCATTCGGGAAACACAGAAGAAACACTCAGCAGTTTTCACACTGCCAAAGAACGAGGCTGCTCCTTGCTTGCGATTTCTACCGGTGGCACTCTGCAAAGAGAAGCTCTGGCTTCCGGGGTCACTCATTGGTATTTCAATCACAAAGGGCAGCCCAGAACCGCGATCGGCTGGTCGTTTGGGCTTTTGCTCGCTTTGGCTGAACGCTTGGGTCTGATTCACGACCAACAAAAAGATGTTGATAGAGCAGTTGCTGTGATGAATGAGCAATTTCAACAGCTTGAGCCTTCAGTACCGCTTCTCGAAAATCCAGCCAAACGCCTGGCAGGACAGTTGCTTGGTCGCAATATTGCGATTTTTGCTGCCGGTGAAGTGGAAGTGATTGCCCGACGTTGGAAAACGCAGATCAATGAACTGGCCAAAGCCTGGGCGAGTTTTGAAGGTATTCCGGAGATGAACCACAACACTCTGGCAGGTCTTGTCTACCCTGATTCACTCTTCGAGAAAACATCAGCGATCTTCCTGCGAAGTGTCCTGGATCACCCCCGCAACCAAAAACGGATCGATCTAAGCATGCAATTCTTCCTGGAAGCCGGCATTGCGGTGGATTCCGTGGTTGCCCAGGGGGAAGGTCGCCTAGCACAGTTATGGAGCCTTTTGCAGTTCGGTGATTATGTTTCTTATTATCTTGCCCTCAATTATGGCATTGACCCAACACCAGTAGAAGCCTTGAGTGCGCTAAAAGCTGCTTTGTCGAAAGCAGAATAATCGTTAATTTAGAGCGAAAATATGTACGGGTGGGTTCAAAACCCGCCCATCTTTATTGAGCCAGCTCTCTCACCCCTTAAATTCCCCCTTTAAAGAGGGGGTGGTAATTTACAGAGATGTAGGGCGTGATTGAGGACGTCTTAGCATTAATCTTAAGAGTAGTTCTGGCGTCCTCAATCCGCCATAAACACAAGTTTCAATTTAGTAACCACCTTTTTAATTGGGATCAGATCTGGCGGATTGAAAGCACGGTCTTGGCTCTATAACCAAAGCTTCTGGTGCTTTCAATCTCGCCCTACCCGTATCAATTGTACCTATACCAACCGCTCCCTTGCTTGCTGCCAGATTTGGTCAAACATTTCCGCTGTCAAGCGACCGGTTTGGGTGTTTTGTAAACTCGGGTGGTAAGAGCATAAAATCCAAGGAAGATCTTCGCGAGGCTGGTAGAACGCTCCATGACCGAACACTATTTTTTTCTTGGGCAGTTCAGAATATCCAGGCAACCTTAGCAGGCTGTCCAATGCAATTTTACCCAACACAACCACTCCTTGCAGGTGAGGCAAAAGTTCCATTTCCTGCTCAAGCCACAGCTTGCAGGTGTTAAGTTCTTCAAGTGACGGTTTATTTCCAGGAGGAGCACAACGGGCAGAAGCAGTCAGCCAACAATCAAACAATTCCAGCCCATCATTACGTTGATTTGATTGTGGTTGATTCGCTAATCCAGCCCGATGCAGCGCAGGGAATAGAAAGTTGCCAGACCCATCCCCGGTAAACATTCTTCCAGTCCGATTGGAGCCATGCGCACCCGGTGCCAATCCCAGGATGAGTATGCGTGCCTTGGGGTCACCAAACCCGGGCACCGGTTTCCCCCAGTAGTCCCAGTCCAGGTAAGCGCGCCGTTTGACCCGTGCCACCTCTTCTCGCCATGCCACCAATCGCGGGCACTTTCGGCAGGTGATAAGCTCTTGCTCAAGTTGTACCAGTTCGTATTCCACTACCAAAGTTTACCAAAAAGCATCCAGATTTTTCACCTCAAGCTCAAAGAATCTTTAAACATCTGGTTCAGAGGCGCAGAAAAATATAAGCCTGGGTAGGCTTATATTTAGGGTACGGTTGTTTGATTGTTAACGTGTGAAACCAAAGGCATTTTGCAGGAAATAGAATAACATTCCCTCAGATGGAACGAATCCAAAATACTGCAGCAATACCCAGAGGATACTCAACACACCCAACAACACGCCCCATACAGCAAAACCACGGCCAGGCGCTCCGTCGTGTGCTATCTGTGATAACGCAATAGACGAGAGGATCACAGCAATTATGCCAGGGACCGCGTAAACATTGTAAATGAACAATGCAACAACAGCCAGAATGAAACCAATCACGCCCAGAATGTTGACACCTTTTTCTGGTGCGGTAATTTGTGTGGTGCGCGACACCACTCTGGATGGAGTTTCTGAGATCATAGGGTCTTCAATATTCTGGACGGTTTCCTGTTCAACAATAGTTTGTTCAACTGGTTTGGGGGCTGGATTTTCAGTCATTTCAATCTCCTTCAATTAGTCCGGTCTAAGCCGGATGAATACTTCTATAGTAATAATGCCCCTTTTATTGCCAAAATCATATTATTTGTACAACCTCTGAATATTAACAACCGTTGTCTCAAACAAAAAAGCCATCCACTTGCGGGAGGATGGCTTTTTAATTGAATAAATCGATCGCTTAGCGTTTGAATGCCAGGGCGTTCCAGCCAGCGTATTCACTGGTCAGGTCAAGTTCCTGCTCGATGCGCAGCAACTGGTTGTATTTTGCCACACGGTCAGAGCGGGCGGGGGCACCGGTCTTAATCTGACCCATGTTCATGGCAACTGCCAGGTCGGCGATGGTGCTGTCTTCAGTCTCACCAGAACGGTGCGAGCAGACTGCCCGCCAGCCATTGTTCTGGACCATGCTAACAGCTTTCATTGTCTCGGTCAGGGAACCAATTTGGTTGACCTTGACCAGCAGGGCGTTGCAGGCCTTTTCTTCGATAGCGCGGGCAACACGGACAGGATTGGTCACCAGCAAGTCATCGCCAACGATTTGCAGACGGTGACCGTTCTTAGCGGTGAAATTCTTCCAACCTTCCCAATCATCCTGGGCGAAACCATCTTCAATGGAAACAATGGGATACTGTTCAATCCAATTGGTCCAGAAATCGACCATTTCGTCGCTTGTCAGCTTGCGACCTTCTTTGCGAAGGTTGTAGAGTTTGGTGTCTTCTTCGTAAAGCTCGGAGGCGGCTGGGTCGAGTGCAATCGCAACATCGGTTCCAGCTCGATAGCCAGCTTTTTCGATGGCTTCGAGGATCAGTTCAACAGCTTCGTTGTTGGCTTTTAGAGCAGGTGCAAAACCACCCTCATCACCAACCAGGGTTCCGTAGCCATGAGCCTTGAGAACACCTTTCAAAGATGCGTAAATTTCAGCACCCCAACGCAGACCTTCGGTAAAGGTATCAGCACCAAGCGGCATGACCATGAATTCCTGGGCATCCGTGCTTTGCCAGCCAGTGTGTGCGCCACCGTTGAGGATGTTCATCATCGGTACAGGCAAGACGTGGGCATAGACACCACCAAGATAACGATAGAGGGGCAAGCCCAGGGAAGCAGCGGCGGCTTTGGCAACTGCAAGGCTGGTACCCAAAATTGCATTGGCACCAAATTTTGACTTGTTGGCTGTGCCATCCAGGTCGATCAGGAGCTCATCGATTTCTTTTTGTTCAATTGCATCCAGTCCGAAAAGCTCGTCAGCGATTTCGTCATTGACGTGATCGACGGCTTCCAAGACACCCTTTCCATTGTAGCGATTTTTATCTCCATCGCGTAATTCCAGTGCCTCGTGGATGCCAGTCGAAGCGCCGGAAGGAACTGCTGCTCTTCCAAAACTTCCATCAGCCAGAACCACTTCCACTTCTACGGTGGGATTTCCACGTGAGTCCAAGATTTCAATAGCATTGATGAATTCAATAGTTGTATCCATTTTCAAAGTCCTTTCATCTATTAGATATGTAAAAGTATAACTTAACCTCGTTGAGTTAAGCTTTAAATCCTAAAGAAATTATCTCGTCCGGAAGCCCTTTTCTACGACAAGCCGCCTGGATCAAACCCAAGAACAAGGGGTGCGGTCGGTTTGGCCTGGAAAGAAATTCGGGATGGAACTGGCAGGCAATCATGTAAGGGTGTTCCTTGTTCTCTACGATTTCGACCAGCATACCATCAGGCGACTGACCCGAAAAAACTAAATCATGCTCCTCAAGTATTTTACGATAGTCGTTGTTGACTTCGTATCGATGGCGATGCCTTTCATCTATAAGTTCCTGGTTATATAAGTTACGCGCCAGGGTGTTTTCGATCACATGGCAGGGGTAAAGCCCCAACCGCATAGTACCGCCCAGTCTATCCAACCCTTTTTGATCGGTCATCAAATCGATCACCGGGTGTTCGGTCATCTTGTCAAACTCTGCAGAATTAGCGCCTTTTAATCCAAGCACATTCCGGGCATACTCAATCACCATCACCTGCAGCCCAAGGCAAAGACCAAGATATGGGATAGCATTCTCTCGTGCATATTGGGCTGTGCGAATTTTGCCTTCCACACCGCGACTGCCAAAACCACCAGGCACTATAATGGCATCCACCTCTTTTACTGCCCCTGCCACATCTTCCATCTTCTCCAGATCGGATGAGGAGATCCATTCGATATCGACGTCCACGCCGTAGTAGAGTGCGGCATGTTTCAGGGCTTCGCGTACACTGAGGTAGGCATCATGCAGTTCTACATACTTTCCAACCAATCCAATCTTAACTGTTGGTTTGGCTTTCTTTAATTCGTCTACCATCCAGCGCCAACCATCCAATTCCGGCTCATGCTTGGCTTCCAGTCCCAGTGCTTTCAGAAGGATGTCAGCAACATGGTTCTCTTCGAGGCTTAATGGGATCTCATAAAGCAGATCCGCTGTCACCAGGGGAACGACTGCTTCAGGTTTGACATCGCAGAATTTGGCAATCTTGAGCGTTAGCTCTTTTTCTACCGGGTAATCACTGCGAGCCATGATCATATCTGCCAAGATACCGATGGAGCGCAATTCACGTACGGAATGTTGGGTTGGTTTGGTCTTGGTTTCTGCCGTTGCCTTCAAATAGGGCAGCCAGGTGATATGCACAAAAGCAGTGTTTTCGTCACCGAGCTCATTGCGCATTTCCCGGATGGCTTCCAAAAAGGGTTGACCCTCGATGTCACCTACAGTACCACCGACCTCGATCAAGGCGATCTCAGCTTCGCTGGAGCGACCCAACAGGTTTATACGGCGTTTAATTTCATTGGTGATGTGAGGAACCACCTGGATGGTTCCACCAAGGTAGTCCCCCCGTCTTTCTCGCTCGATCACTTCTTCGTACACCTGGCCGGTCGTCACAGTGCTGGTTCGCTTAAGGTGCAGGTCACAGAACCGCTCATAATGACCCAGGTCAAGATCAGTTTCAGAGCCATCATCAAGCACATATACTTCGCCGTGTTGATATGGGCTCATGGTGCCCGGATCGACATTGAGGTATGGGTCAAGCTTTTGCACCGTTATGGAAAAACCACGGGCTTTGAGCAGGCGCCCAACCGATGCCGCTGTCACACCTTTTCCAACAGAGGAGAGAACTCCACCAGTAAAGAATATGTATTTGATTGCCATATTACCTCAGATAGTGATTAAATAAAAAGGGAGGGCTATTTACTCCAGCCCTCCCCGGAAACGATTAGGTTTCTTGTCGCGCTTGCCTACGCTTAATCATCCATGTCGCCTGCGTTGCCCAGTTTGTTAGTCAGAGTACGCTCAAAGATATCATCAGCCTCAGTATCGCGACTTTTTTGCTTCTTGATACGGCTGGCAATTTCAGGACGACGCTGTTCGGCGCGGTCCATGGCTTTTCGCATGGCAATTTCCATAAAAGTGGGATCCGGAATGACTTCTTCTTCCACTTCTTCAACTACTTCTTTTTTGCCTTTTCCCTTACGTTTGGGAGAGGTTACCTCGGCGAGGGTTTCTTCTGGGGTTTCTTGCAGAGCTTTCATGCTCAACTTGATTTGCTTCTTGCGGCGGTTGACTTCCAGGATTTTGACTTCGACTTCATCGCCAACTTTAACAACTTCAGATGGAAGACGGACAAAATTGTGAGAAAGTTCGCTCACGTGAACCAGGCCGGGGCGTTCTGCACCGATTTCGACAAAAGCACCGAATGATTCCAGGCGTACGATTGTGCCCTTCACGCTCATTTCAGGAGCAAGTTCGCGCCATTCGAACATCAAAGGTTCGCGCATGGTTAGTTCGTAATGATCTTTCAATACTCGTTTAATCCAGACAGTGATGACCTGATCGACTTTTAAAGTCTCATCGAGATTAGTCACGACTTTGTCTTGATTTTCCGGGTCTACAACTTGGGAGACGTGTAAAAATGCAGGTAGTTTAGAACCAATGTCTACAATTGCTCCTTGTAGGGTGGTTTTCAATACCTTCCCTTCGAATTTTTGTTTCGTGGTCATAGTTTGATCATTATTGGTTACATCGATAGGGTTATCCATTATTTACTCCCAAAGGGTTATATTCACAATTTATTAGTATACACTTTTGCCATAAATTCGTCAATTATTCCGTGCAAATTGCCAATCACTTTCCTGGTCACAGATAAAAATCCACCAAAATCATTGCTATGAAAGCGATATTATTGCTGCAACAATCAGAAATTGCCCCAGGTGATAGCTGAGTATAATCCAGAATTTGTACTTTGGCAGTCGTTTGTCAAGTTTATCCAGGCCAATCATCGCATCTGAAACAAAAAACAGGATCCCACCAGTCCCTGCCAGAAGAGCTGCCAGGTCGGACCAACCCGGCCGTGCCAGGCATAACACGGCACTGATCGCCATTGTCAATACCAGGAATCCATAGACTTTCATATAAGGCAACAGGGATTTCTTGACCTGCGAGACAGCCGCAAAGCGGTCGATTGCCAGATGCAGAAGCAGTGTTCCTGCCAGAAAAGCCATGATACCAATGATTAATACAGGAATGGAGGGCAGGCTGACATTAAATCCCCAGATGAAAAACAACTGAGCCAGCGAAAAAGCCCCCATTCCGGCAATAAACCAGCGAGTTCCACGCGGGATCAGAAAAATGTCCCCCACCAGTGAGCAGATCAAACCCAGCAAAAATGGCAAACGGGCTGAGCTGAGCGCTCCCTGGAGCAAGAAGTAAAGAATTAAACCCAACAAAACAAAGGGTTTAGTGGTGTAATAGGCTTTTAAGTTTCCACGCCAGATCGCGATCCAGTTAACCAGAGTTACCAGGCAAATGAAGATCAGCAAGGCTGTTTGCAGCCAATCAGGCATTGCTTCCTGCGCCAGCCAGCCCAATCCGGCTTAAGAAAGCAGGGTCATTCTTCCAATCCTTTTGTGTTTTCACCTGCAGATCCAAAAACACCTTACTCTTGGTCATCTCCTCGATGGCAAGACGGGCATCGGTGCTAATCTTTCGGATCATCATGCCCTTTCTGCCAACCACAATCCCTTTTTGAGCTTCCCGTTCAACATAGATGGTCCCATGGATGTAGAGCACATCATTCTCACGTTCCTTATACTCATCCACCTGGGTGGCGATGCTGTAAGGCAGTTCATCGTCAAGGTTTTCCATCGCGGCTGCCCGGATGAGCTCAGCGGAAATATCGCGTTCAAAATCCTCTGTGATCTGGTCAGTTGGGTAATATTCTGGACCGACAGGAAGCAGGGAATGGATTTTTTCAATCAATTTCGGCACACCTTTGCCACTTCTTGCAGATATTTCAAAGGAAGGGTCCTCAGGAAATAGTGCCTGGAAGGCATTTTTGTTTTGCGACAGTTGCCCCGGCCCAGCCAGGTCACTTTTATTGAAGACCAGGATCACCTTTTGCGTACTTCGCTTTTCTTTGATCAGAGCGGCAAGCTCCCTGTCCAGCTCATCGGGCTGTTTGCTGATATCGGCAATGAAAAGGAGAACATCAGCGTCTTCCAGGGCAAATTTGACCTCGTTATTAATGAACTGGCTCAATTTATCCTTGGCGTTGTTTAGCCCAGGAGTGTCGGTAAAGACCATCTGGTATTCGTCGGTGGTCAGAATGCCCAGCTGACGGCGGCGTGTGGTTTGCGGTTTGAAGGACACGCCTGCAATAGGCTGACCCATCAGTTGGTTAAGCAGAGTGCTTTTTCCAGCGTTCGGTTTTCCTACCAGGGCAATAAAACCGGATTTAAAATTGTTTTCTTGTGTTTCCAAGTTTCCTCTTTTCGTAAACAATACTTTCCCATTAACAACTTTTAGCCCTTCGAATTCAAGCAAACTCTGTTTCGTTCTGATCTCACCTTCGGCAGAATAGCCGTGCATAGAGCCATCCGATGCTACCACGCGGTGACAAGGTACCACCAGCATGAAGGGGTTGCGCGCCATTGCGCCCCCAGCTGCTCGTGCACCCCGTGGACTACCAGCCATCATCGCCAATTCTCCATAGGTAATCACCTCCCCAAAAGGAATCTGGGAAGTAACCTCGAGCGCTTTCTTTTGAAAAGCTGTCATCCCGGAAGAATCCAAAGGCAGTTCGAATTGCTTAAGCGTACCTGCAAAGTAAGCTTTAATTTGTTTCTCAGCCTCTTCCAGGATGATAGATTGAGATGATTCTGTAATTAATTCCTCTTGCTTGTTATTCAGGAGAGTGATGTTAGTCAAACCTGTCTCATTTGCACTCACACGCAGCGTACCAATAGGAGTATTGATATCTTTATAGGTTTCCATAATTAACTTCTCCTGATCAAATCGTAGGGTAATCGTAGGTTAAACGTCAAGTATTGACGATGGGTTTATTGTAATATAAAGTCGTAAGGGCGACTTCTCTTCTTCTTCTCCTCCTTAATACCCTAATGCTGCGGTCGGCGTCCGCAGCATTAGCTCGTTAATGGGCAAGTTCTTTTTTTAACTCTCGTACGGCTGGGGCTTGACTCCAGCCGCTGGGTTTGTTTAGGTGTCTTTTGGCGGAGGGAGATGAGCCCCCTCCGTACGGCTGGCATTTTGTCCAGCCAGGTAAACCCGTTCAGAGCAATGACCACGTACGGAATAGACACTGGCAGTTCTCTTCATTAACTTCCTTTCTGCGATAAAATCAAGGCAGTCAAAGACCTGGAGTAAAAAAATGGAAAACCGAGAAACCTACCCCATCACCATAGCTGGTGTTGAAAGAAATCTGCCCCTTTTTGAAGTCAAACCCGGCCTTCGGATTGCCATCCTAAACATTTTGGGAGATGTCGAGCTGGTGGATGCCTGCGCGGCAGAGCTCAATCACTTGCTGGCAGATACCGATTATGACGTCATCCTCACACCCGAAGCCAAGTCGATCCCGCTTGCCCATATGCTCTCGAAGTTAAGCGGCAAGCCTTACATCGTCCTGCGCAAAGAATACAAACCCTATATGGGCAAGGCAATCTTTACCGAAACCTTATCGATCACAACTGGCAAACCGCAAACCCTCTTCCTCGATGAAAAAGACATCGAACTGATTAAAGGAAAACGGGTCGTTTTGCTGGATGATGTCATCAGTACAGGCTCCACCCTGCAAGGCTTGCACCTGGTGATAGAAAAAGCCGGCGCGACCACTGCACGTGAAGTCGGCATCCTGACCGAGGGCGACCGGGCTGAATGGCGCGATATTCTCTCCCTTGGGCATCTGCCGCTATTCTTTGGACCAGATAAGGAATGCTGATCCGGGTCGGGATGGAGGAAGACCCGGGCAACAAGTACACTGCCTGGGCGCTGGATTTTCCTAGCTGTTTCGCAACTGGTAAAGACCAGGCAGAAGCCCTGCTAGCCTTACCCAGCAAGCTGTTGGAGTTTGACTATTGGATCAGGTTGCATACTGACCGACCCTGGTTCCATCTGGATGGGCTGGATATGCATATTGACGAGACCTTAAAGGTTGCTCGCGTCAACCTCCAGGGTGAAGAATATGAGATCAATGCTTTTTTTCGAGACGATTCGCGTCCATTAACGGACCAGGATGTGGACCAGGCACTGCAAATTTTGCGCTGGCAGCAGGAAGAATTGCTGGCTGGGATCGAGTTTGTGAAAATTGAGAAACTGAATAAGATTGAGGATGGTCAGCGCTGGAGTATCCTGGGGATAGTGCGCCACCTGGCATTTGCAGAGCTCTGGTACCTGCAAAACCTGGGAATACCGACACCCGAATTTTCAGGAGATACCGATCCAATTTATTTAATAGAGCAAAGCTACAACGCAGTAGCCTCTGCCTTACCCACCCTGATTGGTGATTCTCGTATCACGGAGAACACCCAGGAACGCTGGTCGGCACGTAAATTGGTCCGCCGTACATTATGGCACCGACGCGACCATATTGATCACATTCGCCAATTGCTTGGAGTTATCTAATTTCTTCACAGCATTCAGAATTTTGATATAATAAAAAGTCGGCGTTAATTACGCCGTAATGCTTAATTTACGCGTGGGGTTCCATGCCAGACAACAGGAAGGTCTAAAAAATGAAAGAATTCTCAACTTCAAACGTTCGCAATATCGTCCTTGCTTCTCATAGCAATTCCGGCAAGACGCTTCTCGTGGAGAATTTACTGAATTTTACTGGAGCCACCACCCGTATCGGCAGTATCGAAGACGGTACAACTGTCTCCGACTTCGACGATGAAGAAAAGCGCCGCAATATTTCTCTCTTCACCTCCGTTTTGCCAGTCATCTACAAAAACGTCAAATTCAATTTCCTCGACACCCCCGGTTACACCGATTTTGTCGGCGAAGTTGTTTCGGCTATGCGCGTGGCAGATTGTGCCCTGATCCTGGTCGACTCTGTCGGTGGTCTGGAAGTCGGTACCGAAACTGCTATTGAACTGGCTGAAAAATTCAACATGCCTAAAATCATGGTCATCAACAAGATGGACCGCGAGAATGCCAGTTACGAAAAAGCACTTGGATCAGTTCGTAACGGTGTCGACGATGTGCGTTTGATTCCGATGCAGCTGCCTTGGGGCGAAAAAGCAGATTTCCAGGGTGTTATTGACCTTGTAACCATGAAAGCCTACAAAGGCGACGGGAAAACTGCTGTCGAAATTCCTGCGGATCTGAAAGACGAAGCCGAAGAAGCCCGTACGGTCCTGGTGGAAGCGGCCGCTGAAGGCGAAGATAGCCTACTCGAGAAATATTTTGAAAATGGCGACCTAACCCCAGAAGAAATCCTGCAAGGATTGCACAAAGCTATGCAGGAAAGCAACATCATGCCCGTTTTGGTTGCTGCTGGTGGACGGATGATCGGTATTACTCCGCTGATGGATGCCCTGCTTTCCTTGGCACCTGCACCTTCAGAACTACCGGCGGTTACTGCAAAATCCCCCAAAGGTGAGGTGGAGCTCAAATTCGAAGATTCCGGGCCTTTGGCAGCTTACGTTTGGAAAACAACGGCTGACCCCTTCGTTGGTCGCCAGACTTATTTCCGTGTCTATTCCGGTACGATGAACTCCGACACCCGTGTTTGGAATGCCAATAAAGGCGAAGAAGAACGCCTGGCTGGTGTGCAAGTTCCTTATGGGAAAGAAATGCACGCAGTTCCAGTCATTCACAGCGGTGATATCGGCGCTGTCGCCAAACTGAGTGTTACAACTACTGGAGACACACTGACCAGCAAAGAGCATCACCTGACTCTGCCTGCGCCTTCGTATCCCCACCCGCTCTATCGGGTTGCCATCACCCCCAAGACTCAATCCGACGCAGCCAAAATGAGCCAGACTCTAACCCGCCTGGCAGAAGAAGATTTGACCTTTTCGTGGGAAATGGAAGCCGCTACCCACCAGACCCTGATTTTCGGTATGGGCGATCAACACATCGACGTTGCAGTCAAACGTGCTGAACAAAAATTCCAGCTCAACCTGGATCTACATGAGCCCAAAGTTCCTTACGAAGAGCACATCACCAAGGAAGCCAGCGCCATGTACCGCCACAAGAAGCAAACTGGCGGCTCCGGACAATTTGGTGAAGTCCATCTGAAAGTATTCCCCATCCAGGATGAAGAATTCTCCTTCAGTAATGATGTCTTTGGTGGTGCCATCTCCAACAACTACATGGGCCCAATCGAAAAGGGTATCCGCAGCGTTATGAAAGAAGGCGTTGTGGCTGGTTATCCAGTTCATAATGTAGGCGTCTCGGTCTTTGATGGCAAGGAACACCCTGTGGACTCAAAACCTATCGCCTTTGAAATTGCAGGCCGCGAAGCCTTCAAACTGGCATTTAAAGATGCCAACCCCGTGCTCTACGAACCGATTATGAAAGTGGTGGTGCACATGCCCGAGGCAAACATGGGTGATATCATGGGCGATCTCAACACCCGCCGTGCCCGCGTTCAGGGTATGGGCTCAGACCGCGGTCGCTCGACCATTACAGCCGAAGTGCCCTTGTCTGAAATGATGCGCTACACCACCAACCTGCGCTCCATGACTGGTGGTCGCGGCACCTTCGCGATGGAATTCGACCATTACGACCTGGTTCCAACCCACCTGGCGCAAGAAATCATGAACGCGCGTCAGAAAGAACTGCACGAAGAATAGTCCTTTGCTTTTTGAACAAATAAACAACGAGGTTGGCGTTTGCCAACCTCGTTTTATTGTGAGTCCGTAGGGTCGAGGCCAGCCTCGACCATGAAACGACAATAATTCAGCTTTTGGCGGGTTTAGAACCCGCCCGTTTAATGCCTTCCGATTTCTCGGTCAGGATAACCTTGTTAAGTATGGTTTGCTTTAAACGAATACTGGTGGTAATCGCAAACCGGCTGATAGCCTACTTCCTGGTAGATCTTGTTACTGGTTGGATTGGATAGGTCTGTGAACAGGTTGGTCAACCCATAACCCCGCGAGAGCATTTCTTTCGATACCTCTGCCACAAGAGCGCGGGCATAACCTTTCCGGCGATGTTCAGGCGGCGTATAAACTCCACTAATGCAAATCCCCTTGATTTGCGGGCGAACTACGATCGTGATGCTGACCACTTCCCCTTCCACAACCCAGAAAAAAGTACGTTTCAGGCGAATACTTTTCAGAGCACCCTCAAGCGAGGCGCTGTTTGACGCTTGCAGCTTCAATTCTTCCTGCATTGCGCGGAGCATATCCGCGGCCTTTTGAGCATCCGCTTCTTCAGCTACGCGCATTTCACCGAGCGGATAATCAATTATTTCAACCTCTTGTAACTCGTACGCACGCAGGGTGATCGAAAGCCTAATCTCCTGCCCCGTTTTCTCTTTCCAGATTTGGGCAAAGGCATCACTTGCCTTCTCTTCACCGTTCACACCTGGAAGCTGCCAGCCATTGCTTGTCAAACCATCTGCCAGGGATTCAAGTGCCACTTTGTTAATCGGTTCACTGTGGATAATCATCGGAAAGGGTGGTGTCATGATAGCCATCGCACCAATTTTCCCTTGCTCGTCAGAGACAATTGCCATAAGTGGTTCTTGCTCAGTGTAGGCATGGGGGTCTTCGCGAAGGCGAAGCGCTAGACCCAGGATCAGGTTGTTACGGGTCTCGTCCCTGGATAGTTCATCCAAGGCTTTTTCAAGAAACGGCTGAGCATCAGAAAAGAAACTGACATGATTCATAACGATTTCCTCTGAAAAGTACCAGGCAGGTCACGCCAGGTTTAATGCCATTATGTCAGTCTTGTTCCACAAAATCCTGTAACGGGTTGCTGCGTGAGGGATCTCGCAAACGGCGGAGGGCAGACGATTCGATTTGACGAATGCGCTCCCGTGTGAGACCAAAACGCTGGCTAACCTCCTCTAATGAGTGATAGATGCCGTCCACCAGCCCGAAACGCAGCTCCAAGACCTCGCGTTGCCGCTCGGTCAGTGAGTCCAGCGTCTCCCGAACGGTATCTCTTAGTGAGTCGCGCAGCAATTCTTCAATGGGTTCTTCGGTATCCTGGTCTGGTATGTAGTCTGCCAGGACACCGTCTTCGGAATCTCCCACAGGGCTCTCCAGCGAGACCGGTTCTTCAGCTGATTTCAAAACTGTTTCCACTTTTTGGGTCGCTTCATCCCAGCGATGAAGTAGACCAGGGTCAGCCAGTTCACGGCTTCCACCTATCTCCAAAATGTCCTGTACGTCGATCTCGGACAAGAACCCGGAATTCACCGCCATCTCAGCGAAGGTTGGGTCCCGTCCCAGGGTCTGCACCAGGTTGTGTTGGATTTTGACCAGTTTGCTAATTTGCTCAACCATGTGGACCGGGATTCGAATGGTTCGGGCATTTTCAAGGATATAGCGACTGATCGACTGCCTGATCCACCAGGTGGCATAGGTGCTGAAACGAAAACCTTTCGACGGGTCAAACTTCTTGATCGCCTTCAGCAGACCCATATTTCCTTCCTGGATCAAATCCATCATGCCAATCCCACGATTTCGATAGTGTTTGGCGATGCTGACAACCAGGCGCAGGTTGTATTCCACGAATTGCTGTGTAGCCCATTCTGCATCGTCGATTACCTGGCTAACTCGTTCTTCAAGTTCTGGATTCGAGGGCAAGTTTTCCAGCATTGTTCTTTCCAGGCATGCAGTTTCAGCTTGAGGTAGCTGGTCAATCAGAAAATTCACCCACTCGCGGGGCAGGATGTAGACATCCATAAAAAACCGCAGCAGATCGCTCGCCAAAACTTCCCAATGTTTATCCGAACCCCAGCGTGGGTCATCGAGGTATTTTCGGGAATAAGATTCGACCTTACTCAAACCTTCTTTATCCATCAAACAAGCTTCGGTCATGACTTCTTTGATATCGGGGGCGTCATTTTGCAGTCGCAGTGCATCGCGCTTGATCTGCTCCCACGTGGAACACATGTCCATAAAGATGCTCTCAACATCCAAACCGCCTTCGCTTTTTTGATAGAGAGAGAGTTGTTCCCGAGCCTGGATCATAACAGCAAGATGAAATTCATCTTTTGCATCCAGAAGATGCGTTTGGGCAATATCCTTCAGATAAAGCTGAATTGGATCGTTTACAAATTCAAGATCATCATCGATGGCTCCCATTGGTTCCAAGTTGCCTTCGATCCTATGCTCAGAAAATTCATCTTTCTCATTTTTTACTGGAACCATCATGTCTCCTGGCATTGTGATAGACACCACGAATGTTGTGAACCTTTCCCGTACCACCAAACTCAGGGCTCATTAAAGCCTGGTCGATATTCCTGCGGGTTTCAATCAGATCAATATAAAGCAAGTTGGCTTCTTCACTGGAATATGCTTTTTCTTCCGTTTCGTTCTGCAGGAAATGGAGTTCTCTCAAACGGTCTTCCACGTTGTTTTTACGCAGGCGAAGTATACTGCGCAAACGGTCTTTGAAGAGTCTTGATTGTGCATCAGAAAGTGATGCTGCTTCAACAGGTGGAATCTTGGGTAGTTCAAAATCATCCCCCAAATTCATTTCCACAAAGTCAGAGCGTTCGTATTCCGACTGGGAAAGGCTTTGTTTCACAAGGTTGAAAAGATGTTTGGTATCACCTTCCTGGAAATCTTCCAGATTGAGCTCTTTCAGTTCAAACTGAGCTAAAGCTCGATTGATCAGGTAAATCGAATCCGGATCGAGAAGAAGGTATCGGAGAGTGAACTCTTCAAGGGGTCGGTTTTTGGCCGCAAGTGAGACAGGCTGCTTGAGTTGCACACCGTCATCCTCATCACGATTCCTGTTTTGTTTTCGGCGATCGTGTGTAACTGTAGCAGGTTTCAGTTGCAGGCTACGGGCATCCAGATGAAGCAGCGCAGCCAATCGTTGACGGTAGGCTTCCCGCTCAATCGTACTGCCCACGTCTTCAATTAACGGTAACACTTGCTCGGCTATGGACCTTTTCACCTTCGGGTCAGCTAGGTCCTGCCCTTGTGCCAGGCTGTCCATGACATGGTTCACCACTGGTTTTGCTTCCGCAATGATCTTGCGCCAGGCTTCCGGGTCCTCCAGCACGATTTCGTCTGGGTCTTTGCCATCTGGCAGGGTTGTAACGCGGATATCAGCTTTGAGAAAACGCTCGATCTTCAGCAAACCACGCGAATTAAATTCAAGCTGCTCATCCATATCCATTGCTTTTCGGGCGGTTTCAAGCCCTCTAAGCGTTGCCTTTTGTCCGGCTGCATCCGGGTCGAGTGCCAGAATGATGTTGGAGGTCATCTTCTTGACCAGGTGGAACTGGGCTTCGGTCAAGGCGGTACCCATGGGGGATACGGCATTAGTGAAACCCGCCTGGTGCAAGCCGATCACATCCATGTAGCCTTCGACAATGACTGCCTGGGATTCGCCCCGCATAGTCGCCCGGGCTTGATCGAGACCGTATAGCAGCCGCCCTTTGTCAAAAAGATCGGTAGCGGGGGAGTTGAGATACTTGGGAACATCGTCAGGTTTCAACACCCGCCCGCCAAAACCAGCCATCTTGCCATAGATGCCCCGAATCGGGAACATCAGGCGGTCCCGAAAACGGTCATACACCCGTCCGTCATCGCCTTGGGAAAGCATGCCTGCCTGTACAATTAAGTCTCGAGTGTAACCCTTGGCCAGCAGGTGATCGAGCAAAAGGCTCCAGCTATCCGGCGCATAGCCCAGACCCCAGGTTTTGATGGTTTCATCAGTGAGACCGCGTTTATGCAGGTAATTGAGCGCTTTTTTTCCAGGCTCAGTTTCCAGCATTTGCTTGCGGTAAAAAGCGACAGCCGCTTCCATGATATCAACCAGGGTTTCCCGTTCCTGGTCATGTTTTTGGTCAGCCTGGGTCTGGGGTTTGAGCGTAACCCCAGCCTTATCAGCAAGCTGCTTGAGAGCTTCTTGAAAATCAAGGTTATCGCGCTTCATCACGAAGCCAAAAAGGTCGCCGCCTTCGTTACATTGCCCAAAACAACGCCAGGATTGAGAGTCTGGGAATACAACGAAAGCCGGCGTACGGGTGTTGCTGTGAAATGGGCAAAAACCGATATAGTTTTTACCGGTACGCTTGAGCTTGACCGTCTGACTGACAACATCAACCAGGTCGATCCGTTGTTTAATGTCTTCTACTACTGTCATCGCTTGTTTCTTGCCAACCTCTTGGATTAAGTACCCAATCAATGTTGTGCGTTTTTGGGGGCTTGAGTCAATTTTACCTTAGATAGTCTTGATGTTCGATGAAGTGATTGTGCGAAAATGGGTCTCAAGCACAATCACGTATTTGGGAGCATGGCTTAAGCCTGCTCTACAAAAAGAGGGAGACCTTTGCGGTCTCCCTCTTCCTACTAATTTTCGAAAGCTTTAGAGCTTTGAGCTGGATTTGTTTTGATTCGTGCTTTTCAACTCTTTGTCTGCTTTTTGAGCCGCCTTGTTTAAATCAGGGGGTTCACCTGGAGTCATCGCAGGGTCACTGGTAGGTTCCTTGTTGCCACTCTCAGAGAAGGGCTCAGCTTTGGGGGTAGTGCCCTTGGGTCCAGCCCAACCTTCTGAAGATTCGGCTGTGGACATTCCTTCAGCTACCGGCACATCCTCATTCAAATCCACTTTGTACATGGAATAATCAATCTCTGCCATCTGGGAATAGAGCGACCAGCGGCGGGCTGCATCAGTTTCAGCTTTCTTCATCAATTCTTCAGCGCGTGCCTCATCCTGCCTGAGCAGCATGCGGTATCGGTTTTCATTGTAAGCATAGTCAGCGACACTCACAGTGGGAGCTTTGGAGTCAAGTTGCAGCGGGTTCTTGCCTTCGACCATCAGGCGGGGATCGTAGCGATACAACACCCAAGCGCCGGAATTGACAGCTAATTTCTGCTGAACAAGACCCATCTTCATGTCGATACCGTGGTTGATACAGTGCGAGTAAGCAATGATCAGGGAAGGTCCGTCATAGGAATCGGCTTCGTTGAAAGCCTTCAACGTCTGGGCATCACTGGCACCCATGGCAACGCGGGCGACATAGATATTGCCATACGTCATGGCGATCATGCCCAGGTCTTTCTTGGGGCGTTCTTTACCGTTAGCGGCAAATTTTGCTACTGCACCCAAAGGAGTCGCCTTGGAGCTCTGACCACCGGTATTGGAGTAAACCTCGGTGTCCAGGACAAGAACATTGACATTATGCCCGGAAGCCAGAACATGGTCCAAACCGCCGTAACCAATGTCATAAGCCCAACCATCACCACCCATGATCCAAACGCTCTTCTTGACCAGGTAGTCGGCAACGGCGTTCAGCTGCAAGAGTTCATCCTCTGTTCTTCCAGCCAGAACTTCCTTGAGGGCTTTGACGCGCTTGCGTTGTTCGTTAATACCGGTCTCATCGCTTTGATCAGCCTTGAGCAGTGCTTCCGCAAGCTCTTTGCCAATCAAATCCGCATGCTTGGAGACCAATTCGTGGGCAATAGCGGTTGATTTATCGACTGAAAGTCGCATACCCAGTCCAAACTCGGCATTATCTTCAAACAAGGAATTGGACCAGGCAGGTCCCTTACCCTTTTGGTTGACAGCCCATGGAGTAGTCGGTTGGTTGCCACCATAAATGGAGGAACAACCAGTTGCGTTAGCGACGATCATGCGATCGCCGAAAAGTTGTGTTGCCAGCTTGACGTAAGGAGTCTCTCCACAACCGCCACAAGCACCAGAGAACTCAAACAAGGGTTCCAGCTGTTGGGAATTCTTGATATTGGTAGCTTTAACATCCTCGCGTGGAAGCAAAGGCAGATTCAGGAAGAATTCCCAATTCTCGGCTTCAGCTTCGCGGACAGGAGGTTGAGCGCCCATGTTGATGGCGTGTCTTCCGGGGTTCTGCTTGTCTTTTCCTGGGCAGTTTTCGACGCAGAGTCCACAACCGATACAATCCTCCGGGGCAACCTGGACAGTCCAGGAATAGCCTTCCTTCCATTCCCGGAAGTTGGAGGGCTTGGATTTGAATGTTGCAGGTGCATTTTCGAGCAGCGCGGTTGGGTAAACCTTATTGCGGATAGTTGCATGGGGGCAAACAAACGAACAGCGACCGCATTGAATACAAAGGTCGGGTTCCCAGATGGGGATCTCGAGCGCGATGTTTCGCTTTTCCCACTTGGTTGTTCCGGAAGGATAAGTGCCATCATCCGGAAGTTTGCTCACAGGAATTTTATCGCCATTGCGGGCAATCATTTCACTCGAAACTTCTTTGACAAAAACTGGAGCGTTGGCAGGGACCGGCATACGTCGGTGATGCTGACTGGTGATTTGCGTCGGATATTCGACCTTGTACATATTGGCGACTGCCTGATCGACTGCTTCGTAGTTCTTCAGGACAACCTTCTCGCCCTTTTTACCATAGGTCTTTTCGATCGAATGTTTAATTGCTGCAATCGCTTCATCTCTCGGCAGCACACCGCTGATGGCGAAGAAACAGGTCTGCATAATGGTGTTGATGCGGTTGCCCATTCCAGTTGCTTCTGCGACTTTGTAGGCGTCGATGACATAAAACTGGATTTTCTTGGCGACAATGTCTTTCTGCATTTCAACCGGCAGGGTATCCCAAACTTCGGCGGGACCTGAAATGGTATTGAGCAGGAAAACAGAACCAGGGCGGGAGTATTTGAGTAGATCGAAACGATCAACAAAACTGACCTGGTGGCAAGCAACGAAGTTGGCTTCGTTGTCCGAGATGAAATAGGGTGCACGAATTGGTTCAGGACCAAAACGCAGATGGGAAACCGTCACGCCGCCGGATTTTTTCGAGTCATACTCAAAGTAGCCCTGGGCATAGTTGGGAGTTTCCTCACCGATAATCTTGATCGAGTTCTTGTTGGCACCGACGGTACCATCAGAACCAAGACCGAAGAACATTGCCTGGATGACATTATCGGGCAAAATCTCAAAACTGGGATCAAAGTCCAGGCTCAGGTTAGTGACATCGTCCACGATACCAATGGTAAAGTGTTCTTTGGGGCTGTCTTTTGCCAGATCATCAAAAACGCCTTTGACCATAGCAGGCGTAAAATCCTTGGAGGAAAGGCCATAACGTCCACCAGTAACCAGGGGCATGCTCGCGCAAGCAACACTGCCATCATTCAGACCGCTGTTGAGGGCATTGACAACATCCTGGTAGAGGGGTTCGCCAATGGAACCGGGTTCTTTGGTCCGATCCAGAACGGCAATTTTCTGCACCGATGCCGGGATTACATCGATAAAATGCTGTACTGGGAAGGGGCGATACAGACGGACGATTACAACGCCGACCTTTTCGCCACGAGCGTTCAGGTATTTGGCGACCTCGGAGGCAGTCTCTGCGCCTGAGCCCATGATAACGATCACACGGTCGGCATCCGGGGCACCATAATATTCAACCAGGCGATATTGGCGACCGGTCAGGTCAGCAAAGCGATCCATTTCTTCCTGGACGATGCGAATGGCTTCCGGGTAATATCGGTTGACAGTCTCGCGACCCTGGAAATAGGTGTCGGGGTTCTGGGCTGTACCGCGAATGAAAGGATGATCTGGAGAAAGGGCACGTGCGCGATGATCGCGGATCATTTCGTCATTGATCATGTCACGCAGGTCATCATCAGTCACACGCTCGATTTTGTTAATTTCGTGAGAAGTGCGGAAGCCGTCAAAAAAGTGAACAAAAGGAATACGTGAACGTAGCGATGCTGCAGTTGCGATAACTGCCGTATCCTGAGCTTCCTGGGGGGAGTTGCTAGCCAGCAAACCCCAACCGGTCTGGCGAACTGCCATGACATCGGAATGGTCGCCGAAAATGGACAGTGCCTGGGCGGCTAACGAACGGGCAGAAACATGGAAAACTGCTGGGGTCAGTTCGCCGGCAATTTTGTACATGTTTGGGATCATGAGCAAAAGTCCCTGTGAAGCGGTGAAGGTCGTGGAGAGAGAACCGGCTTGAAGAGCGCCATGCACTGCACCAGCCGCGCCGCCTTCACTCTGCATCTCGATCACAGTGGGGATTGTTCCCCAAATGTTGGGAACGCCTTCTGCTGCCCATTGATCAGCAAACTCACCCATGCCGGATGATGGTGTAATAGGGTAGATGGCGATTACTTCGTTTAGCCTGTATGCCACATGGGCGGTCGCCTCGTTGGCATCAGTCATTACCAATTCACGTTTCATAATTTTTCTCCTGTTTTATTTAATAGGACTATTTTTTAACTTTGACACAACAAATAATTAGTGTCCAATTTAGTGGAAACCTTACTTTAGTATTGTAACCTATAACGGAAAACCGGGCAGAAAATCGCCCGAAATAATTCCCAGATTATAAAACGGAAGACATCAAAAACTGATGCAATACGAACCAAACACTCGTTCGTACCACGAGGCTGTTGGTTGATAATCCAATCCGTAAATGGCACATTTATTTTGAAAAAACGGTACAGGACGCCATTGTTTTGTAGGCTGGGTTTCGGTACCTGCCCTGGTGAGGGTTGAACCCTGCAAAACCTAACGAGCGCAAACCCACGAATCGATGCACATCACCCTCCTAAGGTAAAATCAATCTGGAGATTGATATGGAAAAAGAAACACAAGTAGTCAAGTTTGGAAAAATGGTCTTTGGTGGCGATTGCATGGGAAGGCTCACTGACGGACGGGCCGTTTTTGTGCCCTTCGTCTTGCCGGGCGAAGTGGCAGAGATCGAAATAACGGATTCAAAAGAGCGCTTTGCCCGTGGTCGGGTCATCAACCTTCAAGAAAAATCACTTGACCGAATCGAAGCCCCTTGCCCTTACTTCACTGCCTGTGGAGGATGCCATTACCAGCACTTCGACTATGCGCAACAAGTGGCACTAAAGCAAATCCTTGTCAAGGATCAATTGGAACGGATTGGCAAGCTGACCAACCTGCCAGAAATCACGATCAATGCCAGCCCTATTCCCTTCGGATACCGTAACCAGGTCCAGTTTCACCCGACGAATCTCGGAAACGGAGAAGGTCACCCAAGCCTCGGATTTAAACGAGCAAACTCGGACGAGGTGCTCCCAATCGACAAATGCCTGTTAGTCCCAGAGGAGATCAACCAGCTCCTCGCCCAAATTGAGCTGGAACCAGATTCCGACCTCTCTCGAATTGCTATGCGTGTTGACAGCGACGGCGAATTGATGCTCGTCTTTGAAGGCGAAAGCGATGAACCGCCCGAATTGTCCATTGAACTACCTGTTTCTTCCGCTTATGTCGGTCCGGATGGGCAATCCCTCAATCTCAGCGGCAATGACGCCCTGGTTTACACAGTTTTAGGCAAAGAATTCCTGGTTTCAGCGGAATCGTTCTTCCAGGTCAACCTGCTAGTGGCTGAAGAAATGATCAGGCACCTTCTGTCTCTGGTTGAAGGTCGGGAAAGCTTGGAAGTGCTCGAACTCTACAGCGGGGTCGGACTCTTCACCCGCTTCCTTGCCCCTCATGCCAACCAACTGACCGCGATAGAAAGCTCGCCTTCAGCCTGTTTTGATTTCGTAAGCAATCTGGATGAGTTTGACAACATCAGTCTCTACGAAGGCGCGGTTGAAGAGATTCTGCCAGGCATAGTGGATCAGATTAAACCGGTTGACCTGGTGGTGCTCGACCCACCCCGCGCTGGTCTATACGTCAAAGCCCGCCAGGCACTCATTGACCTCAATCCACAACAGATCATCTACATCTCCTGCGATCCCAGCACCCTCGCCCGCGACCTGAAACATTTCAGTGAGGCAGGCTACACCCTGCAAAACTTGCATGCCTTCGACATGTTCCCTCAAACCGCCCATGTGGAGACTATGACAGTGCTACAAAGAACTCAACGAGTAACTTCGTAGAAATCCTTCGTTTTAAGCACTATATT